>Ga0209607_1003292_pt1 | contig 12435 bp, 12 predicted proteins | sample AD_UKC117_MetaG_FD_184413 | JGI IMG/M metagenome (GOLD analysis project Ga0209607, IMG submission 184413) | Active sludge microbial communities of municipal wastewater-treating anaerobic digesters from Hong Kong - AD_UKC117_MetaG (SPAdes)... | ecosystem: Engineered > Bioreactor > Anaerobic >... | reverse complement strand
CCGTGGCGATGGCGGCACCATCGCGTGACGGAATGCGCTCGACAGCCGCGGCCACGGCGCTTTCGACCGTGCTCTCCAGCTCCGCCGACAGCCGGTTCAGATTGGTGATCTGCTCGTTGGCGGTGCTCAATTGCTCGGTAGCCGCGGCAAGCTGCTCGTCCAGGGTCGTAGCGCTCGACTCCAGCGCCGCGACGCGCTGCGCGGCCTCGGGCGCCAGCGGCGGCGGGCCCTGCACCAGCGGCAGGCCCACACCGACGAGAACGGCGCCGATGATGCCGCCGACGATTCCGGCGACATAGCCCCCGCCGCCCTTCGCCGGCGCTGGAGCCGGGGGCGGTGGTGCCGCCGGCGCCGATTTCGTCGTGCCGACGCCGGTGGGCGGCGTCCGGGGCGCGCCGCCTGCCGGCGCGGCAGCGGCACTCGCTGGCCGTTCGACCCCTTCGCCGGGCTTGCCCGACGCCGGCGCAGGTGACGAAGGCGCCGGGCTCCTCGGCGCTTCGCCGGGCCTGGCGGAAGCAGCCGGCGCGGCCGGATCGCCCGGGGTCGGACCCTTGTCGGCAATCGGGCCGCCCGTGGGCCTGTCACCCGGGCTGGCGGATGAAGCGGCAGGCGAGGGGGGGCTCGGCGGCGTCGTCGGGCGTGCAGCGTCGACCGGCTTCGCTGACTCCGGGCCGGAGAAATCCTTCGGCGGCGCAGCGGCCTGGGGCGGTTTGCTCGGCTCCGTCTGGCCGGCGGGCGTTGCCGACGCGCCCTGCGGGTCAGCCGGCTTTGCTGCGTGGTCCGGCCGCGAGTCCTGAGCCTTCGGCTGTCCCTGCGACGGGTTGCGCGATCGTCCTCGCGACATCGGCGATGCTCTCCCCAGTTGTCCGACAGCGACGCGCGTGCGTCGAATGGGCCGGCTGCCATCCCGAGAGGCGCAGGCTCGCCGACGTCCTAGTCCCGAGCATGGGCTACCATCTTCATCCGGGGCCTTCAAGGCAGTCGATCAGCGCAGGCAGGGTCGGCGCAGCCGCCACTTCGACACTTCGCCACCCCAGTTCCCTCAATGGTTGTGCCACCGCCTCGCTCAGGCAAACCGCCCGAATCCCGGCCAGTTCCGCTTCCATGGTTGCCTTTGCCACCAGCCGGCACCAGATCCGCGCATGCAGCGGCGAGAAGAAGAGCGCCGCGTCCAGTGTGCCAACGGCGAGCAGGCGCAGCAGTTCCGGCGGTAGCGTCGTTGCGGGTCGAATGGTGTAGACGGTGCGGCGGTCGCAGGCGAAGCCCGCGGCCCGCACGGCGCCCGCGAGATCGCCGGCGATGACGGTGCCGGAGAGGTGGAGGAGCCGCGACCCGGCCGGTGGGCCCGCTGGACCCCGGAGCAGGGCGGCGAGGCGCACCCAGTCGCCATCGGCGGACACCACCTGCCCGGCGCCGGCTGCCCGTGCCGCCGCCGCCGTCGCATCGCCGACCGTGTAGACCGGCAGGTGGAGATAGGCTTGCAGCGCCGGCACCGCATTGGCGCTGGTCAGGAGCACGGCGTCCACCGCTACTGCCGCTGGCAGCTCGGCCTCGAGGGGCTCGATCACGGCCAGTGGTGCGGCGTGCGTCCGATGGCCGCGCTCGGCCAGCAACTCGGCCGTCCGCGTGGCCTGCGGCTCCGGTCGCGTCACCAGGACGTGCATGGCCCGGGCTCAATCCCGAAAGAAGTCGGGGCCGCCGCGCTCGCGGAGCTTGCGGCCGAGGGCCTCGCCGAGGGCGACACCGTCCATGACATGGGCCTTGCCCGTCTCGCGATGCACCGTGCTGCCATCCGGCCGGGCGATCAGCACCTGGAGCAGCAGCTCCGTGCCGTCGATTCCCGCAAGGCCGGCGATGGGCGTGCGGCAGGAGCCGTCGAGGGCAGCCAGCGCCGCGCGCTCGGCATCGACGCAGGCGGCGGTCGCCCGGCAGCCGATGGCGGCGAGGCGCTCCACGAGCCACGCGTCGTCCGCCCGGCACTCGATGCCGATGGCCCCCTGGGCCACGGCCGGCAGCATCTCCCGGATACCGAGGACGACGCTCGCCCGGTCGGCCATGCCGAGGCGCTGCAGCCCGGCCAAAGCGAGGAGCGTGCCGTCGAACCGGCCCTCCGCGATCCGGCCGAGCCGCGTGCCGACAGAGCCCCGGAGGGTCTCGACGACGAGGTCGGGCCGCGCCGCCTTGAGCTGGGCCATGCGCCGCAGCGACGCCGTGCCGATCCGCGCCCCTTGCGGCAGCCCGGCGATGCCGTGGCAACGGCCGGCCAGCTCCGGGCCCAGGATCAGCGCATCCCTGGGGTCCTCGCGCGGCAGCATGGCGCCGATGACCAGGCCCTCCGGCAGGCGGGTCGGCATGTCCTTCATGGAATGCACCGCGAGATCGATCTCGCCCGCCAGCAACGCCTCCTCGATCTCCTTGGTGAAGAGCCCCTTGCCGCCCACCTCGGCGAGCGGCCGATCGAGGATGTGGTCGCCGGTCGTCCTGATGACCCGGATCTCCGTCGCCTCGAGCGGCACCGCGAGCGCTGCCGGCCGCGCGTCGGCCAGCGCCTGGCGGGTCAGCTCCGCCTGGGCCAGCGCCAGGGGCGAGCCTCGGGTCCCGATCTTCAGCTTGCGGCCCTTGTCCATTCCATCCATCACCTAACCGATCATCTCCAGACCTGACCTAGCAGACCGGAGCCCTGCCGCCAGTGGCGATCGTCCTCGGCATCGAGACATCCTGCGACGAAACCGGCGTCGCCATCGTCGATGGCGAGCGCCGGGTGCTCGCCCAGTCGCTGTTCAGCCAGGAGGACGAGCACAAGCTCTATGGCGGCGTGGTGCCGGAGATCGCGGCCCGCGCCCATCTCCTGCGCCTCGACCGGCTGATCGAGCGAACGATGGCCGAGGCGGGCCTCGACTACGCCGGGCTCGACGCCGTCGCGGTGACCGCCGGCCCCGGCCTGATCGGCGGCCTGATGGTGGGGATCGTCACCGCCAAGGCGATCTGCCTCGCCACCGGCCTGCCGCTGGTCGCCGTCAATCACCTGGAAGCGCATGCCCTGACCGCCCGGCTGACCCACGGCCTCGCCTTCCCCTACACGCTCCTCCTCGTCTCGGGCGGGCATTGCCAGCTTCAGCTCGTCGAGGGTGTCGGCCGCTACACGCGGCTCGGCAGCACCATCGACGATGCGGTGGGCGAGGCCTTCGACAAGGTGGCGAAGATGCTCGGGCTCGGCCATCCGGGCGGCCCGCTCGTGGAAGCGGCCGCGCAGGGCGGCGACCCCCACCGCTTTCGCCTGCCGCGGCCGCTCTACGCTCAGCCGCACTGCAACTTCTCGTTCTCGGGCCTGAAGACGGCGGTTCGCCAGGTGATCCTCGCAGCCGACGCTGTCGACGACGCCTTCGTCGCCGATCTCTGCGCCAGCTTCGAGGCGGCCGTCGCCGACTGCCTTGCCGATCGAACGGCGAGAGCCTTGCAGCGGCAGGCAGGAACCGCCGCCGCCCGCCAACTCGTGGTCGCCGGTGGTGTCGCCGCCAACCGCCACATCCGCGCCCGGCTCCAGGAGCTGGCTGTGGCGCATGGTGCCGGGCTCGTCATCCCGCCACCGGCCCTCTGCGGCGACAATGGGGTGATGGTGGCCTGGGCAGGGATCGAGCGGCTGGCGCTCGGCCTGACCGACGGCCTCGACGTGGCCGCCCGCCCGCGCTGGCCGCTCGACCCGGAGGCCGAGCCGCTCGGCGGTGCCGGCGTCAAGGCCTGACGCGGTCACTCAGAGAAAAGCGAGCCCCAGGAACGCAATGATCACCAGGACAACGCTGGACCCCGCCGCGGGCAGCAGCGAGTCGAACACCAACGGGTGCAGGGAATCGGTGTATTCGGGAGGTGGTTCATTGCAACGCATGATCGGCCTCGTGCCTGACTGCCTCGATGTGAGCCGATCATGCGTTACGAAGGGCCCGGGCGGCTGTAGCGCCGGCTACAATCAATCGAAGATGTCAGGAAATCTTCGGTGAGCCCAACCTCGAGGACTCATGCCGCGACGTTGCGCTCGGCCCGGGGCGTGCGACCGAACATCTGCCGGTAGCAGGTGGAGAAGTGCGAGGCCGAGACGAAGCCGCAGGCGCAGGCGATGCTCATGATCGGCAGGTCGGTCTGGTAGAGCAGGTGCCTCGCCCGCTCGAGCCTGAGCTCGAGATAGTACTGGGCTGGCGTGCGGCCCATGTGGCGGCGGAACAGCCGCTCGAGCTGGCGGCGGGAGAGGCCGATATAGTGGGCGAGCTGCTCCTGCGGCAGCGGCTCCTCGATGTTCGCCTCCATCAGCTCGATGGCGTTGATCAGCTTGGGGTGGTGCACGCCGAGCCGGATGCGGATCGGCATGCGCTGGCGGTCATGCGGGCCGCGGATGCGGTCGAGCAGGCACTGCTCGCTGACCTTGGTGGCGAGCTCCTCGCCATGGGCCGCGGCGATCCGGCTCAGCATCAGGTCGAGCGGTGCGGTGCCGCCCGAGCAGGTGAAGCGGTTGCGGTCGATCTCGTAGAGGTCCGCGGCGACGTCGATATCCGGGAAGGCCTCGACGAACCCGGGCAGGTTCTCCCAGTGAATGGTGCAGCGGTGGTCCGTGATCAGCCCGGCCTTGGCGAGGATGTGGGCACCCGTGCAGAGTGCCCCGATCACTGCCCCGTGCCGGTCCATGCGCCTGAGCCAGGCGAAGACGTCCTTGTCGGCGTAGCGCTCACCGTGCAGGCCGGAGGCGAGGCAGATCGTCGGCAGGGACTGGCCGAAGCTCGCCTGTATCCGGTCCATCGCCATGTCGACATTGACGCTGATGCCGTTGCTGCCGCGCACCGGGCCACCGTCCTTGGACAGCAGCAGCCAGCGGTACAGGCTGCGGCCGGACAGCCGATTGGCGATGCGCAGCGGCTCGACGGCGCTCGCGAACGAGATCATGGAGAAATCGGGGACGAGAAAGAACGCAACCGTCTCGGTATCGACCGCCGCGCCCGCCGCCGTCACCACCTGCATCGACCGTCACCATTCGCTCACATCGGCACGGCCTAACACAGTTTTTTCCAGCCAACCACAACGCAGGCGCGCGCCGACCCCCGCTGCGACCCTTGGCGGTCGCAGCCGCCCTGCCTCAGAGCTCCACCACGGGCTCGAAGCCGCCGAAGATCATCCGCTTGCCGTCGAACGGCATCGGGTTCTTCTCCGGATTGCACCGGTCGTCGGTCTTCATCAGCTCCCGCATCCGGCCCATGGCGGCGTCGCGGGTCGCCTTGTCCGGCCATTCGACCCAGGAGAAGACCACCGTCTCGTCCTCCTTCGCCTTGACCGCCATGCGGAAATCCGTGGTCTCGCCCTTCGGCACGTCGTCGCCCCAGCATTCGAGGACGCGCGTGGCGCCGAGCTCCATGAACACGGTGTTCGCCTTGTTGGCGTGATCGATGAACCTCCGCCGGTTGGCGGTCGGCACCGCGATCACGAAGCCGTCGACGTAGGCCATGATGGTCGCTCCCTTTCGCTTGGGTGCTGCTGTCGCCTCAGCTCTTCGCCACCGCGGCCTCGAGCGCCGCGAGGTCGATCTTTCTCATCCTCATCATCGCGTCGAAAGCGCGCCTGGCCTTCGCCCGATCGGCACTCGTCGTCAGCTCGAGCAGCAGCCGCGGCGTGATCTGCCAGGAGAAGCCCCAGCGGTCCTTGCACCAGCCGCAGGCGCTCTCCGCCCCGCCATTGCCGACGATCGCGTTCCAGTAGCGGTCGGTCTCCTCCTGGTCGTCGGTGACGACCATGAAGCTGATCGCCTCGTCCGGCGTGAAGCTCGGCCCGCCATTGAGGCCGACGAACTTGCGGCCGAGCACCGTGAACTCGACGGTCAGCTCGCTGCCCTCCTGCCCGCCGGGAAAGTCGCCGGGCGCGGCATTCACGCGCCCGACCTGGCTGTCGGGAAAGGTGGCGGCATAGAATTCCGCCGCTTTCCTCGCTTCACCGTGGTCGAACCAAAGGCAGGTGACGAGCTCGGTCATCGGCAGTCTCCCTCAGCTTTGCGCTTTGTCGCCCTCGTAATTGAGCATCCAGGGCGTGCCGTAGCGGTCGGTGAACATGGAGAACCGCTCCGCCCAGAAGGTCTCGCCGGGCGCCATCGCCACGGACTGCGCATCCTCCGCCAGCGCCGCATGGATGCGCTCGAACTCGGCGAGCGATGGCGGGGCGATGGACACGGCGAAGCCCCGCGGCTTCTCGTACATCCCGTCGCTGTTGTCCGACGCCATGACGGTCGCGTTGCCGAGCTGCATGCTCATGTTCATGACCATGTCGTCGCCGCCGGGCATGCGGCTCTCCGGATCGGGCGCGTCGCCGTTGCGGAAGACGTCGCCGACCTTGCCGCCGAGCGTCTCGGCATAGTGGGTCATCGCTTCCAGGCAGTTGCCCTTGAAGAAGAGATAGAGCGTCGGTTCCATGGTGTTTCCTCTCCGTGTGCAGAGTGAAGCCGCGAAGTCGGCCCAACGGAAATCAACTGCTAAGCTGGCGAGCGCGTTCCGCGTGCTCTTGCCGCAGGCGAACGGTGTTCGGCCCTGGCGAGCGCCGTCCCTCGGTGGCGGACCCGCCGGAATCGTGGTTAATGAGCGGCGTGCCGCCGCCGCCCGCCGCGCCGGCGCATGAAGGGGTCGCGCCGGGCAAAGCCCGGTCCGCGTCATGGGCTAGGTCGTCGACGGGCAGAGGGGAGCCGGCAGGGGCCGATGCAACGCTACTCGATCGTCTCGCTGGCGCGGAACGCGCTCACCGGTCACCGCAACTGGCCCCAAGCCTGGCGGAGCCCCGAGCCGCGCCCCGAATACGACATCGTCATCATCGGTGCCGGCGGCCACGGGCTGGGCACGGCCTACTATCTCGCCAAGGAGCACGGCATCACCAATGTCGCCGTGATCGAGAAGGGCTGGCTCGGCGGCGGCAATACCGGCCGCAACACCACGATCATCCGCTCCAACTATCTCTACGACGAGAGCGCCGCCATCTACGACCACTCGGTCCGCTTGTGGGAAGGGCTCTCGGCCGAGCTGAACTACAACGTCATGTTCAGCCAGCGCGGCGTCATGATGCTGGCCCACAACACCCACGACGTGCAGGTGCTGAAGCGGCACATCCACGCCAATCGCCTGAACGGCGTCGACAACGAGTGGCTCACACCCGAGGCGGCGCAAGCCTTCTGCCCGCCCTTGTCGATCGACCGCCATGCCCGCTACCCCGTGGTGGGCGCCGCCCTGCAACGGCGCGGCGGCACGGCACGGCACGACGCGGTCGCCTGGGGCTATGCGCGCGGTGCGGATGCCAGGGGCGTCGACATCATCCAGAACTGCCCGGTCACCGGCATCCGCCGCGAGGGCGACCGCGTGGTCGGGGTCGAGACCGCGAAAGGCTTCATCGCCGCCAGGCGGGTCGGCGTGGTCACGGCCGGCAGCACGCCGGTCGTCATGGGCATGGCGGGCGTGCGCATGCCGCTCGAATCCTACCCGCTGCAGGCGCTCGTCTCGGAGCCGGTGAAGCCCGTCTTTCCCTGCGTGGTCATGTCCAACAGCGTGCACGCCTATATCAGCCAGTCCGACAAGGGCGAGCTCGTCATCGGCGCCGGCACGGACCAGTATGTGAGCTACAGCCAGCGCGGCGGCATCCAGATCCTCGAGCACACGCTCGAAGCCATCCTCGAGCTCTTCCCGATGTTCTCGCGCATGGCCATGCTCCGGCAGTGGGGCGGCATCGTCGACGTCACCCCCGACCGCAGCCCGATCATCGGCAAGACCCCGGTGGAGGGCCTCTTCGTCAATTGCGGCTGGGGCACGGGCGGCTTCAAGGCGACGACCGGCTCGGCCCACGTCTTCGCCCACACGCTGGCCACCGGCGAGCCGCACAAGATCAACGCCCCCTTCACCCTCGATCGCTTCAGGACCGGCCGCCTGATCGACGAGGCCGCCGCCGCCGCCGTGGCGCACTAGGACGAGCCCGATGCTGCTGATCGACTGCCCCCATTGCGGCCCCCGGGCCGAGATCGAGTTCCGCTGCGGCGGCGAGGCCCATATCGCCCGGCCGGCCTCGCCCGAGGAGACGAGCGACGCGGCCTGGCGCGACTATCTCTATCTGCGCCGGAGCCCGAAAGGCCTGCATCTCGAGCGCTGGAACCACATCCACGGCTGCCAGCGCTGGTTCAACGTGGCGCGCGACACGGTGAGCGACGAGATCCTGGCGGTCTATCCCATGGGCAGCCCGCCGCCCGACCTGGGCCGGACGTGATGGCAGAGAACTTTCGCCTCGCCGAAGGTGGGCGGATCGACCGTGAGCGGCCGCTGCGGTTCCGCTTCAACGGGATGGAAATGCAGGGTTTCGCGGGCGACACGCTCGCCTCGGCGCTCCTCGCCAACGGCATCCATCTCGTCGGCCGCAGCTTCAAGTATCATCGCCCGCGCGGCATCATGACCGCGGGCCCCGAGGAGCCCAACGCGCTCCTCCAGCTCGATCGGGGCGGCGGGCGAAGCGACCCCAACATGCGGGCCACCGTGGTCGAGCTCATCGACGGGCTGGATGCGCGCAGCCAGAACCACTGGCCTTCCCTCGGTTTCGACATCGGCGCCATCAACGACCTCCTCTCGCCGCTCCTGCCCGCCGGCTTCTACTACAAGACCTTCAAGTGGCCGGCCTCCTTCTGGAAGAGCGTCTACGAGCCGCGCATTCGGGCCGCGGCCGGGCTGGGTGTGGCCCCGACCGAACCAGATCCCGACCGCTACCTCCACCGCCACGCGCATTGCGACGTGCTCGTCGTCGGCGGCGGCCCGGCCGGGCTGGATGCGGCCCTCATGGCCGGGCGTGCCGGCAAGCGCGTCATCCTCGCCGACGAGCAGAGCGAGCTCGGCGGCGGCTGGCTGGCACGCCCGGACGTGCCGTTGGCGCTCGCCGGGCGGCTCACCGAGCTCGCGACATTGCCCGAGGTGACGCTCCTGACCCGGACGACGGTCACCGGCTACTACGACCACGGCTATGTCGTGGCCCTCGAGCGGGTCACCGACCATCTCGCCGATCCCGACCCGGACCTGCCGCGCCAGCGCCTCTGGCGGATTCGCGCCCGTGAGGTGGTGCTCGCCACCGGCGCCATCGAGCGGCCCATCGTCTTTACCGGCAACGACCGTCCGGGCGTCATGCTGGCCTCGGCCGCGCGCGCCTATCTCAACCGCTTCGCCGTCCGCCCCGGCACGCGGGCCGTCGTCTTCACCAACAACGACACGGCCTATGTCGCGGCCCTCGATCTCGCCGCCAGAGGTGTCGGCATCGCCTGCATCGTCGACGCCCGGGCCAACCCCGAGGGCGCCCATGTCGCCGCGGCCCGGGCCGCGGGCATCCGTGTCGTCACCAATGCCGTCGTCGCCGGCACGGAGGGACGCAGGCGCATCACGCAGGCGGCCGTGGCGCGGCTCGCTGGCGATGGCGGCCTCGCAGGCCATCTGGGCGAGCCCATGGCCTGCGATCTCCTGCTCGTCTCGGGCGGCTGGAACCCCAATGTCTCGCTTTTCTCGCAGAGCCGCGGCCGGCTCCGCTTCGACGAGCGCCTGCAGGCCTTCGTGCCGGGCGAGGCCGTGCAGGCGACGAGCTGCGTCGGCGCCTGCGCCGGCGACTTCAGCGGCTTCGACGGCGATCCTGCCCCGCTCCGCCCGCTCTGGGCGGTGCCGGCCGACCGGCCGTCCGTCAGGGCCAAGGCCTTCGTCGACTTCCAGAACGACGTGACGGCGAAGGATCTGGGCCTGGCGCTGACCGAAGGCTTCCGCTCGATCGAGCACGTCAAGCGCTACACCACGACCGGCATGGGCACCGACCAGGGCAAGACCTCGAACGTCAACGCCCTGGCGCTGGTCGCGGAGAAGCTGGCGAAGCCGGTCGCCGACGTCGGCACGACGACTTTCCGCCCGCCCTACGTGCCGCTCGCCTTCGGCGCCATCGTCGGCCACAGCCGGGGTGCGCTCTTCGACGTCGTCCGCCGGACTCCGATGCACGAGATCGCCGCGGCGAAGGGGGCGGTCTTCGAGGATGTCGGCACCTGGAAGCGCGCCTGGTACTTCCCGAAGCCGGGCGAGGACATGCATGCCGCCGTCGCCCGCGAGACCGCGGCGGTGCGGCGCACCGCCGGCCTGCTCGATGCCTCCACGCTCGGCAAGATCGACGTGCAGGGCAAAGACGCCCGAACCTTCCTCGACCGCGTCTACACCAACGCCTGGTCGAAGCTCGCCCCCGGCATGTGCCGCTACGGCCTGATGCTCGGCGACGACGGCTTCGTCATGGACGACGGCGTCACCGCCTGCCTCGACGACCGGCACTTCCACATGACGACGACCACGGGCGGCGCCGCCCGCGTGCTCGCCTGGCTCGAGGACCTGCTGCAGACCGAGTGGCCCGGCCTCGAGGTCTATCTCACCTCTGTCACCGAGGAATGGGCCGCCATCGCCATCAACGGCCCAAAGGCGCGCGACGTGCTGGCCCCCCTGGTCGAGGGATGCGATCTCGCCGCCGATGCCTTCCCCCACATGGCCTGGCGTCCCGCCCGCATCGCCGGCATCGCGGGCCGCATCTTCCGCATCAGCTTCACGGGCGAGCTCGCCTTCGAGGTCAACGTCCCGGCCGACCGGGGAGCCGAGATCCTCGAAGCCCTGCTCGAGGCGGGCCGCGCACACGATGTCGAGCTCTACGGAACGGAGGCCATGCATGTCCTGCGCGCCGAGAAGGGCTTCATCATCGTGGGCCAGGAGACCGACGGCACGGTGACGCCGCTGGACCTCGGCATGGACTGGATCATCGCGAAGAAGAAGGGCGACTTCATCGGCAAGCGCGGCCTCACCCGGGAGGATCTCCAGCACCCCGATCGCCGCCAGCTCGTGGGCCTGCTCACCGCGGAGCCCGAGCGCGTCCTCGAGGAGGGCGCCCAGCTCACCGAGGCTGCGAACCCCGCCGTGCCGGCGCGGATGGTCGGCCACGTCACCTCGGCCTACCACAGCCCCAATCTCGGCCGCTCGATCGCCCTGGCCCTGGTCGAAGGTGGCCACGGCCGCCACGGGCAGACGCTCCACGTCCCGATGCCGTCAGGCCAGTCGATCGCCGCCCTGGTGACGAAGCCCCTCTTCATCGATCCGGAGGGGAGCCGCCTCCATGGCTGACCACGAGAAAGCGGCAGGCATCGAGCTGCGGCCCCGCCCCGAGCTCGGCAAGCTGACGCTCAGGGCGACCGACGAGGTGGCGAAGCTGGCAGCCGACGTGCTCGGCCGGCCCTGGCCCGCCGCGATCAACCGGGCGGCAGGCGAGGTCGACGACCGGACCCTGCGCCTCGGCCCCGACGAATTTCTCATGCTCGTGGCGCGTACCACGGTGGCCGGCCTCGTCGACCGCCTTCGGCCGGCGCTCGCCGACCACCACCACGCCCTGGTCGATGTCTCGGCCCGCCTCACCGCGCTGGAGCTCTCCGGGCCGATGGTCCGCCAGGCGCTGGCCGCTGCCTGCCCGCTCGACCTGCACGACAGCAGCTTCGCCGTCGATGCCGCCACGCGCACCATGCTGGGCAAGGCCGAGATCGTGCTGGACCGGCTGGCCGCCGACCGCTGGCGCCTCGCCGTCAACCGCTCCCTGGCACCCTATGTCGAAGCATTGCTGCACGAAGCCGGGCGGGAGTTCGGCGTCCGGACGCGGTCGCCCTGAGAGCGTGGCTCAGTCGGGCAGGGGCGCGAAGAGCGCCTCGATGTCGGTCTCGGAGAGGCCGACGCCGCCGCCCTTGACCCCGCCGAGCACGCCCTCGACGAGGCTGCGCTTGCGCTCCTGCAGCTCCACCATCTTCTCCTCGACGGTGCCGCTGGCGACGAGCTTGTAGACGAAGACGGTCTTGTCCTGGCCGATGCGATGCGCCCGGTCGGTGGCCTGCGCCTCGACCGCGGGGTTCCACCAGGGGTCGTAGTGGATGACGGTGTCGGCCCGGGTCAGCGTCAGCCCGGTGCCGCCGGCCTTGAGGCTGATCAGGAAGACCGGCACCTCGCCGTTCTGGAACTTCTTCACCGGCGCCTCGCGATCGCGGGTCCGGCCGGTGAGGATGGTGTAGCCGATCCCCTGCTCCTCGAGCCCCTCGACGATCAGCTCCAGCATCTCGACGAACTGCGAGAAGACGATGATCCGCCGCCCGGTCTCGACCATGCCCTCGAGCATGCTCATCAGCATCTCGTACTTGGCGCTGGCTGGCGCTGGCCCGTCGCGCTTCTTCAGGAGCCGGGGATCGCAGCAGATCTGCCGGAGCTTCAGCAGGGCCTCGAGAATGGCGATGTTGGAGCGCGCCAGGCCAGCGCCAGCCAGCGCCAAGTACGAGATGCTGATGAGCATGCTCGAGGGCATGGTCGAGACCGGGCGGCGGATCATCGTCTTCTCGCAGTTCGTCGAGATGCT
>Ga0209607_1003291_pt1 | contig 12436 bp, 8 predicted proteins | sample AD_UKC117_MetaG_FD_184413 | JGI IMG/M metagenome (GOLD analysis project Ga0209607, IMG submission 184413) | Active sludge microbial communities of municipal wastewater-treating anaerobic digesters from Hong Kong - AD_UKC117_MetaG (SPAdes)... | ecosystem: Engineered > Bioreactor > Anaerobic >... | reverse complement strand
TTCCCAGGCCTTGTCCTTACTCATGTCCGGATCGTCGTAGTGCGTGTAGTACAGGGTCGCCAGAGGGTTGCCGATGGCGTCTTCGGCCGGGATGCCATAGAGGCGTTCGGCAGCCGGGTTCCAGCGCAGCACCTTGAAGTCCGTGTCGACGGCGATGACGGCTTCGGGCAGCGCGCTCGCGAGGTCTCGATCGAAGAGTTCGTGGTCGCTGAGAACGCCGGCGATGATCAGGGGTGTGCAGCGAGCCGTCATCGCCAGCAGAACGTCGGACTCGTGCTCGGTGAAGTCCGGCAGGTGCCCGGTCCTGAAGAAGATGCACACCCCCGGTTCCCGGCCCGGCATCGTGAGTGGGGCGAAGACGACGCTGGTCGGCGCTGACCGCTTGCTTGCGGCCCCCGCTGGAATCAGTCCGGCCAACCTGTCGATCTCAGGTTGTTGCAGTATCCCTCGCCTCTCGGCTTCCAAGAGTCCGAGTACTGCGTCGTGCATGCTTTCGGGCACCGTGCTCTCAGTCGTCGGCCCCGTGACGACGGGCACGAGGCGACCGACGGCCAGCGAGGGGACCCAGACCGAGACACCGTCGGCGTAGCCCGCTGTGACAGCGTCCTGCAGGGCCGCGACGGTTTCGACAACGTCCAGCCTGCCGTCACCCAGCCGGGTGAGGACATCCAGGATGAGTCGCGCGGCCTCGGCCATGTGAGCCCTTCGGTCACGACCATCATGAACGCAATGTCGTGAAAGATCCTGTTGATGGGCGAATCGGGCCCGGGCAGGTAGGGGCCGCGTCTACTCCTCGTCGTCGCGGGCCAACCAGGTCGCCAGGCGCTCGATGACGTTCTCATCCTGGGGGTGCAGGTCGACGTAGACCCGCAACTGGTCGGCCAGCCATTCGATGTCGAAGTGCTCGCCCTCGCGGCGCCGTGCCAGCTCCTCTATGCCGCGGTCGCTGTCGTACATCAGTTTCCGATGGCGTCCGCGACGATCTGCGCCTGCTCGGCCTCGTGCGCCTTGTGCGACCCGGTGGCCGGGGACGCCGACGGGGGCCGGGAGACGCAGGCCAGCGGGCGGCCCTCGAGTTCGGGGGGCAGGTTGATCGAGATGTACTGCCATGCGCCCTGGTTGAACGGCTCCTCCTGGACCCACACGAGTTCGGCGTCGGCGGGATACTCCGACAGCGCCGCCTTGATCTCGTCGGCAGGCAGGGGGTAGAGCCGCTCGAGGCGCACGATCGCAACGTCCTCGCGACCGGCCTTCTGGCGGCCGGCGAAGAGGTCCCATGTGACCTTGCCGGAGCACAGCAGGACTCTGCGAACGCCGGCCGGGTCGATGGTCCGGTCGGAGATCACGGGTTGGTAGAAACCGCTGGTAAAGTCCTCGGCTTTGGAGGTGGCCGCCTTCAGGCGCAACATCGACTTCGGCGTGAAGACGATCAGCGGCTTGTGGTGCGGCGCTTTCGCCTGCCAGCGCAAGAGGTGGAAGTAGCTGGCCGGCGTGCTGGGCATCGCCACGGTCATGTTGTTCTGCGCGGACAGTTGCAGATACCGCTCGACGCGCGCCGAGGAGTGGTCGGGTCCTTGGCCCTCGTACCCGTGCGGCAGCAGCAGCACGATGCCGGAGGTCTGGCCCCACTTCTGCTCTCCGCTGGAGATGAACTCGTCGGTGATCGTCTGCGCGCCGTTGGCGAAGTCGCCGAACTGCGCCTCCCACAGCACCAGCGTCTCGGGGTTCTCCACCGAATAGCCGTACTCGAAGCCCAACGCCGCGAACTCGCTGAGCATCGAGTCGTAGATGTAGTAGCGGCCCTGATCGCTGGAGAGGTGATGCAGCGGAACGTAGCGCTCCTCGGTGATGCGGTCCACCACCACGGCATGCCGCTGGCCGAACGTCCCTCGGCCGCTGTCCTGGCCGCTCAGGCGGATGTCGCGGCCTTCCAGCAGCAGCGATCCGAACGCGATCGTCTCGCCCATCGCCCAGTCGATGGTGCCGTCCTCCACCATCTGGGCGCGGCGCTGCAGTTGTGGCTTCAGCCGGTTGTGGACGGTGATCCGCTCCGGTAGCGCGATCTGGGTGTCGACCACCCGCTTGAGCGTCTCGTCGCTGATCGCCGTCTCGACATGAGCCGGGAACTCGACGACGACGACCGCCTTGGTCTCCTCAGGATGGGACATGGCTTCCCGCGTTTCGGAGAAGACCCGCTCGAGCTGGGCCTGGTAGTCCTGAAGGGCCTGTTCGGCGTCCTCCTGCGACAGGTCGCCACGCTCGATCAGCGATGACGTGTACAGCTTGCGCACCGAGCGCTTCTGGTCGATGAGCTGGTACATCTTCGGGTTGGTCAGAGACGGGTCGTCGGCTTCGTTGTGCCCCCGGCGGCGGTAGCAGACGAGGTCGATGACCACGTCCTTCTTGAACGCCTGCCGGAAGTCGAAGGCCATCCGTGCCACGCGTACGCAGGCCTCCGGGTCGTCGCCGTTGACGTGGAAGATTGGTGCCTGCACGGTCCGGGCGACGTCGGTGGCGTACACGGAACTGCGGCTGCTCTCCGGTGCAGTGGTGAAGCCCACCTGGTTGTTGACGATGATGTGCAGCGTGCCGCCGGTCCGATAGCCGCGAAGTTGCGACAGGTTGAGGGTCTCGGCGACCACACCTTGCCCGGCGAACGCAGCATCACCATGCATCAGGACCGGTAGGACGGGGAAGTCCTCACCCCGGTCCAGTTGGTCCTGCTTGGCGCGCACGATGCCCTCGAGGACGGGGTTCACGGCCTCGAGATGACTGGGGTTGGCGGCCAGCGAGACGGTGATCTCCTCGCCGGACTCGGCCTCGTAGAGGCCCTCGCTGCCCAAGTGGTACTTGACGTCACCGGAGCCCATCACGGAGTCCACGGTGCCGCCTTCGAACTCGCGGAAGATCTGGGCGTACCGCTTGCCGGCGATGTTCGCCAGGACGTTCAGGCGACCCCGGTGGGGCATACCCACGGCCACCTCGTCGAGGTCGGCCTGTGCGGAAGCCTCAAGGATCTCGTCCAGCACGGCGATGGTGGACTCGGCGCCCTCGAGGGAGAACCGCTTCTGGCCCACGTACTTGGTCTGTAGGAAGGTCTCGAATGCTTCGGCCGCATTGAGACGCCTGAGGATCTGCATCTGCTCGTCACGCGAAGGGGGAGCATACGGTCGCTCGACGTGCTGCTGGATCCAGAATCGCTGTTCCGGGTCCTGGATGTGCATGTACTCCACGCCGATGGTCCGGCAGTAGGAGTCGCGCAGGATGCCCAGGATGGTGCGCAGTTGCATGAACGGCTCGCCGCCGAAACCGCCGGTCGCGTACTCGCGGTCGAGGTCCCACAGTGTGAGGCCGTGACTTGATACGTCGAGGTCGGGGTGTGAGCGCTGCTTGTACTCCAGGGGATCGATGTCGGCCATCAAATGGCCGCGCACGCGGTAGGCGTGGATCAGCTCCTGGACACGGGCGGTCTTCGAGATCTCGTCGTCGTGCCGCAGCGCGATGTCATGGGCCCAGCGGATGGGCTCGTACGGGATGCGAAGCGAGCGGAAGACGTTGACGTAGAAGTCCTCCTCGCCGAGCAGCAACTGGTGGATCCGGCGCAGGAACTCGCCGCTCTGCGCACCTTGGATGATGCGGTGGTCGTAGGTCGAGGTCAGCGTCAGGATCTTGCTGATCCCCTGCCGGATGATGTTCTCTTCCGCGGCTCCCTGGAACTCCGCCGGGTACTCCATCGCGCCCACACCGACGATGACGCCCTGCCCGGGCATCAGCCGGGGCACCGAGTGCACCGTGCCGATCGTGCCGGGGTTCGTCAGGCTGGCGGTGGTTCCGGCGAAGTCATCCACGCCGAGTTTGCCGGTGCGCGCGCGATGGATGAGGTCCTCGTAGGAGCGGCGGAAGGCCGCGAAGTCCATCTCCTGCGCATCCTTGATGCTCGGCACCAGCAGTTGGCGGGTGCCGTCGCTCTTCTCCATGTCGATCGCGATCCCGAGACCGATGCTCTCGTGCTGCACGACGGCGGGTTTGCCGTCGACCTCGGCGTAGGAGACGTTCATGCTGGGCATGGTCTTCATGGCTTGCACCATGGCGAAGCCGATGAGGTGGGTGAAACTGATCTTGCCCTGGCGCTTGCGGCGCAGGTGGTTGTTGATGACGACGCGGTTGTCGATGAGCAGTTTCGCGGGCACGGCACGCACACTGGTCGCCGTCGGGACGCCGAGGCTGGCCTCCATGTTGGTGACGACCCGTGCCGCCGGTCCGCGCAGGACAGTGGCCTCGGCGGCCTCGACCTGCGGCGCCGCCGGTTTGGCCACCGGGGCCGGTTCGGCTTTGCCCTTCGTCTGTGCGATCTTGGCTTTCAGCGCCGCGGCGCGGGCCGGGTCGGACGGTACGTAGTCGGCGAAGAAGTCCCACCAGGCGGGGTCGACGGAATGCCGATCCTGCAGGTACTGCTCGTAGAGTTCGTCGACGAGCCATTCATTCGCGCCGAATGCACTGTTTGCGTCAGTGGTCACGTGAGCCCCTGGGGTCGATTCGCATGCCGTCCCCAAGACTAGTCAGCACCGTCGCCACACGCATCGGTCGCCCGGTGGTGCTTGGTTGCGGTTCGGCGTCAGTTTGGGTGCCGGGGGTGAGTCCTGGGCGTCCCCTCGCCGACAGCCAACTGTTCTGTCCAGGCAGGTGGGTCACGGTAGCGACTGGGCCCGGTGCAGGCCGGGCGGTGCTCCGGTTAGAGAACGGCATCTTGGTTAGAGACACGGCACTCCGGTTAGCCCTGTACGGCCGTGGGACTCTAACCAACCTGCCGCCGACTAACCAATATGCCGATCTCTCACCGATCTGCCCAGACCTGACCGACGGACCCTGCGCCAACCCCCTGTGGCGGGTCGCGTGACGAATCTCCCTGGACAGAACAGCTAGCCGGCCGTCAGCGTCCGTGAGATCACCAGCAGCTGGATCTCCGAGGCGCCCTCGACGACTCGCAGCATCCGAAGGTGGCGAAGGACCCGCTCGATGGGTCCGGACTTCATCAGACCCATGCCCCCGAAGACCTGAAGGCAGCGATCAGCCACCGTGTAGGCCTGTTCGGTGGTGTAGTACTTCACGATCGAGGCGTCGAGCATCGGGTTCTGGCCCTCGTCGACGGCCCACGCCAGGTGGTAGACCAGCCAGCGCATCGCCTCAATGTCCACCTTGCTCTGGGCAAGCGGGAAACTCGCGCCTTGGAAGGCCGCGAGCGGTTTGCCGAAGGCCGTCCGCGTCTGGACGTGGGTCGTCGCAGCGTCCAGACAGAATTCCGCGAGCCCGAGGGCCTGCGCACCGATGTAGGCGCGGCCGGCATTGAGGAACTCCATGGCCGCGAAGAACCCCAGCCCGACCTCGCCGATGACGTGATCATCGGGCACCCAAGTGTCCTCGAAGAACAGTTCACCCGGGTGGGTGTCCGAGATGTTCCACTGTGTGGGTCCGCGCCGGAACTGCTCGGCAGGCACCAAGAAGGCCGTGATCCCGCCGGCGGCGCGCTTCTCCGGGTCGGTCACGGCGAACACCACTGTGAAGTCGGCCTCCGAGGCGTTGGTGATGTAGTGCTTGTGGCCGTTGATCCGCCAGCCGTCGCCGTCCTTGACCGCGCGGGTCCGGATCGCCTGGGCGTCGGAGCCCGCCTCCGGTTCGGTGAGTGCGAAGCAGGCGGTCTTGGTGCCGGTGACCACCGGACGTACCCATTGCTCCAGCAGATGGTCGGGGAGTTTCAGCAGCAGTGAACTGGGGCCCGCGGGGTTCGGGGGTGAGATCGCGGTCATGGCCAGGCGCGAACCGCTGCGTGCCGCATCCTCCACCAGTGCGGTCATGCCCAACGTGCTCAGGCCCTGACCGCCGACCTTCTCCGGCATATGGGCCGCGAAGAAGCCGGCATCGACGGACAGTGCCCGGACCCGCGCCATGGCGTCCTGCAGCACGGCCTTGTCCGGGTAAGGCGTGTCCCACTGCGGTGCGATCTCGTCCTCGATCGGCAGGATCTCTCGCTTGAGGAAGTCGGCGAATGCCGCGCGCAGGGCGATGATCTCCTCGGGAAAGGTGAAGTCCATGAGCGCATCGTCGCACGCGTGATGCCGTTGGACGAGATGCCTGGCCCAGGTGTCCGCGCGATCGGCAGGTTCAGCCTGATGCGAGTTGCAGATCCCGTTGCTCGACCGCGGCGCGGACCCGGCGCAGGACGACCTCCATCGCCGCATCGGTGCTGTGCAACGTGCCGGTGACGGCATGGGCTCCCGCTTCGCGAGCAGCCGCCGCGATCCGCTGGGACATGACCCCGGGCGCGATGAGGAAAGGAGACACGCAGATGTCCTGGAAGCCGGATCGGCGCAGGTCGGCCACAGCATCGGCGACACGTGGACCCGGTCCGGAGGCGAATGCCACGGCTGAGGCGCCCCAGCCGTGGGTGCGCCATTCCAGCGCCAGAGCGGCATGACGGCTGCGGGCGGCGGCATAGCTCGAACCGGCTGAGGCCAGTACGACGGCGGTGTCGGCGCTGGGGCGGTGTCCGGCTGCCTTGAGGACCGCGTCCAGTCCTTTGAGCAGGTAGGGATCGGCACCCATCGGCGTCGACACGGTGATGCGGGCGTTGGGGTACGCCCGCTGTGCTGCGGCCGCGAAGGCGGGCACGTCCTGGGTGGCGTGGTAGGCAGTCGTCAGCAACATCGGGACGACCACCAGGTCGTGGATGTTCTTGGAGGCGAGGTAATTGATCGCACCGTCGAGTCGGGGCCGGTCGAGATCCAGCGTCGCCTGCGCCACCAGGGCGCCCAGCCGATGGCCCACACGACGTGCCAGGAGATCGCTGGCCAGCCTCGCGCGGGGGTCGGCGCTGCCATGCGAAAGCAGCACAACGCCGTAACTCGCGGGCGGCGGCGGCAGCGAGATGGTGTCGCGGGCCGCTCTACTCATAGGAACTCCTCGGGTTACACCGTTGCATCGGCAGGATCGATCACTTTCCGAAGGGCACCCTAGCGCCCATACCCGGATCCGTCCTGTCAAGTGGTGTTGCGGCGAACGGGTGAGTTCACACGTGCAGCCCGCACTCCGTCTTGCCGCTGCCCGACCACCGGCCTGCTCTGGGGTCCTCGCCGGGCGCGGTGGCGCGCGTGCACGGCGCGCACCCGATGGACGCGTAGCCGGACTGGCGCAGCGGATTCAGGAGAACCGCATGGTCCCGCGCGTAGTGTTGGGTCTGTTCATCGGTCCACAAGGCCAACGGGTTCACCTTGACCATCGCGCGTTTGTGGTCGACCCCGATGATCTCGATGTCGCTTCGGGTCGGCGCATCCACACGTCGCATGCCGGTGATCCACGCCTGTCGCCCGGCCAGCGTCCGCTCCAGCGGTTCGACCTTGCGAAGCCTGCAGCACAGATCCGGGTCCCTACGGTGGAGTTCGGGGCCGTACTGCGCGTCTTGCTCGGCCACGGTCTGCACCGGGGTGACAGTCAGCAGTCGAAGCGGTTGCGTGGCTGCGTAGGCATCGGCAGTGCCCACGGTCTCCGGGAAGTGGTAGCCGGTGTCGATGAACGCGACCTGTAGTCCGGGTGCGGCCCGGGCCGCCAGGTGGACCAGGGCTTCATCACCCATGCTCGACATCAGCACGAGCGAGGCGAACGTTCGGTGTGCCCACTGCACCGACAGTCGCGCCAGTTCGATGTGGTCGGCGCCGTTCGCTGTCGCCTCCGCGATCAACGCAGCGCCCCGCGCAGCGGCTGCCGCGGGGTCGCTTGCCAGGTCGGGGATGTGCGGTTCGAGTGGCAGATCGATGCTCATGATTACTCCTTGACGATGCGGACGGTGAACGTGCGTGTACACGCCCGACATCGCCAGGTGCCGTGGCCCACCTCGGGCCACAGGTCCTCATCGCCGCAATACGGGCAGTAGTGCACGACGTTCATCGCAGCGAGTCCTCGTTGGTGCGCTGCACCCAATCGGCGAAACTCTCGGTGTCCAGCCGCTCGTCACTGAAGTTCTGGAGCACGCGGTGGACGTAGTCGGGCATCTCGGCTGCGGTCACCTTCAAGGCCCGCAGTTTGCGGCCGAACCCCGCGTCCGGGCCGAGCCGGCCCCCGAGGTGCACCTGGAAACCCTCGACCATCTCGCCGTCGGCATCCGGGACCAGCGATCCCTTGAAGCCGATGTCCGCGATCTGGAAGCGGGCGCAGGAGTTGGGGCAGCCGTTGACGTGGATGCTCAGTTCGGTGCCGTCGAGCTTCTCGCCGAACTGCGTCTCCAACGTATCGACGAGGGCGGCGGTCCGAGCCTTCGTCTCCACGATGGCCAGCTTGCAGAACTCGATCCCTGTGCACGCCATCGCGCCGCGACGGAACTCACTGGGACGAACCTGCAGGCCCAGCGCCTCGAGGCCGTCCGCCAGCGGTTCCGGCTCGGCGACGTCGAGGATGACCAGCTTCTGCTGGGCGGTCAGGCGCAGCCGGGACGAACCGTGCCGCGCCATGAGGTCGGCGATCCCCGTGAGCACGGTCCCCGACACCCTGCCCACCGTGGGGGCGGCGCCGACGTAGAAGCGCCCATCGGTCTGCGCGGCGATGCCCACGTGGTCGCGGCGTCCGGTGGGTGCACCCGGTGGTGGGCCGTCGATCAGCGGCCGGCCGAGGTACTCCTGCTCGAGGACCTCCCGGAACTTCTGCGGGCCCCAGTCGGCCATCAGGAACTTCAGTCGCGCACGGTTGCGCAGACGCCGGTAACCGTAGTCGCGGTAGATCCTGATGATGCCTTCCCACACGTCGGGGACGTCGTCCAGCGGGACCCACGCGCCGAGTCGCTGCGCGACCATCGGATTGGTCGACAGGCCACCACCCACCCAGACGTCGAATCCGGGGCCATGTTCCGGGTGAACCACTCCGACGAACGACATGCAGTTGATCTCGTGTGCCACGTCCTGACGCGGCGAGCCGGACACTGCGCTCTTGAACTTCCGGGGGAGGTTCGAGTACTCGGGATCGCCCACGTAGCGGCGGACGATCTCCTCGATGGCCGGCGTGCCGTCGATGATCTCGTCCTGCGCGATCCCTGCCACCGGCGAACCGAGGACCACACGCGGGGTGTCCCCACACGCCTCGGTGGTGGACAGGCCCACGGCCTCGAGGCGTCGCCAGATCTCCGGCATGTCCTCGATGCGGATCCAGTGCAGTTGGATGTTCTGGCGATCGGTGATGTCGGCGGTGTCCCGCCCGAAGCTCGTCGAGATGTCGGCGATGGCCCGCAACTGATCCAGGCTGAGCATGCCGCCGTCGCTGCGGATGCGGAGCATGAAGTACTCGTCGTCGAGTTCCTCGGGGGGCAGGCTCGCGGTGCGGCCACCGTCGATGCCGGGTCGGCGTTGGGTGTACAGGCCCCACCAGCGCATCCGGCCGCGCAGGTCCTCAGCGGGAATGGAGGAGAAGCCTTCCTTGGCGTAGATCTGCTCGATCCGTGCGCGCACGTTCAAACCGTCGTCCTCGGCTTTGAACTGCTCGTTGGGGTTCAGTGGGTCGCGTTGGCCCAGCGCCCATTGCCCGGTCTGCTTGCTGCGGGTGGGTCTTTCGTGCATCGGTTCTCCAAGTGAGAGGAGACCGGAGTCAGGGTGCCCGGAACCTGTCGCGGCGCCGGGGATGCCCAGGCGCCGATCGTCCGCGGGGTGCGAAGGATGGAAGCGGCTAGGCGCAACAACACGAACACGCACACATCAACCGCACGGAGCGGGAGGGCGCGTTCGACATGGGGGTAATCATGCACGACCCCCCGCGAGGGCACAAGACCGGGGTCGTCGGTGGTGCTCTTGGCACGTGCGGTCGGTAGCCCACCATCCGTTAGCACTTCGGGGATCCGTGAGCACTTGCGATGCGCTGGAACGCTCCCGGATGTGCGGAGTGCTCCCGGATGCGGGCAGGCGGGACGGCCGATGTTCCGCATAGTGACCGCCGTTGCACATTTGCCCGCTAGGCGCGCAATCGCAGCGTCCGAATAGGTAGGTTCCAGACACCACCTAGCTAGGGAGGCACCATGGCGCACGGACCCCTTCCAGGAGCAGGAGACACCGGCCCGGTGGTGGAGGAGAAGTACCACACCGGACGCGTCCTGCGGATGGCGATCGTGGCCGCCCTCGGCGGCTTCCTCTTCGGCTTCGACTCGGCGGTCGTGAACGGTACCGTGGATGCCCTCAAGGCCAAGTTCAGCATCGGCGATGCCATCGGCTTCGTGGTGGCTATCGCCCTGCTCGGGTCGGCGGTGGGTGCATGGTTCGCCGGATCCTTGGCCAACAAATACGGCCGCCGCAGGGTCATGATCATCGCGGCCGCCCTGTTCCTGATCGCCGCAGTCGGTCAGGCGTTCCCGTTCAGTGTCGTCGACCTCATGTTCTGGCGTTTCGTGGGTGGCGCGGGCATCGGTATCGCGTCGGTGATCGCGCCCATGTACATCGCGGAGATCGCGCCGGCACAATTGCGCGGCCGACTCGGATCCTTGCAGCAACTCGCCATCGTCCTGGGCATCTTCACGACCGCCGTGACCAACTACTTCATTCTCAACGCCGCGAGTGCCGGTAAGCCCGAGACCAACGCGAACAACACCTGGATCTTCGGCCTCGAGGCCTGGCAGTGGATGTTCCTGGTCATGCTGGTGCCGGCGGTGATCTACGGCACGTTGGCCATGACCATTCCGGAGTCCCCGCGGTATCTCGTCGCGATCGGCAAGGATGAAGAAGCCGCCGATGTCCTGTCGAACGTGCTCGACGGCGATCAGCACGCGAAGGTCGAGGAGATCAAGGCGTCCTTGGCCGGCGATCACAAACCCCGATTCAGCGACCTCAAGGGCGCGGTGCTCGGCCTGAAGCCCATCGTGTGGATCGGCATCGGGCTCAGTGTGTTCCAGCAGTTCGTCGGAATCAACGTGATCTTCTACTACTCGAACAGCATCTGGGCCTCCGTCGGATTCGACGAGTCGCAAGCGTTCCTGATCACGTTGATCACCAACACCACCAACGTGGTCGTGACGCTGATCGCGATTGCCCTGGTGGACCGCATCGGCCGCAAGCCGCTACTGATCGTCGGCTCGCTGGGAATGGCGGTCACGCTGGGCACGATGGCGCTCGTTTTCGGAACGGCGGACTCGTGTACCCAGGCGCTGGTGGATGCCGGACAGGCCGGATGTTCCGGTGCCGACTCGATCGGCACGCCGTACCTGACCGGTGCGGCTGGTCCCATCGCGGTGGTGGCGGCGAACCTCTACGTGGTCTTCTTCGGCGTGTCCTGGGGCCCGGTGGTCTGGGTACTGCTCGGAGAGATGTTCCCGAACCGGATTCGTGCCGCCGCGCTGGCCGTTGGCGCTGCCGCCCAGTGGATCGCGAACTTCATCGTCAGCGTCTCCTTCCCGGTGATGTCGTCCATCGGGCTCGGTTTCGCATACGGAGTCTTCACCGTGTTCGCCGTGCTCTCGTTCTTCTTCGTGGTGAAGTTCATCCGAGAAACCAAGGGGATGAGTCTGGAGGACATGCAGGAGGCTTAGTCGGTGTTTGGTGACCCGGCCGCACGACCGGGTCACTGCATGCCATCTAGTCAAGGCAGGTCGGCTAGTCCTGGGCGCGTTGGTTGGTTGTTCCGTCCGGGCGGGGGTCACGGAGGCGGGCCGGTGCCGGCCGGGCGGCGGTCATCGGCATTGCCGTTAGAGATCGGCACTCCGGTTAGAGATCGGCATCTTGGTGAGAGATACGGCACTCCGGTTAGTCGTATACGGCCGTGGGACTCTAACCAACCTGCCGCCGACTAACCAAGATGCCGATCTCTAACCGGACTGTCCGGCCGAGTCCTGGACAGAACAGTTGGACAAACGGCACTCGGGTTTGTGCCCCACGGCCGTACATGGCTAACCGGAGTGCCGTGCGTCAGCGGGGGCACCGCAGTCCATTCGGAGTGATTGCCCCTGGCCCGTATGTGAGCCGAACGGGTTGTGATCACGTTTCGTGATCATCTGCCGACCCGCTGTGATCGCGACGCGTCCGGCCCGCCGACTAGGCTGAGTCCAGACGAGCGAAAGGTTCCGACCATGGCCAACGGAAACCCCTCACCGGGCTGGTATCAGGACCCGCGAGACCCCGCCCAGGTGCGGTGGTGGGATGGGGCGGGCTGGACTCAGAACACTCAGGCGATGCCCGGCGCGGTGCAGCCGGAGCCGGCTCAGCCCGAGGTGGCCCCGGAACCTGTGTACGACCAGCCCGCCGATCCGTGGGCCGCGGCGGGTCAGGCTCCGGCGCAGCCTGAGCAGCAGTGGGGTCAGGCTCCGGCGCAGCCCGAGCAGCAGTGGGGTCAGGCTCCGGCGCAGCCCGAGCAGCAGTGGGGTCAGGCTCCGGCGCAGCCCGAGCAGCAGTGGGGTCAGGCTCCGGCGCAGCCCGAGCAGCAG
>Ga0209607_1003288_pt1 | contig 12443 bp, 10 predicted proteins | sample AD_UKC117_MetaG_FD_184413 | JGI IMG/M metagenome (GOLD analysis project Ga0209607, IMG submission 184413) | Active sludge microbial communities of municipal wastewater-treating anaerobic digesters from Hong Kong - AD_UKC117_MetaG (SPAdes)... | ecosystem: Engineered > Bioreactor > Anaerobic >... | reverse complement strand
TGAAGTTGAAATTATCGACATCAGTTTTGATTCTCTCATCGCAGGGCTTGTTTCCGGAAACTTGGATATTGTTGCCGCAGGAATGACCATTACCGATCAAAGGGCAAAGGTTGTTGATTTTTCAAATGCTTATTGGACTGCAGATCAAAGTATTTCCGTTAGAGCCGATTCAAACCTTTCTTTGACGGTTCTTTTTGGCGATCATAATATCGGTGTCCAAACCGGAACAACCGGGGATCTTTGGGTGGAAGAAAATCTTGAAAAACCGGGAATTCTGAAAGGCGATTACAAACGTTATGACACATTTGTTCTGGCCATGACAGATCTCGTCAACGGCAATCTGGATGCAGTTGTTCTGGATTCTCCCGTTGCAGACCGATTTGCAAAAGTTCGACCGGTCAAAACAATCGGCATTATCAAGTCAGATGAAAAGTACGGCCTGGCAGTTAAAAAGGGCAATACTGAATTATTGAATATCATCAACGAAGGCCTGCAAAGACTTGAAGAAAATGGCACCATTGATGAACTCATTGTAAAATACTTTTAATTAAACCTTGCACTTTAACGCTACGGTCTTTTCTGGACCGTAGCGTTTGATTTTCAAATTCAATAAAGAAAGGCGGGGAGTATCATAGACAAATTTCAACTCTTTCTAGATTCAATGCCCCTTTTATTAAAAGGAACCTGGGTGACCATAGAGATTACCTTTTTAACATTGTCTCTGGGTATGCTGATTGCTGTTCCCGTTTCCTTTGGGCAAGTTTACGGACCGAAATGGGGACGGTTTCTAATCGGAATTTATGAAAAGGTCTTTCGCAGTATTCCCGGAATTGTAATCCTCTTTCTGATTTACTACGGTCTCCCACATGCCGGTATCAAGATGTCGCCGTTTTGGGCGTGTATTATTGGTCTTGGATTAAGAAGCGGTGCGTATCAGTCCCAGATCTTCAGAGGGGCCATACAGTCCATCGAATCCACTCAAATGAGGGCATCCAGATCCCTTGGCATGACCAAGATGCAGGGTTTTATCGATGTTATTTTTCCTCAAGCCTTCCGAGTCGCCCTTCCGCCATGGGCAAATGAATTTACAATCGTTCTCAAGGATTCTTCGTTCGCTTATGCCTTGGGGGTAACGGAGTTACTCAGGCAAGGCGGTTATATCATTGCCACAACATACGAACCGATGTTGATTTATTTAACGATAGCGGTTATTTATTTTATCATTACTTTTACCTTAAACAAGAGCCTTGCCGCACTTGAAACAAAGCTGACCATACCCGGATTTGATATAAGGGAGAAGATAAAATGAGTGAAAGCAAACATTTATTGAGAGTAGAAAATCTAAGAAAAAGTTTTGGAGATAATCTGGTGTTAAAAGATGTGAGTTTTACCATGGATAAAGGTGAAACAAAAGTCATCATCGGACCCAGTGGCACCGGGAAAAGCACGTTGTTGACCTGTATCAACCAATTGGTGAAACCCGACAGCGGAACCATCTATTTGAAGGATATAAACGTCACACAAGCCGAGAATATGAACAAGATCAGACAGCGGATTGGTTTTGTTTTTCAGGATTTTGGTTTGTTTAATCATTTATCGGCAATGAGAAACGTCATGATCGGACCCATTAAAGTTCAGAAAATGAGTAAAGAAGATGCCAAAAATCTCGCTTATGAGGAACTGAAAAGGGTGGGATTATTGGAACATGCGGATAAATATCCCGCACAACTTTCTGGTGGGCAAAAACAACGTGTGGGAATTGCAAGAGCTTTGGCGATGCAGCCGGAGTTGATTTTGTTTGACGAACCCACATCGGCGCTTGATCCGGAATTGATCGGAGAAGTGCTTGCCGTTATGAAGGATTTGGCGGAAAACAGAATGACCATGTTGATTGTCACGCATGAAATGGGCTTTGCCAGGACGGTTTCCGATGAAATTATCTTCATGGAAGGTGGTGTCATCGTTGAACAGGGTCCCCCGGAAAAATTATTCAAGAGTCCTGAACATAAGCGTACAGGAGAATTCTTGTTTAAATTGACAGAGCTCTACGGTGAAGGTGAGCGGTAATGCTGAATAATATTATCGAGATCGTGGTGAACCACTGGCCCTCCTTTTTGGAAGGTGTTGGGGTGACGTTGCTGATGGCATTGATTTCCATGTCGCTGGGCACATTTCTCGGAACCATTCTTGCCTTTTTGAAGGTGTACAGCAATAAATTTGTTGTAGCCATCGTTTCGGGCTTTATCGAAATTATCAGAGGAACGCCCATGTTGGTTCAGATTTTTATCTTTTATTTCGGGCTACCTGTTTACGGGATCAGAATGACGGCGTTCGGGGCCTGTATTCTGGGTTTTATCATTAACAGCACCGCTTATCAGGCCGAATACACCCGTGGTGCCATACAGTCCATCGAGCAGAATCAAATGACGGCGGCCCGTTCCTTGGGTATGACCCGCAATCAATCCATTTTCAGCGTTATTCTGCCCCAAACGATCAAGCGAGCCATTCCCGCATGGACAAACGAATTCATTTACCTGTTAAAATATACCTCACTGGCTTATATCGTCGGAGCGGAAGAACTGATGGAAAAGGCAAAGGTGATTGCCAGCCGGAATTTCCTCTTTTTTGAGGTATACATCATTGTAGCCGTCATCTACCTGATTCTGGTTCTAGTTATCACCTGGTTGTTGCAAAAACTCGAAAAGAAATTGGAAATTCCCGGTATGGAAACGGTCAGATAAAAAGAGTATGAGTCGTCGTTCATTCTTGACAAATTGAGGAGGAAGTAAAAGAATGAGTATAAAAATGAGGTTAATGGTATTTTCCTCAATCATCATAGCGCTTGCTTGTGGCGTACTATCAGTGGTTTTGTCTAACTACTATACTGCAATTGTTGCAAATCATTCTCCACAAGGAGAATCGGTTGCTTACACCACACCAATACAGGAAGATGTTGAAAAGGCAAAGGGAATAACACTTGTTTTCACGTTAATCGCCGTGGGTTCAGGGGCTTTAGCCATGTTTTTTCTTTCATCATATATTTTAAAACCGCTCTCCAAAATAAGGGAGGACTTAACAAGTCTGGGTGCTGGCGATTTTACCAAACGCTTCTCCACATCCCGAAAAGATGAAATCGGCATGATTTCCAACACGTTGGACGAGGTGTCGGTGAGCATTCAGAAGATTATCGCCGATATGACTCTGACCATTAGAGAAACCACCATCAGTTCCAACAGTGTGAGCAGGGACAGTGAAGAAATGGTCAAGAGTTTTGACGATACCAAACAAACCATCGAAAGCGGAAATGACGCAGTTGTGGATATGGTCAACTCAGTGGAGTCCGAGACCAGTGCCATTGAGGATATTTCCAATTCCAGCCAGTATCTGGCTAAGATGGCCGAAAATCTGAATGAAACGACCAATACTATTTCCGATAAGGCGGAAAAAGGTAAAAACACCATCTCCAAAGTGAACGACAATGTGGCGGAGCTGGCCTTGTCCATGGAGCAGATATCGAAAGATGCAAACGCCATGGTGGATCAGGCTTCTACCATCGGAGAGGTGGTTAACACCATCAGTGCCATTGCCGAACAAACCAACCTGCTGGCGTTGAATGCGGCGATTGAGGCAGCCAGGGCCGGGGAAGCCAGCAAAGGGTTTGCCGTTGTGGCGGACGAGATCCGAAAACTGGCTGAGGAGAGTAAAAATGCTACACTGAGTATTTCTCAAAATCTGAAAGCCATTGTTGAAGGGGTTGAAAACACCGCTTCCGATATATTGAAAATCAACGCAAACATCAAACATGTGACAAAAGACAATAATGAAGCAGTCGGCAATATCACCGAAATTTTGAATGAGATGCAGACCATCAGTGAATTAACGACCAATCTGGCGGCCAATGCCCAAGAACAGGGAGCGGCCACGCAACAAATAGAAGCCACTTCTCAAGAGCTGAAAGCCAAAGCCAACGAAATGCGTGACATATTAAAACAGATTGAAACGCAGTCCGAAGAAACAGAAGAAAAGATTCTGCAAATAGAAGACATGATGGAGCAGTTGACAAAATCATCCATTACGGCTACCGATAAGCTCTCTAAATACAGGGTGTTTGAATCTCAAGAATATCAGATCCAGCTGGAAAAGGCACTGGAATCCCACGAGAAATGGTTTGCGCAACTCAAAAAGATGGTGGACAAAATGGACTTGCTGAGATTGGAAACGGATCCCAAACGCTGCAATTTCGGTATCTTTTTTCATTCCATCGCCCATTACAACAATCATGAAGCACAGTGGGAAGCGATCGGCAAGGTGCATCAAAGCCTTCATGAATCCGCACACGAAGTAATCGGTGCCATCAAGGCAAACAAACGTACAGATGCACAAAAGGCATTTAAAAAAGTTGAACAACTATTTGCAACAACCCATTCAATGCTTGACAAATGTTTAAAAACAGTCATTTCAGAGCAGAAACGGTCATGAAGACGGGTCGTAAATGATGAAAAAGGTTGCAAAACGAGTGAGAAAATGCCCAAAAAAATAATAATCATTGATATGATGAGAAAAAATACAATACGGTAACCTAACCATTAACTCACTATGACGAATTTTTGTGATATAATTCTATTAGTTGAGTCAAAACTCAGAGAGAAAAAACAGGTGCAACCGCACCGAAAACAATCTAAAGGAGGAATTTGGATGCAAAAGAGAATTTCGTTGTTTGTTGTAGTCATTCTCGCATTATTTGTTGCTGCGACTTTCGCTGAAGTAATGGGACCCTATGCGGACAAAGTCTACATCAACACAAGGATGAAAGAAGAAATAGGTCTTAAGGACACAGCAGAAGGTTTGACGGATGTTTTCCTTTACGGTGTATCAGGACCAACCCTTTACGGGATGCCTTCTTCCGATTTGGAAAAACTTGAAGTTTATCGTATTCCATCCGGAACATGGTCACTGAACATGAACAACTACCCAGGAGTCGCACCATACCACGCAGAAAGAGACGGGGAAACGTTGTTCAACCCCTTTGCGATCCAAGAAGTCAGATATGCTTTGAATTTCTTGATCAACAGACAGTATATCGTTGATGAAATTCTTGGTGGTGCTGGATTCCCATTGTTCTGTATGGCGACAAACGGACAGCCAGGAACAATGAAATACATCAAAGTGGCTGAAGATTTCGGTTTCAGCGCTGAAGGCGACGAGGAAAAAGGTATTCAAATGATTACTGCTGCAATGGAAAAAGCCGCTGCCCTTCCTGAAAACCAGGGAAGACTTGTCAGAGGAGCAGAATTCTGGGAATTTGACGGCAAACCCGTTGAAATCAGAATACTCGTTCGTGTTGACGATCCCAACGGAAGAGTCAGAGAAGGCGCTTATGTTGCAGACCAGATTGAAAAAGCGGGCATCAAGGTCGAAGAAGCCATGTGGGACCGAGTAAAGGCAATCACAACCGCTTATTACTCCAACCCGGCAGACTACGAATGGAACATGTACACAGAAGGATGGGGAGCCGGTGCGACCAGAAGATATTGGGAACACATCGTTGCTCAGATGTATGCCCCTTGGTACGGATACATGCCCGGTGGAGCAGACCCTGCAAACTGGAATCATTCCAGCCCTCTTCTTGATCAGTACACAAAAGATGCTTATTACGGTCGATATTTAACAGTTGATGAATACTGGGAACAGGCTCTTGAAGGCTTGAAAATTGGACTTCAGGAAGCACTCAGAATTTACGTTTGTGCACAGGAAGACTTCTATGTGGCAAACAAAGCAAGATTTGAAAGCCGATTCGCCTACGGTCTTGGCGATGGCGTGAATGCTTGGATGTTCATCACAGGAAACACCACCGATGATATTCTCAGAGTCACTCAGTTCTCCGCACAGGGTGGACTGTTCATGTCCGCATGGGACCCAATCGGTTCCGATGGTTTCTCCGATGTGTACTCCACAAAGGTATCCAGAACGCTTATCGATGCCGGTATGTTTGAAAGCCCGGTATCCGGACAGCAGATTTCACAGAGAGCGGTTTATTCCGACGTTGAAAGTAACGTCATCAGAGTTGGAGAAGACCTCGTTGGACAACTCCCAGTTCCTGCAAATGCAATCAAATACAACCCTGCAACAGACAAATGGGAAGCTGTTGGCGAAGGCGTTACGGCTCAGAGCAAAGCAACCTATGACTTTATCTTCACCAAATGGCATGACGGAACACCAATGGGACTCAACGATCTTCTTTACATTGATGCGTTTGTTGCAAAATGGGCAACACAGAACGATGACAATGACAAAGAATTTGAAGCAGCTTATGCTTCCAAGACCGCTGAAGGTTTGGATATCACAAAGGGATGGGTTGTAGACAAGGAAAACAGCAGAATCACCGTTTACTTCGACTATAACTTCCCTGCAGACGAAGCAAGAGTTGCGGGATTTGGATGTCCTTCTTTCACGGCTTCAGCAGCCGGCGGTACCGTATGTGGAGTCAGCTGGCCCATTTACGAAGCCATTGCAAGGTTAATTACAGACGGCAGCGAATCAGGAACACAGTATTCCATCTCCGCAGACTCAGAGAATGAAATCGACCTTCTGATTCCTTCCCACGTTGCAGATATCAAAGCAAAACTCGTTGAACTCAAAGACAAAGTTCACATCCCTGTTCAGGTAAAAGACACCATGACCATGACAGAAGCGGTTCAGGCTTACACCAACGCCATCGCTTTCATCGAAAAGATGGGTCATGCTTACGTTGGTAACGGTGCTTTCATTCTTACAGAATACAATCCTGAATCCAACTTCATGGAACTCTCAGCTAACAGAGAATGGGCATGGAGCGCAGACTACTGGATGGATGTCTTTGCAGTACCAACACTCATCATCAACGATGTAAAAGTGCCGACGCTGGTACCAGCCGGTAAAGACTTTAACATCGAAGTAGACTTGGCACAGCAGATTTATCCGAGTGTTACACAGCAACAAGCTGATCAGGGCGACGTAGAGATTTTCATTGGTTCAATAGCTGAGCCTCTCGTCGGTCAGGTCACCAATACCGGAGACTTCAAAATTAAGGTTCCCGGTTCTATGACAAAAGATCTTTCCGGAACAGTGGAAATTATCGTTAAGGCTGAAATTCAAGGCGCAGTGCCTGTTGAAAAGAGCGTAACGGTTATTTTCTGGTAATAATATTTGATTGATATCCAAAACTTAATCGATAGTGCCGAAAGGCACTATCGATGTTATTTAGGGGGCAATTAATGTATTGGAAATTTGCATTAAAAAGGGTTATCAATGCTGTCATCATATACATTATCCTGATTTTCATCTTCTCCGCCCTGTTTAACGTTCAGATGGAACAAACAGTTTATGCGCAAATTGATGAAAATATCAAGATGGAAACCATGCAGCTCACAGATATGAAACCCGATGAAATCAAGCAGTGGGCGGAACAAAGAAAAGAATTTTATTACAAAAGGTATAATCTGGATAAATCCGTTTTTGAGCGAGTCGTTATCAGAGCGACTGATGCACTGATCTTCAATTACGGAAATTCATCCATCATTCGATCATCAGGCGGTAGTCGAGATGTGAGGACCATTGTCCTTGAAACCATACCGAGAACACTACTCCTCTTCATGACTGCCATGGTGATAGACGTCTTGCTGGGCTTTTGGCTGGGAATCAAAAAGGCGCAAAAACCCGGTAAAGGACTTGATAAAACCACTTCCGTTGCAACAATGGTTGTTTACGGAATGCCGTCATGGTGGCTGGGAATGCTGATGATCATGGCATTCGCCTATATGTTCAAAATCTTCCCTTCTGGAGGATTTGTTTCCACACCACCACCGCCTCATGGCACTTGGGCTTATTTTGTTGATGTTCTTTATCATCTGATTCTTCCGGTTCTGACACTGGTTATCATCGGTTTCTGGGGAAGGGCTTTTTTAACCCGAAACATTGTTTTAAGCACATTACAGGAGGACTATATTATGTCCGCCAGAGCCAGGGGGATTCCGGAACGTAAGGTCCTTTACGGGCATGCACTCAGAAGTGCGGCGCCGCCTATTGTGACCATGGGTTTATTGGCCTTAATTGTATCCTTTGGTGGAAATATCATCTATGAAGGGATATTCAGTTGGCCCGGTATGGGGAATCTGTATTGGATCTCCGTGCAGCAAAATGATATTCCCGTTCTCATGGGAAACCTTTCTCTCACAACGGGTCTCTATATTACAGGACTGGCGGTTCTTGACCTCATATACGGATTCCTGGATCCAAGAATCAAGGTAGGTGGTAAAGCATGAAGTTGGCAGAAATGAGAGAATCTTTAAAAGATTTTTGGGGTGAATTTAAAAAGGAAAAAACAGGGGTATTCGGTTTAATCCTTTTTGCAATCTTTATGTTTATTGTGATATTTGAACCGTTTTTATTGCCGTTTGAAGATGCCAACACCAGGTGGCGTGACATTTCCTATTGGCAAGATTGGCCGAAATCATCGCCTCCCGCCTGGACGAACTGGTTTACTTCGGATAAAAAAGCGGTTACCGAACAATTAACCGAATTCAAGGAAAATTCTCAAGACCTGGGAGCCATGGTGATGAAGGAATTTACCTTTGATTACGATTATCAGTTTGACGATGCCCCCAACGACATTATCATTCACGGGAATGCCAGCGGGCAGCCCATTGTTGTTGTGAACATCATCAGACCGGACGGGACTGATCTTGAGGTGTACCAATCGACCTATAATGCCGGAGAAAGGCCGAAGGACATACGCATATCCGTTGACAACAGTTCAAGGGATATCATATACAATTTTGCTAAAAAATTTGAAACACCCGAAGATCTGAGCAAAGTCAAACCGGGTCTGATTAAAACCACAAACGGTATTTTTGCTAAGGCCGAATCAGGAATTTTGAGAAATCCGGTAGCGCTTAAAGGTGATTATCAGATCAAGATTACGGCAATATTGCGTTCCAAAGCCGATAATATGGAAACACCCTACATCGTTTTACCCGGAAAGGTTTCCGGTGTTTTGGGGACGGACTCCCAGAAACGGGATATCTGGACAGGCGTTTTGGCAGGTGTGAAATGGGCGTTGCTCATTGGGATACTCACCGCCATCGTATCGGTAGCGATCGGGGTTATTTACGGTGTTATCAGCGCCTATTTGGGCGGCTGGAAAGACGCCCTCATGCAACGTGTCTTTGAAATATTCGTATCCGTGCCCCTTTTACCGGTGTTGATCGTTTTAAGTGCGGTCTTCGAACCCAGTATTTGGACCATGGTTTTAATGATGGCACTCTTCTTCTGGACAGGTTCGGTGAAAACGGTTAGAAGTATGGCCATGCAAATCAAAGAGGAAACGTTCATCGAGGCATCCAAGGCGTTAGGTGCCAGTAATTTCAGAATCATTTTCAAGCACATGGTTCCCATTCTAATCCCCTATTCCTTCTCCTCGATAGCCCTTTTCATACCCGGTGCAGTTGTTTACGAAGCCACCATCAGCTTGTTGGGCCTGGGAGATTCACAAATCGTAACGTGGGGACAGATCTTAAGCGATGCACTCCATAGCGGAGCGGTTTTAAACGGCCTTTGGTGGTGGGTAGTCCCACCTGGATTAGCGATTGCGTTCATGGGAATGGCCTTTGCATTTATCGGCTTCTCCATGGATAAAATACTGCATCCAAAACTGAGGACGAGGTAGATATGATGGATAAGATAAAAATGAAAGATGAAAGAAATGTCTTAGAGGTAGAGAACCTGAAACTGTATTACAAAGTTTCAGAAGGATTAGTGAAAGCGGTTGATGATGTCAGTTTCTTTTTGAGAAAAGGGGAAACGCTGGGTTTAGTTGGCGAATCAGGCTGTGGAAAGACCACAACGGGAACAGCCCTGATGCACATGCCCACCCCCCCAGGATACATTGCCGGAGGCAAGATCATTCTGGATGGCGAAGACATCGTTCCGCTGAAAGAAAATGAAATTAGAAGACGCATTCGATGGGAAAAGATCTCGATGGTCTTTCAAGGTGCCATGAATTGTTTGACGCCTGTATATACCATTGGAAAGCTCATGAGCGAAACACTTCAGGAACATCGCAAAATCGAGAAAACGGAAGCCAGAAATATTATGGTGAAGTATTTGAATTACGTGGGATTGTCTGAAGATGTCCTGCGCCGATATCCACATGAACTCTCCGGCGGAATGAAGCAGCGAGTGGTTATTGCCATGGCGCTGTTTTTGGAACCCAAAGTCATCGTGTGCGACGAACCCACCACCGCTTTGGATGTTGTGGTTCAGGCACAGATTATCAACTTGCTCAAAGAGCTAAAGGAAAAATTGAACCTCTCGTTTATCTTTATCACCCATGACTTGGCGACAGAAGCAGAAGTGTCAGACCGTGTGCAGATTATGTATGGCGGAAAGATCATGGAAATCGGGACTAATCAACAGATATACGGTGAACAAGGGCCGATGCACCCTTACACACGGAGGCTTCTGGAAGCAACGCCAAGACTTCACGAAGAAGTGGAAGAACTGGCCTTTATTCCGGGTACCCCCCCCGATTTGTTAAGACCGCCACAGGGGTGTAAATTCCACGAAAGATGTGATGTGGCCATGGAAAAATGTAAGACCGAAGAGCCGGATCTCATCGAAGTCGCACAAGACCATTACGTCGCATGCTGGAGGTGCAGAAAATGAGTGAAAGCAAATATTTAGTCGAAGTGGAAAATCTTCAAAAATGGTTTCCAGCCAGACGAACGGTCAAAGAAGTAATCAAAGGCGAACAGCGATATGTGAAAGCAGTAGATGGCGTCAGCTTTAAGATAGAAAGAGGTGAGATCTTCGGGCTGGTCGGAGAATCCGGATGTGGCAAGACCACTACGGGAAAACTGATCATGAAATTGTTGGATCCTTCCGGTGGAAAAATCACCTTTGATAATGAAGATGTGACGCATTTGGATCATGTGGCCCTGGATAAATACCGGCAGAACGTTCAAATGGTTTTTCAGGATCCGTATGCATCGATGAATCCCAGATTCAGGCTTAGAGATGTGTTGGAGGAACCGCTTATCATCCATAAAAAAGGCGGATCCAAAGCGGAACGGATGGAAATGGTCAAAAAGGCCTTGAATGAAGTTCGCCTTCAACCACCTGAAGAATTCATGGTTCGATTTCCCCACATGCTTTCAGGCGGACAGCGTCAGAGAGGCGCTACAGCCAGAAGTCTGATCTTAAATCCGAAAATGATCGTGGCAGATGAACCGGTGTCCATGATCGATCTGTCCACCAGGGCAGAAATATTACACATGATGAAATCCGTTCAAAGGGATTTGAATCTGACCTATTTATACATCACCCATGACTTGTCAACCGCCAGATATTTTACCGATAAGATCGCCGTTATGTATCTGGGAAAAATAGTCGAAATGGGTAGTCCAAGCGACGTTATCGATCATTCCATGCATCCGTATACAAAAGCCCTGATTACAGCGGTGTGCGAACCGGTTGCGGGAAAAGTCAACCGAATCAAAGAAGTGCCCATCAAAGGAGAAGTGCCCTCAGCGGAAAATATCCCTCAGGGCTGCCGATTCCACCCGAGATGCCCCTATGCGGTAAAAGACTGCTGGGAAAAGGAAGAGCCGGTGCTGGAAGAAGTCGGAAATGGTCACTTTGTTGCTTGCAGACGATATAAAGAGATATAAAAGGAATTTAAAAAAAGGCGGACACAACAGTGTCCGCCTTTTTTTGACTCAAATCTTTAAAAGGGTTCGAAAGGCCACTTTTAAACTCTGTGCCTCATCATCCCTTATTTTTTCTTGATTGGCATAATCGTGTTTATCAATAAACTGTCGAAGCTGGCCTGTCAAGTGTTCCAGCTTTTCTATTTGGATGTTTTTAAAGGTTTTCGTGAATGATTGACCTTTATTCTTCTTTGCCGTTTTTAAAAGCAGCTCAAAGTGATCAAAGCAAATAATGGATTCGCTCTCCCGATAAAGTGCCAAGCCCTGTTCAGATTGAAAGACATGGTAGGCTGATTGGCAAATGCGTTGAGGAAGTGATTCCAAATAGGAACAGAAATAGCAATCCGTTTGATGGTGCCGCTTTTTTGTGAGCAGGCTTTTGTCCAGTTCCTCAGTTTGGCTCTTGATCATATCCCAAAAGATAATGGCCGGTCCCAGCCCGGCAACAGTTAAATCTTCTTTTACGGATTTGATAAACATTTCGTAGTGCTTTCTGCAAATTCTGGAAAATCGTATATCCTGTCGAAATTGGCGCTTAGTTACGCTTTCATACAAAAGCACTTTCATTGACCGTTTAACCCTTTCCTCTTCAAATGCACAAATGGGACACCCACTGCTCTCCTTTTTTAACAGCTCGAAGAAATCATGCTCGGTTTGTGAAAAAGCCATTTTTATCACCTCAAAGCATGATTTCTTCGA
>Ga0209607_1003286_pt1 | contig 12445 bp, 9 predicted proteins | sample AD_UKC117_MetaG_FD_184413 | JGI IMG/M metagenome (GOLD analysis project Ga0209607, IMG submission 184413) | Active sludge microbial communities of municipal wastewater-treating anaerobic digesters from Hong Kong - AD_UKC117_MetaG (SPAdes)... | ecosystem: Engineered > Bioreactor > Anaerobic >... | reverse complement strand
GTCGACCCAGCGGCCTTTGCCGTCCATGCTGATGTCGAGATCGTGGTCTTTGAGCACACGGGTGAAGGCGTCGCAGGTGAACTGCACCCCTTGGTCGGTGTTGAAGACTTCGGACTTGCCAAAACGGTGCAGCGCCTCATCGAGGGCCTCAAGGCAGGAAGCCGTCTCCAAGGGGTTGGACCGCCGCCAGGCGAGCACACGGCGCGAGTGCCCGTCCAGGATGACCACCAGGTACATAAATCCCTTGGCCATCGGGACATAGGAGATGTCACTCACAGTGGGCCAGATGACCGAGGAGATGATCCGCGAATATTCGGAACATCACTTTGAACCGAATCCCGATGATCACTTTCGAACAGAGCCTGACTAAATGCGTCGTTCAGTCGACGCGTATCCAGACTTTCAGTCCGTTATTTAAACCCACCAGCTTAGCTGGTGGTAGTTTAGTATATATCCGCCACGAGCTATAGTGCTCTTGTCTGACTGGCAGAATCACCGTCTCGAACTACCTCGGCGATGCGAACCATTCCTCTTTGCATAAGGAGCGGAAATTCCACAATCAGTTTGGGAACTCTATATCAATAAAAACCATACTCTTTATTAAATATTCTCAGCAAATTCATTCATTATCCCCCAATCAATACCGTCATGCATCCCATCGCGATCGGGTCCGCACCGCCACAGGCTTCCATCACTTGATCGCCCTGGCGCGCTGCCGGCAGTTTGTTAATCATGACGGTGGAACTGCCTTTGGTGACAAAACCAGGCCCATGCGGCGGAATCGGCACCGGAATCGGACAAATGTGCATGTCAGAAATGCCCGCCATCGCCGCCATGACCGCACTGGCCGCCACCGCCGCCGCCGCCTTGATGCCCTCAGTATAGGCGATGTTGGCAGCCGGTTGCCCACCAGGAACGACGGAAGCGGCCGTCCATGTCGCCGTCAAGGCAACGTTCGTAGTGGTTAACGTTCCAACCATGCTGCCAGCCGTCCCCGCCGCCGCCGGCGCTCCAGATGCCGCCGCCGCCGTGCCACCCTGCACGAGAGCCTGAGAGATTTGGGCTAGGCTGGCGGTCGCGTCAACCGGTGTCATCTGCGGCCGCATCATGAACGAATTCATTGAATTTGAGATGGCATCCACCGCTCCCGCCATAGCTGTGGGCAAGGCCCGCCACGCGGGCATAAAACCGATCATGACATCCAAGCTACCTGGACCAGGATTCAGTGGCGGACTATGACTGGTCATATCCGTTACCCGTGCGGCTGGAGGCATTGGTCGATTCCTCTCATGTATGAAGTCGAAAAATCAGGTTAACAACACCCGTTCGCTGTTGACTCGCCCGTTCTCTGGCCAGAACTTCAACAACGTGGTCGGATCTTCATCCTCGACAACATAGCGTAGCACCGGTCCGAATATCGTCTGCGACTCTTGCTCGTTGCAGATGGGCAGATAAACACGCAGCACCCGAGGATCGTAATAGCGGAAATAGAGCGGCTTCAGGTCAGGGCCATACACCTTGAGAACAGTGCGCAAGTGCATCCGCAGATCCCGCAGATCGGCCTTGCTGATGGCGAAAACACCCCAGTGCCGACCCCAACCCTGGTCAACCAGCCATTCAGCAAACGGCGCTTCCGGCGGCAGGCGGACGAGATAAGGCGCCACCAGTGCCATATCGGGTTCCAGATCGCCCCGGAACAGACACTCCGACTCAGCTTCGAACCGCGCCAGAGTCTGGGGTAGATCGGGAACTGAGGCACCGTCGAGAATGGCATAGACCGTCGTATCGGGAATGGCGAAAAGGTGCTGGATAACGGTTTGCGGTGGAACCTTGGCGGTCATGGCTTATGCTTCGCCTCCTGCTCTTCTCGCTGCTTCACAGACTTCACAAAACGGTGTTCCGCTCTGGGCGGCGTTAGCCAGCGCTTGTGCCTGTGGCGCTTGCAGGGCGCTCACACTGACGGAATCCAGCGAAACGCTTCTATCCTTAATCGGCGTCGCCTGGGCATCGGTCACTTCACCCGGCTTGTCGGTCGCCGCTTCCTTGGCCACTTTGGGCGCGACCGGGTTGTCCGGCGAACTACCGGAACCGGAACCGGCCGAACCGCCACTGTTGATTTTGACCATCGTGCCTTGAATAGTCACACCCATGGCATCGATCTTGACAAAACCACCACTGGCCTTGATGGTCAGCTCCGTACCTGCCTCGATCACGACCTTCATACCGGCCTTGAGATGAATTTCCGTACCGGCTTCTAAGGCATGATTTTGCCCAACCTTCTCTTGCAGATTCTGATCGACTTTGAGCGACAGAGTACCGCCGACTTTCTGGTTGTGATCCTTCTTGACTTCCTGATGTTTCTCGCCTTCCACCCTCTCGAACTGGTCGCCCTTGCCGCCATCGCCCGACTTGACAATCAGATGTTTCTCACCATCGACCTGCTCAAATTGCTTCTTCTTGACGATCATGTGCCGTTCGCTGCCGATCCACTCGAAGGCATCATTCTTGACCCGAATGTCTTCATTGCGCTCGGCATGCAGAAAAATCTGTTCCTTGCCCTTCTTATCCTCGAATCGAAATTCGTTAAAACCACCGCCATCCTTACTTGACAGGCTTTTAAGGGTGGAGATCGTTTTATTATCGGGTAGCGTGTAGGGCGGCATATTAATACCGTTGTAGACCTTGCCGGTAACAATCGGTTGATCCGGATCGCCTTCCAGAAAATCCACGATCACCTCATGACCGATGCGCGGCAAATGCATAATGCCCCACTTTTTCCCTGCCCAACCTTGCGCCACGCGAATCCAACAAGAGCTGTTTTCATCCGCCTTGCCGTAGCGATCCCAGTGAAACTGACATTTCACCCGACCATACTGGTCAGTATAAATCTCCTCGCCCTTGGGACCGACGACGACAGCAGTCTGCGGCCCCTGCACCACCGGCTTGGGAGTAACGCGCGGCGCGCGGTACTGCTGCTTGGCCTCGATCGCGGCGATCTCGCCCCGGTAGGGTTTGCCGGAAATCCCGCCTTCCAAAAAGGACTCAAATTCGTCCGACTCGATCTGATGCATGGCGGACACGATCAGATATTCGCGGTTCTGGTCCTCACGCGAGCAGTTGCTCAAGCTAAACAGGTAACCGACCGCCAGTCCGGCGGCGTTACCCTCGCCCCGAGCAACCTCGTGCTGGGCCAGCAATTCCTCCAGCCGGATCTTGGAATAGTTGCTGCCGTCACCAGGATCGATGTACTCGCCTGGATAGTCGTAGATCTCCATGCTCGCCAAGGCGTGGTTTTTAGGCTTGTTCAGCATCGAGCGCAAGTTCTTGCGCGGGGCGGTGAAATCGTAATCGTTCAGGGCGTAGACACCCGGCTGCACGTTTTGGGCGATGTGCCATTCATACAGGTGGTCCCGCTCGCGGTGGTCATGGATGTCCGGCGGGAAATAAGGCACGGTCTCGTATTTCGGGAATTTTTCGTGGGAACTGTAACCGTCAGCCAGCACCAACACGTGCTTGCCGTTTTCGTGCTTGAAAAAGCAGTATATGCCCTCCTGCTCCATCAGCCGGCAGACGAAATTAAAATCGGTCTCCCGATACTGCACGCAGTACTCCCATTCGCGGTAATTACCGCCCAAAGCGTCCTTGAAATCGGTAAAGCCCTGCTCCCGGAACACGTCCTTGATGATGTCGGGCACTTTCTTGTTCTGGAAAATCCGGCAGTCGGCGGTGCGGGTCAGAAACCACAGCCAGGGGTTGAGCGTGGCGCGATAAGCCCCATAGCGCAGGCCCCGGGTGCCGATATAGCTGAAGCGGGTCACCAGGCCATTGAAGTAGCGGGTACCCTGTTGGTAGGGCAGTTCCAGGCGAACCGTCATGTTGGTGCCCAGCACGTCCGCTAGCTTGATATCGGTTTTCTCGCTGAATAGTTCCAACTCGCACTCGAACAGCCGGCCCATTTGCTCGGTGACGGTCATGCGCCCAAACAACAGTATATCCTCGCCCAGGACACTGTTGACGGCGATCATCCGGTGTTTTTGCGTGGCGGTAGCCATACCCTCGAACTCCACAAACCTGCTGCGCGACGCAGCCCTGTTATTGAGTGTAGCAGCAAAACCGGGGCAAAAAAGCGGCGGGTCACCCATCGCCAAAGCCCCCAAAACCGCATTAGACTTAGCGGTATCAGCCATCGCTCCGGAGAGCCCGCGCCATGCCAGGCCGAATGGAATTTCAATTCGAACTGCCCTCGTCCGATTCGCGGCCCCACCGCCGCGATCCCGATACTCCGCTGCGCGTGCTGGTCATGGCCGACTTCAGCGGACGGGCGCGGCGGGAGAACCCTTCCGCCCTGCTGGAGCTGAGCAGCCGGCCGCTGTTGACGGCCAACGCCGACAATCTCGACGCGGTCATGGCCCGGCTGGCGCCGAAGTTGCGGCTGACGTTGAACGGCGGGGCCGGCGGAGCGGCGCTGACGATCGGCTTCGCCCAGCTCGACGACTTTCATCCCGATGCGCTTTACCAGCGGCTGGAGCTGTTTCAGTCCCTGCGTCGCAGCCGCGCCCGCCTGCTCAATCCGGCCAGCTTCGCCCAAGCCGTCGCCGAACTGAGCCCCGCGCCACCCCAGGAACCCGCCAAGCCGGACTCGGCCGCCACGGAAGACGACGCCGCCCTGCTCGAACGCCTGCTGGGCAAGACACCCGAGCCACCGTCGACGCGACCGGCGGCCGATATGGGAACGGCGGCCATCAGCACCCTGCTGCAAGCGGTGGTTCAACCGCATATCGTGCGGACCGATCCACGCCAGGAAGCCTGGATCGAGGCGGTGGACGCGGCGATCGGCGAACAATTGCGGGCGATTCTGCACCAGCCGGCGTTCCAGGCTCTGGAGGCGACCTGGCGCGGCGTGCGGGACCTGGTCGCCAACCTCGATAGCGACCTGTTGCGCGTCGACCTGCTCGACGTCACCAAGCAGGAGCTGCTCGCCGACCTGCGCACCGCCGCCGGCCAACCGCGCGCCACCAGCCTTTACACGCTACTGATCGACCGGGAAGTCCAGTTACCCGACAGCCAGCCCTGGTCGTTGCTGGTCGGAGACTACGCGTTCGGCGCCACCCCAGACGATATCGCCCTGCTGGCGGCACTGGGATCGGTGGCCGCCCACGCCGGCGGTCCGTTCCTGGCGGCGGCCGACCCCAGCGCACTGGGCTGCGCGTCCGCCGTCGAGCTGGCCGACCCCACGCAATGGGCGCCGCTGCCCGCCGCCGCCGAACAGCACTGGCAGGCGCTGCGCCAGACCGAGGTCGCGCCCTGGCTGGGGCTGGCGCTGCCTCGGGTCCTGTTGCGGCTGCCCTACGGCCAGAAAACCGAACCGGTCGAGCAGCTGGAGTTCGAGGAGATGCCGCTAGGCCGCGATCCCGACGCTTATCTATGGGGCAATCCGGCCTTTGCCTGCGTGCGGTTGATCGCGGCGGCGTTCGCGGAGAACGGTTGGGACTTCAGCCCCGGCGACGTGCTGGAACTGGACGATCTGCCGGCACACGTGTATGGGGAAGCCGAGGAACGGCGGATGCAACCGGGCACCGAAGTTCTGCTGGGCGAACGAGCCATGCAAGCGCTGTTGGCACGGGGCATCATGCCGCTACTGGGTCATCGCCAGCGCAACGTGGTACGGCTGGCGCGGTTTCAATCCCTGGCCGATCCCCCGGCGGCGCTGGCGGGAGGGTGGCGGGGATAAACCGCGTGCCTCGCGGGAACGGCGGATGGGCGGGATGACCGTGACCCTGTGCGCCGCGAGTCGTTCCAGAGCCTGCCCACCGCCTCGTTGCCCCCTCTCATTGCGCCCGCAACGCCTCGATCACCGGTTTCGTCTCCGGCCAGACCCCGCGCCAGAGATGGAACGACTCCGCCGCCTGTTCCACCAGCATCCCCAATCCGTCCAGGGAATGGGCGGCGCCTTGCGCCCATCCCCAGCGCACGAAAGCGGTCGGCTCCTTGCCGTACATCAGGTCGTAGCACCAGCCATCCGTCGCCAGCACGCCGTCCGGCAACGGCGGCACGGCATCGTGCAAACCCGCCGCCGTGGCGTTCACGATCAGATCGAACCGACGCCCAGCCAGATCGGCGAAACCGCAGCCGGATACTCGCCCCAAGTCGCTGAAGCGCAAGGTCAGTTCCACGGCCTTAGCTGCCGTGCGGTTGGCGATCACCAGTTGTGCCGGCCGTTCGGCTAGCAGCGACTGCAACACCCCACGCGCCGCGCCGCCCGCCCCCAGCAGCAAAATCTTCTTGTCCGCCAGCGGACAACCGTGATTGCCGGTCAGGTCGCGCACCAGACCCGGTCCATCGGTATTGTCGCCGCGCACTCCAGTTGCATCGAAGACCAGGGTATTCACCGCCCCGGCCCGTTCGGCGCGCGCGCTGAGCAGGTCGGCGAATACCCAGGCATCCTGCTTGAACGGCACGGTCACGTTCAACCCCTTGCCGCCGGCATCCCGGAACGCTCGCGCTGCCGTCGCGAAGCCATCCGGTTCCACCAGCATGGCGCGGTATTCAAGATTCTGGCCGGTTTGGGCGGCAAACAGCGCATGAATCCGTGGGGACTTGCTGTGGGCGATGGGGTTGCCCATCACGGCATAGTGGTCCGGTAAGCCAGTCATGGTCGTTCCTCGCTCTCTCGGTCACGCAACGGGGTCCGCAACCGTTGCTCGAACTTGGCCGGCGGCACATATTGCAGCAGCGCCCCGCCATTGTCGCCGAGCAACAAATCCAATCCCAGCGACGGGTACAGCCAGTGCATCCCATCCTGAACGGGCAGACGTTCGGCCGGCTCGCCAAAACGCTTGCGCACCAGATCGGCGTCGAACTTGACCACCGGCAAGAAAGTGATGGCGGTCACCACTGCGTCCAGCGCCAGCTCGTGATCGGCTTCGGTCAGCGAATAGCGGCGGTCACCGCCGACGGTGGGCTGACCCGCGCCGGCATGGGCGCGGAAGGCAGCCAGTCGCTCCTCGGGCATGCGCGCCGACAGCACCAATCGGGCATTCAAGCCACCGACCACCGCATCCCGAAAATAGGCTTCCAGGCTCAGTCCCCGATCCCGCTCCTGAAAAATTCCCATCTCGTAGCGCCGACCCAGTTTGCCTACCGCATCCCGCAGCGTGCTCTTGCCCAGGGTCAGGCCAAATAAGGTCGAGCTTGCGCCATTGTCGCCAACCATTACCTGCCAGGGCAAATCCCGTCCGGGCGCGGTGGATTGACCACCGGGCGGGCGCATGATCGCCAGGAAAAACCCGCTCATGGCCACGCTCATCGCGACCAGCAGCAGCACTTTCCAGTTTCTCATGTCGCCCGTCGCAGCCAACCGGCCGCCCGCCCGGCGAAATAACTCAGTATCGCGTCAGCACCGGCCCGCTTGATCGCCAGCAGCGATTCCATCGCCACCGCCCGCTCGTCCAGCCAACCATTGCCGGCCGCCGCCATCAACATGGCGTATTCGCCGCTGACCTGGTAAACGAAGGTGGGCACGGCGAACTGGTCCTTGACCCGGCGCACGATGTCCAGATAAGGCAGCCCCGGCTTGATCATCACCATGTCCGCGCCCTCCTCCAGATCCAGGGCCACTTCGCGCAGCGCCTCGTCGCTGTTGGCCGGGTCCATCTGGTAGCTGTATTTGTTGCCTTTGCCGAGCGCGCCGGCCGAACCGACCGCATCGCGAAACGGCCCGTAAAAGCTGGAGGCGTACTTGGCGGAATAGGCCAGAATCCGGGTATGGATGAAATCGTTGGACTCCAATGTCTCGCGGATGGCGGCGATGCGCCCGTCCATCATGTCCGAAGGCGCCACGATGTCCGCGCCCGCCTCGGCGTGCGACAGCGCCTGCCGCACCAGCACCGCCACCGTTTCGTCGTTCAGCACGTAACCGGTTTCGTCCACCAGCCCGTCCTGGCCATGGCTGGTGAACGGATCCAGGGCCACGTCGGTGATCACGCCCAATTCCGGGATCGCCGCCTTGAGCGCGCGCACCGCCCGCTGCGCCAGACCTTTCGGGTTATACGCCTCGGCGGCATCCAGTGATTTGGCCTCGGGCGGCGTTACCGGAAACAACGCCACCGCCGGTACGCCGAGAGTGGCCAGCGTCTCGGCCTCGCGCAGCAACTCATCCACGCTCAGGCGCTCCACGCTCGGCATCGAGGCGATGGGTTCGCGCCGCTTCTCGCCCTCGATCACGAACAGCGGCTGAATCAGATCGGCGGGAGTCAGCACGGTTTCCCGCACCAGCCGGCGCGAAAAATCGTCGCGACGCATCCGGCGCGGGCGAGCGCCGGGAAACTGGCCGGGAATGATCTGAGCGAATCGAGACATGGGATTATCCTTCGGTACGGAGGGTCAAACGATCGTCGTATTCATGGGGGTGCGACATTATAGCCCAAGCCGATCTTCCCTCTCCCTGAGCAGGAGAGGGTTACTCAATGGAGTCCGTCCATGACCGCACTGCACCACAACGAACCCATCATCCGATTGGCGTGCTTCTTCGCCGTCCTGCTGGCGATGATGCTGTGGGAACGGCGCAAACCGCGCCGCGCCTTGAGTCTGCCGCGAGCGCGGCGCTGGCCCGCCAATCTCGGCATTATCATGGTGGACAACATCGTGTTGCGGCTGGTGTTCCCGGTGCTGGCGGTCGGGGCGGCCGAACTGGCGGCGGCGCGGGGATGGGGATTGTTCCATGGGCTGAATGCGCCATTCTGGCTGGCATTGCCCGCCTCCCTGCTGATACTGGATCTGGCGATTTACACCCAGCATGTCGTCTTCCACAAAGTAGCGGTGCTCTGGCGGCTGCACCGCATGCACCACACCGACCTGGATTTCGACGTCACCACCGCGCTGCGCTTCCATCCGCTGGAAATCGTGCTGTCGATGCTGATCAAGCTGGTGCTGGTCACGCTGCTCGGCGTGCCGGCGGTGGCCGTCATGCTGTTCGAGGTGATCCTGAACGCCACCGCCATGTTCAACCACGGCAACGTTGGGCTGCCGCAACGGCTGGATCGGACCTTGCGCTGGATCTTGGTCACGCCCGACATGCACCGGGTCCACCACTCGATCCGACCGGAGGAAACCGACAGCAACTTCGGTTTCAACCTGCCCTGGTGGGATCGGCTGTTCGGCACCTACCGCGACCAACCGCGTGACGGCCATACCGGCATGCGCATCGGGCTGGAATACTTCCGCGACCGGCGGGCCATCGGACTGGATGCGCTGCTACTGCAACCCTTCCTGAATCCCGACCGGCGAGCCGGGGACGAATCGCCAGTCAGCTAGCGCGGCGTCTCCATCGCGATCGGCCCACTCAGCCAAACGCCAAGCGGAAGCCGGCTTTCTTCAGATAGCGCGCTTCCGCCGTCAGGTCGGCCTGCGTCAGCGGATGATCGTCCAGCCACCCCGCCGGGAAACGCAAATCCAGGCGGCTCCGGCTGACATGCAGCTCCAGCGGTGGCAAAGGTTGACGGCTGCGGCTACGATGCAGCACCACTGCCAACCGCAGCACCACGCTCAAGCGCTGGGCCAGCGGCGCCAATTCCTTGGGCAAGTGTTTGAACGCGCTTGCCGAAAATCCCCGCCGGTGGCGACGGACCAGCGCCGCCAGCAGCGTTTGATCGCTGTTCGAGAACCCCGGCAGTTCGGCATGTTGCAGAATATAGGCACCATGCTTGTGATGGAGATCGTGCGTCAGCAGCAGGCCAATCTCATGTAAGCGGGCTGCCCAATCCAGATTGTGCATCCATTCTTCCGCCGTCAGACCCCAACGATCCCGCACCTGATTCAACAGCGCCTGAGCGGTCGCGTTGACCCGCTCGGCCTGCGCTCGATCCAGGCCGTAACGGTCGATGACTGCGGCGATGGTGCGATCACGCACGTCCTCATGGCGGATGCGGCCCAGCAGGTCGTAAATGACCCCTTCCCGCAATGCGCCATCGGACACCTCCATTCGGGTCACGCCCAACGCCTCGCACAAACCATGCAGCACCACGAATCCGCCGGTGAACACCCGGGCGCGGGCCGATTCCAGTTGCCAGCGCGCGGCCAGGGTCGCCGTCTGTCCGCTTTCCAGCAGCGCGGCGCGCAGACGCCGTAATGCCTCCAGCGTGATCCCCTCGCGGCTCCATCCTTCCTTCATGATCACTTCGTGGATGGCCTTGATCGAACCCGAGGCACCGGTCGCCACCTGCCAGCCCAGCGCCCGGAATTCCTCGCAAACCGGTTCCAGCTTCAAGCGCACCAGCAATTCCGCCTCGCGCAGGCGGGATTCGCTGATCCGCCCGTCGTCGAAGCAGGCCCGGCTCAGGCTGACGCAGCCCATCTTCAAGCTGGTCAGGGATTGGGTTTCGAATTTCTCGCCGACGATCAGTTCGGTGCTGCCACCGCCGATATCCACCACCAGCCGTCGACCGGTAACGTCGGCGACGCTGTGCGCGACCCCCAGATAGATCAGCCGCGCCTCTTCCTGACCGCTGATGATCTCGATGTTGTGCCCCAGCACCTGCTCGGCGCGACTCAGGAATCCGGTGCTGTTGCGAGCCTGGCGCAAGGTGTTGGTACCGACAATGCGCAATTGTTCGGGAGCGAGATGACGCAGACGCTGGCCGAAACGCGCCAGACAGTCCAGAGCACGCTGCTGCGATTCCTCGGACAGGCGGTTGTGGTTGTCCAGACCACTGGCCAATTGCACCATTTCGCGCAATCGGTCCAACACCTGCACATGGCCGTTGGCGATCCGGGCGACAATCAGGTGGAAACTGTTGGAACCCAGATCGATGGCGGCGACGACGTCGGTAGACACGGTAACTTCCTCTTCAATCCTGCTTGAGGCCGCGCAACTGGCCGGCGGTCAATACCCAGTGCAGCACACCTTCGCCCGGCGCGACACGGCCGGGAAATTCCAGCAGCGCCACCCCACCCTTGCGAAAAGCGATCAGCGGACAGGGTATCGCCGTCAGCAGCAGGCCGGACAGCAAACCCAGATGCGGTTCGTGGCCTACCACCGCCAGCACCGCTTCGGCTGGGTACTGTCCCAGCCATGCCGCCGCCGTTTCGGGTGGACAGGTAAAATCCAGTTCGGGGCGTTCCAGCACCGGCAGGTCGCCAAACGCGCGGGCGATGATTCCGGCGGTTTCGCGCGCCCGCAGCCGTGGGCTGCACGCCAGAACATCGATCCTGTCCACCTGGGAACGCAGGCGGTTGGCGCCCTTGCGCATCTTTTTCCGGCCGATTTCGGTCAACGGCCGCAGCGCGTCGGCGCCGGACGATTCCGCATCCTCGGCGATGGCATGACGGACCAGCAGTAATTTCATCGGACACTCCTCGGTGAAAACGCTGTCAGCTTAACATCGGGCGGCGGGCCCGTGACATGCCGGCGTGACGATGGCCGGTTCTACCCGTAGCTCCCCCGGAAAATCGCAGGTAAACACGCTACCCACGCCCAATTCGCTGGTGATTCGTAACTGGCCGCCATGATTGTGCAGAACGTGCTTGACGATGGATAGCCCCAGCCCGGTGCCGCCGCTGCCGCGCGAGCGGTCGCGGTTGACCCGGTAGAAGCGCTCGGTTAATCGCGGAAGGTGCTGAGGGGCAATGCCCTCGCCGTTGTCCGCCACCACCAAGTGCAGGCCGCTGGCATCGGTGAACCAGCGGATTTCGATCCGCCCACCCGCCGGAGTATGGCGCACCGCGTTGAACGCCAGATTGGAAAACGCGCTGCGCAATTCCTTCTCGCAACCGAGCAACCACAACGCCGAATCGGCGTCGACCTTGATCTGATGACCCTGCTCGCCGCTGAGGGCGATGGCGTCCCCGGCGATATCCGCCAGCAGCGTCGGCACCGCCACCGGCTTGCGTGGCGACCGTTCACGCTGGGTTTCCAGACGCGCCAGCATCAATAGATCCTCGACGATGTGCAACATGCGCCTGGATTGCTGCTGCATGCCTGACAATGGCTGCCGCCATGCCGTCAGTGCCGGGCTTTCGCTGTCGAGCAAGGTCTCCAGATAACCGCTGATCACTGTCAGCGGCGTGCGCAGTTCGTGCGAGACGTTGGCGACGAAATCGCGCCGCATCTGCTCCAACTGGCGGACCCGAGTAATGTCCGCCGCCAGCAGCAGCCGCTGCTTCTTGCCGTAAGGCACGACGCGGGCACTGAGCAGCACGTCGTCATCCACCGGCGATGGAAACTCCACGCTGTCGCGCTGGCGGCGCTGCGTCAAGAACGCCACGAAACCAGGATGGCGCATCAAGTGCGTGATCGGCAAGCCGACATCCCGGTTCGGCGATAACCCGAGCAAGGTGTGAGCGGCGCCGTTGCACCACAACATCCGGTCGTCTTCGCTCAGCACCACGGCGGCGTCCGGCAACGCGGCGGTGGCCTGCTGAAACTGTTTCAGCAGCCGACTGAGCTTGC
>Ga0209607_1003285_pt1 | contig 12447 bp, 7 predicted proteins | sample AD_UKC117_MetaG_FD_184413 | JGI IMG/M metagenome (GOLD analysis project Ga0209607, IMG submission 184413) | Active sludge microbial communities of municipal wastewater-treating anaerobic digesters from Hong Kong - AD_UKC117_MetaG (SPAdes)... | ecosystem: Engineered > Bioreactor > Anaerobic >... | reverse complement strand
CGAAGCCAGGCTCCAGCAACTGGGCATCGAACTGCCCCCCGTCGCCACCCCCGCCGCCGCCTACGTGCCCTTCGTGCAGACCGGCAAGCTGGTGTTCCTCTCCGGCCACATCGCCCGCAAGGACGGCAAGCCCTGGGTCGGCCAGCTCGGCAAGGAGCTCGCCACCGCCGAAGGCCAGGCCGCCGCGCGCGCCATCGCCATCGACCTGATGGGCACGCTCAAGGCCGCCGTGGGCGACCTGAGCCGCATCAGGCGCATCGTCAAGGTGATGAGCCTGGTCAACTCCGCGCCCACCTTCACCGAGCAGCACCTGGTGACCAACGGCTGCTCCGAGCTGCTGGGCGAGGTGTTCGGCGACGCCGGCAAGCACGCCCGCAGCGCCTTCGGCGTGGCACAGATCCCGCTGGGCGCCTGCGTTGAGATCGAGCTGATCGCGGAAGTCGAATAGCTATCTTTTGAATAGCTGCCTGCGCCTGCCACCAAAGGGCCGCAGGCACTTTTTCCTCTGAATTTCGGGCAGGATCAGCCCGCTGCGCTGTTACTGCCCGGATGTCCGCGCCATCGTGTCGACGGCGAAGCGGAAGTACTGCGGCACGCATTCCAGGTGGTCGGACACCGGCTCGGTGCATTCGGTCAGCGTGACCGGCGCGCCGCCCGCGGCCTGCAAGGTATTCAGTGCCGAAACGCTGGCGGCAAACGGCACGGTCTGATCGCCACGGCCGTGGAACAGGTAGACCGGCACCGTCGGCGTCCAGCCCCAGTGCACGCTGGCGTCCTGGTGGATGGCCTCGGTGTCGTCGGCCATGTAGTCGTCGAGAAACTTGGTCTGGTAGGACACGTCGGCGTCCGACGGGATCATCTGGCGCAGCAGCAGGCGGCGCACCTCGTCGCGCACCGTGTCGCTCAGCTGGCTCAGGTTGCCCGGGTTCAGCGCCCAGCCCAGCCACGGGGACAGGTCGGCCACGCGGGCCAGCAGCGTGTCCATCGTGACCTGCACGTCGTAGGGCCCCGCCGCCGGCAGCGTGAGCACCAGCTGCTTCAGCAACGGGCTGCCGCTGCGCACCATCTCGCGCTGCGCGGCCATGGTGGCGTAGCCGCCTTCCGAATAGCCCACCAGGTAGAGCTGGCCGGTGTCGGCCACGCCGGCCTGACCACGCCATGTGGCGGCGGCTGTCAGCATGTCGAGCACGGCGCGCGCCGTGGGGCGCGACTGCAGGTACGGATGCTGCAGCGCGTTGCTGGCCCCGAAGCCCACGTAGTCCGACGCCACCACGATGTAGCCCAGCGAGGCCAGCACGATGGGCGGCTCGCCCGGCTCCACCTTGAGCGACGGGGCGTTGGCGTTCTTGAAGGTGGTGGCGTGCTGGTAGCTGATCACCGGGCTGGCCGTGCCGGCGCCCTTGACTGGCAGCGCCACCAGGCCGGAAGCGGTGACCAGTGCGCCGCTCTTGTCCTCGGTGAGGTACGTCAGGCGGTAGGTCGCCACCTGGTAGCGTGGCGTGATGCCGGAGACCTTGCTGTCGTCCTCCGCCAGCGCCTCGCTGATCTCGGCCGGCGTGATGCGGTTGACGGCTTCGGCCGACTCCAGGTCGCCCACGGCGGGCTGGGCCGGGGGTGTGGGCGTTGGCGTTGGCGTCGGTGTCGGTGTGGGGGTTGGCGTGGGTGTGGTCGGCGTATCGGGCGTCTGCGACCCGCCATCGCCGCCGCCGCCGCAGGCCGACAGCGCGAACATCAGGGCCGCGACAAGTGCCCAGCCGCGCGCGCCGCGGTTGCCGTGAATCAGGTGCATGGACTTCGTGTGCAATGGTGAAATTAGTTTGAATTGTCCCATTGGACGCCGTGTGTTGGCTGCGGGTTCCGCGGACGACGCGCGACACGCGGCGCTTCCCGGACCTGCTTCACGAAATATCAGATGCCGTTCGGGCTGCGCCGCTGAACGCCCTGGGCGACCACCCCTCGTCGGCTCAAGGCGCCGCCGACCCGGCCGCCCCCGCGGCCCGCAGCGGCGGCACGGCTCGCGCGCCCGCACCCAGCACGCCGCCCACCAGCCAGAACAGCCCGCCCACGCCGATCAGCGCGCCCAGCGAGCCGAACAGCATCGGCATCAGCAGGCTGGAGAGGTTGATGGTCATCATGCGCAGCGCCATCGCCTCGCCCTGGCGGCCGTGGGGCGCCGTCTGGTGCACCAGGCTCAGCACCATCGGCTGCACCGCGCCCAGGGCAAAACCCAGCGCCACCGAGCACGCACCCATGCTGAGCGCGCCGGGCATCCACGGGTACAGCACCAGCGTGGCCGCCGCGCTCAGCGTGCACGCCAGCATGATCTGCCATTCGGCCGCCCGCCCGGTCAGCCGGGGCAGCGCCATGCGGACCAGCATCGCCGCCACGGCGAAAGCCGCCATCAGCGCCCCGATGGCCGAGGCCGACAGCCCCCGCTCGGTGCCCAGGATCGGCAGCACGAAGGTGTGCACGTCCCAGGCCAAAGCCTGCAGCCAGTTGACGAACAGCAGGCGCCGCAGCACGGGCAGGGCCAGCAGACCCCAGACCGAATCGCGCACCGCCGCCCGCTCAGGCGCCGCCGGGGCAGCCGCCAGCGGCGTGGTGGCGGCTGCCGCCACCGCTGCCGCCGCCAGCGGCTCGCCGGGCATGATCTCGCCAGCCGTCATGGCCTCTTCGGCGGCGCCGCTGCGCGCGGCGGCACCGGCGGCCTCGGGTTCGCCTGGCAGGCGCAGCGCCAGCGCCCAGCCCAGCAGCGGCAGCACCGCCATGGCGGCGAAGGCGGCGCGAAACCCCAGCTCGTGGGTGGGCGACGGGCCGGCGTGGTCGATCAGCAGGCCGGCCAGCATGGGGCCCAGGAAGTTGGCCGCCGCCGGGGCGATGCCCAGCCAGCTGAACACCGTCTTCAGCTCGGTCGGGTGCGCCACCGCGCGGCCCACGTGGCGCTGCAGCACGATCAGCGCCGTGCTGGCCGAGGCACCCGTCAGCAGCGCCGCCAGGCACAGCATGCCGAACACCGGCCACAGCGCCGCCGCCGCCGCGCCCACGATGGCCATCAGCGCCGACAGCACCAGCGGCAGCCGGGCGCCGCCGCGGTCGGCCATGCGGCCGGCCGGCAGCGCCAGGAACAGCGGCGCCAGCGCGAACAGCGCCAGCAGCACCCCCACGGCCGAAGCGCTGTAGCCCTGCTTCAGGGCCAGCAGCGGTGCCGCCAGCCGGCAGCCCGTCATGGCGCTGTGCAGGCTCACCTGCGTGACCACCACGCGCGCCAGCTCGCGTCCGTTCATGCCGTTGCCGACCGGGCCGGATTCATGGTCATTTCAGCCTCCAGCCCTTTCATGGCGGGCGCAGGCAGCTATGGATTCAGAAGCAGACGACACGGTGCCGCGTCAACCCTCGGTGCCTTCAGTGCCCTCGGCATCGGCAGCATCGGCGGCGCCGGGCAACAGCTCCTGGGACTGGGCGTCGGGCAGCGCCTCCACCTGCCTGAGCGCGCGGCCCATGGCGCGAGTGCGCACCTGCGCCTGGCCCAGGGTATTGAGCACGGTCTGCGTCTGGTTCTGCACCTTGGCCAGCACGTCGCCGAACTTGCCGAACTCGGTCTTCACCGCGCCCAGCACCTGCCAGACCTCGCTGCTGCGCTTTTCCAGCGCCAGCGTGCGAAAGCCCATCTGCAGGCTGTTCAGCATGGCCAGCAGCGTGGTCGGCCCGGCCAGCGTGACGCGGTGCTGGCGCTGCAGCGCGTCCATCAGGCCGGGGCGGCGCAGCACCTCGGCGTACAGCCCTTCGGTGGGCAGGAACAGGATGGCGAAGTCGGTGGTGTGCGGCGGCTCCAGGTACTTGTCGGCAATGCCGCGCGCCTCCAGCCGGATGCGCTGCTCCAGCGCCTTGGCGGCGGCTTCGGCGGCCGCCGGGTCGGCGCGCTGCTGGGCGTCCAGCAGGCGTTCGTAGTCCTCATTCGGGAACTTGGCGTCGATCGGCAGCCACACCGCCGCGCCCTCCTCGCCGCTGCGCCCCGGCAGGCGGATGGCGAAATCCACCACCGCCTTGCTGCCGGGCCGCGTGGCCACCTGGGCCGCGAACTGCTCGGGCGACAGCACCTGTTCCAGCAGCGCGCCCAGTTGCGCCTCGCCGAACATGCCGCGCGTCTTCACGTTGGTCAGCAGGTGCTTGAGATCGCCCACGCCCTGCGCCAGCGTCTGCATCTCGCCCAGGCCCTTGTGCACCTGCTCCAGCCGCTCGGCCACCTGCCTGAAGCTCTCGCCCAGGCGCTGCTCCAGCGTGGCGTGCAGCTTTTCGTCCACCGTGCGGCGCATCTCGTCGAGCTTGGCGGTGTTGGCGGCCTGCAGCTGCGCCAGCTGCTGCTCCAGCGTGCCGCGCACTTCCTGGATGCGACGCGCGTTGGTCTCGCTCAGCGACTGCAGCTGCTGCGTCAGCGTCTCCGACAGCGAGCCACGCAGGTGCGCCAGCTGCTGCGCGAAGGCGTCGATCTGCGCGTTCTGCGTGCGTGTGGCCTCCTGCGCCTGCTGCGCCATCGTCAGCCCCAGCGCCTGCAGCTGCGCCACCAGCGTGTCGCCCAGCGTGCCGCGCAGCTGCGTGAGCTGCGCCGCCAGCGCATCGACCTGCGCGTTCTGCGTGCGCACCGCCTCGGCCGCCTGGCCGATGACGGCAGCCTGGAAGCGGTCCAGCGACAAGCCCAGCTCCTGCCGGCTGCCGCGCGCCTGGTCGCCCACCTCCTGCCGCAGCTCGCGCTCCAGCCGCTCGCTGCTGGCCGACACGCTGCCCTGCACCAGCTGCCGCACTTCGTCGCGCGAAGCCACGTCCGCCGGCCGGCGCGCGCCTCGCAGCAGCAGTGCCAGCACCAGCAGCAGGTTCAGCGCCAGCGCGGCCAGGGCCAGCCAGACCACCCAGTCGGGCCACGGAAGGTTGCTCATGTCACTCCAGATTCGATAGCTGCCTGCGCCCGTCTTTCATGGGCTGGAGCCTGATTTGATACTGAGAATCAGCCACGGCGCACGGCGTGATGGCGGGATTCCGGCCATTGTAAAAGCGCGGTCAAAGCGCCCATGAGCACAGGCCCCGCGAGCTGCTCTTGCGAAACTACCTGTGAGTCCTGCCCCTCGAAGGCCCGGGGGCGTCAGCCGCCCCATTGACCAGGGTCCGTGCGCGGATCCGGCAGATAGTCGCCGCCCGGTGACGACGGGCGCGCGTCGGGTGATGTCTTCATGCACCGCGTTGCCCACCACGGCCACGCCCCGGAAAGTACCGGCGTTGATCGCGCACTGCAGGCCGCCGGCGCTCACGCCGCGGTGTTGCGGCTGGCGCGGGCGGGGGCCGGTGCGGGCGCCGCCGCCCGCGCCAGGTTCAGCGCCAGCAGCCGGCGCAGGATTTCGTCGTCGGGCATCGCTGGCGTGTAGTCGGCCCAGCCGTAGGCGGCGGCCACGGCGGCGTCGAGCGCCTCGTGCGCCATCGTCAGCCAGGCGGGGGGCTGGTTGTAGAGATTGGTCAGCGTGCGCTTCTGCAGCGCCGTGGCGTCGGCCGCGCTCAGGCCGGCTCTGGGCACGATGCGGTCGGGGTACGGCGAATGGTCCATGCCCAGCGGCACCACCTCGGGCACCCGCTGCGTCCATTCCGGCGGGTTGAGCCAGTTCTGGCGCAGCGCATCCAGCCGGTGCGCCGCCTCGGCGATGGCGACGGCGTGCTGGCGCAGGGCCGCGCCCGTGGGTGCGGCCGGGGCGGCGGCGGCAACGGCCAGGGCCGCGCCCGCGGCGGCCTGATTTGCTTCTTGTTTGATAGCTGCCTGCGCCCGCCCTGCCTGGGTCAGAGGCTGATTTGGCTCTGAACTTTCGCCCTGCCCCGCCGCCAGCCCGGCGGGAATGCGGGCGCCGCCGGGCAGCGTTTCGGTCTGCTGGTGCGCGGTGTCGGCCGGCGTCAGGCCGGCGGGGAAGGGAAAGGTCTCGAAGCAGGTGGTCGGGGTGTAGCGCGGGTCGTTGCCGACGCCCAGCCAAGTGCACATGCGCAACGACCAAAGTTCGTGGAAGCGCGAGTGCAGGATGCCGAAGGTGGTGTCGTCGGCGCGGGCGATAGCCATCAAAGCATGATCTGGCACCACAGTAGTTGAAAGCCAGGCAAAAACACGATGCTTGGCAACTGCCGGAGTTGCAACATACCGATCGACCGATTCGAGCGCCCGCCGCAAACCAGGTATTGGCTCCGCAAACAACCACCAAATGTTCCGATACTTGTCTCGCCTAGTCTTGTCGCGCTCGGGTTTGACGTGAGTAAGCACATGGGTAAAAGGCACCTCATATAAGGAGGCCGCTTCGACATCGGCATCGCAACCAAAGTCGACAACCCACTTGTCCCCGTGTCGCCGAGTGATGTCCATGGCATTCATCCATGGCTTTACTACGTCGCTATTTGGACGCCGATTGGGGTTTGGCAGAGCAAGCCACTTTCGCGCATCAACCCCTGAGATATCGAAACTGCCCGCCTTCACTGTGGTGTAGAAGCAGCCACTTCGGTTTTCAGATAAACGCTTTGCCTGCGTCACATTCGCACCTTGAGCAGTAAGGTCAGCATGAATTGCTGCCACACAAGCGTTATCCAACACAGGCTGTTGTTCAGACCCACCAAACGCCACCAGCGACACCCGCACCGCCGCGCCCTCGTTGACCCAGGGCTCGTCGCTCCAGGCTTCGAAGATGCGCGTGCTCGCGCAGATCGCATCCAGCACCTTGCGGTTCGCGCCGCCGCGAATGGAGTTCGTGGACACCAGCCCGGCGCGCAGCAGTTGACCTGCCGCGATCTGCGCCCGCGCTTTCTCGAACCAGTAGCAGACGAGGTCGGCGCCACCGGGCACGCGGCCCTCGTAGGTCTTGCGCAGCGTGTCGGTGACCGCGTCGCCGAGTTCGGCGCGCATCTTCTTGTCGCCCAGAAACGGCGGATTGCCGACCACCGCGTCCGCCTCCGGCCAGTCCGCCTCGACCGTCTTGCCATCCACCTCCGACAGCAGCGCGTCGCGATGCTGGATGTGGTCCAGCGGCTCCAGAACCGGGTTGGTCTTGAAGGGGTAGCCGTGGTCGAGCCGCCATTGCAACTCGCCGATCCAGACGGTGACGCGCGCCAGCTCGGCCGCGTATTCGTTCAGCTCGATGCCGAGCACGTTGGCCGGCCCGGTGGCGAGTTCGACCTGCCGGTCCAGCCCGAGCGCCTCGGCCTCGGTGTTGACGAGGTGTTCCACGTCCTTGAGGCACTTGAGCGCGAGGTAGAGGAAGTTGCCGCTGCCGCAGGCCGGGTCGAGCACGCGGTAGGCCGCCAGCCGCTGCAGGTAGCCGACCTGCAGGGCCAGTGCGTCGCGCCAGGCCTTGTCGTCGCGCTTCTTGCTCTTTTGCAGCCTGGCGGCGATCTGCGCCTTGGCCCCGGCCCATTCGGCCAGCAGCGGGCGGCGGATCACCGGGTCGATCAGGCGTTCGATGGTGGCCGGGTCGGTGTAGTGGGCGCCGAGCTGGCTGCGCTTGGCAGGGTCGAGACCGCGCTCAAACAGGGTGCCGAAGATGGAGACGTCGATCGCGCTCCAGTCCTTGTCGGCGGCGTTGCGCAGCTCGGTCACGTCCAGGATGTCGAGCAGCGGCACGGCAATGGTCTGGAACAGGCCGCCGTTGAACCAGGGCACATCGTCCACGCCGAACAGGCCGCCGTCTTTCATGGCGCCAAACAGGTGGCCGAGGTTCTGCCCCAGGCGCTCGGCGGTGAGGTTGCGGTTGTTGATGAGGCGGTCGAACAGCTTGCCGGGCAGCAGGCCCACGTCTTCGGCAAAGCAGCAGAACAGGCACTGGGTGAGGAAGTGGGCCACGGCGTCGGGCGTGTTGCCGCGCTGGCGCAGGCGCTCGGCCAGGGTGGCGAAGCTTTTGGCCGCTTCTTCGGTGATGTCGCGGTTGGTCTGGCGCGGGCGGAAGCTTTCGGGGTCGGTCCAGACGCGCTTGAGCAGTTCGCGCTTGTTGTGCTGTTCCAGATCGGCCAGGGCGATGTCGTGCCGCTCGCTGGGGTGGCCGTTGAACTGGGTGTGGATGCGGATGTTCAGCCGGTCGCAGACGACGAGCAGCGGCGGGTTCTCCAGCGCCAGGCTGTAGCCGAGCAGCTGCTTGAGCGCGGCGTCGAGGTTCTTGCCCGGCGCCTTGTTTTCCCAGGCGAAGGCGCCGCGCTTGAACACGTCGGCATAGCCGGTGGACTGGCCGGCCAGACGGCTGCCTTGCTCGAACAGGTAACCGGGCTCGCTGCCGGGGCGCGGCACGCCCAGCAGGTCGCACAGCTCGATGAAGTGGCTTTGCGCGCCCTGCTCTTCATTAAGGCTGTAAGCCGGCCCGCCCGGGCCCCATTTGGCGATGAATTCAGCAGGGGTCATGGGGTGAGCCACGGGGTGAGCAATGGGGCGAAAATTGCTATTTCAACGATAGCTGGCTGCGCCCTCCACACCTGGCCTGGAGCCTGATCTGGCATGTAAAACAACACGGCCGGCGCAGGGGCGCCTTCAGCCCATGACCTCGGGGTTGAGCGGGGTGACGGGCTTGCCGCCCGTCAGGTAGCCGATGAGGTTGTCGGCCGCCAGGTTGGCCATGGCCTTGCGGGTGGGCACGGTGGCGCTGCCGATGTGGGGGGTGAGGACGACGTTGCTGCAGCCCAGCAAATCGGGGTGGACTCTGGGTTCGCCTTCGAACACGTCGAGCCCCGCGGCGGCGAGGCGCCTTTCGCGCAGGGCCTTGGCCAGCGCCACGTCATCGACGATGCCGCCGCGGGCGATGTTGACGAGGGTGGCGGTGGGCTTCATCAGCGCCAGCTCGGCCGCGCCGATGCTGTGGTGCGATTCGGCCGAGTACGGCACCACCAGCACCAGGTGGTCGGCGGTCTGGAGCAGCTCCTGCTTGCCGACGTAGCGGGCCTTGACGGCGGCCTCTTCTGCCTCGGGCAGGCGCGAGCGGTTGTGGTAAATCACGTTCATGCCGAAGCCCAGCGCACCGCGCCGCGCCACGGCCTGGCCGATTCGGCCCATGCCCAGGATGCCGAGCGTGCTGCCAAAAACATCCTGGCCGATCATCATGTCGTAGGCCCAGCGGTCCCACTTGCCGGCGCGCAGGAAGTGCTCGGATTCGGTGACGCGGCGCGCCGCCGCCATGAGCAGGGCGAAGCCCATGTCGGCGGTGGTTTCAGTCAGCACGCCGGGGGCGTTGGTGGCCAGCACGCCGGCGGCGGTCATGGCGGGCACGTCGAAGTTGTTGTAGCCCACGGCCATGTTGGCGCAGATCTTCAGGCCCGGGCAGGCCTTCAGCACGTCGGCGTCGATGCGCTCGCCGCCGGTGGTGAACACGCCCTGCTTGCCCTGCAGGCGGCGGATGAATTCGTCGCGCGGCCAGAGCTCGTCGGCCTGGTTGGCTTCAACGTCGAAATGCTGGGCGAGCCTGTCGATGATTTCCGGGAAGATGGCGCGGCTGACGAGGACGTGGGGGCGTGCAGGGTTCATGGGCGCATTCTAGGCACGCGACCCGGTGCGCCAGACGGGCTGCACGCGGCTGCGAGCGGAGTTCAATGAAGCCGGGCCGCGCGTGGGTCGTACAGCCAGCGCCGCAGCTTGGTGACGGTGATGCGCGCCGCATCGGCGTGCCGCGGGTTGACGAGCAGGTTGGGCTCTTCGGGCACGATGACCGAGGGCACTTCGGCCACGCAGCTGGCGCCGTCGCGCGCCCAGGCCGTGCCCCAGGCGGTGGAGGTGCGGCCGGCGGGCAGCGCGTCCCAGCCCACGTGCTGGGCGGCGTCGAACACGGTGCGGGCGGCCCACAGCTCGGCCGGAATGTCGAGCCGCACCAGGTAGCGGTTGAGCGGCAGGGCCAGCCCGCTGGTGAGGTGCACCACGGTTTCCAGGCAGGCCAGCGCGCGCGAACCGCTGGCGTAGAGCAGCGGCGTGCCGCGCGCGTTCCAGCGGCCACCGGTGAGCTCGGCACCCTTGCCGGTGGTGTCGTCGGCGGTGTAGTCGGGCGTGTCGCTGGCGATGCGCCAGACGCTCACGGCGCCGGGCGGCGCGGCCCGTGCCATGTCAGTTATCCATAGCGCTGGCGCGCCATCCGCAGGGCATGCAACGGGCTCGCAAGCCACTGCTCCGAAGGCCGCGGAGCAGGCCAAGCCAGCGAACGCCGTGCTCGGGCTTGCACCGAGCACTGGCGTTGCCCCCCCTCGCGCAGCAGGAGGGGGGAAGGCGCCGCAGGCGACTCAGGGGGGTGTTTCACTTCAGGGTTGCTCTTTTTTCAGGAGCTGCCTGCACCCGCCCATCAAGCGTAAGCGCCCGATTTCATTTGAGACAGCAGGTGGCTCACGGCTTCGCGGCCGTCGGCGGTGTCGAGCAGGTCTTCGGGGCGCAGGCCGCCGAAGGCGGGGGCCGGCTCGGCCATCCAGCGGGCGAACCAGCGGGCGGCGTCGAAGTCTTCAGCGGCCGCGCCGCCCTCGCCCACCATCGCCGCCACCTGGCCGATCAGGCGCGCCAGGCCGACCAGTTTTTCGCTCTCGTCCGACGACAGCGCGCGCCGCGCGGCGATCTTGCGCTCCACAGTGGAGCGGGCCAGGCCCAGCACGCGCAGCAGCTGGTCGCGCGGCAGGCCCATGGCGGTGCTCAGCTCGGCCACCGTGCGCGCCGGCACGCCCTGCTTGACCAGCCCGGCGCGCTCCAGCGGCGAGAGGTGGAACACCCGCCCCTCCACCGCGTGGCTGCGTGCGGCGTAGCTGGCCATGCGGTCTTGCACGGCGGGCGCGGACTGGACGGCTTCAGCGGACATGGCGGCTCTCCATCAATTGAGACAAATTTTAGTCTCTATCGGGAAGAGGCGCAAGCCGGCCACTTCGGGCTGTGGATGCCAGCTTCAGGGCCGCACCAACACCACGGCATCGCCCAGCTGCTGGCCCGCGATATCCGCCGGGTGGAAAGGCAGCCTGGGCCAGCGCTTGGAGGTGAACAGCCAGAGCTGGTCGGTCTGGTGTGGCGAGCCGGGGTCGGTGCTCTGACCGTAGGTCAGGATGGCCTGCGCCACCGGGCCGCGCTCGTCGAAGCTGACGGTCTGCACGTAGCTGGTGCCGTAGTCGATGCGGATGCCGCGCTTGGTGATGCCGGGCTTGGCGCGGTCACCCAGGTTGTTGAGCACACCCTCGATCTCGTCGCCGCCGTGCAGGGGCACCGGCTCGTCGGTGAAGGCCGGGCGCTGCACCTGGGCCAGGGTGGCGTCGGGCTTGAAGCCGGCATCGCGGATCTTGCCGACGGCGCCACCCAGCGCGTCCCACACCTTGCCGGCGACCTCGGCACTGGCCATGTTCAGCCCCGTGGGCGTGGCCTCCGGCCGCGCCTTGTCGAACGGCTCGCGGTAGACGTTCGGAATCGTGGACGCGGTGCGCCAGAACTCGCGGAACAGCACGGCGCCCTTGGCGTTGAGGTCGCTGGTCCAGTTCCAGCGGGCGAGCACGGCGCAGGCCTCCTTGGTTTCCGGCGTGGGCGCGGCGGGACAGGCGGCCAGCAGGTCGGGCACGGTGACGCGGCCCATCAGGTTGCGGTCGAGGAACAGGGTGCGCTGGATGCGGTCCAGCGTGACCGGGCCGCGCCCGACCAGATCCCTGATCTCGAACAGCCCCTCGCGTGTGCGCGGGCGGCGCATCACGTCGTCGCCCACCAGCGGCGAGATGGCCGGCCAGGTCTGGCCCGGGTGGGTGTAGAAGAAGCTGTCGTTGCTGTTCTGCACCCAGTCGCCGCGCACGGCCACGGCCATGCGGTCGATGGGCGTGAGGCCTGGCACGGGCGAGGCCGGGTCACGCCGCCAGTCGCAGTCGGCGCGCGAGCCGTTCAGCACCACCAGGCCGGCGGCACCCAGCAGCGCGGCGGCCGGCTTGCCGGGCGCGCAGCGGGCAAGCTGGGCGGCATCGACGTCCGGCACCACGCTGGCGTCGGCGTACATGGCGTTGCCGTCGCGATCGGCGGCGATGGTGTTGACCCAGGGCATGCCCAGGCCGCGCATGGCGGCGCGGATGTCGTTCACGTTCTTCGCGCGGGCAAAGCCCAGCCAGGCGTCGGACGAGCGCACGTTGGCCGCGTTGGCGTCCTTCAGGGCATAGGCGTGGGCGGCGGTCCAGTTCAGGCCTGCGCGCGGGATCACCACCACCGGGCCCCATTGCGTTTCCCATACGGTGTGCTCCCGTGTGCCCACGTTGCCGTCGGCGCCGCGCGAGCGGATCGACAGCTTGCGCGCCGTCATTTTGTGCGGCTGGCCGTCGACCAGGTAGGTGGTCGGGTCGTTCGGAGCCAGCGCCAGCTCGTACAGCGTGAAGCGCTTGCCGGTGGAGACGGTGTGCGACCACGCCACATCGCGGTTGAAGCCGATCTGCACCAGCGACGTGAGCCCCAGGCTGGCGCCCATGGCGTCC
>Ga0209607_1003283_pt1 | contig 12455 bp, 10 predicted proteins | sample AD_UKC117_MetaG_FD_184413 | JGI IMG/M metagenome (GOLD analysis project Ga0209607, IMG submission 184413) | Active sludge microbial communities of municipal wastewater-treating anaerobic digesters from Hong Kong - AD_UKC117_MetaG (SPAdes)... | ecosystem: Engineered > Bioreactor > Anaerobic >... | reverse complement strand
AGGCCTTCCGGACAGGGTGCTTGGTCGCTCCCGATCTTGGAGGCCTCGACCCCTCTCACCCGGGCATCACGACACCGGCGCGCCGCTCACCCCCACCGGAACTCGGAAGAGCCACATTATTGAAATGGAATTGGCTTCCTGAGGATACTCGCGCGGTTGGTGAGCAGCTGACTCCCGCGGCCACCAAGAGTTTTTGGCGCAACCGGGAGAGGCGGGTTCCAGTCATGGTGTCGAGTAGTGAGATAAATGCCAGAGGGAGCGCTCGACGTACTCGATCGTATACACTCATGAATTGAATCCCTTCCTCAGATTCGATGATACTGCGCAGCAATCTAACGGTCTGCTTGCCCACGGAAACTCACGGAACCTGCATTGCCGATCGGAGTAGCCAAACCTCATACGTCGATCGCTTTTCCCACGGGCAACCTGCCAATGTCGCGCATCGCGAGCCATATCAAGGGCATGGTGGGCGACACCACGAACACGGCGGCAGAGGCCACCATGAACGTTGAGACGTCTCCGTTCCGTAGGGCGAAGATCTTCACCGGCAATGAGGCTATAGCGGTTACCGCCATAATGATCGCCTGCTGCGATACAAGGTTCGCAGCGAATAAGTAGTTAGATGCAAATAGGAGAATTGACCCTGCGCTGATGGCGATGCAAGTCGCAATAATATCGGACATGTGGGGCGTCACCTGGCCCGCTCCGATGAAGTCGTATATCCAATCGTGCGCAACAAGAGTGAGCGTCGATACGGCCGTACAAATCACTACTCCGGCGGCGAGCATTCTATGGAATGCCCGCCGAACCTCCGTCATATCGCGAGTCGTGCGGAGTCTAACGAAGACGGGCCACAGGGCGGTAGAGGCCATGGCTATGGCGACTGGCATGAGCTCAAGTGGGCGACGTGTGACATTGAAGTAGGTCACGGACTTATCATTTTCGAAGATCGAGATCAGAAAGGGGTCCAAGGCAACATTCAGAATGTAGAGCAACTGGATTGCAACGAAGAAACGAGAATCGACCCAACTTTCCCCCAGCTGACGCCAAGCCCCTCGTGCCGGGGCGACGGTTGGCGAGGCAGGCAGGCGCCGGAGTTCGAGACATGCATTGATCCAGCTCGTCAAAAGCTGGGGTGCTGCAAACACAATAACTAGACCGAGGACCGTGGGGTGCAGCAGTAGAAGTGCTGTGCTGGCGATGAGCGTCACGGAGCGCCCGACCGCTTCCCAAAGAACTGCCACGTGTCCTCGCTCGTGTGCAAGTTGTACCCTCGACCAGATCGTGGCGGGAATCTGCAAGGTAAATATGAGCAAGCTGGTGAGTAGGGGAAGGAGGACGCGACCTGCCGGCTCGGACGGCGCCGCAAAGCGCCAGTACATGAGCAAGGCGACGGCGCCGACAAGAAACCAGGCGAGAGCGACCAATGCGGCGGCGTGCGTCGTATCGAGGAGCCGTGATCGTTCGCTCGCGAGACTGCCTGTTCGTTGAAAAGTCGTGGCTACGCGATTAACCAGGCCGAAGCCCAATCCAAGGTCAGGAGCGGCGACCAACGACGGAACCGTGCTCGCCAAGACCCACACCCCGTAATCTGCAGTTCCCAACTGTGTCAGCGCCAGCGGGGTCAGAAGTAGCGCGGTGCCGACAGTCAAGGAGCGTGTTACAAGAGAAGCGCCAGCAAATCGACCCACACTGTGACGACTCATTCGGCGGGCGCTAGCGAATACTGCTCCGAGATCTTTCACAATCTAGTTTCCGTCCGGAGTCTAATTCTTGGAGCGCTTAAGGCAGCCATGGCGGCCCAGGTCGGTGAGTCACAGGGGATGTGGCCAGCCCGTGAAAGTAGGCCGCGGCGATCGCAGGTGAGATGGTTTTCAGTGCGAGGTCGCGGTTTCGGCTGCGCTCCTCGAGGGTCAGAGGCCTCAGAGGGTCTAGAAGGAGGGCAAGGCGACCCGGGTCGCCACTTGGGTACACACGGACCGGCAGTCGCCCAGCGAGCGCCCGTGAGCCGCATGCATCCGACACGATGACTTGAGATCCGCAGAGTAGGGCCTCGTTGGCGACAGCCGCCCAACCGTCATAACGCGAGGGAATGACCACTGCATCAGCCGATGACAAGTGCTTGCCGATGTCGCGATTGGGAACGAATCCCAACCACTTCACGTCCTCAGCAAGCCCGCGTTGCTTTGCAAAGGACCTGCACCGTTCAGTATCTGGGCCATCACCCAGCACCGAGAGGCGAATCTGGCGGTTTGTTTTCGGGAGCGAGAGTAGCAGGTCGTAGAGTCCCTTCATCTTGCTGACGGTGCCAACGTAGTACAGGCTCGTCCACTCGTTGGGACGTGACGGCGGCACGTATGCAACATCGGGGAAGTACCCCCAAGGGACAACCCGTTCGCTCGGATAGCCCAACATGCGGAATTGAAGCTCGGCGTCCGTTCCGATCGCGAGGACCACGTCCACCGCCGAAGAGTGCATGCGCGATCTCTTGAGGTATCGCAACCTGCGAAACAAGCCCTTGATTCCTCGAGGATCCCAGGACTCAGACGCGATCCATACTCGGCGACCGAGACCACGAAGGGCCACAGTCACAGCCGCCCCAGAAGGATAAGCACCCAAGCCGGAGACAACGTGTATGGAGTCGGTCGCACTGGCTTCGATGACCCTTGCCCGATCTGCCTGACTTGGTGCGACGAGGACGACTGCTCGTCCGTAATCGGGAGCCCCCCATCCCATCATCCGTCGAGCCTCAGGTACGTCCTCATCAGCGATGACGGTCACCCGCACGCCCCAGCGGAGAGCAAGTGCGGACAGGAGGGGCGCCTGGTGGGGGCTGAGAATGGGCTGCCAGAAGTAGAAGTCCACAGCGCTCCCTAGACCAAAGCCAGGCCGGCGCTGTTGGAACGCGGTGAATTGGGTTCCCTGGATAATCCGGACTCCCGAAGCTTGCGTTTCTCGTGCGCCATCGAAAGTGCACAAAGGGCGGTGAAGAACACGGCAACCAATGGCCCACTTGTGGAGAGTAGCCACCCTTCGGCGAAACTGTGAACCACTGAAACCGTAGCAAGAACGAAGGCCCCGGGCCCTCCAAGCCTGGCCGTCGAAATGATCAGGACGTACGCCACCACAATGAGGCCGAGGCTAACGGCCCCCCCGGCTGCCAATGCGCGAAGGGGAGTCGACGCGACCTCCTCTGACAGGCTTTCAAGCCCGATCCCACTCCAAGGGCTAACCGAGAATGCGGCGCGAGCGGCCTCCAGGCTCGAAGCGCGGGTATTGAAATCTCGACCCAGGAACAAGGTCTCCAGCAGGCCGCGGACCGTCTCGCTCGCCAAGAGGCCGAACGCTATGCCAAAGACCGCAAGCGAGTACAGAGCGTTCATGCGGCGGAGGCGCCACACCCCTGCCCCCAGAAGCATGAGTGCAGTCGCGATCGCGCTCGCCCTCGACCCCGTGAGGAAAATCAGTGGAACGCAAGCAGCGATCAGAGGAACCGTCGCGCGAGGAGTGGGTATGCCGGCCAGTGCCAACATCAGCAGGAGCACTAGGACGAAACCAAGTAAGTTTGCGTTGTCCGAGATGCCGCGCATCCGGCCGCCAGCGCTTCCTATGCTGGGGAGTGCAAAGAACGCCGCCGCACTCACGGCGGAGAAGACAACTAGAGGTACGGCCAAAGACCATCCCAATTGACTTTCCGACAGCTTGGAGAGTGCAGCAGGAATTATGCCAAGCACCACGGCGCCCAACATGCCGTTTATCGCGGTCGTGGATTCGCTGTGAACGACCGCGATCCATAACAGCGGGATGACCAGAGCGGCGGGGATCAACTCCAGGCGGTGGCGCACTCGTGAGACATTGGTGGCGGGTCTGCCGATGAGGGCAACGGACGCCAAAAGGGCGCCGGCCAGCAGCCGCAGGACGATTGGGTCGACCGGAACAGTATTGAGAGTGGAGCCAGCAAGGAGAAAGAGGGCGACAGCGGCGCCGACCCTCACGCTAGCTGGAGCTAGAAGTGAGAACGCCGCGATAGTCAGACCAATGAAGGAGTAATAGATGATTGTGTCGGCAAGCATAGTCAGGCTGGCCCGTTCAACGCCATGACCAGTGGGTTGGCGAAGTCGCTACCACGCCATCGCGCGGAGTATGTGCGCAGGGCCTCCTCCTTCGCCGCTGTGCGTTCAGCAGCGGTCGCGCTTGCCAACGCCTCTAGGTGTGACCTCCAGAGTGCAGGCTCCAAGGCGAGGGCAAGCCCGCCGCCGTTCTCCAGAACGTCGGTCCAAGGCGTTCGATCGGAGCAGACGACGGGGCAGCCAGCGGAGAGGCTTTCCGCAATGACATGTCCGAAGTTCTCTCCCAAGGTCGGTAGGAGCATCGTGTCGTACTGGGCAAGGACGCTGGGCGCATCCGAGGGATCCAGCGAACCCCGATACCTCGTGTTGATGACCTTTGGCAAGGTCGAGATGACCGACTGGCAGCGTTCCCAGTAGGAGGGGTCCTCAATAGGCCCAAAAATATCCAAGGTCACAGGGCTGGTGAGGTGACGCATTGCCTCCAGAGCGAAGTGAATATTTTTGACCGGGGCCACCCTTCCCAGGAATACCCAAAGCGGCTGTGGTCCAGATGGGAGAGCTTCATTCCGCGGGATGTCCCCTACGGCATCAGGTGCAACCAGTACAACGGCTCGGGGGACCAATTTTCGTAGGTCCGCGGCTTCGCCGACGGAGCTCACGTGCCATGTTATCGGGAACAAGCGCAGCACTCGGACTAGGGGCCTAAGAACGACCGCTTTCCGGTGGGACTTCAGCGAAAGCGCTCCTTGGCCCATTTCACCTCGTGGAGCTAGGGCAATTGGAGGCTTAGGACCAAAGGCACCGAGCCTATAGAATATCAGGGGCGCCCAAGTTGAGCGACGAGACCAAAGGCTATTCAGATAGAGCAGGCCGACAGGGCGCCGGCGAATGTACCGAAGCGCACGAGCCCAGTGTAACGGCGACCGATGGTTGACGAACAAGATCGCGTGTCGACCTCGAGGGATTACTCGTCCAGAGAGACCGGGGTAGGGTTCTTTGGCACCAAGATCTCGGTCGGAGGTGACAACAATTGCGCTGACATCGTCAGGAAGCGTGCCCAAGATGCCTTCGAGAGACTTGACGGGGCCGCCAGCGCGTTTTGCCGGGGTGAACCAGTCACAAAATACGAGCACGTGACGCATCATGCGCGGATTCCTGCCCACGCGTGGTGGCGGCGGGCGGTCGACAAGATGAAGTTCAGTACTCGCTCACTGGTATTTGCAATGAGGTAGTCGTGCGGAGTGAGGTATCCGATGCCGTCACGGGTATGTCCCGCGGCCATTGCTACGCCGACTGCGGCGATGACATCGTCTCGATCGAGCCCGGTCATGAGAATGCCGCCCGTGTCGAGGGCCTCGGGCCGCTCGATCGAGTCACGTAGGGTGACCGCCGGGAAGCCTAGGAGTGTTGACTCCTCCGCGATGGTTCCGGAGTCGGAGAGGCAGCAGGCCGACGACAGCTGGAGCCGGTTGTAGTCGTGGAAGCCGAGTGGGTCGCTGAAAGTGATGCCCTCGGGGGCCGTCCACTCCGGCAACGCCTCCAAGCGCTTCCGGGTACGAGGATGCGTGGAGACGAACACGGGGAGGTGGTACACCGTGCGCACCGCGACGAGGCAGTCGACGAGCGCGCGGAGGCGTTCCGGTGAGTCGACGTTCTCCTCGCGGTGCGCGCTAACGAGGAAGTAGCCCCCCTCACTCAGGCCCAGCCGGTCGAGGACGTCCGAGGAGAGGATTTCGTTGCGGTAGGCGTCGAGCACCTCACGCATCGGCGACCCGGTCTTGATGATGCGGCGCGGGTGCAGGCCCTCCGCCAACAAGTTGCGCCTTGCGTGCTCCGTGTAGACCAGGTTGAAGTCGGCGACGTGGTCAACAAGCCGTCGATTTGTCTCCTCCGGGACATTCTCATCGAAGCACCGGTTGCCGGCTTCCATGTGGTAGACGGGGATTCGCAGGCGCTTGGCCATGACGGCCGCGATGCAGGAGTTGGTGTCGCCGAGGACGAGCACGGCATCCGGCTTCTCCGCAAGCATCACTCGCTCTGCCGCGATGAGGGTGCCGCCGAGAACCGCGCCGAGGGACGACGTGTCGACGCCGAGCATGTGGTCGGGCTGACGAATGCCGAGGTCCTTGAAGAAGACCTCGTTGAGTGAGTAGTCGTAGTTCTGCCCTGTGTGCACGAGCACATGGTCGACGGTTTCGTCGAGTCGGTGGATCACCCGCGAGAGTCGGATGAGCTCGGGCCGGGTGCCGACGACGGTCATGACCTTGAGCATCAGGCGTGGATCTCCTGCTGGACCGTGTGGGGGAAGGTGTCGGGGGCCTCGGGGCGGAAGAGCTCGTGTGACCAGAACTGGGTCAACAGGATGTCGTCACCGGTGTTGGTGATGTTGTGCGCCCAGCCCACCGGCATGTCGACCGCGCAGGGACTGGCGCCGTCGACGACGAACTCGACAACCTCGTCAGTGAACAGCCGGCGCAGTGCGATCGTCGCGCGGCCGGAGACGACGGCGAAGCGTTCCACCTTTTCGAGGTGGTAGTGCTCGCCTCGGGTGACGCCCGGCACCGTCGTGGAGATGCTCGACTGGCCTTCGCCGCCACGGGAGCGCACGGTCTCGACGAAGGTGCCTCGCGCGTCAGTGTGGGGCTGCAACGCGATCGGGTAATGGGCGGGGAAGAGCGCGGCGCGGTAGCAGTTGAAGAGCTGAACCCGAAATGGCGTCGACAGGTCCGGGAACTCACCGGTGGCGTAGCTGGCCCGGAAGTCGTGGAGGAGGTCGAGCACCTCCGCCACGCCCACGGTGACCCCGGTGGGGTCGAGGCGCGCGGCATCCGCCGTCAACCCGTCGATCAGCGCCTGCGCGGCGCCCTGCGCGTGCAGCAACTCGACCGGCCGATCCGACACCTGCGGGGTCTCGCCCGCCGCGACGGCCTGAACGAAGGTGGCGACGAAGCTGTTGTAGCGAGGCCGGCCGTGTTCGCCGAAGATGTTGGGCAGTCGCACGTCGACCACCTTGCCGCCGCTGATCTCAAGGTTGCGCAGCACCTCGGCTGCACGCTCCTTGCCCGTGCCGTACGCCGTGCCGTTGCCGGACTGGATTGAGTTGGCGTAGACGACGCGGAGGGGATGGCTGGTGGCCCGCACGGCAGCCGCGACGTCTTCAGCGAGTCGGACGTTGCCTTCCCGGACCTCGTCGTCGTCACCGCGGTTCACCCCGGCGATGTGGATGATGGCGTCAGCCTCCGCGGCGAGCGCGCGCAGGTCTGGCCACGACTCTCGCGTGACGACGGCGACGTCATGCTCGGCCTGTCCGTGAAGCCGGAGGCGCGTGTGCCATCCGAGGAAGCCCGAGGCTCCGGTGACCAGGACCCTCATCGTGCTGCTCCCACGGAGACCATCGCCTGGATCTCCGGCAGGGTGAGAAGGAGTGCCTCGGTCTCTTCGACCGTCAGTTGACGCGTTGTGGTCGAGTCGTACTCGCTCGACGCCGCGACGCCGCTCTCACCCTGCTCGACGTAGATGCCGTAGTCGAGTGCGCGAGCATCCAGGGGGACACGGAAGTAGTCGCCCTGGTCCGTGGACTGGATGACCTCCTCGCGAGTGAGCAGGGTCTCGAACATCTTCTCGCCGTGCCGCATGCCGATCGTGCGGATCTCAGGCTCCCCGTACCCCAACACCCGAGACACAGCGCGCGCAAGGGTCTCGACCGAGCTGGCGGGGGCCTTCTTGACGAAGAGGTCACCGGGGGCGGCGTGGAGGAAGGCGTGCTCGACGAGGTCGACCGACTCCTGCAGCGACATCAGGTAGCGCGTCATCGACGGCTCCGTCACGGTCAGGGGCTTGCCCTCCGCCAGCAAGCGCACGAACAGCGGGATGACCGACCCTCGCGAGTACATGACGTTGCCGTACCGGGTGATCGAGACCGTGCTCGGCGAGTCGGGGTTGTTGCGGGCGAAGGCCTGAGCAGTCTTCTCCATGAGGGCCTTGGACATGCCCATGGCGTTGACCGGGTAGACGGCCTTGTCCGTGCTCAGACAGACGACAGACCGGACACCGCGGCGATGCGAGGCCTCGATGACATTCTGGCTGCCCATGACGTTGGTCTTGACGGCCTGATCGGGGAAGAACTCACACGACGGGACCTGCTTAAGCGCTGCGGCGTGGAAGACGAAGTCGGCTCCGACGACCGCGTTCGAGACGCTGTCGAAGTCCCGCACGTCACCCACGAAGAACTTGACTCGGGAGTCGCCAAGGTTCTGGCGCATCTCGTCCTGCTTGGCCTCGTCGCGACTGAGGATGTTGATGCGGGCGACGCCACGGTCCAGCAGGTGCATGGCCATGGTGGATCCGAAGGACCCCGTGCCACCGGTGATCGTGATGGCGGCACCGCTGAACGGGGATGCCGGCTGAGGGGTGTTCGTCATCGTTGGTCTTTCGTGGACATGTGGAGGTGGGTGCTGCGGGCTTGCTGGCCGAGCAGGACCCAGTCATTGTCGGTCGTGATCGGGCGCCACCCGTGCTGCGTGAGCCAACTGATCGCTTGACGCTGTCCGAACCAGATCATCTCCACCCGACGGGCGTAAGGGCCCACCCGCGGCACCAGACGGGCTATGCCTGCGCCGGCGGCGACGAGGGCCCTGGCGAAGCGATTCGGGATCACGCGGGGTGAACGGCCGTCTCCGAGGAGGCGCAGCAAGCCGGCTGTCGTATGGCCCTGCCACGGGTGGTGAACCACCGGGGGCGGGGGCGTTGCTGAGGTCGCGAGCGTGAGGATCGCGTCCGCCACGTCGGAGATGTGGGTCTGGGGGGTCGGACGGTCACCCGGGGAGGCGACGGTCGCTAGGGGGGACCTTGCGATGGTGGACAGCTGGCGTGTGACCCGTCGGGTGCTTCCGTGGACGCTCGGGGGCCGGTAGACGGTTGTGTGCGCTGGGCCATGGTTGCGCGCAGCGATCTCACCCTCTGCCTTGCTCCGCGCGTACGGAGAGAACGCATCGGTGGAATCGGAGCTGTCCAGCATTGGCAAGCGGCCCTGCACCACGGCACTGCTCACGTGCACGTATCGAGGGACAGCGGCCTTCTGAGCGGCCTGACCGATGACACCCGGTAGCGCTGCGTTGGCCGTGCGCAGATCCTCCTCGCGGGCGGCGGATGCGTCGGGATTCCCAGCGCAGTTGACGACAACGTCACAGCCAGCCAACTTGGCCGAGAGGAGATCGATGGCGTCATCGTGCATCGCCGGGTCTGTCCCCAGACGGGGTGCGCGAACGGCCATCACCTCGTGGCCGGCACCGCGGGCAGCAGCCGCCACGGCCGAGCCCACGAAGCCTGAAGCGCCCATGACGGCGATGCGCGTCATCGGTCCGCCCCCACGAGGCCACGCCCTGCTGCAGCACGGAGCAGATCGAGAAGGACGTGAGACGTGGCCTCCTCGCTGAAGGTTTCGAGGTAGTACGCGCGGCCGGAATCGCCCAGGGCGCGGATCCCCTCGGGGGTCGAGCCGGCCAGCCGCGCGATTGCCGTCGCCAGGGCTGCGCTGTCGCCCGGAGGGACAACCACCCCGGCACCGGATGCCTCGATGACGCCAGCGGCATCTCCAGTGACGGCACCGATGACGGGTCTGCCGGCGGCCAGGGTGGCCTGGAGCTTGCTGGGCAGGGTCGTTCGAAAAACCGGCAGGTCCTGAAGGCTGACGAGGTGCGCGTCGCCGAGGGCGAGCACGTCGGTCATCTCCGCGAAGGGGATGGGAGGAACGAACGTCACGGCATCGAGGCCGCGCCGCGCGACCTCGTTGCGGAGCCAGGACTCCCGCACCCCACCGCCCACGAGGGCGACCCCCACATCTGTGCGGTGTCGCAAGCGCTCCGCGGCGTCAAGAAGGGTGTCGAGCCCCTGGTAAGGGCCGAAGTTGCCGGCGTACATGAACGTGAAGGGTCGGGTGAGGCCCAGGCGACGCGCCAGGGACTCGTTGCGTGGTGCCGGGCGGAAGACCGACTCGTCTGCCCAGTTGGCGGCGAGCCGGATCTTGTGCTCGGGCACGCCGCGAGAGGCGATGAGCGGGGCCATGCCCGGCGACGTCACCGCGATGGCGGAGGCACGCCGATAGATGGCGTCACACATCGCGTTCAGGGGTCGCTCGACGCGCGCACGGCGCCCCTCGGTGAGGAAGTCGGAGGAGAGCACGGTTTGCGGCCAGAGATCCTGGACCTGAACGACGAAGGGAATCCGCCGTCCGGCCCGCAGCGCCAAGGCTGGCAGGCCTGCGGTTGCCGGCGTCGAATGCACGAGCACCGCGTCGACGGGCGGTGCCTTGACCGAGCCCACGGCGGCTGCCCCCGCCGCCCAGCTGAGGTAGTTGACAGCGCGTCCCAACGCAGCGGAGTCGTGGTTGGGCCACAAAGGAGCGCGGTGCACCATGATGCCGTCGAGGACTTCGCGCTGGTAGGGCCGAACGCGGTACCCCTCGGCGAGCTGGCCGCTCGGGTAGTTGGGGAAGCCGGTGAGCACCTCGATGTGCGCTCCGCGACGGTGCAGGGCGCGGGCGATGACGCCCGCCTGCGCTGCCGACCCCGCCTCGGGGTCGTACCACTGGCTCAGCATGAGGACGCGCAGGGTCATGCGGTGACCTCCTGGGTCATGAGCCGTGGGCTGACGAGGTAGGCGCCCCCTGCGAGAGCAGCCGCGGCAAGGCCGAGTGCCCAACCGCTGAGGAAGGCGACGGTGACCACCATAGAGAGCGAAGCCATGAGCAGCGAAACCGCCCAGTGCGGCACCCCTCCTCCATGGACCAGTCGCTGGTAGACGTGGTCCCGGTGCGCCTCGAGGAGGTTCTCGCGGCGTCGCGCTCGACGGATGATCGTCGAGCCGGTGTCCAGGGCGAACAGGAGGTAGGGAGCGCACACGAGGCCGAAGAGGAGCCACGGAGCAGATGACGGGTTCGCGCCCCCCACCTCTACGGCAACCGCCAGCACGCCGATGCCGGCGAGCCCACCGATGAGGTAGCTGCCCACGTCACCGAGGAAGAGTCGAGCCCGAGGTGCGTTCCACGGAAGAAATCCCAGCCCCCCGCCGAGCGAGATCGCGCCGAGCACCAGGAGGACGTCCCCACCACCAGTACGTGAGGCGAGGAGGGCACCGACTCCCCAGACGGCTGCATGGCCCGCGCACAGGCCGTTGATGCCATCCATGAAGTTGACCATGTTCACCGCGGTGGGGATCACGACCGCGCCGATGATCGCGCCCGTGAGGCCGCCCAGGGCCGCGCCTGCGAGCACGCCGACAGCCACCTGCAACAACAGGCGGGTGATCGGTGGCAGGTCGCGGACGTCATCCGCAAAGCCGAGCGCCGCCAGCGCACCTGCCGCGCAGAGAGCAGCCCAGGTCGCGCTGGTCCATGGTGGTGCCGCGCCCATGGCGACCATGCTGGAGGCCACCACCGCGCCCACGATCACGGCGATTCCCCCGCCGCGGGGGGTGGGGACCGCGTGCGACGAGCGTTCGTTCGGAACATCGTGGTGGCCCTTGTGGCGCAGGAAGGCGACGAGGGGCGCACAGGCTGCGGCAGTGACCACTGCGGTGATCAGGGCGATTTCGGTGAACATCTTTCGCGCCTCAGGAGGCGATGCTCGAGAGGTTGCTGCCCCCGCGGCGGAGCATCCACTCGCGGACGGCGTCGTCGTCGTCACACTGTACGCCGGGCTCGACCTGACCGGCATCCAAGGTCGGTACGTACACCTGAGAGATGAGGGGGTGGGACGAGCGCAGGATCTCCTCGCCGGGGGTGAAGAGCTCTTCGGTGAGCTTCTCCCCGGGGCGCAGACCGGTGTAGACGATGTCGATGTCGGTGCGGCCGGACAGGTCGATCATCGTCTTCGCGACGTCGACGATCTTCACGGGAGACCCCATGTCGAGCACCATGACCTCGCCACCGGTGCCGATCGCCCCGGCCTGCAACACGAGCTGGCACGCCTCGGGGATGAGCATGAAGTAGCGCTCCACGTCGGGGTCGGTCACCGTCACGGGACCACCCTTGCGGATCTGCTCCATGAACGAGAGCACGACAGACCCACGGGACCCGAGAACGTTGCCGAAGCGCACGCTGACGTAGCGACCCTCGCACTCCTCGTTGAACCCGGCAGTCAGTCGCTCGGCGACCCGCTTCGACCAGCCGAGCACGCACGTCGGGCGCGCCGCCTTGTCCGTGGAGATGTTGACGAACGTCGCGACGCCCACGGCGCGCGCCGCCTCGAGGACGTTGAGCGTGCCGACGACGTTGGTCTTGAAGGCTTCCCCGGGGTGCCGTTCGAGCATCGTGAGGTGTTTGAGCGCGGCTGCGTGGAAGACGACCTCGGGCTGGGCGCGCTCGAAGACCCTGCGCAGGCTCTCGGG
>Ga0209607_1003281_pt1 | contig 12462 bp, 6 predicted proteins | sample AD_UKC117_MetaG_FD_184413 | JGI IMG/M metagenome (GOLD analysis project Ga0209607, IMG submission 184413) | Active sludge microbial communities of municipal wastewater-treating anaerobic digesters from Hong Kong - AD_UKC117_MetaG (SPAdes)... | ecosystem: Engineered > Bioreactor > Anaerobic >... | reverse complement strand
TCAGCGTGTAGTTGATCTGACTGACCAACAGATATTGGCAATAATCCAAACGGGTGACCGGTGCTTTCATGCTGTGGATATTACAAAGACTCCTGCGTCCTTCAAAGTCGCTTTTGCGTAAGTCCTGTCCCAGTGTGCATTACTGGGGGACTATGTGGGATTGTCTCGATTGATCGATGTCGATTCTCTGACCCGATAACCGACAAACCTGCTCCGACATGCACCGTGCCCGGCGGGCAATGGCGTTTCGCCCTTGATTTCGAACCTCCCGTCATGAGCACTCGTACAACCGACGCCGCCTTGCCCACATCGGTCTGAAATTCGATGTTCCTCGGATTGGCTGCCGTGAGGTAGAGCATCCAACGTCGGGAATTTGCGCATCCAGCATCATCCCGGTCGATTTTCATCAGTCGCGCGCCGTGCTCATCATCGTCCATTGATCGTGCGGGCAATTTGGGAAAAGCCAAACGACGGCTATGCTTTAATAGATACTCAGCAAATAGATTGAGATCCGGCCGACGCCGGATCTCGCGTCAAACATTCAACGACAAGAATCCAGTTGCCAAGATCGGGAGCACCAACATGGGGGAACAACGACAATCGGCAATCCGCATCTTATTGGTGGGAGCGACCGGCTTGGTCGGAAGACATTGTTTGACCCAATTGCTGGCAGACGACGACATCGGCCAGGTAATGGTTTTTGCTCGCCATCCAATAGAACAAGCACACCCGAAACTCACCGTACACCTGGTGGATTTCGACCAACTGCGCGATCACGCCGGCGCCATCAAGGCTGACACCGTCCTGTGTTGCCTGGGCACCACCCACCGGGCGGCCGGTTCGCCGGAAGCGTTCGCCAAGGTCGACCACATCTACGTCGCCGAACTGGCTCGGCTGGCGGCGGCGCATGGCGTGCCCCGCTTCGTGCTGATCTCGGCGGTCGGCGCCGACCCCAGTTCGCCGGTTTTCTACAACCGGGTCAAGGGCCGAGCCGAGGCGGCGGTCAGCGAATTGCCATTCAAGACCGTTCACCTGCTGCGTCCTTCGCTGTTGTTGGGCGAACACCGCGAAGCCCGGCCGGTCGAAGACTGGAGCCAACGACTGGCGCCGCTCTGGACACCTTTTCTGTGGGGACCATTCAGCCGCTACCGGCCGGTGCCAGCGGAAACCGTCGCCGCCAAAATGGTCGAGCTGGCCAAAAGTGACCAGGAAGGCGTACACATCCATCATTTCACCCCCTGACCACGATCCGCATGCGTATCGCGCGAACACGCTTTCAAGCGCCGAGGCCGACGGCGATCGCGTTGTTGGCCTTGCTGGCCTTGCTGGAATCGCAACCGGCGCTGGGTAAAAAACTCTACAAATATCAGGATGCCAACGGCGCCTGGTCGTTCACCGACCGGCCGCCCGTCACCGGCGTGCCGGTCGAGATCAGTCAGTTGGCGGTTCGCGATCTACCGGCCAAAATCAGCATCCGCAACCGCAGCACCCCGGAAACACCGGTGCTGGCGGCGATCAACGACTATTACGGCCCGGTGGAGGTGGAAATCAGTGCCGAAGCACTGAAGAACATGCGCGCCGAGCCACCGCTACCAATGCGCGTGGTCGTCCCGGCCCGCACGGAACTCACGGCGGTCACGCTCAAGCCAATCGGCACGCGTTGGAGCTACGGCTACCAAGTACGAGCGGTGCTGGGCGATCCCGCCGCCACGCATCGACCCGAGCAGCCCTACGCGCCACCGTTCGCGCCAGGGCAACGGTTCCGCATCAGCCAAGCATTCGACGGTGGCTTCAGCCACCAACATCCGCAGAGCCGTTACGCGGTGGATATCGGCCTGCCGCTGGGCACTCCGGTGCGCGCCGCGCGGGCCGGGACCATCATGGAAGTGGCCGGCGATTTCTTCGATGGTGGCACCGACCCGAAATATCAAAGCCGAGCCAACGCGGTGCGCGTCCTGCACGACGACGGCACCATGGCGGTTTACGCGCATTTGCATCCCGACTCGATTCAGGTGGCACCGGGGCAGCGAGTGAAACGCGGCACCTGGCTGGCCAACTCCGGTAACACCGGTTTTTCCACCGGCCCGCACCTGCACTTCGCAATCCAGCGCAACGCGGGGATGGAGCTGGTCTCGATCCCCTTCGAGTTCGCCGGGTCCGACGGAGAAGGCATCACCCCGGTCGCCGGCATGTTGCTGACGGCGTACTGAGCCGTATGTCATCTCCCTACCGCTTTTTCGCCATGGTCTCGGCGTGCTCCAAAATGGGCGCGTGTCGCCCACGCCATGGTTTCTTCCCGATCGCCATCCGCGCTATCCCTCACGTTGGGCACGACCCCACCTGATTGCATTTTCGGTCATTGATCAGCAACTGGAGCCTCGCTCCAACCAACTGCTTTTGTTTGTTCAAGTCTCACTTAAGGAGGAATCTCATGTCCTTTCGCTGGCTAATCCTTTTGGTTCTTGGATTACCGATGCAAAGTCTGCATGCCCAGCCGACCACCACCCCCGCGGAAACCGTCCCCGCAACGCAGGCGCAGCCCACCGTCGCCGCTCCATCGCGGGAAGAGCAGTTACGGACATTGCTCGACACGATCCGGGAGGTCGAGAACGATCGCGCTGATCTGAGCCGGCAATTGAAACGCACCCCAGCTCCCGCCGAAGCGCAGCAACTGAACGAGCAGGTGGCACAAATCACCGGCAGACTGAAGGAGTTACAGGCATCGTTCGAGGAAATCGCCACCGGCGGCTCCAGTAGCGCCGAACTCCGGCAAGACACTGAGGCCGCCTTCGACTGGCAACAGGAAATCGAGGACGTAATCCGGCCGCTGCTCGACGAACTGAAGCGGCTGACCGAACGGCCGCGAATGATCGAACGCCTGCGCAGTGAGCGGACCTTGTACGAAAACCGGCTGCAAACCACCGACGAGGCCATTGCCCATATCGAACATACCCTGGCGACGGTGAAGGAACCTCCCGTAAAAAAGGCATTGCAGACGACACTGGAACAGTGGCAAGACCATCGCGAGGAAGCCGATAGCCGCCTGCAGCGCATCAATGCCCAACTCGAACGACTGACGGCGCCAAACGAACGAAGCAACCAGCGACTCACACTCACGCTTCAGGAATTCGCCAGCGGCCGCGGTTTCAATCTAGTGCTGGCGATCGGCGGTTTTATAGTGACCTATCTGCTACTGAGCGGATTCGGTTTACTGGCCGGTCAGCTCACTGGCCGAGGTCGCCAACGGAAAACACGCCGGCTGGCACGGGTAACCGCGCTAGCCTTCAAGACACTCACCTTGGTGCTGGCTTTTTTCGTATCCACCTTCATCTTGTACGCCCGAGGCGATTGGCTGCTACTTGGTTTGCTGATCCTGTTGGCAATCGGCATTCTGTGGGGCCTGCGGCAATCGCTGCCGCGCTACATGGCGGAAATCCGCATCCTGCTCGACATGGGTAGCGTCCGGGAAGGCGAACGGATCGTCTATGCCAGCGTGCCTTGGCGCATCACCTCACTGAACGTCTATTCGACCCTGCGTAACCCACTGCTGCGCGGCGGCATCTTGCGTCTACCGCTCGATCGGCTGGTCGATTTGCAGTCGCGTCCTCATGCGCCGGAGGAATCCTGGTTTCCCAGCCGGGAGAACGACATCGTCATTCTGGACGGCGACATCTACGGCAAGGTGCTGGTACAGACCCCCGAGGTGGTACAGCTACAGGTCATCGGAGCGGTCAAGACCTTTACGGTCGCCGATTATCTCGGCAAGAACCCGCGCAATCTATCGCTGGAAGGCTTTGCGGTACCCGTCGTCTTCGGGCTGGACTACTGTCATCAAGGCGAAATCCTGAGCGAAATCGTGCCTCAATTGCGCGCGTATCTCGAAGAACACCTGGAACAGCAGCCATTCCGTTCCCATCTCAAGGATTTGCTGGTGGAATTCAACGAGGCGGCGGCATCCTCGCTCAACCTGTTGATCGTGGCGGTCTTCATGGGCAGCGGGGCCGAACACTACTGGCCCATTCGCCGCTTCTTGCAACGCACCACCGTCAGTGCCTGCAACCAATACGGCTGGACCATTCCATTTGAGCAATTGACCGTGCATCTGCCGTCGGCGCAGCCCTGACGCGCCACCAGCCGATCAGCGAGCGCCCTCACCCCGGTAGCGGCCGCGGCGGCGACTCGCTGCTCGGGTCCTCGTGAATCAGCACGTCGGCGTTGGGAAACACCGCCAGCAGGGATGCCTCCACCTCGTCGGCCACCCGATGCGCCTCCAGCAGGGTCAGATGATCGTCCATCATCAGATGCAATTGGATAAAGTAGGTCTGTCCCGAACGGCGGGTGCGTACCTCATGCATGCCACGCACCTGCGAATGGGCGCGGATGATCTCCTTGATTCGGGCGTGCACTTCCGGGGGCAGTTCGTGATCCATCAGCAATTGAGTGGATTCGTAGCCGATATGGCCGGCGCTGTAAAGAATGTACAGCGCGATGCCAATCGCGAATATCGGATCCATGCTCGGCCAACCCAGCATCGCCAGTCCCAGCGCCACGATGGTGGCGGCGTTGGTCAACAGGTCGGTGGCGTAATGCAAGGCATCGGCGCGGATCGCCGTGGACTGCGTGCGGCGGATCACGTAACGCTGGAACAGCAACAACGCGCCGGTGGCGACCATGGCGAACAACAGCACGCCAACGCCGATCAGGGCATCCCTGATCGGCTGGGGATGTAGCAAGCGATCCACTGCGTTCAGGATCAGAAACACCGCCGAACCGGCGATGAAGGCCGCCTGCACCAACCCCGCCAGCGGTTCCGCCTTGCCGTGACCGAACCGGTGGTCGCGATCGGGGGGTTGCAGGGAGTAATGCACCGCCAGCATGTTGATAATCGACGCCGCCACGTCCATCATCGAATCCATCAGCGATGCCAGTACGCTGACCGAGCCGGTCAACAACGCCGCCGCCAGCTTGCCAACGATCAACATCGTGGCGGTAAACACCGAAGCGTAAGTCGCCCGCCGCATCAAGCGGGCGGTTTGGGCCGGATCGGCGGTCAAGGGTGTTTCATCGTGCATAAGCCTTCATTCCCGGTCATTCGAAAACGATTTATTCTAGCGAGCTTCCGGCCGACGCGCGGCGCGAACTCTTGGGGTCATTGGTAACCTTAGCCATATAAGGTGTACTCACTCACCCCGAAATCTTCGCGATCACGCCTCTCATGGAGCCGTCAACAGCTTGAACCACCATATAGCCTTATTCGGTTATCTCGCGCTATCGCAGTCCATTGCGGCGGCGTCCCTCATGCTCCGAACCGTTTCCAGCCGGAAGGAATCCCGCCACATGCTCGAAACTCTGCGCCGTATCGTTCAGGATGTCAGCGCCGCGCCGGATTTGCCCAGCGCGCTGGCGATCACGGTCAACCAGATTCGGGATGCGATGCACGTCGCCGCCTGTACTCTCTATCTGGCCGACGAAGACAATCGCGAGTACGTCCTGATGGCCACCGCCGGCCTGAATCCGCGCGCCGTTGGCCGCGTGCGCTTGAACCGCCAGCAAGGATTGATCGGGCTGGTGGCCGAACGCCAGGAACCGTTGAACCTGGAAGACGCGGCCCGCCATCCCCGGTTCCATCTGGTCCAGGACGTGGACAAAGAGGACTATCACGCTTTCCTCGGCGTACCGCTGATTCAATATCGCCGAGTACTGGGCGTGCTGACCATCCAGCATACCGCCTCTCGGCAGTTCCATCCCGCCGAGGTGGATTTCCTGGTCACCATCGCCGCCCAACTGGCCAGCACCCTCAATCACGCCATTCTCAGCGGCGCCACCCAGGAACTGCTCAACCCGCTGGCGACCGGCACCCGCGCCCTGCAAGGCATCGCCGGCGCACCGGGCGTGGCGATGGGCATCGTGACCATCCCGCACCTGCTGGCCGAACTCGACGACGTTCCCGACCGCCGGGCGTTCGATCCCGCCGCCGAGGAAGCGGCGTTTCGGGCAGCCATCGCCACCGTCGATGACGAGCTGCGCGTCGCTTGCGAACGGCTATCGCCGCTGTTGCCACCGACCGAACAGGCGTTGTTTACCGTCCACCGCATGATGCTGGGCAGCGACAACCTGATCGGCGACACCCTGGCCGGCATCCTCCAGGCCGGCCGCTGGGCGCCGGCCGCTTGGCGCGACGCGGTGCTGGCCAGGGTCCGGCTGCTGGAGCGGGCCGAGGATCCTTATCTCAGCGCCCGCGCCGAGGATATCCGCGACCTGGGTCGACGGGTGCTGCATCATCTTCGGGCGGGTTCCGGCCGACAAACCGAACCCGTCGCCGAGCGCTGCGTGCTGGTGGCCGAGGAAATGAGCGTGGCCCACTTGGCGGCGGTACCACCGGAACGACTGGCCGGTCTGGTCTGTCTGCGCGGTTCGGCGTTGTCCCATGTCGCCATTCTGGCCCGGGCGATCGGCATCCCGGCGATCATGGGTCTGGGCGACCGGCCGATCGGCCGCTACGAGGGCTGCGCCATTATCGTGGATGGCTATCAGGGCCGGATTTACATCGAACCGGACTCGGCGGTGCGCGAAGAATATCGGCAACTGATCGCCGCCGAGGCCGAATTGTCGGCCGAGCTCAACGCCTTGCGCGACCAACCGACCGTTACCCGCGACGGCCATCCGCTGTCGTTGTACGCCAAGGCCGGACTGCTAACCGACATCGCCACCGTCCGCGACAGCGGCGCCGAGGGCATCGGTCTGTACCGCACCGAATTCGCCTTCATGGTGCGCGAGTCGTTTCCCAGCGAGGACGAGCAATACCAGATCTACCGGCAAATGCTGGCCGCCCTCACGCCGCGACCGGTGGTGATGCGCACCCTGGATATCGGCGGCGACAAAACCCTACCCTATTTCCCCATTGAGGAAAAAAACCCCTTCCTCGGCTGGCGCGGGATGCGCTTCACCCTCGATCACCCGGAGATATTTCTGACGCAGTTGCGCGCCATGCTGCGCGCCAACGCCGAATTCAACAATTTGCGCATTCTGTTCCCGATGATCACCACCGTCGAAGAAGTGGAGGAGGCGCTGCGACTGCTGGATCAGGCCCATCGGGAATTGCGGGAAGACGGCTGGCCAGCGGCACGACCCCCGATCGGGGTAATGATCGAAGTACCGTCCGCCGCCTGGCAGGCCGCGCAACTGGCGCGGAAGGTGGACTTCTTGTCGGTCGGCACCAACGACCTGACCCAGTATCTGCTGGCGGTGGATCGCGACAATGCCCATATCGCCGGCTTGTACGACAACCTGCATCCGGCGGTGCTGAAAACCATTGCGCATATCATCGCGGAAGGGCATCGCGCCGATCGATTGGTCAACTTATGCGGAGAGATGGCGGCCGACCCCGGCGCGGCGGTGCTGCTGCTGGGGATGGGCGCGGATAGCCTGAGCGCCAGCACCGTCAGCCTGCCGCGAGTCAAATGGGCGATCCGCAGCTTCACCCGGGCCGAAACGCGGGAACTGGCACGGCAGGCACTGCAACTGGATACCGTCCGGCAGGTACGCCGGCTGCTCAACGATGCCCTCCGGCGCGCGGGTCTGGGCGAAATCGTGCACGAGATCCATTGATCGCGTCCGCCGCGCAAAACGCCAGCGCGGGCCGAAGCCCGCGCTGTTCCGTACTACCCACCGGGACACGGCACGTTACCGCGCCTCGCCGCGGTCAAATCAGCTTTCGATGGCGATCCGCCGCGGTTGCGCCGCTTCGCGCTTGAGTACGATCACCTCCAGCACGCCGTCCTTGCACTTGGCGCTCACCTTGTCGGCATCGGCCACATCCGGCAGCGAGAACCGCCGCAGGAAGGTTCCGCGCACTCGCTCAACCCGGCGATATTGTTCGGTTTCTTCCTTCTTCTCGGCGCTCCGCTGGCCTTTCAGGGTCAGAACCCCATTTTCCAGGGTGATCTCGATATCCTTGCTCTCGACACCCGGCAGATCGGCGTGGATGATGAATTGATTCGGTTCTTCCTTGATATCCACCGCCGGCGCCCAGTCAGCCAAAATATTACCGGACTCCTCGTCGCCCAAGCGACCGGTATCCAGCAGCCGGTTCATTTCCCGCTGCAACTGGTTCAACAGATTGAAAGGTTCATAGCGTATCAGAGCCATGGTCAAACCTCCTCTATAGTTTGGGTTCCGGCGTTTTATCGAACGCCCCTTGACTGTTACCGTTAAGATGGGGTCAAGCTCGCGCTTTTCAAGCGTTCCATGGGGGTATTTTTGCGCTAACATCCTCAGTGGATCCGACACCTTTCCGGAGTCGCACGATGGCCACCGCCTCCATCTTCATCTGCCATGCCCATGCCGATGCCGCCTTCGCCCAGGACTTGGCTCTGGCCCTGGAAACCTACCGTCTGAACATCTGGCGCGATACGCACGGCTTGCGCGGCGGCGAACGGCTGGCGCCCGGGATCCGCTGGGCCATCGAACAGGCTCGCCAAGTCATCGTGGTGCTCGGCCTCAACACCGGCGACCCAGCCTGGTTGCGCCGGGAGATCGAGATCGCGCAGGAAACGGAACGGCGGCGAGCGAGTAGCTATCGGGTCATTCCCCTATTGCTGCCCGGCGTTGACCTCGCCATCCTCAATCACTGGTTTACCCCGCCACCGCGAACCGCCCCGGTTCGATTGTCCACCGAAGGGCTGGGCGTGGTGATGCCGGGCCTGCTGACGGCGCTGGGCGAGCCGCTGCCCAGCGAAACCGCCACCGACCGCTCTCGTCCACCACCGGTGGAACTGGAACTCACTTTCAGTCAGAGCAGCCCACCAACTCCCGATGCCTGGCGGCTCGCCGCAAGGCTCAACCATCACCCCTTGCGAACCCCGACCATCGTCAGCACGAATGTCGGTTCGCTACCCCAGCCACCCGATCCACGCATTCTGCGCTGGTACCTACAAGATCACCTCTGCTGGCCAATCGATACCGTTCGCCAGCTTGCCCGCCATGTCGATACCTGCTTGGCCTCCTGGGGCCACACCCTCTATCAGGCCACTCTCGGTGCGCCGGACTTGCGGGACTTGGTGACGGCTTGGCGCGACGATCCGGACGCTCGCGACCACCGCTTGGTGGTGCGGACAGATGCCGCCCCGGCAACCGCTGCGGCGGTGCTCGGCCTGCCTTGGGAATTGCTGCGCGATGAGGCCGGCTTTCTGCTCCAAGGCAAACAGCCGATCCAGTTCCAGCGCCAGCTCTCCGGCGGCGGCGACCCTTTTTCGCCGGCTCCCCCACCGCTGCGCGTCCTGGCGATCAGCCCACGCCCCGACATTGAGCCGACCGGCCACCCCGATTACCGCCGCCATACCCTGCCGCTACTGGAAGCACTCGGCAATCTGGGTGGCCTGATGGAACTGCAACTGCTCAACCCACCGACGCTTGCGACACTGGAAAAGCGGTTGAACGACGCCTGGTCCACCGGACGACCCTTCACCGCTCTGCATCTGAATGGCCATCTTCGCCACGACTCCGATCAGAATGCCGCCGTATTCGGATTCGAGGCCAGCCATGATCTGTATGCACCGCTTTGTCGTGACATCCAGTTTGTCCCGGCGTCAGCACTGGCATCCCTGCTGGCTACCTACCGCATCCGCCTGGTCGTTCTGGCCTGTTCCAGAAGCGACACTGGCTCCACCGCCGTGTCCGAGCTGGTCTCGTCTCTGCTGGCGGCGGGTATCGCGGCCACGATCACCGTCTATCCCAGCACGCCGATGGAAACCCTGCGCCGGTTCTGGGCGGCATTCTACGAAGAGTTACTACGGGGTTCCCGTATCAGCCAAGCCATGTTCGCCGGTCACCGCCAGCTAGCCAGCGATAGCTACCGCACCGTCGGCTTGGGCGGCGGCGGGGTTTACTTGCAGGACTGGCCGACTTGTGCCCTTTACCTAGGCCAGCACGACCCCCGGCTCACCGTGCGCCCTCCGTTGGATCTCTGGCGCCGGCTGCTCGATCAACCCCAACCCGACCCACCGGAATCGTTGCCCAAGCCTTCCGCGATCGGCTGCATCGGGCGCGGGCGCGATCTATTGATTCTGGAACGACTGTTCGAAACCCACACCAGCGTCTTTCTGCGTGGCCCCGGTGGTAGCGGCAAGACCACCGCTGCGGTAACCTTGGCCGATTGGCAGGCACGATGCGGCCGCTACCGCCACATCGCCTATATCCGCGCCAGCGATGTCGACGATACTCGCATGCTGCTGGAAACCTTGGGCCAACAATTGCTGCCAGAAGGGAAGCATTGGTCGATCGTGCGCTACCCCACTCAGTGGCAAGCGCTGGACTACCTCCGGCAAACATTGCACACCGAACCGACCCTGATCGTGCTCGACCAGTTGGAGCGGTGGCCCTCGGAGCATGATGAAGCGTTCGATCAATTCTGGAAGCAGTTGCTGGACGACTGGCCCGACCTTCGTCTATTGGGGCTTGGCCGAATCGGCCCACCCTCCTTCGCCCAACCCTGGACGGAAACGATACTGAGTCCGCTGAGCGAAAGCGATGCCATCGCCATGATCGGTCAGATGCTGATCGAAGCACGAGAAATGCCGCCGAACACCGACAGCGGCAAGAGTTTCCAACAGTTGCGCGATGTCGCCGCACTAGCCGGAGGGCATCCGGGCGCCTTACGCTGCCTGACACATGAAATCGGCGTCCTAGGCGTGGGCGCGGTCTTCAAGCTGCTGCACCCGCTGCGGACCGAGTTGTTGCACATGCACGGCGACGACCCACAATGGCCGCTCTACCTGAGCCTGGAACTCGCCTTGCGCCGGCTCTCCAGCCAAGACCGGGAACAACTAGCGATTCTCGCGTTTTGCAGGGAGGGTATCAACCGCATCGCCCTAGGTCACGCCATGAGCTCCGATACGCTGGCCATCAATGCTTTCTGTGCGCGGATCATCGACCTAGGCCTAGCTGAAGATCAGGGCTACGGCCACCTGCGCTTCGATCCCGCGCTAACCCACTACCTCGCCCGCCAGTTGAGCCCGGATCAGCGCACGGTCTGGCGGGAACGCTGGCGCGACGGCATGGAACGGCTGCTGGCGGTTCTCTACCAACAGTATTTCAAGGATAACGCCCGCGCGACCCGGTTGCTGCGGCTGGAACTGCCCAACTTGCTCGCTTTACTGCGCGATCATATCCAGTACGCCGCCCACGAACGAGTCGCTCGGATGGCGGTTCAACTGGAACACATGCTGGCCGATCTCGGCTTCCCCGCCACACTGGCCGAAGTCGTGACCGCCCGTGAGCGGGCTGGTCAAGCGCTGCTCGGCTGGAGCCGGGCTCGCTTCGAAACCGAGCGCTTGAACGTCGAACGGCTGCGCAACGATGGCGCGCTGGAAGATGCCCTGCAAGCGGCGAGGCGAATGCTGCGTTTCTGCCAGGATGCCGGCGCCGATGCCTACGCTGGCGCCAGCTACGATCTGGCCCGCGCGCATTTTCAACTGGGCAAGCTGCTGAAGCTGGCCGAGGCCGCCGAACCGGCCTCGCGGGAACTGACCACCGCCCGTCAACTGTTTCAGAAGCTGGCGGATGCCGGCAACGACAACGCCAACCGCATGGCTGCGGTCGCCAATGCCGAAAACGGCGATTGCCTGACCTATTTACGACGCTTGCAGGAAGCCGTCGACGCCTATGAGACCGCGCTGGCGCACGCCGGCCCCAACACCAACAATGCGACCTTCGCAACCAACAACATGCAACTCGGCCTGGTGCGTCAGCGGCAGGGGCATTACGCCGAAGCCGCCAAGATGTACGACACCGCCCGGCGGACATTCGAAGCGCTGGGCGAACCGGAAGGCGCGGCGCAGGCTTGGCGGCAACTCGGTCTGGCTCGGAAAATGAACCACGAGATCGAAGCGGCGCTTCATGCCTGTCAGCAGGCTCTTTACCTATACGAGCAGCAGCGTAACCGGAGCGGGATCGCCGAAACGCTGGGCGAGCTGGGCCATTTGCATCAGTTGCTCAACCAACTCGAACCCGCCGCCTTGTCCTATCGCCGAATGGCGGAACTTTACCGGGAGTTGGGCGACGGTCACAGCGAGGAAGCCAGCCGCAACAAGCTGGCGAACGTACTGATTCAGCTGCGGCGGCACGACGATGCCCGTCAGGAACTCTACCGCGCCAGCGAATGCAACCTGCCTGACAGCCCCACGGCCCGCAACTGGGCGATCCGCCGCGGTTTGCGCGACCTGGGTCAGGCGGTTCAAAACCCCAACGTAGCTGATCAAGCGCGGCGGCAAGCCATCAAAAAATATCTCGCGTATCGGCACGCGGGTGGCGAAAACACCAACCCCGGCACCCGTTTGTGCGCTCAGGTGGGTCACGCCATTCAAGCCGGCGATGCCAGCGCGCTCGCCACCAAACTGGACCAGATCGCGGCCAGCCCCAATGTTCCGTCGACCGGTAGGCTGTTGATCGAAAAGCTACAGGCTA
>Ga0209607_1003280_pt1 | contig 12462 bp, 9 predicted proteins | sample AD_UKC117_MetaG_FD_184413 | JGI IMG/M metagenome (GOLD analysis project Ga0209607, IMG submission 184413) | Active sludge microbial communities of municipal wastewater-treating anaerobic digesters from Hong Kong - AD_UKC117_MetaG (SPAdes)... | ecosystem: Engineered > Bioreactor > Anaerobic >... | reverse complement strand
ATCGCGCGGCGAACTCCGATCTGGGTGCCTTTCTGGCTGCAGGATTTCTGCCGCGAACAGCACCTGCGCCGGCTGGGCCTGACCTTGCAGCGCCACGGCCTGGATCTGCTGCTCGGCCCGGAACTGTCGCCCTGCCCGGTGCAGGGCGGGATCAACGAGGTCGACGCCGCCCTGCGCACCGAGGTCAGGGCGGTCTTCGCACTCGACGACGCGGCGATGGCCGCCGCCGGCATGCACGCCCTCGGCAGCGAGATCGAGGCGGCCCTGGCGCAGCAGGCGTCCGGCGGCATCGAGGAGGAATACTTCAGCACCGCGCAGGCCGCGCTGTGCTTCGGCAAGTCTGCGGCGTGGGTGTCACGGGGGTTGCGGCAGAAAGTGTTCCGCTACGCGGACGGATCGGAAGTGGAGCCCATCCGGTTCGGCAAGGGCGGGCGGCGGCGGTTCACGGTGCCGATGTTGCGGGCGATGGCCTGGTCGGCCTACCGCCGCGGCACCCTGACCCCGCAGCAGTTGCAAGGGGTGTTGGCGGAACTGTCCCGCAGCGAGCGGTGACGCCGGGGCCGTCTTCGCGTTCCGATCAGCCAATTCTTTCAAGGGGGAGAATCATGACCGAACACAACAACACGGCGCCCTGGCCGCACGACCGGCTCATCCACGGTTACTGGGTGATCCCGGGCCGGCTGCTCGCCACGGAATACCCGGGCGCCAAGGAACCGGGGAAGGCGCTGCGGAAGCTGCGGGTTCTTCAGGACGCCGGAGTGTCCTCGTTCGTCGACCTCACCGAGGCCGGCGAGCCGACCTGGGACGGCACGCCGATGCTTCCCTACGCCCGGCTGCTGGAACCCGCTGTCGGCTACCGGCGCTTCGCCATCCCCGACACCTCGGTCATCGACGACAAGGGTTACGACAGGATCCTGGCCCACATTCGTGCCGAGATCGCGGCGGGCAAGGTGGTCCTGACGCACTGCTGGGGCGGTAAGGGCCGCACCGGAACCGTGGTGGGCGCCTGGCTCATCGACGAGGAGGGGCTGGGCTACCCGGAAGTGATCGACCGGATGCAGGAACTGCGGTCGGGCACCCGCAAGGCCCACCATCCGGTCCCGGACACCGAGGAACAGCACAACGTTCTTCGCCGCCGCGCACGACGACGGGAGGCCTGAGATGGACTGGTTCGAACGACTCACCGGGTTCGCCGAGGGCGACTACGAAACCACCCAGAGTCGGCTGCGGGTCGACGGTGCGGAACTCGTCTCGACCGTCAACGGCCGGCGCTACGGCATTGGGTGGCTGACCCTGCCGACCCTGGACGAACTGCGCGCGCGGGTGAATCCCGCTCGCGGCCGGCGTAGTTCGTTCGGTGCGCTGGTCGGCGATGTCCGCGCGCTGCACGCCGAGCCGGCCTATGCCGGCGCGCTGTTCCAGGTGGCCTCGCAGTTCAACCTGCTGGAGATGGTGTCCGAGCGGATCACCCCCGAGCACGGGGTCGCCCGCTACGCCGGCGACCCCACCCAGGGGCCGGCCTGTGCGATGGCGGCCGGCGCGGCGACCATCTACCGCAACTATCTGGTGCCGGTCGGTGACGGCATCGGACAGCGCAGCGGGCGCCAGCTCGACGGGCTGGCCGGTGTCGGCGCGGCGCTGTCGGAGCTGACCGGGCTGCCCGTCGAGGCGCTGTGGCGGATGCAGAACGGCTACGCGCTGTGCACCCGCGAGGGGCTGAGGGCGATCAGCGACCTGCTCGACGGGGCGCCGGAGGAACGGCTCGACGGTGTTCGCGGCCGGTTGGCCATCGGGCTGCACCGCGATGTGGAGGTCACCGGCGTTCCGATCGCTGATGCCGGGGCGGGGGAGCGGCGGCTGGTGTCCCAGGCGTTCTGCTCAGCGCTTCCCGTCTCGTACTCCGGGCTGTCCCGGAGCGAGTACGGGGTGTTCGCCCGCCTCGTGCTGGAGGCTGCCTACGAGGCGACCCTGCTGGCCGCGGCCGAACAGGCCGAGGCCGGGGGCTCCAACACGGTGCTGCTCACCCGGCTCGGCGGGGGCGCCTTCGGCAACGCTGACGAGTGGATCGACGGCGCGATCGACCGCGCGCTCGGCATTGTCGCCGACGCCGGCCTGGATATCCGGATCGTCTGCTACAACCGCATCGGCCCGGGGATGCGTGATCTGGTCGACCGTTGGGGGTGATTGCGCGGCCCGGGCTTGTCGCCGCCGACCGCTAGCCTGACGCTCGGGGGGTAGACATGACCTGGTTGATCGCCATCGCCGCCGTTCTCGGCATTGCCGCGCTTCTGCTCTTTGGCGTGCTGTCACTGATCGTGGAGATCCTCTACGCGCCGCGCAGGGAACCGTCTACGACGCCTCAGATCTGGTTGTTGGTCGCACTCGGCGTTGCTGCATTGGTCATCAGCGTCCTCCTCGATTCCGTCGCGTCCGGAGCGATGGCGATTCCCTGGGTGTTCTGGTTTGTGGCGCTGTCGGTCATCCGGCACAGCGCCCCGCTGCGCGAGACCGAGGGCCAGCGCCGCGAGCGTGAGGCCGCCGAACGCAAACAGGCCGAGCAGGATCGCAAACGCGCGGCTGCCCGCGCGGCAGTGGCCGAGCGCAAACGCGTTGACTCGTTGACCAAGAGCGGCCTCGCGCTGGTGGACCAGGCCGAGGCGCTCGTCGGCGAGGTCAAGGCAACTGAAGCCGCGCGCGCCGGCTGGCTGGGGGAGCCCGCGGATCTCGACTTCTCCCAGGACATCTCGATGATCTCCGACGCGCTGCTGCAGGCCCGGCGCATCGAGAAACTGGTGGAGTCCACCAGGAAGCTCCCCGATCCGAGTCCTGATGACACCGCCATGCTGCGTGACGCGGAGAAGAGCGTGAAAACCCTTCGCGCAGAAGCCAAACAGCGGGTCAAGATTCTGCAGGACTGCCTCGACCAGGCCCGTGGCATCGATCGGCTACTCGCCGCGGAGCGTCGGCAGCAGGAGTTGGACCGGCAGCGTGCCGAGGCCCGGAGTCGGCTCGCCGCGGAACTTTACGGTGTCGAGGTCCGAGGTCCGGAGCGCGACTCCGATACCACCGATGCGGTGGCCGCGCGGGTCGCGGCGTTCCGCGAACTCAAGAATGTCGTCGACGATGATGTGCTTCGGGAGATCGAGGGCGGTGGGGGCAACCCGGTGCTGGGAGCACTGACCCGGATTCGGGGGGTGCTGCCGTTCTGAGTGCTCCGTCGTCCGCCGCTTGTACCGTGGGTCCATGAACGCCGGCGAAAAGGTCCTCGACTTCCTCTACGGTCAGCAGTTGCAGGTCGATGAGGATTGGGCGGTGAAAACCCCCAACGGATTCACCTGGTGGGCCGCCGGCAACGCGCAGACCGTGGAGATCCTGGACCGCGAGGCCGGGCCCGACGGTATGACCGGCTACCTGGTCGGCGTGCGCACCGAGATGCTCGCGGATCTGGAGTTGACGGACGCCGCGGTGGCCGAACTCAACGAGGGGCCGATGCGGTTCGCCTCGATGTCCGGGCCGGTCTATGACGCCGCCGCCGGGACGGTGAGCCTGTGCTCGCTGGCTCGCGTGCACGACGAGATCGGCTCATGGATGGGGATCCTGCTCAGTTCGGCGGCAGTGCTGCAACTCGGGGAGGCGCAGATCTTCGGCCCGAAGCTCGCCGAGGCGCTCGGGGCGCGACCGGCTGTCAGCGGCCACCCGGATCGGGGGGTTCGCGAGGAGCCCGACGATATGGCGTTCGCGGCGCGGATGTTCGTCGAGACGGGGACCGAACCGCTGCGTCTGTCGGAGAAAGATTTCGATGACGCGGTCGCCGACTTCATGATGCGGCCGCCGTCGGTGGGGGCCAGCGGGGGAGGGCTCGGCTTGACCGTCGAGTTCCCCTACGGTGATGCCTCCTCGCTGTGCCAGTTCATCGGCGAACAGTCGCATCCGCTCTACGGCAACGGATTGCTCATCGTCCAGCGTTTCCCGCACCCCATGCCCGCCGAGGACGGCGGCAGGCTCGCCCTGGATTTCAACCGGGCCGACCTCGCAGAGACTCCGGCCGGCTACGGGTTCGGCAGCTACGTCTACACCGACGAGATGATCTGCTTCAACGGTTTCATCCCCAACGCCTTGCTACAGGCCGGGCTGTTGCCCAGCCTGTACTACTCGTGTGCCGCCCGGGCATCGTCGATGTCTGCGCGATTGCTGGGGCGGGAATGGGATGAGGATTCGTTCTCCCTGGACCACAGCGCCGCCGGGCGGGCGAGCGGGGAGGACCCGAACCGGGCCTGATGCCGGTCTCGTCACCGGACCTCGATGGCCACGCTGGGGCTGGGTCCACCGCCGTTTGGGTCCACCGCCGTTTGGGTCCACCGCCGTTTGGGTCCACCACTGTTATTGCCCGCCTTGTAGCGACAGCTATCCGCACTGTCGCTACAAGGCGGGCAAACTTCAGGTATGTCGGACGGCCTGGACTCAGGCGACCGTGACGTGGACGTGGTTGTAGTGGTTGGCCACCCGCCACATCGTGTACTGGACGCCGAAGCGATCGGATTGGCTCTGAATGTCGGCGTTGATGGCATCGCCGAGGCCCATGTCCGAGCCGATCATGATGTCCAGGGCGCGGCCGCTGGGGTGGTCGGGGCGGGAGTCGCTGCGCACACCACCGATGGACTGCACACCTGGGTAGGTGGCGGTGATGTACTGCGCGAGGTCGCGCGCATTGGGGGACAAGCCGTTGCCCCCGACCAGGGGGACGGCCGCCGCCGTCGCAGATGACGTTGCAACCAGACCGGCGGTGATCGTCGCTAGTGCAATTTTCTTCATAGTGCGGAAAGGCTAATCGGATTGATGATCGGGGAAAAGGCGGCGCCCAAGAAATTGCTTATTCTGCGATCCGCTAATGATGTTGCTGAGAGTGGGATTACAACGCTGCGCGAAAAGCCGGAATGCGCCACGTTCGCCCAGTTCGCAGAAACTGTCGATGCAGGTTAAAAGTCCAGTTCAAAGAGGTTTGGAAGGCCGAAAACCGCTGTTCGGGGCAAAGTAGCCCGTTTTGCCGGGCCATCGGCACGTCGAAATTATTTGCCCTTGTCTGCAATAATTAATAACGTGGCGTCCACCACATCGCGAACAAAGTATGGAATTGATGTAGTCTGGGTCACTAATTCACGGTGACGCGAGTGCCGGATTTGACACGGCGCCGACCGGTCGGGGCGCGCTCAGCGAACGCCCTCGCTCTCCATGAGGCCGATGCACGTCCCGAGTTGCTGTGGTGTGCACGGGATGCCGTTGACCGAGGGCAGCTGGTCGATGCCCCCGCCCATGACGGCACCTGTTCCCGTGGACGTCGCCGGCGAGACCGAGTCGCCGTCGGTGCCCCCGCTGACGCACACTCCGCCGAAGTCGCTGGGCACCGTGCCGTACGGGCACGCCCAGGCCGGCGCCGCCGTCGACACCAGCCCGGCTCCGGTCAGCACCGCGCACGCCGCACCGGTGAGAAATCGCTTCATGGGCAGCACACTAGCGGCGGGCGGGTTCGGGATCCGAGGCAACGGCGACCGCCTAGAGCGAGACCAGCGTCCGTCGTTGGAAGTAAGTGTTCGGCGACCACCGGACCCCGTCGGCTCCGTAGAGCACCACATTGCGATCATCCTGCAACACCAGCGTGAAGGGCCCCGTCACTCCCGGATTTGCCGTCTTGTCGCTGGTCGGATCGGTGTCGCTGGCCCACGGCGAGCTCCCGCCCGCGGTGTAGAGAACGAAGTTGCCATCGTCCTGGAGTGCGGCGCGAACGACGCCTGATTCCCAGGTCCTGGTGGACCAGACGGCCCACCGCCGATTCTTCTTGGAATCGTAGGAGTACAGGACCAGGTTGCCGTCGCCCTGCAGAACCAGGGTGTATTGGTTGTTGGGGGACGTCAACATCGTGTCCGGCTCCAGTTGCTGCCCCTGAACGAGGGTGCCCCGGCAACCGACGCCGTTCGACAGGGAGGTGCCGTCCGAGCAGACGGTGTCACTCCAGGTCACCTTGCTCAGAATCGCACCGGAGTATGACGAGTCCCTTAGCGTCGCCTTGGTCAGATTGGCTCGGGTCAGGTTGGCGCTGTTCAGGTTCGCACCGGTGAGAATGGCGCCGGTGAGGTTCGTGTCAGTCAGGTTGGCCCCGGCGAGGGCGGCCTTGTCGAGGTTGGCCCCGGTCAGAATCGTATTCGCCAAATTGGCGTTGTTCAGAACGGCGCCGGGCAGCACCCGATCCGGCATAGATCCGCCCTTGAGTCTGCTGCCGCCCTCGAGCAGACCGTTCGGCGGCTATCGCGACCCGATCCCGGGGTGAGGCGACCGGCAGGGTGACGAAGGTCCTCCATGGGGGTCCTCCAGGGGCCGTTGGGGAGTCCCCTGCTGCCTTCGTAATGTGCCTTCGCCCACAAACCTGTGATATCCCTGATAAGTCAGTCTGTCGCCGCCAAGGGGCAGACCCATTCGGGGCGGTGAGGTGGTCGACTGTGAGTACGTTCGACGGTTTGGGTAGACGTCGCCCGACAAACCAGATAGGCCGCGTAGGCGCGCTCGCAGTGGCACTCGGCGTCGGCGGCGTCATCGCCGGACTGCCGCTCGCGGCCGCCGACAGCGGGGCCTCCTCAGACACCGGGGCGACGCGGACGTCTGCGGACAACTCCTCAGCGACGCGCAGCGGCAACCGGTCGGGTTCCCCGGCGCGCACCCAGCGCGGCGACTCCGGCCAGGCCGACACTGATGCCACCGGCGGCGCACGGCCGGTCCGCAGCGCAGACCGCTCCGGCGGTGCCCCCGCCCCGGCCGATTCCGCCGGTTCGCGGCGCTCCCCGGCGGCGGTGTCGGATCCAGATGGGCTCGACGCCGCCCTCTCCGACGACAGCCCCGCGGCGCCGTCCACCGACACGACTGATGCCGTCGCCCCGGCCCCCGTCGGCGACCCGGCGCCCGAGGTCATCACCGCGGTTCCGGTGACCGAAGACCTTCCGGCGGCCGCCGCTGCCGTCGTCCCGTGGATCGCGCGGGTTGCCGCTCCGGCCGCCGCCGAGGTGCCCGTGATGACCGCCGCCGGAGCCGGCGGTGCGGTGGCCGCGACGCCGCTGACCGGTTTGCTCGACTGGCTGGGCGGGCCCGGCCGTACCGATCTTCCCGCCGCCGCGCCACTGGCGTGGGCCGCCGCCGCGGCGAGCCGCCGCGAACTGTCGGGCGCGACCGCGACGGTGGCTCCCGCCGCCGCGACGACCACCGGCGAGCCGGCCACCCTCTCGGACCAAATCGCCTCGTTCGGCATCCTGGCCGTCCTTCCGGAGCAGATCCGGACCGAGATCGGGCTGGCTGCGGCCGGATGGATCGAGAGCACATTCGGTGCCGCCGCGGTCACCCAGATCTCCACACTGGTTTCCGGGCTGGGCAGTACCCCGAGCATCTCGGAGGTGGTCAGCGGTATCGGTGACGCGGTATCTGACTGGTGGACCTCCTCCGGGCTGGATGCTCAGGTGAGCGCACTGGTCGATTCGCTGGCCAGTGGGGCCTTCGCCACACCGGAGGCGCTGGTCGCCCTGGCTGACACGGCGCTGAAGATCGCAAACGCCGCCGATCCAGGCGCGGAACTGCGCGACGCGCTGGGCTCGCTGCTCGACGCTCCCGTCATTCGCGGTGCCATCGACGAGGCCGTCTCCGGCGCCCTGGATCTCCTGTCCGCCGAGTTCGGGCCGGCGGTCTCCGGTGCGGTCGAGGTCCTGCTGGCCGATCCGAGCCTGGGCGAGTTGGCCGGTTCGGTCATAGGGTTCTTCAGCGAGCCCGGTGTGGCGGCCGCCCTGGCCGGTGCCGCGGGCCAGTTCGCCACCGCGGTCCTGACCGGAGGTGACATCGGCGACGCCCTGACCGCCGCGTGGGGCTCGCTGCAGGCCGACCCGGCCATTCAGGCCGTGGTGGACCTCGCGGTCACCGATCTGGTCGGTGGGCTGCTCGATGACGCCACCGCCTCGCAGTTGCTGGGCGATACGGTCACTCAACTGGTCACCGGGCTGGTCGACGACGCGGCGCTGGGCGAGTTGGCGGGTTCGGTCCTGACCGGCTTCATCGGTTCTCCGGGTGTGCCGGCGGCGCTGGCCGAGGTCGCCGGAGAATTCGCCACGGCACTGCTGTCCGGGGCCGACCTGGGTGGCGCGGCTTTCGGTGCCTGGAACCTTTTGCAGGCCAGCCCGGAGATCCAAGCCGCGGTGGAGACGGCGCTCTCCGGCGTCGCCGGCGGTCTGCTCAACGACGCCGAGACCGTGCAATACCTCACCGGAGCGGTTTCCGGACTGTTCAACGGACTTCTCGGCGACGCCGCCGTGAGCGCGAGAGTGGCCGATCAGCTTGTCCCGCTGATGGTTTCGGTCATTCTCGACGGTCCGGCCGCGGTGGATGACTTCGCCGCCCCGATCACCGAGTTGCTGACCGACCTGATCGTCGCGGCCGACCCCGCCTCGGCGGACCTGGCGCCCGCCATCGCCGCGGCCGGCTTCGCGCTGCTGCGCGCCGGGCTCGTCGGCGATCTGGGAACCGTGCCGGGCACCATCGCCGGTCTAGCCACCGACGCCACGGTGCTGGCGAACTTCTCCGCGCGGGTCGCCGACCTCGGCACCCTCATCGGGCTTCCCGAAGGGGTTCCCTCGCTCCTCGGTGACGCGGTGGCCTACCTCATCGAGAATTCCTTCGGCGATCCGGTTGTGGCGCAAGCCCTGACACCGGTGTTCGAGGCCATCTCCTTCCCGGCCGGCTCGGCGGCGGTGATCGAGTACCTCAACGATGTGGTGCAGAACGGCTTTGATCTGCAGTCGGCCTTCGGTGACTTTTTCGGCCCCGACGTCCCGGCGGCGCTTGCCGCCTTCCTCGCCGACGCCGAGGTCCAGCAGGCGTTCGGCGGCGCCCTCGCCGGCGCCGTCGGCATCCTCGCCGACGCCGCGCTCGAAGCGATCGCCGCAGACGGCGGAATCGTCGGCACCGCGCTGACCGGGCTGCTGTCGGCGATCCAGGGCGACCTGGCGTCCGCCGCCGGATCGGCGCTGATGGAGTTCCTCAGCCAGCCCGGTATCGACGACGCGTTGGCCTCCGGCGCGGTCGAGGCGATCCTGGCCGCCATCGGCGGCGGCGCGGCCCCTGATATGGGCTCGGTGCTTGACGCCGCCGGCGGGGCGCTCATCGGCGCGCTCGGCTCGCTGCTGACCGAGGGCGGTGTCGCCGAGGCTCTGTCGGTCGCGGTCGCCGACCTCGTCGGCGGGTTTGCCGCCGACGCCGATGTCCAGGCGCTCATCGGTGAGCAAATCGCCATGCTGCTGTCCTCGGTGGTCGGTGATGCCTCGGTGGCGGCGGATGTCGGCGCCGCTGTCAGCGACGCGCTGCTGGGCCTGCTGGTCGATTCGGCCGTCGGGGAGGGCCTGGGTGCTCTCGCCGGGTCGCTGATCTCTGGACTGCTGAGTCAGGACGCTATTGAGGCCACCTTGATCCAGGTGGGCGGCGAGCTTCTGACCGCGGTGATGTCCGGCACCGACCCGGCCGACGCCGTCTCGGCCGCATGGGAGGCACTGCAGGCCGATCCGGGGGTGAGCGCGGCGCTGGCCGAGACCCTGGCCGCCGCGCTGGACACGCTCGGCACCACGGTGTTCGGCAACGCAGGCGTCCAGGAGGCGCTGGGATCCACCGTCGCCACACTGCTCACCGGGCTGGCGGACGACACGTCCGTCCAGGCCGTGATCGGCGATCTGCTCGGAAGCGACTTCGGCCCGACGGTGGTCGGGCTGCTGGCCGATCCGTCCTTCGGCACCGCGACGGCCGGGCTGCTCGGATCGGCGGTCACCGACCTGCTCGGCTATCCGGGTGTCAGCGCTGCGCTGACGGACACCCTCGAGCAAGCCCTCGCGGCGATACTCGCCGGGGGCGATCCCGCTGCCGCGCTGTCGGATTCGGTGCAGGCCCTGGCCGCGAACCCGGTCCTGCAGGCGGCGCTGGACGCCGTCCTGCCCGGCTATCTTGATTCCATCCTGGACAACGACGACATCCGCGAGGGTGTCGGCGTAATCGCCCAGCAGGTGGTCACCGACCTGCTGCGTAACAACGGATTCGGCAACTTCGGACTGGCCTCCGCAGCCGGCCAGGTGGCCGAGGCTGCCACGGTCTCGCTGCTGGCCAACCCGGCCTTCGGTGGTCTGCTCACCGACCTGGCCGCCGACATCATTAACGGCACGCCGGTCAGCGAGGTGACCACCGTGGTCGTCCAGTCCGTGCTGCGGGATCCCGCACTCCAGGGTGCACTCGGAACCGCCATCGGGCAGGGGATCGGCTCGCTGCTCGGCGACAACATCCTCGGTGCCGTCGTCGGCCAGGTGGCCGGTGCGGTGGCCACCCTGGTGATCGGCGTGGCCTCCGGACTGACGATGCTGTTCAACCCCGCCCTGGCGGGAACGGCGGCCGCGACCCGGCCCGGGGGCTACTTCGAACTGGTTCCGGAATTGAACGCGCAGGTGTCGAGCATCACGGTGACGGTCACGGTCTGATACCCGGCCGCCGCGCCGACAGCGCTTCGGCTGCCCTTGGCGCGAAGGCGCCCCCGAATGCCGGGCTCCTATGATGGCGGTTGCGGCACATCCGGTGTCTGCCAACGGTGAATGGAGTGCCGATGAAGCTTGCCAACCAGACCGCGTTGATCACCGGCGCCAGTGGCGGCATCGGCGAGGAGTTCGCCCGCCAGTTCGCCCAGCGCGGGGTCAACCTCATCCTGGTGGCGCGGCGGGCCGACAAACTCGACCAGCTGCGCAACGAACTGCTGGAACGCAGCTCGGCACTGACCATCGACGTCGTCACCGCCGACCTGTCGGTACCGGGCTCGGCGGCCGAACTGGCGGCGAAGGTCGAGGGCCTCGGGCGCAACGTCGACATCCTGGTCAATAACGCCGGGGTCGGTCAGCACGGCGACTTCGTCGGACAGGACCGCGCAGGCAACGCCGCGCAGGTCCAGCTGAACTGCGTGACCCTGGTCGAACTCACCGCACTGTATCTGCCGGGGATGACCCGCGCCGGGCATGGACTGGTCATCAACGTCGCCTCGACCGCGGGCTTCCAGCCCACCCCCGGAATGGCCGTCTACGGCGCCACCAAGGCGTTCGTACTGTCCTTCACCGAAGCGCTGTGGCAAGAGACGAAGTCCACCGGCGTGCGGATCTTCGCGCTGTGCCCGGGCGCGACGGAGACGGAGTTCTTCGCCCGCACCGGCGAGGAGTTCCTGACCCGGGGCCGGCAGACCTCCGCGCAGGTGGTCGACGTCGCAATGGCCGCCATCGACAAGACCGGCCCGACGGCGATCTCCGGGCTGCGCAACACCATCCTGGCCAACGGATACCGGATTGCGCCGCGACGTGTGATGCTCGAGGTGGCGCAACGGATGATGAAGGCCGAGTAGCGGGACGCGCTCGGCGGAAGGGGATGTGCGATGTCCACCGCGGAGCATTTCCTGGAATCCGGCGCGGCCTCCGGCGGCCGCCGGGTCGGCGAGCTGACCCCGGACGACTTGGAACTTCAGCGGTACCTGCTGGACCTCTCGCTGCAGCCCATCGAGAGCTTCGACGGGTTCTCCCACATCGAGCAGTACCTGCTCTCGGCGTTGCGCTATCAACTCAACTACACCTGTTACGCGCTGGCGCTGGCCCAGTACAACTTCACCCCGGCCTTCACCGGCTACCTCACCGAGGCGCAGGCCAACACCATCGAGAAGATGCGCGACAAGCGGGTGTGGGGCTATTGGGCGCACGAGTGCCTGGTGGGCTACCAGCGCTGGAACCCCGATCCGATCGTGTTCGCCAACGTCATGTACACCGGTTTCCTGGGGGTCATGCTGGGGGTGTTCGAGACCCTCAACGACCGGCGGTTCTCCGCACCGGGAGCGCTGACGCTGCGGTGGAACGACAACACCGCGTACGTCTACGAGTTCGCCTCACTGTGCGAGGCGATCGTGCACAACATGGACATCAGCGGCCACGGCCCGCTGTACCCGTGCGAGCCCCGGCTGATCTACCCGATGTGCAATGCGTTCTCGCTCTCCACGCTGCTGATCCACGATCGCCTGCACGGCACCGATTTCGGGGCCGGCCGGGTCGATCAGATGGCGCAGGCCTTCCGTGAACACCGCTACCTGCGTCCGGACAACCGGTTCATGGCCGCGCGCGGACCGCTGAAATTCGCGATGGGCCCCTCTGTAGGCAACGACGGAGTGATGTCCTACTGGCTGAACTTCGCCATGCCCGAACAGGCCGGGAAGACCTGGGACAACCTGCGCCGCAACTATATTCACGTGACCGACGACGACGTCAAGATCGACGCCACCGCCTGGGAGACGCTGGACCCGGGCAACTACTCCGTCGGGACCGGAGTGAGCCGGGTCTCGGTGATGGCCGCGGCCAAGGAACACGGTGACGACGAGTTGGC
>Ga0209607_1003275_pt1 | contig 12470 bp, 11 predicted proteins | sample AD_UKC117_MetaG_FD_184413 | JGI IMG/M metagenome (GOLD analysis project Ga0209607, IMG submission 184413) | Active sludge microbial communities of municipal wastewater-treating anaerobic digesters from Hong Kong - AD_UKC117_MetaG (SPAdes)... | ecosystem: Engineered > Bioreactor > Anaerobic >... | reverse complement strand
CCCAGCCGCTTCGCGCTCGCCTCGTCGGACGAATTCGCCCGCGACTGCGGCCTCGCCGCCAGCCCCTTCGAGGATCTGCTGGTCTTCCACATGGTCTTCGGCAAGACGGTCCCCGACATCAGCCTCAACGCCGTGGCCAATCTCGGCTATGCCGAGGTGCGCTTCCTCGCGCCGGTCTTCCCCGGGGAGACGCTGAGCGCCGAGAGCGAGGTGATCGGCCTGCGCGAGAATTCGAACGGCCGCAGCGGCATCGTCTGGGTGCGCTCGCGGGGCGTGAACCAGCGCGGCGAGGCGGTGCTCAGCTTCTGCCGCTGGGTGATGGTGCGCAAGCGCGACGCCGCCGCGCCCGCGCCCGAACCCGTGGTCCCGAGCCTCGCGCCGGCGCTCGCGCCCGAGGATCTGGCGATCCCGCCGGGGCTCGATTTCACCGGCTACGATTTCGGCCTCGCCGGCGCGCCGCATCGCCTCGGCGACTATACGGTGGGCGAGCGTATCGACCATGTGGACCGGATGACGGTCGAGGAATCCGAGCACATGATCGCCACGCGGCTCTGGCAGAACACGGCACGGGTGCATTTCGATGCCACCGCGCGCGAGGACGGCCGCCGGCTGATCTACGGCGGCCATGTGATCAGCATCGCACGCGCGCTCTCCTTCAACGGGCTCGCCAATGCGCAGATCGTCGCGGGGATCAACGGCGGCACCCATGCCAATCCCTGCTTCGCCGGCGACACGCTGGGCGCCTGGTCCGAGGTCCTCGACCGCGCCGAGACCCCGGCGCCGGGCGTCGGGGCACTGCGCCTGCGCACGGTGGCGGCCCGGGCCGGCGCCGAGCCCTTCCCGCACCGCGGGGCGGAGGGCGGCTGGCACCCGGACGTGCTGCTCGACATCGACTACTGGGTCCTGGTGCCCCGCTGAGCCGCAGGGTTGCATTGCCGGAGGCGCCCGTGCCATTAACCAAGAATTGGACCGCCACCCTCCGCACCGCCACCCGAAGGGCCTTGCAGGAATCCGGTGCGGCCGGGCCGCAGGTGGGGAGAGAGGTTGCGCATGGCTGACGTGAACCGGGGCAATCGGCCGCTGTCGCCGCATCTGACGATCTACAGGCTCCCGCTCAGCGGCAGCATGTCGATCATGCACCGGATCACCGGGGTCGGGCTGGGGCTGACCGCCCTGCTCGTCGTCTGGTGGTTCCTCGCCCTCAGCGCCGGGCCGGGAAGCTTCGGCTTCGCCGACGGGCTGATCACCTCCTGGATCGGCGGGCTGGTGATGATCGTGTCGCTCGGCGCGCTCTGGTACCACTTCTTCACCGGGCTGCGGCACCTGGTCTGGGACAGCGGCATCGGCTTCGAACGCGCGCAGGTGAACCGGAGCGGCATCTGGGTGCTGGCCGCCGCGGGCGTCATGACGGTGATCACCCTGATCGCCGCGTTCTGAGGAGAGAGCGATGGGCTATCGCACGGACAGGCAGCGCGCCGTCGGACTCGGCGCGGCGGGCGAAGGCACGGGGCATTGGTGGAACCAGCGGCTGACCTCGCTGGCGCTCCTCCTGCTCACGCCCTTCTTCGTCTTCCCCTTCGCCGCCACGCTCGGGGCCGATTTCGAGACCGCGCGCGCGACCTATGCCGATCCGTTCAACGCGCTGGTCGCGATCCTCTTCCTGCTCGTGGCCTTCGCGCATCTCCAGCAGGGCGTCCAGGTGGTCGTGGAGGATTACGTGCACGGGCGGGCGCTGCGCACGGCGCTGCTGCTGGCCAATCTCCTGATCTGCTGGGCGCTCGCGCTCGCCGGCATCTTCGCGATCGCCAAGATCGCCTTCACCTCTGCGGGAAGCTGAGCATGGCCGCCTATGAATTCGTCGACCACATCTATGACGTCGTCGTGGTCGGGGCCGGCGGCTCGGGCCTTCGCGCCACGCTGGGCATGGCCGAGCAGGGGCTGAAGACCGCCTGCGTCACCAAGGTCTTCCCCACCCGCTCCCACACCGTCGCCGCCCAGGGCGGCATCGCCGCCTCCCTCGGCAACATGGGCCCCGACCACTGGCAGTGGCACATGTACGACACCGTCAAGGGCTCCGACTGGCTCGGCGACACCGACGCCATGGAATATCTCGCCCGCTCCGCACCGGCCGCGGTCTACGAGCTCGAGCATTACGGCGTGCCCTTCTCGCGCACCGAGGACGGCCGCATCTACCAGCGCCCCTTCGGCGGCCATACCACCGAATTCGGCGAAGGCCCGCCGGTGCAGCGCACCTGTGCCGCCGCCGACCGCACCGGCCACGCCATCCTGCACACGCTCTACGGCCAGTCGCTCAAGCACAACGCCGAGTTCTTCATCGAGTATTTCGCCACCGACCTGATCATGGCCGAGGACGGGTCCTGCCAGGGCCTGCTGGCCTGGAAGCTCGACGACGGCACGCTGCACCGCTTCAACGCCAAGATGGTGGTGCTGGCCACGGGGGGGTACGGGCGGGCCTATTTCTCGGCCACCTCCGCCCATACCTGCACCGGCGACGGCGGCGGCATGGTCGCGCGCCAGGGCCTGCCGCTGCAGGACATGGAATTCGTGCAGTTCCACCCCACCGGCATCTATGGCGCCGGCTGCCTGATCACCGAGGGGGCGCGCGGCGAGGGCGGCTACCTGACCAACTCCGAGGGCGAGCGCTTCATGGAGCGCTATGCCCCGACCTACAAGGATCTCGCCTCGCGCGACGTGGTCTCGCGCTGCATGACCATCGAGATCCGCGAGGGCCGTGGCGTCGGGCCGCAGAAGGACCATATCCACCTCAACCTCAACCACCTGCCGCCCGAGGCCCTGCACGAGCGGCTGCCCGGCATCTCCGAGAGCGCCAAGATCTTCGCCGGCGTCGACGTGACCAAGGCGCCGATCCCGGTCCTGCCCACGGTGCATTACAACATGGGCGGGGTGCCGACGAACTACTGGGGCGAGGTTCTGGACCCGACGGAGGACGAGCCCGACCGCATCTGCCCCGGCCTGATGGCGGTGGGCGAGGCGGGCTGCGCCAGCGTGCACGGCGCCAACCGGCTCGGCTCCAACAGCCTGATCGACCTGGTGGTCTTCGGCCGCGCCGCGGCGATCCGCGCCGGCAAGGTGGTCGACCCCAAGGCGCCGAACCCGCCGCTCAACCCCGCGAGCGTCGATGCCGCCGTCGCCCGCTTCGACGCGCTGCGCCATGCGGACGGCGGCACGCCCACCGCCGAGCTGCGCCTCGAGATGCAGCGGACCATGCAGGCGGATGCCGCGGTCTTCCGCACGGACAAGACCCTGGCCGAAGGCGTGGAGAAGATGCGCGCGATCGCCGCGAAGCTCGGGGATCTCCGCGTCACCGACCGGTCGATGATCTGGAACTCCGACCTGATGGAGACGCTGGAGCTGACCAACCTGATGCCGAACGCGCTCGCGACGATCGTCTCGGCGGAGGCGCGCAAGGAAAGCCGCGGCGCCCATGCCCAGGAGGACCACCCGAACCGCGACGACAAGAACTGGCGCAAGCATACCCTGTCGCGGGTCGCGGACGACGGCGCGGTCACGCTGACCTACCGGCCGGTGCATCTCGATCCCCTGACGGAGGAGAGCGAGGGCGGCATCGCGCTCGCCAAGATCGCACCAAAGGCGCGCGTGTATTAGATCGCATGACCTCGATCGCCCCTGACAATTTCAACGGTCCTCCACCGGCAGCGGGCGCACCAAGTTACGCTAAAGACTTTCCTCTTTATTGGGATATAGTATTTGATAGAATTACGACCCCTGGCATGGGGTGGAACATTGGTTACCAATCAACATTTCCTGAGCAACTGATACGGCGCCTTACTGCTGCACGCATGAGCGTCCAAATGGGAGTGAGCGCCCGAACGGCGGAGCGCTACATTCCGGAAGAGACTCGTTATGAGGCGGAGGCAAAACTAGACCAAGAAATGAGGTCGTCCTGCTTGGGACTAATAGATAAGCACGCCGAACAGTTGGAGGCACTAAACGAATCTGCGAGGAGCAGGCCGGCACTTGGATTGATTATCGGTGACAACGGAATTGCGGCGGCAAGATATTCAGTTAAGTTGTGCTTTGATCTAGCGGACATTGGTTCGTTATATCAGACCAGTGCCGTTGCACGCAGTTGCCTTGAACAATTAGCATGGTCGAACGCAGTCGCCAAGCTCGACGACATAGACAAAATTCAGAATATATCCGCGCAAAGCCAAATAGCGCAGCTGTCCAAAGTTAACGCATCGAGCGGTCGCCTGTACGGTTGGTTCAGCCGACATTCGCATTGGGCCTATGATGCGCACTGGAAGAGCTTCGACGAGATAGATGGCAAAGTGGCCGTAATTAATAGATCAGTTCATTACAAAGTGCAATCCTATGCTGCTTTGATTGTACTTTCTAGGATATTTTGTGATGTCGTCTGCGCACAGCTTGCGTCTCGTAGTTCCGAAAACAAGATACGCATGGAACCGGGGCCGTTTTCGGACCTGATGGCGACCTTGATCTCAGTTGTTAGTCCGAGCCGGCAAGATCGAGCCACGTCCGACGAAATTCGGAATCTGGCTGACATACTTGCTCTCAGTGCAACACCAAATGCGTAGCGGGGCAGGTACATGGTATCTCTGACGCCGCCGCAAGATTACCGTATGGGTTCCGGGGGGAATATACTGAGCAATTTCGGCATCAATGTGCATGGAATACGGATCAAGCACGATGAAGAGACTAATTCCGGTTTGGCGCGCATCCCCGCACGACGGATCCATGGCCGCGAGAATAGTCCGTCCAATATCGCATCCGACGACATCGTGACGCTCAGCTACCACCCGGTGCATCGCGATCCCCTGACCGCCAAGAACGAGGGCGGCATCACTCTCACAAAGATCGCGCCCAAGGCGCGCGTCTACTAGAGGCCCGCCCTTGGAGGATCACGCGCCCTTCAGCTCCGCCGAGTTCTGGCGCAACCGCTACCGGACGGGCGGGCATTCCGGGGCCGGCGCCTACGGGCGGCTCGCGGTCTACAAGGCGCATATCGTCAATGTGGTGGCGGAGTCGCGCAAGGTCCGCTCGGTCGTGGAATTCGGCTCCGGCGACGGCAATACCGCCAGCCTCTTTCACCTGCGCCGCTACACCGGCGTGGACGTCTCGCCCGAGGTGATCGAGCGCGCCCGCGCGCGCCTCGGCGACCGGACGGGCTGGTGCTGGAAGTCCCTCGAGGAATTCGACGCCGACCCGCAGATGCACGACATGGCGATGTCGCTCGACGTCATCTACCATCTGGTCGAGGACGCGGTCTTCGAGGCCTACATGCGCCGCATGTTCGCCGCCGCCGGCCGGCTGGTCCTGATCTATTCCAGCGACCACGCGGGCGAGGCCGGCGGCGCACCGCATGTGCGCCACCGCGCCTATTCCGACTGGATCGCCCGCGAGATGCCCGACTGGACCCTCGGGCGCAGCTGGAAGCAGCCGTTTCCCTTCGGGCCCGGCACCAATCCGCGCCAGACCTCCTTCGCCTTCTTCCGCCTCTACCGGAAGACGGCGAGCCGCGAGCCGGCCTGATGCTGGTCCTCGCCCATCTCGGCCTGATGAAGACCGGCACGACGACGATCCAGTCGACGCTCCGCCGCAACGCCGGCGTCCTGAAAGGCAGGGTGGCGGTGGCCACCTGCGACGAGCCCACCGCCGCGGTCCGCCGCTACGGGCAGCGTCTCGTCCAGAAGGCCCGCCGCGATGCGGAGGCGGGGCTGCGCGAGGCGCTCGCCGGCTTGCGCGCGGTGCTCGAGCGCGACGGTGCGCCGGTCGCCGTCATCAGCGACGAGACGCTCTACTGCCGCCTCGTCTATTCGGAGACGGGCGACCTCTTCGACTGGACACGGCGGGCGCTGCCCCTCGTCGCCCGGGCCTTCGAAGGCCATGACCTGAGGTTCGTGTTCTACGTGCGCGAGCCGGAGGCCTGGACGCGCAGCGCCTGGCGGCAGATGGTCAAGCGCGCGCGCTGCACGCTAGATTTCGACGCCTGGCGAAAGGGCATTCCCTTCGAGCCGGCGTGGCGCGAGCGCTTCGCCGAAGTGCAGGCCGTTGCCGGGGCTCCGGTCGACGTCCTCGACATGGACAGCGAGGCCGAGGACGGCCGGCTCGGCGCGGGGTTGCTGCGGCTTGCGGGGCTCGATGCCGCGGACCTCGATCGGATCGCCTGGTCGGAGCCGCGCAATGTCGCGATGCCCAGCGGCGCGGTCGAATTCATGCGCAGCGTCAATGCGAGCAACCTTCCGTTCAAGACCGTGCTCGCCATCAGCGACCTGGTCCAGGCATCGAGCCACCACTTCGTCCAGGAGCCCTTGCGGACCGCCGTCGACGGCGGAGTTACGCTCAACGACCCTCCCCTCCCTCCCAAAGCGTTGACGCATGGGAGCGAGGACGGCATCTCACTCGTCAAGATCGCGCCGCAGGCGCGCATCTGCCGAAACGAGAACGCGGGCGAGAGGGACGGGAGATGGTCGAGGTGAAGCCGCTACTGGCGAGGGCTCTGAAGAAGGCGGCGGTCGCGCTGGAGAACGACGCGCCCGCGGTTCTGGCGGTGGTGCGGACCTGCACGATCTGCGGCTATGTCGGCCCGTTCCGGCGCACCGGCGCCCATGCCCGCTCGGACGGCGCCTGTCCGAGCTGCAAGTCGATGGAGCGACACCGGCAGCTCAAGCTGATGCTCGACCGGCTGGAGATGAACGAGCTCGGCCGCACGCTGCATTTCGCGCCGGAATCCTGGCTGAGGCCGATCCTCCGCGAGCGCTCGAGCGATTACGTCACGACCGACTACATCCGCGACGACGTCGACCTGAAGCTCAACATCGAGGCGCTCGACCTCGAGAGCGACAGCTTCGACACCATCCTCTGCTCCCATGTGCTGGAGCATGTGGACGACCGAAAGGCGCTCGCCGAGCTCTTCCGCGTGCTGCGGCCTGGCGGGCTCGCCATCCTCGCGGTGCCGATCATCGAGGGCTGGGACAAGACCTACGAGGACCCCAGCATCACCTCGCCGCTGGCGCGCCGCATCAATTTCGGACAGGATGACCATGTGCGCGTCTACGGCCGCGACTTCCGCGACCGGGTCCGCGCGGCGGGTTTCACCTTGCGCGAGTTCTCCGCGGACGGCATGGATACGGTGAAATACGGGCTGGCGCGCGGGGCGCGGATCTTCCTCGCGTACAAACCCAGACCGGAGCCGGACACCCTGGCCTGACCGCCGGGACGTTCGCAAGACCAGGAGAGGCCCCGATGGTTGAACTGACGTTGCCGCAAAACAGCCGCTTGGTTACGGGGCGAACCTGGCCGAAACCTGCGGGAGGCAACGTCCGGGCCTTCAAGATCTACCGCTACGATCCGGACGAGACCGGCAATCCGCGCATCGATACCTATTTCGTCGATCTCGACAGCTGCGGGCCGATGGTTCTCGACGCGCTGATCAAGATCAAGAACGAGATCGACCCGACGCTGACCTTCCGCCGCTCCTGCCGCGAGGGCATCTGCGGCTCCTGCGCGATGAACATCGACGGCACCAATACGCTCGCCTGCATCAAGGGCATGGACGAGATCGACGGCGAGGTGAAGATCTACCCCCTGCCCCACATGCCGGTGGTCAAGGATCTGGTGGCGGACCTCACGCATTTCTACGCCCAGCACGCCTCGATCATGCCCTGGCTCGAGACGCGGACCAACCAGCCCTCGCAGGAATGGCGCCAGTCGATCGAGGACCGCCGCAAGCTCGACGGGCTCTACGAATGCGTCATGTGCGCCTGCTGCTCGACCTCCTGCCCGTCCTACTGGTGGAACGGCGATCGCTACCTCGGCCCGGCGGCGCTGCTGCACGCCTACCGCTGGATCGTGGACAGCCGCGACGAGGCCACCGGCGAGCGGCTCGACGAGCTCGAGGATCCCTTCAAGCTCTACCGCTGCCACACCATCATGAACTGCACCCAGACCTGCCCCAAGAACCTCAATCCGGCCAAGGCGATCGCCGAGATCAAGAAGCTGATGATCGAGCGCCGGATCTGACGGCGAGGGGCGACGCGGCTTCCTGAGATTTCGGGATTCTACATGGCCGGCCGGCCAAGGGGCGGAATGCGCCGCCCTCGGTAGCCGCCGGGATCACGGGCGGTCTGTTCGATCGGCGCGCAATGCAGCCACCAATCCCGCCCGTGCGCCAGCACGGGCATCGCCCGCCCGCCCCGTCACGCCGCGAGGCGTGCCTCCGGCACAACGCGGGCGCTTCCGCGCCCACCACGGGCGGACGCCGCCCGCGCTTCCCGAAGGGTTCGTTGCGTTTGGGATCAGGCCTTGCGGACCGCCTGGATCGCCTTCTTCGCCGAGATCAGGCCGGCCCCGAACTGCAGGGGCCAGAGGTCACGGTCCGCCATCCCGAGATCGCCGTCGTTGGCACGGTTCGGCCGCAGCGGGTTGCCGAAGATCTCCCCGACGCCCGATGCCGCGAGGGCCTTCTTGACGAAGGTCCCGTTCCACCCCTTGCCCTTGTTCAGCGTGCGCTGCTTTCCCTCGTAGTGCCGCGCCGAGCGCCGCATCAGGGCCACCACGCCGGCGACCTGGCAGGATGCCGCCGAGGTGCCGCCGAAGAGCGTGTAGAGCGATTCGAGATCGGCCTCGCCGCCCGGCCGCACCTGACCGCCGCCGCTGTACCCGCGCGGGCCAGGGATATCGATCGAGAACGGCGCCTCGTTGGCGTATTCCACATAGGCCTCGCCGGGCAGGTCGTGGATCAGCCAGTTGTGGTCGATCGCCTGCGGCGCCTGCGGATCGAGACGGATCTCGTGCCGCGTATAGACGCGGAAGTCGTTCGACGGGGCGACGATGGTCACGCCTTCGTCGAAGAGCCCCTTGCCGTAGCAGCCGTATCCCGACCGGCGCCCCGCCGCGGTCACCGCGCCCACCGCGATGATGCCGTTGTCGGAGGCGGCCAGCGAGGCGGGATATTCGATGGCGCGGTCGCCGGAATTCCCGGCAGCGCAGATCACCGGAATCCGCTTGCTGACGGCTTTCAGAACCGCCTCGAACAATTCCCATTGCCTGGCGAGCGTGTCGTAGCGCGTGACGGCGAAGCCCTTCCTGCGCGGATCCCTGCGCGGCGCACGCGCGGGATTGTCGGCGCCGCGCGGCATCAGGATCACGTCCGCGCCATTGGCCAGGGCATAGACCAGCGCCAGGATAAGCTGGCCCGGCTCGGGCTCCGGCGAGGTCGCGACGGGAATGATCACGCTCATCGGATCGACGCCGAAGAACGGCAGCGTTCCCGGGCCGACCTTGCCGCCGATCAGGAGCGGCGTGCCCACCGCGAGCCCGGCGGCGGTCGTCCCGTGGCTCGGATAGCGCTGGTCCTGGAAGCTCAGCATGCGCTTGCGCCCGCCGTGGCGCACGCGCTCGAGAAGCAGGGCCTCGACGCCCTTGCGAAGATATTGCGCGAGCCCGAGCCCATTGATCACGCGTTTCAGATCCGCCTCCGCCGCGATGCCGGTCAGCGCCTGCGGCTGCTCGGTCGAATCGGTGATCCCCCCCGAGTGGTCGCCGCGGATGTAGAAGGCGCCGGCGTCGCGGGTGCCGAAATCGATGGCCTCGTCCCAGAGGATGCGGTGACGCAGATTTGGGTGGTCCGCGACGCCGGTGTCGATCAGGGCGATCCGCGCCGGCTCGGCGGAAAGGCCCTCGTCGCGCCAGATCACGTCCTTGACCTTCCAGCCGACACCCCCGGGCGTGGCCTCGACGTCGATCACCCCCATCGCCGCCAGATGCCAGAGACCGTAATAATCGTCGTAGAGCTCGCGCCCCCGCTCGGGGTCGCCCAGCGCATCCTTGATCCCCTTGACGGATTTGACCGGCCGCATCGCTTGCATCACTCGCCCCCGTCTCAGTTCCATTCGAGCTGCGCGCGGCGCAGCGTCTCATCCATTGCCTCGATCAGATAGGGCGTGCATTGCTTGGCGAGCTGCCGCCCCGCCTCGGTGTCGCTGGGATAATGCAGCCCCGCATATTCCCGGTTCTCCGCGACGCTGCGCGCCGAGCGGTACATCTCCGCCACCGCCCGTTCGCTCTCGGCGATCTCGGCGAAGATGTCGGCGATCGTGAAGCTCTGGAACGAATGGTTGGACGGATAGCTCGCATGCGGCGGATTGGGCAGGAGCGGCCGCAGCCGCGGATCGATCTGGTTCGGCCGCGGCCGGTTGAAGCGATCCTTGTAGATCAGGCCGATATATTCGGTCAGCTTCAGGACGGTCAGGAACAGCGTCTTCGTCGCGTCGTAGCCGCCGGTATCCTCGATCCCGATCGGCCGGGTATAGGCGGTCAGGTCGAGCCCGGCCTCGCGCAGGATGATGGCCTGATGCGTCGGATTGGCCGCCAGTTCCTCCTCCATCACCAGCATCCGCCTCACCTCGTCGAGGCTCTCGGCCATGCCCGGCGGCGGGTCGAGGTCGATGTTCTCCCAGACGGCGCCCTCGACCGCGACCTCGCGCGGCAGCTGGAGCCGATGCAGTTCGCGCACCTCGAAGAGCGGGAAGAGGAAGGTGCTCGACCCCGCCGAGGCATCGTTGCGCTTGCCCTTGCCCTTGGTCTTGGTCAGGCCCTTGGTCTTGGTTTTCGTCTTGGTCTTGGTCACGATGCTTCGCTCCGGTTGCGCGCCTCGGCCTCCGTGGCCGCCTGCCGGAACGGCGGGCGCACCACATCCTCGTCACGGATCGCGAAGACGTTCTCGTTCATCAGATCAACGACCTTCCGCCAGTCCAGCCTGGCATTGGCCAGATCCGTCCCCTCTTCGACCTTCATCGGCATCTCCCTCCTCGCGCCCCAAATGGCGCTCCCGCTCAGGCCGGGGCCAGCGCCACGCCCGCCTTGATCAATCCGCGCTCGATCATCGCGATGCTGTCGGGATTGGGCAGCGGATAGCCCGCGTCCCTGAGCTTCGCGATCGAAATGTCTTCTTCGAGAACCTGCCAGTGGCGATAGAGCTTCTGCGCTTCGGCCATCTCGCCCTGCAGCGCGAAGCTCGCGAGCATGTGCCGGATCATCGGCTTGAAATCCGGCCGCTGCGCGAGCACGAGACTGCCGTGCCGGATCGCCTCGGCATGCCGGCCGACCATCGAGGCGCCGATGCCGCAGCTCGCCTCGTACCAGAAGGAATAGGGGCTGAACCGCCCCAGCGCCCGGGCGCGCTGGGCGGCCAGGTATCCGTCCTCGAGATCGCCGGTGTAGAAGTTCAGCATCGCCCGCGCATCCCAGCCCGCGGCGCGATGCGGATTGATGCGCAGGGATTCCGCGACGAGATCCTCCGCCACCGCATAATCGCGCAGCACGAAGGCATTGGCATGGCCGAGCAGCGCCAGCGTCAGCGAATTCCCGCGGTCCTCCTGCAGCGCCTTCGCCGTCAGCATGCGTACGCGCTCGATGCTCGACTTGCTGTGCTGCGGATGCCCCTCCCCCACGCGGACGCATTCGAGGAAGGCGAGCCAGCCGAGCTGCACCACCGAGCCGTCGAGGTCATAGGCCGCTTCCAGCTGCGATTGCGCCAGCGCCAGGTCCATGTTGCCGAGACAGAAGGCCCGATGCGCCGCCGAGAGCGTCAGCCGCGCGGCGCAATGCTTCTCGTCCTCGCTGTTGCGGCTCAGCCAGTGTTCCGAGGCCTCGATCGCCTGGTTGACGAATTCGGGGATCTTGCCGGCCGAGAGCAGCGATTCCTCGGAGGCCTCCGCCGCGTAGCTCTGGGTCCAGACCACGCGATTGGTGCCGACCGCGCGGAGCGCCAGCGCGATCTCCAGCATGGAGCCGATCTCGCTCAGCCGCACCGAGAGCAGAAGGTCCGGGCCGTGCACCGGATTGCCGGCCTCGCTCGGGATCCCGGAGAAATTGCCGCTCAGATCCCGGAAGTCGAAGACGGCGAAATAGCCGTTCTCGAGCGCCATCTTCGCCGCGAGATCGCAGATCATCTCGCCGATGGTCGTCAGCTGCCGGCGCTCCGAGCGCACGACGCAGGGCATGATGCCGATGGTCGGGCGCCGCGGCGCCAGAATCGCCCCATGCGCCCCGCCCCGCACCGCCGCCGGCACCCGCGCCGCGGCGGGCGGATCGGCATGGGTCACGAGGGGCTCCGCGCGGGAGGCCAGGCCCTCGATCCGCTCGCTCCAGTGCGAGCGCTCGAGCCGGAGCCAGTCCTCGAATTCCTCGTCGCGGATCTCGAGCCCCTCGAGCAGCTCCGGCACCTCGGCGGCGATGAAGGAGGCGGCGACGGAACCCGGTTCCACCATGTCGAGCACGTCCACGCGCACGTCGCGCAGCAACACCCGGTCGGACACCGTCACCAGATGCCGGGAGCCGATGCCCCGGCGCAGCCGCGAGAGCTCCTGGCGCAGGCTCGCCGAGCCCTGCGCCGCCGGCCGGTCGCTCCAGAGCCGCGCCTGCAGCCAGGCGCGCGATCGCTC
>Ga0209607_1003272_pt1 | contig 12473 bp, 7 predicted proteins | sample AD_UKC117_MetaG_FD_184413 | JGI IMG/M metagenome (GOLD analysis project Ga0209607, IMG submission 184413) | Active sludge microbial communities of municipal wastewater-treating anaerobic digesters from Hong Kong - AD_UKC117_MetaG (SPAdes)... | ecosystem: Engineered > Bioreactor > Anaerobic >... | reverse complement strand
GACGTGGCCTCGTCCAGGATCAGGATGGGCGGGTTCTTGAGAAACATGCGGGCGATGGCGACGCGCTGCTTCTGCCCGCCGGAGAGACGCACGCCGCGCTCGCCGATCAGCGTATCCATGCCGTCGGGCAGGCTGCGGATAAAGTCGGCCAGTTGCGCGCGGCGGGCCGCGGCCCACAGTTCCTCGGCGCCGGCGTCGAGCTTGCCATAGGCAATGTTTTCGCCGATGGTGCCGGCAAAGAGAAAGACATCCTGCTGCACAATGCCGATCTGGCGGCGCAGCGAGTGCTGCGTCATGGCACGCACGTCGATGCCGTCGATGGTGACGCGGCCGGCGTCCACATCGTAGAAACGCGGCAGCAGGCTGGCCAGGGTCGACTTGCCCGCGCCCGACGGCCCCACAAAGGCGACGGTCTCGCCCGCCGCGATGGTCAGGTTGATGTTGCGGATGACCTTGCGGTTCTGGTCGTAGCCAAAGGCCACATCCTCGTAGCGGATATTGCCGGTCAACTCTTCGACCTCGATCGCGTCGGGCGCATCCTGGATATCGGGTTCGGTGGCCATGATCTCCTGGTAGCGCTTGAAGCCGGCGATGCCCTTGGGGTAGCTCTCGATGACGGCGTTGATCTTCTCGATGGGGCGGAAGAAGACGTTGGTCAGCAGCAGAAAGGCCACGAACTCGCCGTAGGTCAGCGAGCCCTGAATGACGAACCAGGTGCCGCACACCATGACAAAGAGCGAGACGAAGCGCATGAGCATGTAGCTCAGCGACAGGCTGACCGCCATGAGTTGGTAGGCGGTCAGCTTGGTCTCACGGTAGCGCATGTTATCGATGGCGAAGAGGCGCATCTCGTACGCCTCGTTGGCAAAGGCCTTGACGACGCGGATGCCGCCCACCGCCTCCTCGATGCGCGCGTTGAACTGCGCCACGTCGGTAAAGAGGCGGCGGTAGGTGCGCGTCATCTTGCCGCTGAAATACATGGCCGTCCAGATGATGGCGGGAATGACGAGAAAGGTGAGCAGCGTGAGGTCGAGATTGATGTAGGCCATCAGCCCGAACGCGCCGATGAGCGTCATCACCGCGATGAAGATGTCCTCCGGCCCGTGGTGGGCGATCTCGCCGATGTCCTGCAGGTCGGTGGTGATGCGGGCGACCATGTGCCCCGTCTTGGTGTTGTCGAAGAAGCGGAAGGAGAGCTTCTGCAGGTGCTCAAAGACGTTGCGCCGCATGTCGGTCTCGATGTTGATGCCGAGCATGTGGCCCCAGTAGGTCACGACATATTGCAGCGCGGTGTTGAGCACGTAGACGCCCAGCAGTGCGCCCGCGGCGAGCAGGATCAGCCCCCAATCCTGGCCGGGCAGCAGCCGGTCGACAAACTGGTTGACGGCGAGCGGGAAGCCCAGTTCGAGCAGCCCCACAACGAGGGCGCAGCCGAAGTCGAGAAAGAAGAGGTGGCGGTAGGGTCGATAGTAGGCTGCGAATTGGCGGAGCATGGTGGTCGGTTCCAGAGTGAACGAGGCGTCGGCAGGATTGGGGCCGGCGCGGGTGCGGGTGAGATGGATTGTCTGTTCAGCATACATGGCGTGGTGGGTTGGCGGCAATTGTGGAAGCAAGTGGAGGCCGATCGGCCGTCAGCCAAAATTCTCGCTTGACACAGTACAGAATTGCTCTACAATAATGATTGTGAATTCAGGATCAAACGACATTCACTGAAAGTTCCGTAGAGAAAGTCCATGCGGATCGAGCAATCGTTCATCCAGGTTCGTACCTGAATCACACGACTTCTTACCCGCCGATTCCCCAGGGGGCTCTTTTTGATACCCCAGCTTGATGAGTTCTTGACCTTTGACGATAGCGCGATTCGGTCCCTCGTAGCTGCGGTTGGGTTCCCCCAGCTTGGCGTCTTTGTGCCGGATGGCAGCCGCAGACTCGTGCTGTCGTTCACTGACGTCGAACCTGACACGGAAGAATACTATCGGTTGTCAGCGACGCTGCCGGCAGAGCATCTCCTTGCTGCCCTGAGCGTGTTCTTTGACTGTGGGCTGCCGATTCTGCTTGTTCCCATTCTCAGCAGTTCCGTGTTGCGCCGCGGCAGCGAGTATCGACAACTGACGGCACTGACAGGTTTGCAATTGCTCTTCGACAGCCCGGCATGGCGCGATTTCTATCATGACTATGACATTCGAGTGGCAATATACGGCAATCCAGATTTGCTGGTCGGCACGGAATGCGAACCAGCTCTTGGCTGGATCAGGGAGACATGTTCGGCGACAGCTTCACACGCGACCCACGTTCTCTATTTCGCCATCGGCGAGTCACCATCCGTAGGCGACGGGATTGCCGATCTCGGCATTGAGTTCTTCCGCCGGAATGGACGTGCTCCTTCGCTTCCTGAACTGATGAAGATGGTCTACGGGGCAGAGTTGCCCCCTGCGGACTTCTTCATCATGACGAGCAAAATCAGCGGCATGGGTGCGCTGCCACGCTTCGTCGTCAATGGCGATACACGTATCTACTTCTTGCCTTCGGCCGGCGCTATGGGTTTGAACGCGCAGACCTACCGTACGATTCTGCATGACATGATCTACAACCGGGATGCCATGGCTCACGGCTATCACGAGGGTGCCTGGACCGATGGCGATAGAACCATTTTGCGCGAATACTATCAGCGCTCTGTAATGACCGTGATTGGAGTAAATGAGCGGCTCGGCAACGTGGCGGTGCCGAAATGGTAATGGGCGCCGCGACCCTGTATCAGGCATTGTCGTTACGGGACGGGCAAGCCTGTTGCTTGCGCCCTGCCACACGTGCAGATCGTGCAGCCATCATTCGCAACATTGATGACGTTGCGGCTGAGCAATGCTTCCTGCCGGTCAAGGCGTATGTTCCGACTACAATGTGGGAACATGCGCTTGATAGCGGCGATGACCACGGACAGACGTACGTGTTGATTGTGGCGGAGATGGGCCATACCGTCATGGGGCACCTGCGACTTTTCCCCGATGGCTATGCACACAGTGATCGGCATGTCCTGGACGTCGGTCTTGCCCTGCGTGAAGGATACCGAGGGCTGGGAATCGGCAGCCATATGCTCAACCTTGCATCGCGATGGGCTGCCGGCGCAGGCTACGAGAAACTAACTGGCAGCATTCTTGCCAACAACTTCAGGGCGTTGCACCTGTTCTTGAGTCGGGGCTATCACATTGAAGGGCGGCGGCTCAAGCAGTACCGCCTAAACGGATCGTTTGTGGACGAGATCCTCGTCGGCAGGGCGTTGTGACAGATTTTGAGTCTCGTAACGTGGGTCAGGTTGTCGCAGTGATGGGCCCAATTGTGGATGTTGAATTCGGCGCCGGCCCGCTGCCTGACATCTTGGGCGCCGTCGAAGTAGTTCGCCAAGGCGGGCGGCTTGTGCTTGAAGTCCACCACAAGTTCGGTGATGGACGGGTGCGCTGTATCGCAATGGGACATACCGATGGCCTGCAACGTGGCGCTCAGGCTATCAGCACCTTTCGGCCGATCATGGCGCCAGTTGGCCCACCAACTCTAGGACGTTTATTCAATGGGCTGGGAGAACCGATCGACGGTGGGCCACAACTGGAGAACGTGGACTATGAGCCGATCCATCGATCACCGCCTGCTTTCACAGAGCAGTCCATCGAATCAGAGTTCCTGGAAACAGGGATCAAGGCGATCGATTTATTGGCGCCTTTTCCGCGCGGCGGGAAGGTCGGGCTATTTGGCGGGGCCGGTGTCGGCAAAACGGCCCTCTTGGGCGAACTTTTCTATCGAGTCGTGACGCAGCATCGTGGCATCATCGTCTTCGCCGGCGTTGGCGAACGCGTACGCGAGGGCGCCGAATTATGGCAGAGCGTACGGATGAACCGATTGCTTTGCGCAAACGCGGTGCTGGTATTGGGTCAGATGAATGAGCCGCCAGGCATGCGCTTGCGGACTGCGCTGACGGCAGCAACCATGGCTGAGTATTTCCGTGATGTGGCCAAACGCGATGTACTGTTCATCCTGGACAATGTGTTTCGGTATATCCAGGCGGGTATGGAAGTCTCGGCCCTGCTCGGCAGAATCCCGTCTCACGTAGGCTACCAGCCGACCTTGCACACGGAAATGGGCATATTGCAGGAGCGTCTTGTCTCAACCGCAGATGCGGCAATCACATCGATTCAGGCCGTGTTTGTCCCTGCCGACGACTACACGGACCCAGGAGCCGCCGCGACATTTGCTCATCTTGACGCGTACGTTCGGCTCGATCGCGACATAGCGAGTCTGGGGATCCAACCCGCAATTGACGCGCTGGCTTGCAGTTCACGGCTATTGCAGCCAAGCGATACCAGCGGGGTAGGGAGTCGGCATTTTCGAATCGCCCGTCAAACACAAGCCGTCCTACAGGAAGCAAAGGACTTGGAACTTGCCAAACAGGTGCTCGGCTTGGAAAACCTCAACGAAGATCAACAGCGTGTTATTCTGCGCGCACGCCGTCTGGAGCGCTATCTGTCGCAACCGTTCTATATCATGAAGGCTTTTGGCGGGCCGGACGGTCGTTACGTCCCGCGCACACAGATGCTCGATGACTGCGAGGCAATTCTGGAGGGGCGCTATGACGCCATTGCAGAAAATGAGTTCATGTTCATCGGTTCATTGGCAGAAATGGCGCCTGCGCAGCAGTCGCACTGATCGGCAAACGGAAATCGTCTCGGCGCCAGACTCAAGCATCGGGTTTGCGATGGCTTGGGGGCGCCGGCACTTCTCAATGACAACTTGTACCTTCGAGTGAGTGAAACGAGGAACGCAATGACTACCAGTGTTTATGGGACGCCAATATTCATCGGACGAGAAAAAGAGATCGCTCAGTTCGAATCCATGCTGCTTGAAGGTCCAGCCAGTGAGAAGTGGCTGCTGTACCTGGTCGGAGAAGGCGGCGTCGGCAAGACCCAGTTGCTTCATCGCTTCATTGAGACGACCGAGAAGCATCGCACTCAGGGGCTGTCGGTCATCGCGGCCGAAGGACTGATTGACCTGTACTGGACGTCTAATCAGTCGGAACTGGGGCTCCTGCGCAGTATCGCAGATCAACTGGGCAATGCTCACTTTGGCGAGTTTTATCTGGCTCTAGAACGATATGAAGGCTTATTTAGTCGAGCGGTCAGTCCGGCAGTTGAGATGTTTGAAGAGAGGCTCACACAGACTCGCAACGCCTTCTTCGACTCATACAGTCAATTGTCATCAGAACGCATAGTGCTTTTCTTTGACACCGTCGAAACCTCTACCGAAGCTGCGAAGCTATTTTGGCAGGAGACACTTCTCCACTTGAGACTGAAACATCCCGGGACTATAGCTATCATTGCAGGAAGACCCCCAGCAATCGAGTTGCCGAAGAACCAGGTAGTCTACCTAGCTGTCGATGGCTTTTCAATTTTGGAAGTCGAAGCCTATCTCGCCAAACATGACTATCACTTTGATCGAAAGACAATTGAGCGGTTGTCAGGGTTGTCGAGAGGACGCCCAATCCTTATCGCCTTGACTGTTGACTGGCTACGTCTTGGTGACCGAATTGAGAGTATCGTTGATTATACACAATACGATTTCGAAAAGAAGATCGTTAGCCGTGTGCAAGACTTGCGCTACAACGAGAACAACGTGCTCCTCGCAATGGCACACTTCTATAGGCGCTTTGATGCACAAATGTACGCATTCGTACGGGACATCCCGATAAAGACGGCCGAAAAACTCATTGAAAGAGTCTCAAAGTACTCGTTTGTTAAATATCGGCAACCAACAAGTAAGATGCCCGAGAGTTGCACGTTACATGATGAGATGCGCGAATTAGTCAATGAACACGTGTGGGATGATCTAGAACCCTCTAGTGAGTATCGTCGCAAATGGAGCAGAAAAATCGTTGACTATTATTCTGAATTGATTGCAGCGCAAACCGGCGTACTGGAACAACAGGTATTGGGACAGGAGCGCCTTGCATATTGGCTAGACGCAGAACTAGACCTCGCCTTCCAGTACTCCGAAGAACTGTTTCGAGTTGCCAGAGCGCATCGAGACACCAATTTCATGGAAGCTCTCGACCATGAAGTTGAGCGGGTAAAAGACCGACTCCCCGCCGCCTACGCCACTATTCTAGAGTTCCGTAAGGCGCTCGTCCTTCACGGACGCGGGCAATATAGTGAGGCGACGAAGAGACTATATGACTTGCTTGATGACAGAAACAGAGACCTCGTGCAAGCCTCGGTGCGCGTGCAACTCACTGAATCGCTAATATACGGGGGGAACCTTGCGAAGTCTATCGAGCTGGGTGAACAGTGGTTATTTTGGTTATCCGAGACATATCGTACGCTAGACGCTCCAGAAAACCTGGGTCAGAAGTTACAGTATGAGTTAGGCAAGCTCTGCAACAATTTGGGGCTTGCCTACCGAATGCAGAACAAGCTCGAGAAAACTATCGAGTACTACGAAAGGGCGCTCGATCACTTTGGGCAGGTTCGCGATGCGTTTTCAGAAATAGCAAATACGAAGAACAATCTAGGTTATGTCTTTCATCGACAAGGCCGCGACGATGAGGCGCTTTCGCAGTGTAAAGCCGCCCTTACCATCCGTCGGCACTTGGGAAGTCCCGAACAGCTCGGCTATAGCTACAATGTGTTGGCCATGATCTACGTCGATCAACTACGGCAAATCGAAGCGAGGGCCTGTTTCGACCGTGCGAAAGAGGAATTCATAAAAGCTGGTAGTCAGCGTGGCCGCGGTCTTGTGAGTGTTGCATATGGACGAGCCTTGCGTCAACTCGGACGCCACAAAGAACGCAATATGCATGAACCATTCACTTCCCAACTGTCGGAATATGTGCAAGCGTCACAGATGCTTATCGAAGCCGTGAACATATTCCGTCAAATACACGATGCTCCCAACTTGTGTGAGGCGCTGAATGAACTTGGGACACTTCGGAGACAGCAACAAGACTGGCAGGCAGCAATTGCATGTCTCCATGAAAGCATGCAATTGGCAGAAAGTACCGGAAACACCTATGCGCACCTCGACAACATGGTGGACTTGGCAATCACATACGATTATGCGGGACAATCTGATGAAGCACTTCAGCTTGCTGAACAGGCAAGTCGCATTGCACTAAGTCCAGAGTCCTCGCTAGACGCCTACAACCTGTATGCAAAGGCTCAAGAGGTTAGGGCAAATGTCACCTATCGTCGAACTGACTATGATGTGGCGTTCGAGGCGATTGCGAATACTTGTATATATATCGTATTGCGGGATCCGGAGAAACTAGGTAGAAGTCCAGCAAAGACCGAACTATACTATAATGAAAAGCTTAGTTGGGCCGCAGATAAGGTTCTGAATCTGCCGACAGAGGAACTGGTGTCCGAGAAGGCAGGCTACCTAATAAATCGTTGGCAGTCCGTTAGATCAGAAGGGAAATTGTTGTCAGTGATATATCCAGGATTTGTTGTTCAGATGCGCGATCTCCTAATGCAGTATAGATTCATGAAGCACGGAATTCCCGGTGAACCGTTCGATTTGGTTACTGGTGGAGGTATCGAGTGAATCGTCTGTTCGCTAATCTTGCTTCTACGTCCATCGTGGTTGGTCTCTCCGTTGAAGATTCGAGCAGAAGCAAGTCGGTCACGAATAGCGATGATCTCAGCGACTGCGCGTGTTCGGCTCCTGTACCTACACTGGGGGGGAAAATGCCAGAGATATTCTTCGCAAATCGGATCTCAGAACTGGATACACTCTGCAATCCGGGTCGAGGGCCTTTGCTATTAGTCGAGGCGCCATCTGGGTATGGAAAGACCGCACTTTTGAATCGATATCGAGAAATCTGTATCAGCAAAGGCGATTTATGTGCGATGATCATCGTTGGAAATAGCGGCGAGACACTTATCCGCCAGCGCATCGCCGAGCAATTGAGTATACCTCTGTCACCTACCGATGATCTCGCGTTGGCGCGTCTACTGAGAGATCTCAGCAGTGGCATTGTCATGCTTTTTGACAATCTTGATGAAACTGAAGTAACGATAAAGGAATGGCTTGTCAATGAACTGATTCCACTTTGCAGTCAACACTGCGATTTAAGAGTTGTCCTTTCGCTGCGCAATCCAGATTCAGATCCACAAGCTAACCCAAACTCAGAAGCGGATACACCATACTTGTTCCTGGGGTACGAGCGGATTAAGCTATCGCCATTCAATTCAGGGGTGATCAAGCAACTAATCGAAGAAACCGCAAAAAAGTCTCCACCCAAAGGTAGGCAGATATCCCGCGATGAAACTGAGGGGTGGGCTCAACTCATTCTACGCTTAAGTGGCGGCCATCCGGCAAGCATTGTGAACTTGGTCAGGGAATTGAGTGAGGGTTGGGTACTCACAAAACAGCATAAACAACAGATTGAATTATTCAAGAGACATGTTGTCCCAGCAATCGATCACGTCACAGAAAACATACCGAAAGATTTACTTGACGCGCTTGAAGTCTTATCGGTATTCCGCTTTTTCAATCTTGACACTATCAACTACCTAAGTCAGGAACGGCTGCTTGGCGAAATAGATCCGTTAGTCTTTCTGCAAAGACTTGTGAGAACCGGGTTGGTATCGAAGCGTGAGATGAGCCCATTTTACGGTGACGCAATCGTTCGAAATCTCATATTAACGCGCATGCATCTGCTAGACCGTGAGAGATACCAATCAGTAAATCGGGCGGCGCAAGCTTTCTACATCTCGCAGATCAGTCAAGTTGGTGAAAGTGGACCCAAAACTGGACCTTACCGACCTGAAGAATTGCTCAAACTGTACATTAGAGAAAGTCTCTACCATTGTTTTCAGCAAGCGCTCACAGACGGATCCACCGCTCAGAAGACAAAACTACTCTTGACATGCTTGAGCAATCACGATCAACTGTATATTGAGGTTCTCCGATTCCTTGGCGAAGATCCCTTAGCACCTCGATCCATGTACAGGATTCAATCAATTGTGCGCAGCGATGCCGATCTGTTGGCGCAACTGAAGGAGAATGACATCGAACTGAGTCTCATTCTCGAACTTTATCCGAAACATATTCCGGAGGATTCTCGGGACAGTACCTCAACGCCGATGGATTCTGTCGCCCTGAAACAAGACAATTTGTTTAGACAAGCCCTTGAAAGCGCATACACAATCGACGAACTGAATATTCTGACAACAACACTAGGAGTGAGACTGGAAGTCATTGTTCCGAAGGACAAGACACAACCCCTCACGATTATGGAGCTTGTCGGTTACTACCGGCGTCTAGGCAGGTTCCCAGAGCTCGTTAAGGCTGCATATATGGGAAAACCAGACAACCATATGTTGAAGCAATTCGTAGAGGATTATTTCAATGATTTTTTGACACCAGATTCGGGTTCATAGTATTCGTATCAGAAAGGGTTCCATGATCACGAAGGCACCTTGATAGACGAGTATGGAGTCAAGTGTCTAGGAAACTCATGAGGCATCAAGACGATACCAAAACAAACTATTGAAATGCAGACTCTCGCCACTCCCATCTACTACTCCCTCGAACTAACCTCCCTCTGCAACAGCCGCTGCCCCGTCTGCGGCAACGTCTTCATGCGGCGCCGCCAGGCCCTTTCAGCAACCGAATGGCGTCAGATCCTGGAGCATCTCGCCCCGCATGCCGAGAGCTTCAAACTCACCGGCGGTGAAGCCACGTTGCACCCGGAATTCCCCACTATTCTGGAGGCAGTGGCCGGCACAGGAGTGCCCTTTGCCCTCTTTACCAACGGTCGCTGGCGCGACCCTGCAGCAACGATCAAAATGCTCGCCCGCGCCGCCAATCTCAGCGGGATTCTGATTTCGCTGCATGGCGCCAATGCCGGCAGCCACGAGGCATTCACGCAGACACCCGGTTCCTTCGAAGAAACCTGCGCCAATCTTCAGCAGGCTGCCGCAGCCGGAGTGCGCATTCATTCCAGCACGGTGATCACGCGCCAGAACTATCACCAGGTCGATGAGATCGCCGCCCTGTCCAGGTCCTTGGGAGCGCGCCGCGCCGTATTCAACCGCTATTTGGGTGCAGCCGCTCCGGCGCTCGAACCGGATGCTGCGCAGCTACGACATGCCGTGCAGGGCATCGAACAATTGATCCAGCGCCACGCCGGTTATGGGCGCGACGAGTTTGACGTGCGCTATGGCAACTGCATTCCGCAATGCTTCACGCCGTCCTCGTCCAGCGGCTGCTGGGCCGGCATTGCCTATTGCACGATCGATCCCTGGGGCAATCTGCGCCCTTGCAACCACTCGCCGACGATCGTTGGCAACCTGTTTGAGTCATCGATCACCGAACTATGGCACAGCGAGACCATGACGCGCTGGCGCGGTCTGACACCTGCCGGCTGCGCTGACTGCACTGCGTTTGATCTCTGCCGCGGCGGATGTCGCGCCCTCGTGGAATTACGCCAGCAAGATCCGTTGATCGGCGAGCCGCTGAGCGAACATGAGGCGCCGCGCATCATCCAACTGCCGCAGCATAGGCGTCCGCTGCTTGCCTGCACTGTACGGCCGGAGTCATTCGGATACTCATTGGTGCGCGGCCATGCGTTGGTGCAGGCAACCCATGCCGCTGAAAGCCTGCTGGACCGATTGGACGGGACCATGTCCCTTCAAGAAGTATCTGATGAATACGGAGAGGACGGGCTTGAGTTCGTCGGTGTCCTCTATCTCAATGGCATGCTCTCGCTTGCCAACTGAACACGGAGACTGAACGCATGAGTGCACGCAATGAACTAACGGGACCACAGTTTCGACCGCTAAGCGAAGCACTTCGCCAGTCATTTCGTCTGAGTCAATTTGACACGCTGCTCAAGGTATCTCTCGATCTCAACCGGGAGGATATCGCGCTTGGCGAAGATTACCAGGACATCGTTTTTCGCGTGATCGACTCCGCAAACCGCTCAGGCTGGGTCTACCGACTGGTCAGCGCAGCGCGCATGGCGCGCCCGAACAATGTCACCTTCTTTGAATACGAGCAGATCCTCGGCTTCGGCATCAGCGGCGTTCCGACGAAAGAACATCTGGAAAGCATTATCAGGCCCGTGAACGCGTTTCATAATGTTGCCGAGTTCCTCAGCAGGCTCGGACAGATCGCGTTTCAGGTGTGCCGCGTCGACATTGATGGCGATGGAATGGGAACCGGTTTTCTTGTCAATCCCCGCACCGTGCTCACCAATTATCATGTCGTTGAAGGCCTTTTCAATGGTTCGTTGACACAAGAACAGATTACCTGCCGCTTTGACTACAAGAAACATGCCACAAGTGGTGCTGTGAGTCCCGGGACCGTCTTTCGCACGGAGGGGGTGATCTCACTCAGCCCATATGACCCGGCCGAATGGATGTCATCACTGGCCGAACCAGCGCCAGACAAACTCGACTATGCATTGCTACTCCTGGTTGAAGAAGCGGGTAACCAACAGGTTGGAAAACTTCAAGGGGGAGATGAGCATAAGCGAGGCTGGGTCAGGATTTCTGCGCCCACAGCAGACGCTTTTTCGCCAAACTCTCCATTGTTCATCGTGCAACATCCGGCCACACAACCCATGAAATTGGCCCTAGAAACGCAGGGAATCATTGGGCTCAATGGAAACGGAACGAGGGTGCGCCACAGAGTGAACACCGAGCCAGGCTCATCTGGATCACCGTGCTTCAACCAGAATTGGGAACTGATTGCACTTCACAATGGCGGCGACAAGGATCCCACCCCAACGTGGAATCGAGGCATACCGATCGACCGAATCGTTGAGCACATCAGGAATTCAGGGCATGGCAGTGCAGTCGACCTTTCAGCATATGGATCTCCACAATAACGCCAGCCCTCTCCTCTACCTCTGACCAGGGCAAACCCCTACCCACCGCCAGTTCCGCCGCCACCCGCGCCGGTGTATGCTGGAGACAGCACAAGAACACGCACCAGGAATTTGCCGTCAACCCACTCCCGCCGGGCTGATCGGCCGGCCTGCGCATGACCGGCACGGCCAGCGCAGGCGAAAGGAACCATCACCATGCTTGCACAAGCCATCGAGGACACCACGATCCACGGCGAGGTGCGCCCCGGCTTCGAGGCCGTGCGCGACGCCTTTGCCGAGAACTTCGCCAGCCGCAACGAGCTGGGCGCAGCCTGCTGCATCTACCACCAGGGCGAGAAGGTCGTCGACCTGTGGGGCGGCGTGCGCGACGCGGCGACGGGCGCGCCGTGGGAAGCCGGCACCATGACGCTGGTCTTCTCGGCCACCAAGGGGCTGTCGGCCATGACGCTGGCCATTGCCCACGCGCGCGGCTGGCTCGACTACGACGAACGCGTCGCCACCTACTGGCCCGAGTTCGCCCAGAACGGCAAGGCGGCGATCACCGTGCGCCAGTTGCTGGCGCACCAGGCCGGGCTCTTTGGCTTCCACGCGCCGGTGG
>Ga0209607_1003270_pt1 | contig 12480 bp, 14 predicted proteins | sample AD_UKC117_MetaG_FD_184413 | JGI IMG/M metagenome (GOLD analysis project Ga0209607, IMG submission 184413) | Active sludge microbial communities of municipal wastewater-treating anaerobic digesters from Hong Kong - AD_UKC117_MetaG (SPAdes)... | ecosystem: Engineered > Bioreactor > Anaerobic >... | reverse complement strand
CGTAATTATTTTTAAAATAAATACTGGTTTTATCAGTTTGAATAGATTTGTTTAAATCTGTAGTTAAAGTCAAATCTACATAATTGGTTTGCCTACCTAAACTTTGCTTGAAAACTTTATACTTTTCTGAATATTCTCCAATTTGAGCATTAGTTATATCTTGACCTTTGTTAAATATTCTATCTTGTAAATCTGCATTGATGATTAATATAGATTCAGATTTTGATATTTCTATTACATCATCAAGTGCATTAATTATATTTTCAAGTTTTTTGTTGAACATTTTTAGTTACTTTAACTTCTATCTTAACTGTTGGAATTGATTTTAATAATTCCATTGGATTGTCAAGTTTCTTGACTGTAACTTGACTTACTGTTTGCAAAGCAGAATTTCCACAGCAACTCATGGTATAGTAATTTTAGTTTGAATAATATCTGAACATTCAAAACAACAAGAACATTTATCAATTATATTATTTAGCTTGTCGTTTATCTTATCTAACTCTAATTGATATAGTCCTTTTTTGTTTATCTTACTTTGTGGATTCAATAAATTGTATTCGCTATCTAATTGACTAATTCTTATAGCAACATCATCTTTTGAATACAAAATCAAATCATTATATCTGTCTGAAAAGATTATCGTATTTAAAATTATTGCAGATGCTTTTAACATTACTGCGTTGATTAAATACTTCTCATATTTGCAGTACAATAAACTTTCATCACATTCAGTATTTATTAATACTTTAAATGGCGTTCCATTTGTTGTATTAAGTAATTCCGTATCTATTAATAATTCTAATTTATCTGAATCTATACTTTGGCTAAATTCAAATAATGTTTCTCCATCAATAATATCGTTATAAGAATAAACTTCTACTCCATCTGCTAATATTCTGAAATTAACAGTTTGATTTTCACCATAAACGGATATTTGCCTAATTGCAAAAACTTCATATTCGCAATTCCTTGTAAGCACTAACGATTTGTTACTCAATCCATTTGTAAACTTGCTTTCGTAGGAATTTTGAATACCACCAAATTTAAATCCTTTTATTTTAATATCATTAAACACATTTTCCCATGCTAATTGAACGCTTTGTTCAATCAACTCTTTTGCATTTAATGTACTACTGTCACTTAACTTGGATGTCTTATTTAGCGATATTCCAAATATATCTAAATAGTGTGTGTAGTCTGCATCACACAGACCACGCACACCTATTTTAGATTTACAACTCATAAATTAAGGAGTTACTACTGAACTATCTGGACAAGGATTAGCATTACAACCACTTACAAAGTGTAGCATTGGTTTTGCAACACATGCAGTATCATAAGGTACTGGCACGATTACATCAAACCAAGTTGAATAAGTAATTGCATATTTACAACCTGTTGGATCAACATCAAATTTGAAGTCCCAATCAACATTCCAACCTAAGTTAAATGGATCGTTAACTCTTGAGCGTTCTCTTAAATTTGGAACTGACAATTCAACCATTTCCATTGTTACATCGTTGTAATTGATTAGTTGAATTGTACCTGGTACCCAAGTCAATAAATGGTTCACTCCCTCCTGCATGATTACATCTACACCATAATCAACAAAAGCATTAGGTATAAATTGAGGTGCGTAACCTGCTTGATTAAATCCTACTCCATTAGCTCTAATATCTGAAGATACTTGTACAGTAGAACCTCCTACAACAATAGGTGAAGCCATTGAATAACCTAACTTTCCGTATTCATCTTTGATTAAAGAATAACCTGTATAAGGTTGTGTTGCTGTTGCAAATAGATTTACTTCTTTCGGTGCAGAAATACTATTATCTGGTGCCGTTTGACCTGCATATAAACCCATATACAAAATAACTGCCTCTGTAACTTTGGTATTGATTTCTTCAATTACTCCAGCTCTAAATGCCATTGTTTTGTCTATGATATATTGCTGTGGCGATGTGCAGAATTTTTTAAATTCATCTATATCCATAAGAATTTGTCTTTGAATACCCATGTTAATCTCATGTTCTGCATAGACATAAGATGACTCTGCTCCACTTGCACCAAATGTAGGAATAGAACAAATAGCATCTGGCGTAGTATCTTGACTACAAATAGGACGAACATCTTTTGTATAAACCTTTCTAAATGAACCTGTCGTTGGTCTATCTTTTGATGGATCTAAATTTGGTGAAAATGTTCCTTTATTTAAAGGCGATATTAAAGCCGAGAATGTTCCTGCTGGTTTTACAACATTTGTTTGACTTTGCATTACATCGATAGCTTGTAAAACTTTAGCGCAACAACTATCTTGCACGGAATTATAAACCGTATTAATTGTACTCATAAATAAGATTTTAAATTGTTAATAATTAACGACTTAAAGCCTCGTTAAAGCCAAAATATGCATATTTAAAGCTATGCACCAACTCCTGAAAAACCCTTTCCTAAATTTTCTAAAAACGGATTTTTAGAATTATTTGGAGAAGTAGTATTATTTGTTCCTTTAGGTTTAACTCCATTGCTAAACTTAAGTACAAAATCTGTAATATCTTTATTTGCAGTAACTATATTTCCTTTCTCATCTTTAACTGGCAAACCTTTTTCATCTGTAATATGCAGATGCTTTTTTTCGTCTAACACAAATACACAACCCTCTGCTTTCTTCAATTTAAAATAGGCATTTGCTGTATAACTTGCATTTTCTTTGGCTATCATTTCATTGCCTTCTGAAAGTTCTATTAATTTATTTAATATATCTCTTTCGTTGATTTTATTTTGATAACCTTCTTCAATTTCTTTAATTTGTTTTTTGTAATCTTCTTCTAATTTCTCTCTGGCTTCTATTTCCTTGATAATTTGTGCTTTTAGTTCTGTATCGTCTTTTTTAATTGTGCTTCCAAAAGTTTCTTTAGCTTTTTTTGCCAACTCTTCAAAATCCATTGACTCCACAGTTTTGGAATCTAAAGGCAATTCAAATGTATTTCTAAGTATTTTAGCTAATTGTTTTTGTTTGCCTATCACTTGACCTTTGATTGGCTCTGTTATTTCATTTATAAAACTTTCATCTGCTTTTAATTCTTTGGCAATATTAGATTTTAATCTTGCTTGGAAATCGGAAACACTAAGCTCTTTATCTTCTTTTATAACAGCTATTTCATCTTCCGTAAGTCCTAATGCTTCTAGGTTCTTATTCAAATTATCCATTATATTTTTTTAGTTTTTTTATTTAATTCAGCTTCTTTTTCTGCTAATTCTTTTTCACGCTCCAAAAGGTTCTGTTCCTTCAATTCCAGTTGTGATTTTGCTTGTTCTGTAATTGCATACAGCTCTTGCACTCCTCTCGTATTTGTTGGTTCTATTTTCTCTGAAAATCTGCCATGTTTTGTGGCAATTTTTACTAAATGCTCTGGTAGGTTCCAACCTGCAGTTACAGATGTACCTCCTAAATTTGATTTTGCTGGAAATAATTTTACTTTTACCATAATTCAAAAATATAGTATTTGTATAAAAAAAAATGTATGAAAAATGATTTTTTAACGAGTGTAGATAACTCGATGTCTACATTGCCAACCTCCTGCAAACTGTCCAAAGTTGTCAATAGTCGTTCCATTATGCATACCTGCACCTTTTTTTTGTGTATACTCTTTACCAGATACTGTTTTATAAGTAATCTTTTTTTCAGATGGATTTCCATTTGGACAATAATCGTCCAAAACTAGTTTTAATTGCTCAACTGAAAATTTACCTTTTAAATCATTTCTTAAATGAGTACATATAGGTCTTGATGTTTCAATAATATTTCCAATAAACCTAATGTTTTTAAAATCGTAAACAACTTTTATTTTATCCTGAAAAGCACCATCATACATACGCATACTATCCATAACTGTACTTCTTAAATAATTTTCAGTATAACCATTCATTTTTGTTCTCAATATTTCTGTTGCTTCCGAAAGCTTCCTATTAAAATAGTTTTGCTCTCTAATGGCTTCAGCAAGTCCATTGATGTATGCTTTTTTAATTCCAACCTCACCTAAATCATAAATAACTTTGTTGCTTATCTTTTTTCGGATTTCATCATTTGACCATAAATCGTTTAATTCTTTTCTTTTAAGTTTATTAATAGCAACTTGTTCAGCTATCATGCTATCTTGAAGTTTAGTAAATAAAGCTAAATACTCACTTGCTTTAGTTCCATATTCGCTACTTTTTAATTCGTCAAATAGTATATCTTCAATTATTGCAAGGTCTTGATTTGGAATATTTATTTTCCCATCCTTAGTGTTATTGGCTAATATTTGCAAAATTTTTGCTAATAGTTTATTGTCTACTTTGCCAAATTGCAATAAAATATCGTCGCCAGATTTAATTATATCTTCTGGAGCTAAACTCATATTAAAGGTGAAATGATTGGTGTAGTTTGAGCATCATATTTTGAATATTCACTATCTAAAAAACTTATTGCACTATCTCTTGTTGCATCTATATTTTGATTAAAATATTTCTCTAATTTATCAATTATAGTATTATGAATTACTATTTCTTTTATTCCTATTAGATTACCAAAATGTGCCTTAGCTTCTGTAATATCGTCACGCCCATAACTAAATAATATGTCATAATCTTTAGTAATATCAATAATTAATTCTGCAAATTCTGGACTTAAAGTTTTTAAATAAATTGCTTCAACTATAGAAGTGATTACATTTGATGGACTTGCATTTTCTTTAGCTTTTTTTAGTTTATCTAATAAATCTTCTAATGTATTCTCTCCTAATTCGCCAATAGCATATACTTCTGTTATTGGTTCTTTTTTTGGATTAATTGCCAATTCTGCTAATTGGTAAACTGATTTTAAAACATTAATATTATCATTAAAAATTCTTGTAATTGCTTTTTTTGATTGCTCATAATCAAATGACTTTGAATAACCACTTTGATTAGTTAGGTTTTGTTTTATGATTCCTAAGCTATTTAGCATTCTATCAAAATAGTATTCCGTAATATCTTTTGAAGTCGTTAAAGCCGATTGAGGAGGTTCACTATATTTTATTACATCTGGAATAGAATTTAAATCATCAGCAAGTTTTGCGTAATCTACATAAATTGTAGATAATGGACTGTCGTCCTGTACATAACCTTTTCCTTTACAAGTGCCACAAGCATTTCCCTCGTTGTCGCAATGAATACCACCTATCATTTTCATTCCACTTTCTCTACACTCTTGTTTTGCTCTTATTTCTTTGATATAAGTATATCTTGTCGCAGATACTGTAAAATCACTTTCTTGTCCGTAAAACTTATTACCCCAAGCCATAGCACCAAACAAATATGGAAGTCTTAATTCATACTTCCCCTCTCGTACGGTATTTGTACTTATATATATGTATGGCGTTTGTTTAAATCCTAAGTCTACTAATGGAACATCTATGTATTTATTATCTTCAAAGTAAGATGCAACATACTGTCCGCCTTTTATTGTTAAATAGGATTCTTTTTTATTCTTATAACCATAGTGAAATTTAATCTCATTATCTTTTATATGTTCAATCCTATTGCTACGCACTAAAAAAGGATTGATATTTTGAAGTATTACATTTATTCCGTCTGTTGCTTCTGTAATTTCCGGAATCAAAACAATGACCGCATTCGGATCGTTTTCTCTAATATGTATAAGGTCGCTAAAACAATAGTCATAAAAGTCTTTATTATCAATATAAAGTTCTAAATTATCTAATGTTTTTAGCTTAACAGTAGCACTTTGATTGATGCTTATAATATTTGATAATGCTCTATCAAATGCTTCTTTTGTTAATGGCTCAAAATTATTTACTCTATATTCAATTGCATAATAATCAGTACTTTCAAGCGGTCTTCTATGTGCATATATATGAATAGGACACACTCCATTAATGTGTGTGTCCATGTTCATTACAATTTCAGCCCACCTTCTTTTAAGTGGACCTTTTATATCAAGTGTTGGATTTCTCCAGTTTTTTAAGCTGTTTTCTTGAAAGTTCATTTTTCATTATAACAATGCTAAAATTGCAGGTGTCAGTTGTACTCTTTTTAAAATTCTATTAGAATTTATCTGACCTGTGATAGAGTAGTTCATTACTGCCCCATCTTCCCCATTAAATAAATCACTAATATTAAATTGATAAGGTTTAATTCCAGGATGTAAACCTGTTCCCCAATCTGAAGCAAAAATTAAAATTCCATCACAGTTTACAAACATTAAATTTATTCCTAATTTTTGGGCTAACAAACTATTATATAAATCAACATCTGTGTGTCCATCTTTATCTACAATTGGCGATGTATATTCAAATGGTCTTCTATGAATAGTCTGTATTTGTTGGCAACCTACCTTTACTTCTCCGCTTCCTTCAATTGCTCCAATAGACCCTGTTCCTTTAAATGGAATAGAAATTGTATTTGCTACTTTCTTAGCTGCCCATTCTGCTGCATCTAAAATATCGGTAAATGTTTCACCACATTTAATAGCAATAATATTAGCTATTTCGCCACTAATTAATAAATCCTCAACATTACAATCATTTATTGAATCGAATGTAGGTAATCCTGTAACGCAATTATTATAACATATTTCACTCATAATATATATTTTTTATTGTTTGTCAATATTTTTTGGTTTAGTTTCTTTTGGTTCATCTTTCTTATTTGATGCAATGGCATCATTATATATTTTCATATTTTCATTATATGATAAATTAGAGTATAAAAATATTTTAGATTTTAATTCTTTCTCTGTATTGGCGATAACTTTCAAATTTCCTATTGTTATTTCAAACATTTCTTATTATTTTGTGATAAAATTATATACCCATTATTATTTTGATAGTATGAAAAACTATAAACTGAAAAGAAAGTTATTGTCGGATTTGGGAGTTAATTGCAATAAGGCACTTGGTGTATTGTCATTAAATAGAGATATTGCAAAAATGAATATTGATAATTTCGTTGGCAAGGTTAAAAACTACATTGAGAACTTTGATAATAGCATAGATGATTTATGTGATGATGAATGTTTTAAAAAATATACTATTTTAAGAGGAGTTGGAAGCCAATTTTATTATACAATAGACAGATATAGAATAGAGAACCATGTTTTAAAAAATGAAAACAATAAAAAAGTAATAAAACAAAGATTATTGCTTATTCTTAATGTTCTTGATAGAATACAAAATAATTAAAATTCTTTAGTTATTTGTCTTGTTTTATGCTAATGAGTAAGCAAATTAATTTTTCTTTTAAAGTAAAAAATATTTTAGTATATTTGTATTCTTGTTTTTTCATAAGTTAATTTACATTTAGGATTGCCACTTGTTTTTAGAGTGGCAATTTATTTTTATGGTAATTTCTAATTTACTTTTAAGTAAAATATTATTTTTTATGGAAAAATGCTAAAAAATTCGTCTAATATTTGTAACTTTAAACTATGGCTGAATTTTGCAAAGAATGTGCTGATAAATTAGGTGTTAGACCTGATGAAATGCCTGTGTTTTGCGAGAATTGCAAGACTTATTTTGACTTTTCGCCAAAACTCAAAATAGTGATATTCTTTATTTTGACTTTTCTATTACTATTGGCGATTATTATAAATTAACTTTAAATAAAAAAATATGAAAAAACTAATTTTAATTTTGATGGTAGCACTAATGGTTAGTGCTTGTAAAAAAAACAAAATGCATGATTATCCTAATTGCGAATTAAATAGCAACCATGTGTTTGTTTACAACGATTTGGATTTTATGTATGGAAAGTGGTATGATACATTGTCAAGCAAAACCAATCCAGTATATGAATTTCAAAGAGATTACTGTATATATTTAGGAACGGAAAAATTATATTATGTAGGTGTAAATGACCAAAAAACTGTAAGGTTTCTTGAAAGTAATTATGGTGTTTATGCTTTTAGATATGGTGATTGTACAAGTGTGCCAAGTTATGTTTCGTTTAGTTATTTTTATGAAAACGGAACTATAAAAAACTTGGACAACGATAGAGTTTATGTAAAACTATAAGTTTATCCATAATCATACATTGTGATATTGATAGTCTGTTTACTTTTGAAGTATGGCAACTAAAATTATCACTACTAAAAGAGAGCTTTCATTTGAAAGAGAAATTAGCTATCCAAATGAACAAACTGGAACAGTTAAAATTACATTGACAATTAACAATGATAATACCTTTAGTATTGTTAAGGACTTTGAATTATCTAAACCTTTAACTAAGGTAGATAATGATTTTATCTATACTAAAGAATTATTATCACTTGAGTTAGAAGTTTTAGACTATGTAGAAAAAGAGTTTAACAGCAAAACCGCTTAATGGTTTCTGTGCCACTTTTATATAAATCTATTCTACCTGTATATATAAAGTCGTCAATCTCGTCTACTTGGTAATTATTATCTCCTGCGTAATAAGATTTATCATTAATATAAATATCATTTGTATTTAATATTACTTCTAAGTTCTCTTGAATGTTGCTTGTATATGGATGTATTCTTAATTCGTATTGAGCAATAGTATGCTTATATACCGATAACTTTCGACCATTAATATCAACATAACTTTCATTATTAACTACTTCTAATTGTCCTTTCACTAAAAGTCCATATACATAAATAGTATTTAATATTTCGCTACAATCTTCTTTAAATTGTAATTTTAAAAACTTTGAACACTCCACATCTTCTAACAATAACAATCGTTCAAAATCTACTATTTTATTGCTACAATTGTAATTAAATGATATATCTACATAACCGACATAAGTTGATAAATCTATTTCATTGACATCTTCGTATGGAATTATGTATGATCCGTTGCAGTCTTTAATAGATATATTTTCTAAGTTGTCTTCTGTTTCTACTTTCAAATCATCTAAGCTATACCAATAGTCATAATTTTGTAAATCGTCGCTATCTGGATTTGCTCTTAATCTCTCTGCTACAAATTGCACATCTTCAAAATTTATTGTAACATTTGGAATAATAAACTCATAACTATACTCATAGCTTGTATTTGGTGACAAAATTATATCTACAATTGGTGTAAAGAAAGCAAAGCTATTTTTAACTCTCCAACTGTATTTAAGTTCTATATCTGTTAAATTTGTAATAGTAAAAGACACAGTACATTTCTTACATTGTTGACCTTGCAAATTTATAAAGTTACGGACATAAGCTAAGTCGCCAATACTCCAACCTCCACTCCCAGTTGGATTACATATATCAGCGTTTATTTTATCAGGATTAAAACCTAACAATCTATTGTTTACAGCATCGTACATATGTAGATACCCAAATGTATTTGGTGGATTCTGAGGCGATGGCGTTACACCATTAGTTAAAGTAGTAGCATCTGTTTGATACCAAAACATAGATATATGATTAGTTATGCCATAACCTAAACCATCTGTATAAGTATTCCCTCCTATTTCTGCAATTAAACTACCTGCCGTTGATGTATCTTGTGTTTCGTTTATTGCGTTTATAAAGTTTTGTGCTACCGTTGTACTTGATAAATCATATCTTACATAGTATATAACTTGATAGGCATCTTCATAAAAAATACGATAGGTTTCGGACATATTCCAAATAACATCAGCTCTCAATATATATTCTCTTTTTATTTTATCAGTATAAATAGTCAATCTTACTGCTTCTGTATATGGAGGAACACACAGTCTTAATTGTTGAAATGGTGCGTTTAAATGCAAACTCTGTCCAACCGATACTGGTGTTGCAGATACGCTTTCTGCATTATTCATAGCATCTAAGAACATTGTTTGTTTGCCTGTATCAAATTTAAAGTTTAATGTATCATTTTTAGATACAGCCATTTGATTGCAATGGTCATTGCAAAATGTTTCTTTTTCCGTTAGTATTTGTCCAAGTGTCATATTTAACAGTTTTCTGTACAAAAAGTATCTCTTAAAATGAGCGAAAACTCGCTCACTTTGTTATTAATATATTTTAACTCATTTATCCAAGCATCTTTTCCAGCTACTTTAATTATACCGTATTTATTTGAAACTATATTGTTAAACTCGCTACAACATAATGGATACTTTAATTTGATTTGTATTTTTCTTTGTTCTACTGTTGATACTGGAATATTGGTTATAAAATCATAGTCTGCATTTAGCATTGTCATATATCCACTATTGATTTCAATAGCATCACCATCTACAATATTAAGTCCTATCTTTCTTGTTTTTATTCTAACAATAGGTAATACAACAGCTCCTGCATTAAGATTCATGTCTGTTGTAACTACTGTTAGCGTTTCATTAAAAGGTGTTTCAAAATCTCCTGTTTCTAAATATTGAACGGAAAATTCAAAATCTGGGACTACTGCATTATCGCCACTTTCTAATTTGGCATAACCTGCTCTTAAAACTATTATTTTTAATTCAATTTTATACTCTTCTCCTAACTGCATAGCACTACCTCCATTGACTTGTAAGATGTTGGTAAAGTTGATTTGCGTTTCAAATTTGTAAACTCCATTGAAAGGAATAACTACTACTGTGCCGGCTCCGGATGAATTATTGTTTAATGGAACAGAAATTGCAAAATTATCAAACAAACCTATAAATTGACTATCGTAACTATTGTTAGCCATTAAAATTGCATCACAATCAACATCTGAAAACCGTAACATAGTATTCGTTACTCCATCTTGACCATCATTTTGCTCATGATAGATAGTTATATCATCGGCAGGATTATATAATAAGTTCATACATGGCTCTTGATTGTAAAGGTTGTTTACACAAATAGGAATTCCGCCCTCCCAAAACACCATTTTATTGATGTTATTAAACTTTTCATTATAATAGAAATCATTACTACCATCAATGCCATTTGTTTCTTGATATTTTGCTGGTACAGCTCCGTCCATTTCAATCACTACTATTTTATTGTCCCAAACTTCAGTTACATTTAATAAACATTCATGAATAATATTTGAATTTATTATCCAATCGTTTACTAAATCTAATTGATTGTCAATTACACAATTATTACAATTATTATAGGTCTCTTGTTCTGTTCCGTATAATCTTAAATTAGGTGTAAAATTTACGCCTGTGTCTGTTCTATTATCAGTTGCACCAATATTTAATTGGCTATATAATTCATCGGTATAAAATTCTTCTTCTGTGCCTAATGGCAATTCATCTAGTTCAAAGATTATATTTGATTGAAAAAAGTAATTTTCTTGCTCTATTTTTATCGTTCCGTCTTCAGTAGCTGAATAAATCCGCATCAACTTTCTTATTTCTTTAAAAAGTTCGGCATAAGTAATATTGGGTATTGAATAAGTATTCTGAAATGTATTTGTTGGTGCAACTCCACCTGTTGCTCCATTGCGAAGCATAGCACCTGTTGTAATTGCGTGATTTTCTATCATCAAGAAATCTGAATTAAATCCTATTTTATCGTCTGTAAAATATCTTATAAGCCATTTAAAGACTTCTCTTACTCTCCAAATGCGAACTTTTTTTAAATCATCTCCTGAATTATCAAAAAACTGTACATCTTCATAAGGACATAAACCTATCTCAACACCATTAATACTTTTAGTTACATTTAAATATATATTATTATTAACTCTCTCTAGTAACATTGATGAATAATTATTCTCATATAGCTTAGACTTTATCTTCTTTTCATTTGGAAAATGCGTTGCTATTGAATTTTTATAAACACCATCGAATAGAGTAGCATATTCGCTATTGCACCAATTTAATATCTTAATATCTATATTGCTACATAAATCTTGAATTCTTTTTTGGCAAATATATTTGTAACAATCTCCTCTAAATGTAAGCTCACTTTCATTGACTATTCTATATATCATCTCGTCATCTTCTTTGATGCGAGATAGTTTTTCTTCAAAAAATTTTACTTCTTCTGGAATATCAAAAAACTCAACACCATCTAAAAATATTCTAAACTCTTGCATTCTTTCCAGTTTTGGTGTTTTGATCTATTGAGCTTAACAATAAATTTGACTTCTCAATAGTCTTATAATTTTGCTTCATGTAACTTGTCATTAGATCGATTTTAGATATAAGATTATTATCATCTTTAAAATAAACATCTTTTGACTTTAAAGCCGGCGGCTGATAATTCATCTCATTAATCGACTTCATAAAGTCTTTACCATAGAAACTAACTGCTTTTGCTTTCATTACATATTCATTGCCTTCAAGCTCTGCATTAACACCCCCTTGTTCATGTGATTTTCCTTTAACATGTCCACTACCTTTAAATATTCTATCTGTAAAACCACCATCACGGAATTTAGGCAATGGTGCTTTAGCAATAAGTGCGACCTGTGCTATTGCAAATGCACCAGCAAGTGCAGCCGCTATTCCTTTTGCGATAATTCCTCCTGCAGTATTAGTAAATGCAGAAAGTACAGCCATTG
>Ga0209607_1003268_pt1 | contig 12485 bp, 13 predicted proteins | sample AD_UKC117_MetaG_FD_184413 | JGI IMG/M metagenome (GOLD analysis project Ga0209607, IMG submission 184413) | Active sludge microbial communities of municipal wastewater-treating anaerobic digesters from Hong Kong - AD_UKC117_MetaG (SPAdes)... | ecosystem: Engineered > Bioreactor > Anaerobic >... | reverse complement strand
TTCCCGTCCGCCGTCGATCACCACCACGGTGGTCTGGTCCGGCGCGGGATTCGCGACGAAGTCCAGCGTCCCCGGCCGGGCATGGCGGTGCAGGAACCCGACCGTGCCATTGCACAAATTGCAGTACCCGTCGTACACCACCGTGGCCATGGTCCTATTATCCGTTCTGCAAGAAATTGCGCCATTGCGCGCTTCGTTGCACGCTGAAGGGCATGTGGACGAGCAAGCCCCGCCGCGATCCGGTGGGCCCGGGCCAGGAATCCGTGTGGGACTACCCCCGGCCGCCGGCGCTGGTGCGCAGTGACGAATTGGTGACGGTGTTCCACGCCGGGCACATGCTGGCCGACACCAACCGCGCCTGGCGCATCCTCGAGACATCCCACGCCCCGGCGTACTACATACCCGCCACCGACGTCGATTGGACCTACCTGTTCGAAGTCGGCCACCGCACGGTCTGTGAGTTCAAAGGTGCGGCCAGCTACGCGGATCTGCGCCTGCCCGACGAGCCAGCCGTCGAGCACGTGTGCTGGTGGTACCCGAATCCGAGCCCGGGCTACGAGGCTATGGCCAACGCCGTGTGTTTCTACCCGCAGAAGGTCGATCTGTGCGAGGTCGCCGGGGAGGCGGTCACGCCGCTGCAGAGCACGTTCTACGGCGACTGGCCCACGTCGCGGATCGCCGGACCCTACAAAGGCGCGCCGGGCACCGAGTTCTGGTAACCGCTCGTCGGGAACGCGCGCGTGCCATTCTGAGCCTCGTGTCCGAAGCTCAGCCGAAACGTGCACCGGTCGTTCTGGCCACCCTGATCGCCGTCGCGGGGGTCGCCAACCTCAACCTGGCGGTGGCCAACGTCGCGCTGCCCTCGATCGGGCGCGCTTTCGACGCCAGTCAGACCTCGCTGAACCTCATCGCGGTGGGCTTCTCGCTGGGCCTGGCCGCGTCGGTGCTGTACCTGGGAGCGGTCGGTGACCGCTACGGTCGCAAGTTGTTGCTCCTGCTGGGCATCGGCCTGTCCATCCCGGCCGCACTGCTGGCCGCGTTCGCCTGGACCGAAGCCGTGCTGATCATCGCGCGGATCTTCGGCGGGGTGGCTGCGGGTATGGCCTATCCCACGACGCTGGCGCTGATCGCGGCGCTGTGGGCCGACGGCCCGGGGCGCACCGCGGCGATCGCGAAGTGGTCGGCGATCGGCAGCGGCGTGATGGTGCTCGGACCCCTGGCTGCGGGCTGGCTGCTGGAGCATTACTGGTGGGGGTCGGTGTTCCTCATCACGGTGCCGCTGGCGATTGTGGCCTTCGTGCTCGCTCTGCGGCTGATCCCCGCGCACGTCAACGAGACGACCGAACCGGTGGACAATGCCGGCGGGGTGCTGTCGATCCTGATGATCGCCGGACTGGTGCTCGCGATCAACTTCGCGCCCATGCCCAACGGACACACAGAGGCACTGCTGTTCGCCGTGCTGACGGTGGTGGCCACGGTGCTGTTCATCGTGCGGCAGCGGCGGGCCAGCAACCCGCTGTACGACCTGGACATCGCCAAGCGGCGGATCTTCTGGGTCGCGGCGGTGGCCGGCATCATCGTGTTCGGCACGCTCATGGGAACCATGTACATCGGCCAGCAGTTCCTGCAGAACGTCTTGGAATACAACACCCTGGCCGCGGGTGCGTCGGTGATCCCGATGTCGATTGCGATGGTTGCGGTGGCCGGGCTGTCCGCGCGCATGGTCGTGGGCTTGGGCTCACGACTGACGCTGATGGCCGGCTATGCGTTCTTCGTCGCCGGTTTCCTCGTGATGCTGTTGTTGTGGGACGTGCAGACGGCCTACTGGGCGATCGCGCTGGCCTATCTGCTGGTGGGCGTCGGCGTCGGGCTGGCGGGGACGCCCGCCTCGCATTCGCTGACCGCGTCCGTGCCGGTGCACCGGGCCGGCATGGCCTCGGGTACCGCGGACCTGCAACGCGACCTCGGCGGCGCGGTGATGCAATCCATCCTCGGTGTCTTGCTTACTGTGGGTTACGGAACGGCAATCTCTTCTGCGGTCGCGAACTCGCCGGATTCGGCGAAGGTGACCGACACGCTGGAGACCCAATTGCAGAAATCGTTTGCAGGTGCCGAAGCCGCCGCGCAGCAGTATCCGCAGTACTCCGACGCCATCGTCGCTGCAGCCAAAAATGCCTTTCTACAAGGGGCGAATTGGGCATATGCGGCCGGAATCGTGGCCATTCTGGTGGGGGCGGCGATCACCTGGTGGCGCTATCCGGACAAGGCCCAGGAGCGTGCGATGCTCGCCGAATACGAGCAGCAGGATGAGCCGACGAAAGTGGCCTGAGCAGACCTCTTTCGAGTGGATTCGTGCTCCTGGAGAGGCCATCCGTCCAAGATCAACCTACCGTTGAACCGTGGGATGGCAATGGACCGTCTACGGCGTGGCCCTGTACCTGGCCGCGCTGGTCATGCTGGGCGCCCTGGTCGTGGTGTGGCCGCGGCGGAAGGTGGCCGGTGGCCGACCGCTGGTCGGGATCCTGATCGCGATGATGGTGTGGTCGATCGGTGCCGGCAGTGAGTCGATGGTCGTCGGGCAGAACGCGAAAATCGTGTTCGGGGTCCTCAGTTATCCGGGTGCTCTGAGCGTCGCCGTCTTCTTCTTCTTGTTCACCATCGAGTACACGCAGAGTGAGCGTTGGGCGCCGTCGCCGCGTTGGCTGTTGTTCATCATCCCCGCCTTCTGCGTCCTGGCAGCGGCCACCAACTCCTTCCACCACGAACTGTGGACCGGATTCACGATGGAGGCCGGCAACACCTTGGCCTACTCCCACGGCCCGATCTTCTTCCTCGTCATCGGCTACAGCTACCTGATGCTGATAGGTGGCGTGCTCGTGATGATCGCGGCCTTCTCCCGGCACGACGCGAACTACCGCGGGCAGTTCCTGGCGGTGCTGGTCTTCGCTTCGCTGCCGTTCGTCGGCTCGCTGGCCTACGTCATCGGCTTCAGCCCGTTCCCGGACCAGGACCCCGCCCCGATCGCGTTCGCGGTCGCCGCGGTCGGACTCACCTGGAGTGTGACCCGGCAGGGTCTGCTGACAGTCGTGCCGATCGCGCAGGAGTCCGTGTTGCAGAACCTGCACGACGCCGTCCTCGTGCTCGACGCCAGCAACCGGGTGGCCTTGGCGAACTACGCGTTCTTCAAGTGGCTGGGCATCTTCGAACCGATCGTCGGCAAACCGGCGTCGGAGGTCTTGGGCCCCTGGCCCGAACTGCTGAACGCCGTCACCGGCGAACTCGACGACAGCGAGGTGCTGATCGACCATCCCAGGTCACGCTACGTCGACGTCCGGCGCGCCGTGGTGACCGATGAGCGCAAGCGGGTGCGGGGGCGGGTTCTCGTGCTGCGTGACATCAATGAGCTTCGGCTGGCCGACCTGGAGCTGCGCGACGCCAACGAACAGCTGACCGCGCAGTTGTCGACGATCCAGGACCTGCAGGAGGGACTGCGGGAACAGGCTTTGCGCGACCCGTTGACCGGGCTGTACAACCGCCGGTACCTCGAGGAGACGGTCGGTCGCGAACTCGCCCGTGCCCAGCGCGAGGGCATCCCGTTGAGCCTGCTGATGATCGACCTGGACCGGTTCAAGTCGCTCAACGACGAACACGGACACGCCACCGGTGATCAGGTCCTCCAATGGTTCGGTGATTTGGTGAAGACGAAGCTGCGACCAGGAGACATCGCGTGCCGCTACGGCGGTGAGGAGTTCGTCGTGATGATGCCGTCAGCGCCGCTCACGGTCTCGTTGTCGCGCGCTGAGGACATCCGCGGGTCGTTCACCCAACTCGTGCGAACCGCGTCCAACAACCGGTTGCCGAATGTGACGCTGTCGGCGGGTCTGGCCGTCTTCCCGGCGGATGCGACCAGTGCCAGTGAACTTCGGCGGTGCGCCGATGTGGCGCTGTATGCGGCAAAGCGCGGCGGCCGTGACCGGGTCATGGTCTACACCGAGCGGATCGGTGCCCAGTCGTTCCGGGGAGCCGAGTAGGGGCTGGCTGCCCAACCCACGGGTCCGAAGCGGCTACGGCTGCGGGGGTCCCCAGAAGAACATGTCGAACCGGTCGGCACCCGCGGCGACCGCCTCCGGATAGGTGAACGCCCCGTTGTAGAGGGGGGCGCCGAGGATGATCCCGTCGAGACCCTCGGGTACGAGTTCGTGTAGTTCGTGCAGGTCGTCGAGGTGGGCGATCCCGCCGGCGGCGATGACGGGTTTTGAGGTCTGCTCGCAGAACTCCGCCAGCAGGTGCCGGTCCTCGTGGTGCCACAGGTGGTGGGTGGCCATGTCCCGCACGACGTACCGGGAGGCTCCCGCTTGGTCCAGGGTCACGCGCACGTCGAAGACGCCGGGCTTGCGGATGTCCAGACCGACGGCCAGCAGGTCGCCGTGGGCAGCCAGGACATTCTGCGTCCAGGTCAGGTCCTCGGCCTCGATGACGATCCGGGTGGGCTTGGCCTGCAACGCCGCCTCGAGACCCTGTTGGTCCTTGATGTGCGCGGACAGCTGGATGTGGGCCCCGGCCGCCCGGGCGATGTCCGCGTAATTGTTGCCCTGTCCGGAGGCAGCGTCCTTGTCCGCCACGTGGACCCAGGCGGCGCCCTGCTCCGCGAAAGCCGCCACGACGTCGTGGACCGACCCGTACTCGGCGTCGGAGCCGGGGCTCAGCGGCATTTGGGCCTGGCCCTGGGAAACGATCACCTGCGGCATGAGGCACAGCGGATAGAGGCTCATGGGCTTCAGCCTAATGGCGTGGGCCGCGGGTTCCGCGGGCTGCGGGGCCCCTACTCCATCGGCGGCCGGCGCCGGGTGGCTTTCAGTTGCGAGCGTTTGCGCTTGGCCTCCCGTCGACGGGTCACGGAGCCGCGAGTGGGTCGGGTTCTGCGACGGCGCTTGCGCGGACCCGCGAGGGCGGAGACGACGTTGCGCGCCAGGCGGTGACGCGCGGCCTGCCGGTTCTGCAACTGCGAACGATGTTCGGAGGCCACCACCGTGAACGAGGTGCGTAAGCGGTCGCGCTGTGACGGTGTCAGGACGCGCGAGCCGACCGGGTCCCAGAACAACTCGACGCGGGAATCGGAGGTGTTCACCGACTGTCCGCCCGGACCCGATGACCGGCTGAAACGCCAACGCAACTCGCTGGCCGGGATGGTGAGGTCGTCGGCGACGACCAGGTCGGAGGTGGGGTCAGCCATCGGCGCTCACCCACGCATCGACTGCCACGTCGTGCGGCTGCGCGAAGACGTCGGCGACGACCTCGTCGGACCACACCAGCGCCACGGTCCGGGCCTGCTGCTGCGAAACCAGGAAACGGTCGTAGTACCCGCCGCCTTGCCCGAGTCTGTGGCCGGATCGCGTGACCGCGAGCGCAGGCAGCAGCACCACGTCGATTGTCGGCAACTCGACGCGGGCGGCGTCGCAGGCCGGGTGCCCGGGCACACCCCAGGCGTCCCACGGGCGCGCGTCGGCAGCATCCACCCACTCGAGGTGTCCGCCGGGAACCGCTACCGGCAGGAACACCGCGTCACCGCGCGCCAGCATCGCCTCGATGACCTCGGCGGTGGGTGGTTCCCCGGTCCGGTGGACGTAGCAGCACACGGCGGCACCGTCGGGAACGTGCGCCAGAACGCGTTGGACGAAGTCCGGGCTCGGCGTGTGACCCTGCGCGCGCCCCGCGCGGATCTGCGCGCGCAACTCGGCCTTGCCCATGGGCGCAACGCTAGTCCGCCCGCGGTCTGACAGCGTCGCGGTTCAGCCGAACAGACCGCCCAGGTGTGCGTCCACGGCGGTGGTGGTGTCCACGGTCGCGAAGTCCGCGGCGTCGGTGGCGTCGTCACGCAGCAAAGTGACCTGATCCATCGTCGCTGCGACGTTGTCGGTGAGGAAGCGCGACGGCTGCGCCCAGGAGTGGCGGTCGTCGCGCCCGGCTGGTCGATGGTGATAGCGCAACGGCACGTACACGTGGGCCTCGCGGCGCGGCCGGGTCATCGCCACGTAGAACAGGCGGCGCTCCTCCTCCAGACCGTTGCGGTCGTTGAGGGCCATGTCCGAGGGGATGTTCCCGTCGGCAGCGTGGATCACGTGCACGACGTCCCACTCCATCCCCTTGGCCGAGTGCATCGTCGAGATCGTCAACCAGTCCTCATCGATCGCCGGCACCCCAGCCAGGTCGCCGGTGGAACGCGGCGGCTCCAGGGCGTGGTCGGCGGCCACATCGGACAGGCGGGGGACCCGTGCGGCGGCTTCCACCAGCAGGTCGAGGTCCACCAGTCGTTCCTCGGCGTTGTCGTAGTTCGCGCGGATCAGCGGTGCGACGGCCTGGCGCAGCGGCTCTGCCTGTTTGGTCCCGACCGCCCGGGCCACGGCTTCCGCCTGTGCATGTGCGGCCGCGGGCAGCTCGGCCAAGGCGAGCGGCCACCGAAGGAGCACGTCGGAGTCCTCGCCGTCGGCCAGCAGACCGAGTGCTGAGACCGCACGTTTGGCCTTCGTGGGTCCGACCCCGGGCAGCAGCTGCAGGACGCGGAACCACGCCACCTCGTCGCGCGGGTTGTCGGCGATCCGGAACGCCGCGAGCAGGTCTTTGACGTGGGCGGCCTCCAGATATCGCAGCCCCCCGTACTTGACGAACGGGATCCCGCGGCGGCCCAGTTCGATCTCGAGGTGGTCGCTGTGATGTGCGGCGCGCACAAGAACCGCTTGCTCGCGCAACGCCGTGCCCTGTTCGCGATGCTCCAGGATCTGTTCGCAGACCAGTGCGCTCTGATGGTCTTCATCCGCGCACCGGACCAGGCGGGGCTTGTGGTCGGGTCCGGCTTCGGCTGCGTGCAGCCGGGTGGAGAAACCGGCGGGCGCGTCGTCGGCCAGTGCGTTCGCGGTGTCCAGGATCGACTGCGTCGAGCGGTAGTTGGTCCCCAGTCGCAAGGTCGCCGACGCCGGGAAGTCGAGCCCGAAATCGAGGATGTGCTTGGGGTCGGAGGCGCGGAAGGAATAGATCGCCTGCGCGTCGTCACCGACGACAGTCAGCTGCGGATCGTGGGTGCGCAGGAGTTGCAGCACCTCGACCTGCAGGGCGTTGACATCCTGGTACTCGTCGACGAGCACGTGGTCGTACAGCCCGCCCAGCGACCGCCCGACGAGGTCGTCGCGCAGGGCCTGCCGCCAGTGCAGCAACAGGTCGTCGAAGTCGAGCAGACCCAGACGTCGTTTGCGCGCGATGTATGCCTTGCACACCGCGCCGATGGGTTCGGCCCGGTCGCTGGCCCACGGGGCGACCGCGTTGATCACCTCGCCCACCGGCGTGCCGGTGTCGACGGCGCGCGAGTACAGATCCAGCAGCGTGGATTTGCGCGGGAACCGACGCCCGTTCGGCAGACTCTTCACCGTCTCGTCGCGCACCACGTCCATCACGTCGGCGGCATCCGACGGGTCGAGCACCGAGAAGCCCTCCGGCAGACCGAGTCGGGCCGCGTGCTGGCGCAGCGTGCGGTGCGCCACGGAGTGGAACGTCCCTCCGGAAACGCGCCCGGACCGCAGTCCCGCATGGGCCAGGCGGGTGTGGCTGCGATCGATCATCTGGCGGGCGGCGCGCCGGGTGAACGTCAGCAGCAGCACCCTCTCGGCGGGCGTGCCATCCGCGACGATCCGCGCGACCCGGGCGGTGAGCGCAGTGGTCTTGCCAGTGCCCGCGCCGGCGAGAACCCGCAGTGCTGCTGGTTCGTCGAATTGCGCGACTGCTCGCTGCTCGTCGTTGAGGCCATCCAGGAGATCGTGTGCGTACATGCGTTCGACAGTACTCGGTAGGGATGACATTCTTCGGTTCGGCAGGAAATGTGTCGCAGGTGGGCGTTACGTTCGGGGCACAGACCTAAGGAGCCGTCATATGTCCAAGAAGATCTCGCGTGTCGACAAGTACGAGGCCAGCGCTGAGGCCATCCTCGCGATGCTCCAGGACCGCGACTACGTCGACGCCAAGTACCAGGCGCTCGGCGACATCTCGACGTCGGTGGAGACGTTCGAAACGACCGATGACGGACTGAGCCTGAAGGTGGACCGCCAGGTGCCCGCCGACCTGCCGGGATTCGCCAAGAAGATCATGGGCGACACCAACCGGATCGTGCAGACGGAGAACTGGGGGCCAGCTGGCGAGGGGAGTTCCTGCGATCTCAAGATCGAGTTCCCGGGCAAGCCCCTGCACGTCACCGGCAAGCTCGACGTCAATCCCACCGGTGACTCCACCAGCGACTGGGTGGTCAACATGGAGATCTCCGCCAGCGTGCCACTGGTGGGGGGCAAGTTGGAGGACGTCGTCAAGAAGGAGACCCTGCAGAGCCTGGACAAGGAGTACGCCTTCAACCAGGAGTGGCTGGCCAACCACTGAACGGCTGAACTGCAGTTAACGGGGTACTTCCACTTCGGGTTTTGGTCGAAAGTGGAGGTGGAACATGCAGGTGCCGCACGCAAGGGGGCCCCTGAGTGCGTGGGTGCGAGATGTCCTTGTGGGCGTCGATCCCGGTCACGCGCCGGACGTGCCCGAGGATGCGCTGACGGGCAACGAGGACGCGCAGCTGGCGCTGTGGATGACCTACGAACTGCACTACCGGGGCTTCGACGACGTGTCGCCCGACGCCGAATGGGATCTGGGAATCCTGGCATTGCGCCGGCAGCTCGAGCGGCGGTTCGAGGAGCAGCTGCGCGCGGTCACGGCCAGTGCCGAAGTGCCATTGGACACCGATGTGGGCGAGGTGTTGCTGGACCTGGCGCAATCAGCGGACGGGCCCAGCATCGCGCTACGGCTGCAACGCGATGCAACAGTCGATCAGATGCGCGATTACCTCAGTCAGCGCAGCATCGTGCAGTTGAAGGAATCCGACCCGCATTCGTTCGTGCTCGGACGCCTGGACGGTGCGGCGAAGGTGGCGCTTGCCGAACTGCAATACGACGAGTACGGCGGCGGCAGGCCCGGCCGGTTGCACGCCGCGTTGTATGCACAGGCGTTGCGGGCCGCCGGGCTCGATCCGCAGTACGGCGCGTACATCGAACAGGCGTCGGCGGTGACACTGGCCAGCGTCAACGTGATGTCGATGTTCGCCTTCAACCGTCGTCTGCGGGGTGCGTCGATGGGTCATCTGGCGATCTTCGAGGCCACGAGTTCGCTGCCGTGCCGTCGCATCTCCCGAGGCCTTGAGCGACTCGGCTTCCCCGAGGACGTCCGGGCCTATTTCGACGAGCACGTGGAGGCTGATGCCGTCCATGAACACGTGGTCGCTCACGACATCTGTGGGTGCATGGTCGCTGCGGAACCTGACCTGCGTGACGATGTCATCTTCGGCGCACTGGTGTGCCTGCACATGGACGATCTTGTGGCCTGCGACTTCCTTCAGCGGTGGGACAGCGATCTGCAGGTGGCGTCGTGAACGAACCGGTGGTCGTCAGGCAGTGCGTCGACGGACCCATGCTCGTCCGGGGTGCCGACGTCGTCCTCGACGATCAGGGCAATGAGCATCGCGTGACGCGGCCGGTGGTGGCGGTGTGCACGTGCGGCAAGTCCCAGCGCAAGCCATGGTGCGACGCGACTCACAAGGTGATTCCCAGATGAGTGCCGGCAATTTCGGCGGGCTGGCGATCGCCTACGACGACCGTCTGCTGGCACCGCGGGACTGGACGCAGGCCCAGGGCAGGTGGGCGGGGGAGTTGCTGGCGGATCTTCCGCCCGGGGATGTGCTGGAGCTGTACTGCGGGGCCGGCCAGATCGGATTGCTCGCTGTGGCCGGTTCGGGGCGACGACTGGTGTGCGTCGATGTGAACCCGGTCGCCACGCATTACACCCGGCGCAATGCCGAGGGTGCCGGTGTGGACGTGATGACCCGCACTGGTTCGGTACACGACGTGCTGGGTGACGGGGAAGTGTTCCCGCTGATCATCGCGGATCCGCCGTGGGTGCCGCGGGCGCAGGTTCATGCGTTTCCGGAGGATCCGCGGCTGGCCATCGATGGCGGCGAGGATGGCCTGGCCCGGATTCGCGAATGTGCGGCAGCGATCGACGGCCACCTCGGTCCGGGCGGGGTGGCACTAGCGCAGTTGGCGCCTGGCGATGAGCAGGCTGATGCGGTCGTGGACATGACCAGGGGAACCTCGCTGGTCTGTGGCGAGCGGCGGTACTTCGAGCGTGGGACGCTACTGCGCATCGACCGTCCAGTGGACTGGGGCGGTCAGGCCTCGCCGTAGCATCGGGACGTGCGTGCCCTTCTGCTTGAGAACATCCATCCCGACGGTGCTTCGGCCCTGGAACGGGCGGGTTTCGCCGTCCAGAGCCTGGACCGCGCGTTGGAAGGCGACGACCTCGCCCAGGCGCTCGAGGGGGTGCATCTGCTCGGCATCCGTTCGAAGTCGCAGGTGACTGCGAGTCATCTGCGCGAGGCCGACTCGCTGCTCGCGGTGGGCGCCTTCTGCATCGGCACCGACCAGATCGACCTGTCCGCCGCCGCGCAGAACGGCATCGCGGTGTTCAACGCCCCGTATTCCAACACCCGCAGCGTCGTGGAACTCGCTCTCGCCGAGGTCATCGCGCTGACCCGCGGGCTGGCTGAGAAGAACCGCCTGATGCACGAAGGCGTCTGGGACAAGTCCGCCGCGGGTGCCCACGAGGTGCGCGGGCGGGTGTTGGGGATCGTCGGCTACGGCAACATCGGCGCGCAACTGTCCGTGCTCGCCGAGGCGCTGGGCATGGTCGTGTACTTCTACGACACGGCCGACAAGCTGGCGTTGGGAAACGCGCGTCGGTGCGGCAGCCTCGACGACCTGCTCAGCGTGGCCGACGTCGTCACGCTGCATGTGGATGGCCGCTCGGGCAACGCCGGTCTGTTCGGAGCCAAGCAGTTCGCCGCGATGAAACCGGGTTCGCTGTTCCTTAACCTGTCCCGCGGATTCGTCATCGACACCGAGAGCCTGCGCGAGCACTTGGTGAGCGGGCATCTGGCCGGCGCTGCGGTGGATGTATTCCCGGTCGAACCCAGTTCGCGCGGCGAAGAATTCCGCAACGACCTGCGCGGCGTTCCGAACGTCATCCTGACCCCGCACATCGGCGGTTCGACGCTGGAGGCCCAGCAGGACATCGGCCGTTTCGTGGCCGGCAAGATGGCCGACTTCGTCGCCGACGGGTCGACCGTCCTCAGCGTGAACCTTCCGCCGTTGAGTCTGCCGGAGCACGTGAGCACACATCGCCTGGCGCACCTGCACCACAACGTGCCCGGCGTCCTGGCCGCCATCAACTCCGTGCTGGCCGACCACGGGGTGAACGTCGAGGGGCAACTGCTCGGCACCCGCGGCGACGTCGGATACGTCCTCACCGACATCGGCGTGAACTATGCCGAGGAGGTTCTCGAGCAGCTGCGGGAACTGCCCGAAACGGTGCGGTTGCGCGTTCTGTATTGATGTCTCACGCGGTGATACGCTGTGATACATGACAGATGTGTCCATCCGTGAATTGCGCAACGACGGCGGCAGTGTCGTCGCACGCGTGCTGCGCGGAGAGCTGATCACCATCACCCGTTCCGGGACCCCTGTGGCCGAACTCCGGCCGGCGACACGAGCGCCGCTGCCCTCCGCGCAACTCCTCGCGCGCTGGCGTCATCTGCCCCGTGTGGACTATGACGAGCTGCGCAACGACGTCGACGCTGTGCTGGATCCCAGCCTGTGAGGGGGCTGCTTGATACCAGCGTGGTCGTCGCGTTGCCCGGGATCACGGATGCCGCAGCCCTTCCGGCTGAGCCCCTCATCTCAGCGGTGACGCTGGCGGAACTCTCGGTGGGTCCGTTGGTTGCTCAGGACCCGTTGGAGACGGCCCGCCGTCAGATGCTCCTACAGCAGGTTGAGTCGGATTTCGATCCGCTGCCGTTCGACAGCGCATGCGCCCGGACCTTCGGGCTGGTTGCCGCCTCGCTACGCAGCCGTGGGCGCAAGGTCACCGCGCGGGCGTACGACGCGCTCATCGCGGCGACCGCGTTGGCCCACGACCTACCGCTGTACACCGCCAATCCGGTGGACTTCGACGGCGTCCCGGGGTTGGATGTGCGCGAGGTCGTGCCTGGGGATTAGTCCTGTGTATTGTCGGTTCGTTTTGTCGTACCTCTGTTCTAGGTTCGGGGTATGGACATTGACATCGATTTGGACCAGTTCGATGGGCTGGTCGAGGGGATCGACGCCGCGGAACTCGCGGTGCGGGCCGCGGCCGCCGGACGTTTGGAGGCGATCTACGCGCTGCATCAGGCGTTGCCCACCGACCGGTATTCCGCGGCCTGTGACGCGCTGGTCGCCGAAGTCGCCTGCTCGTTGAACCTGTCACACCGTTCGGCGTGGCGACTGTACGACGAGGCGTTCATGATCTGCCAACGCCGCGGGCTCCTCACCGCGCTGCGCACCGGTGACATCGACTTGACCCGGGCGAAACTG
>Ga0209607_1003265_pt1 | contig 12492 bp, 11 predicted proteins | sample AD_UKC117_MetaG_FD_184413 | JGI IMG/M metagenome (GOLD analysis project Ga0209607, IMG submission 184413) | Active sludge microbial communities of municipal wastewater-treating anaerobic digesters from Hong Kong - AD_UKC117_MetaG (SPAdes)... | ecosystem: Engineered > Bioreactor > Anaerobic >... | reverse complement strand
ACGGAACAGTAAACACTCATCCACTGCGTCGCTGCGCTCCGACCGAGTGAAATACGCTGCCGCCTTCGACTGAACTCGCCGGCCGTCATCCCGTGAAATGGATGGCCGGCATCAGTGAAATACGCACCTATGATTCAACACTTATCGAGAAACGGTATCAGATAAGGTAAATGATCCTGTTCAACCGTCTGGACCGCCTGCGTCTGATCGCGTTGCTGCTATGGGCATTGCCCATTGCAGCGCTGTTGCCGCTGGGCGCGTTCTGGCTCTGGCAAACCGGAATGCTGTATGGCTGGCTGGCGGCCATGGTCGCTTGCAGCGCCGCTGGTTATGGACTGCAACACTGGCTGTTACGCAAGGATCGCCGTTTGCTGGCGGATGCGGCGACCGCGCCTGACTCGCACTGGCCGCCTAAAGCCGATGCCGCCTGGGAAATCATCGAGCGATTGGCCGGAGACGTAAAGCCGGAAGATTGGCCCTTAAACGACGGCAGCCGGTTGTGGACGCTGGGTCAGAACACCCTGGACGCCGTTGCCCGCTACTATCATCCGGCGGAAGCACGGCCCCTGCTGGAACTGACCGTACCGCATACCCTGTTGATCATTGAACGCGCCAGCCACGATATGCGCGCTACGGTCACCGCGCATATCCCACTCAGCCACCGCCTGACGATCGGCGATCTACTGCGCGCCTGGCGCTGGAAAGACGCCGCCCAGCGATGGGTGAACCTCTATCGCACGGGCCGACTGGTGGTCAATCCCCTGGATGCCCTGTTAAGCGAAGCCTGGGGCCATCTGCGCGGCCAAGCCTATAGCCAGGCGTGGACCGAAACCCAGCGCTGGCTGCTGCGGGAATATGTGCGCAAGGTCGGTTACTACGCCATCGAACTGTACAGCGGACGGCTGACCCTGAGCGATGACGAACCGAAGGCCAAAATCCCCCCTCACCTCCCTTTGTTAAAGGAGGGGACTGAACGGTTACAAACCGGCGAACCCTTGCAGATCCTGGTGATGGGCCGAACCAACGCAGGCAAATCCAGCCTGATTAACGCCCTGTTTGGCCGATTGACCGCCGCGACCGATATTTTACCGGACACCACAACGGAATTGACGCCTTATCGGCTGGAGCGTGAAGGACTGATTGCGGCCCTGATCTTCGATACACCCGGCTCTGACACCGATGGGTTCAATGTAAGCGTTCACCTCCCCCCTTTGAAAAAGGGGGGCCGGGGGGGATTGCGCACGGGCGACGGAGCCAAAATCCCCCCTCACCCCCCTTTGTTAAAGGGGGGGACTGAACGGTTACGGTTCAATGAAAAAACCTTACAGAACGCCGTGATGGAGGCCGACATGATTCTCTGGGTCTGCGCCGCGCATCGCCCCGACCGGCAACCAGATCGGCTGCGCCTGGACTGGCTGCGCCAGCAATTTGCAGAACGTGCGGAGCGTCGACCGCCGCCCCTATTGGTCGCCGTCAGCCATATTGATCAACTGCGTCCCCATCGGGAATGGCAGCCGCCCTATGATTTACTACATCCCCAGGGCGTCAAGGCCACGCATATCCGCGCTGCTGTCGAAGCCGTGGCGGAAGACCTGGCGATTCCGGTGGCCCAAGTCATTCCCGTTTGTCTAGCTGGGGAGCGGGTTTACAACGTCGACGACGCACTCTGGGCGGCGATGCTCGACCGGCAGGATGAAGCCATCAAAGCGCGGTTTCTGCGCTGTCTGGAGCACCGCAAACGTGCTGAAAACTGGACGTTGCTACGCCAGCAACTGGTGAACGCTGGCCGGTGGTTGCTGAAGTTGCCGGGGTGAACGGTGGGTTAAAAACAGGATTGCCTCTATGCCACGCACTGCTCATATTCTGCTGCGCATCGCCCTAAGTCTGGGCGTCATACTAGCACTGATGCTGCACGCCAGCGGTCTTTACCCACTAGCGCTGGTCCATCAATTGGAATCATTCGCCTACGATGCCCGCTTACGGTTAACCCTGCCTGGCGAGGTCGATCCACGCATCGTGATCGTGAATATCGACGAGGACAGCTTGCTCCAGGAAGGTCAATGGCCCTGGCCGCGCCAACGGTTAGCGGAACTCGTGGATATTCTGTTCAATGACTATCAGATTCGGTTACTCGCCTTCGACGTGGTTTTCCCGGAAGCCGAACGTCATTCAGCCCTAGCGGTTCTGCAAGCTCTTGCACAAGGCGCGTTGCGCGAAGATGCAGCGTTTCAACAGGAATGGATGGATCTACGCACCCGGTTGTCGGGCGATGAACGCTTCGCCGCCAGTCTGCGCGATCGCCCAGTTATCCTCGGTTATTCCTTCGCGTTGCCGGGCCAGCAGGGTCAGGATTTACGCAAGGGGCAACTGCCGCCCGCCGCCGCGCCACTGACGATTTTGGCCGGCGCTCCCAGCCCGTTTGCTGCCGCCGCCGGTTACAGCGCCAACCTGCCGTTGTTGCAGACCCGCGCCCAGGGCGGTGGATTCTTTAACAGCCCGCTGGTGGATCAGGATGGATTGATCCGCCGACTGCCCCTGCTGTTGCGCTATGACGACCAGCTTTACGCAAATCTCAGCCTCGCCGTGTTGCGCACTCTGATGGGCGGCCCCGCGCTGGAGATGATCAGCGGCGCAGGCTATCGCAATCCCAATGGACAGCGGGTAGAAGCCGTGCGCGTGGGCGTCTTCGATATCCCTGTCGATGCGCAGGGCGCGGTGTTAATCCCCTATCGCGGACCGCAAGGCAGTTTTCCCTACCTTTCCGCCCGGACTCTCCTCAACCGCCAAGCCGATCCTGGACTATTATCCGGTGCGATTGTGCTGGTTGGAACCACTGCCGCTGGTCTACTGGACTTGCGCGCGACTCCGGTGCAAAACATTTACCCCGGCGTTGAAATTCACGCCAATCTGATCGCCGGAATGCTCGATCAGCGCATCAAGCGCCAACCTGCGTTTAGCGCTGGTCTGGAAACCTTGTTGCTCCTGTTCCTGGGCGGGCTGAGTGTGGCGCTGGGGTTTGCATCACCCCTGAAAGCGTTGCTGGGAACCCTGGTTTTAGCTGCCGTGACCGTGGCGCTGAATCTGTACGCCTGGCAGGCATTGAACTGGGTATTCCCGCTGGCTTCGGCCCTGCTGCTCTTGCTGTTGCTGTACCTGTTGCACAGCAGCTACGGTTATTTCATCCAAACCCGCCGCGAACGGCATCTGACCCGCCTGTTTGGCCAATACGTGCCGCGTGAACTGGTGGCGGAGATGAGCCAGCAACCGGGAGGTTACGCGCTGGGCGGGGAAAGCCGGGACATGACCGTGTTGTTCAGTGACATTCAAGATTTCACCACGCTTTCCGAGACGTTGGACCCCCATCAGTTGACCCGCTTGATGCAATTCATCCTCACGCCGCTGACCCAGGTTATTCACGAACAACGCGGCACGGTGGACAAGTATATTGGCGACGCCATCATGGCGTTCTGGGGAGCGCCGCTGCCTGATCCCGATCATGCGCGCCATGCCGTTCATGCCGCACTGGGCATGAAAGCGCGGCTGGAGGCGCTGATGCCGGAATTGCATGCGCGCGGCTGGCCTTCCCTGCGCATCCGCATCGGCGTTAATAGCGGACTCATGAATGTCGGCAACATGGGTTCGGAATTCCGCGTGGCTTACACGGTGCTGGGCGACGCCGTTAACCTGGCGTCACGGCTGGAAGGGGCCGCCAAACAATATGGGGCGACGATCGTCATCAGCGAGACGACGCGCGCTGCCGTTCCCAAGCTTGTCTGTCGAGAACTGGATTGCGTGCGCGTCAAGGGCCGCTCGCAACCAGTCACGCTGTTCGAACCGCTCGGCGTAATCGATGCTTTACCGCAAACGCTGCATGAAGAATTGGCCAAATACGACGAGGCGCTGGCGGCCTATCGGGCTGGCGACTGGGATCAGGCCAGCGCCCGGTTTGAAGCGTTAAAAACCCGGTATCCAGAACAGCCGTTGTATAAAATTTATGTGGAACGGATCGCGGCGTTACGCGCTCATCCCTGCGCCACGGGGTGGGATGGAGTGTTTACGTTGACCGCAAAATAACTTACGAGGTAAGAAACCATGTTGCGTTTAAGCCAGTACTTGTCGCTATTCATGACGTTGTGGCTATGGACTGTGACTGGATATGCGGAGCGTCCACCCGATATCGCCGGTTACGTTACCCGAGTGCGCGGCGAAGTCGTGATCGAGAATGCTGCGGGTCGCCGTTCACTTGCGCTGGGTCAACCACTGCATATTGACGACCGGATCGTGACTGGCGCTAAAGCCCGCCTGGAAGCGCGGATGCAGGACGGAACGATCCTCACATTAGGCGCAAACACCGAATTTCTGATTCGACAAGCGCAGGGCGTGTCCCCAAAGGACAGTGGCTCGTTGTTCGAGTTGTTCAAAGGCGTCTTTCGAGCGGCGACAACGCAAGCTCGCGCTGAAGCGCCAACCCGCGAGGATTGGCGGGTTCAAACGCCGGTGGCGACCATCGGCATTCGCGGCACTGAGTTATGGGGCGGTTTCAACCTGCTGAATGCGGGGTCAGAGACGCTCGATGTCGTGATGTTGAAAGGCAAAGGCGTGTACGTCGAAAGCGCCGGGCAACGCGTGGAACTGCAACAGGCCGGAGAAGGCACGACAGTGGAAAGCGCCGGCCAAACGCCGATGCCTGCCAAGGCGTGGGGGAAGGAAAAGGTTCGGTCGGCACTGCAAACCGTCGTGTGGTAATGCGTGGCTGTGCGAAATCCCCCCCAGCCCCCTTTTTCAAAGGGGGGCTGGGGGGATTTGCTCTTCGTCCCCCCTTTAGCAAAGGGAGGTGAGGGGGGATTTACTTATCCATCGGCGATGTGCCGCAACCCGGACTGGTCGAGCGTCAATTGATTATGAGGCATCTCCTGAATCAAGCCATTGCGGCGTAATTCAGCGATAGTGCGGCTCACGGTTTCAGTAGTCAGTCCGAGCATCGCGCCTAAATCCTCCCGGCCAAACAGCGGCACGGGTTGCCCCGGCGCGGTTTCAGACAACCAGAGCAACAGCCGCGCCACCCGCTGGCGGGCGGTGCCGGTGGAAAATTCCGCCAACCAGCGATCGGCCTCCGCCAGCGCCTGTTGCCAACGCACCATCAATTCATGACACAGACGCGACTGCTCATGGCTCAGGCGATCCACCAGACTGACGGGAATCGTGCAAATCTCACAGCGGGTCAGCGCAATGGCGTCGTGTGGATAAGGCTGACCTAACAACGCCTCCAGCCCCAACGTGTCGCTATGGCGGAGCAGTCGAACGATGCGCTGGTTGCCGTCGGGCAGGTACTTCACCAGCTTGACCAGTCCCCGCCGCAAGGTAAATACGACTCGACCGCGCTCGCCAATCCGATACAACACCGCTGGCGGTTCCAGAATGATGTCTTCAATCGGCTGATGCAACTCACCGAAATCCACTTCCTGCAAACCGGCAAACAATGCTGAATTGCGGACAGCGCAATCACGGCAATCCTGCTCTCCCAACCAGGCGACACGGATCGGTACGGTTTTCATTAAAGGAACTCTGAGTTGTGGTGGGTCATAACAACCACCCTTCGACTGTTTGAGCAACCGGACGGCTAATTGTGGCAATCAGGAAAGACTTAATCCAGCTATCCTTTATCAATAAGAACGTCAGGATTTCCTGCGAGCGCCCGGCATGAACCAAGATGACCTCTCCTCAAGCACCGTGCGGTTACTGGATCAACTACAACGCAGCCAATCCTTCCATCATGGCGGCGTCACCGGCATCGAGCGGGAATTTGGCGGGTTGCGCCGCTGGCAGTCGGCGCGGCTGAGCCGCACCTACGCCGATCTCCTGGCTAACCCACGCTACCGGCCAGCAGCAGAGTTCTTTCTCGACGAGATTTATGGCGATCGGGATTTCCAGCAGCGCGAACACGACTTGGCGCGCATTGTGCCGATGATGACCCGCATCTTACCGGCCAGCGTCTTGCACACAGCCGCGCTGGCGCTGGAGCTAAATGCGCTCTCCTACGAACTCGATGCGCAAATCACGCGGATCCTGGCGTCGAAATTCGACTTTCATGAATCGATGAACGAAGCGGTTTATGTCGCTGCCTACCGCCGTTGCGCCAATTACGAGTTGCGCCAGCGCCAAATCGAACTGGTTGGGCAACTGGGTCAGGACTTGCGAAGAATCGTGCAAAAACCCTTTATTCATACCGCGCTCAAAGTGGCGAAGACTCCGGCGCGTCTGGCTGGAGTAGGCGAATTGCACCATTTCCTGGACGCCGGATTCCACGCCTTTCGCCAGATGGGCCAGTACGCCGCAATTTTCATCGCGACAATTGTCAGCCGCGAGAGCGCCATTTTGGAGCGTATGCGGACCGATCATGCTCATCCGCTGGATTTGGAACGGGAATAGAGAATTAAACCCCATCAGGCGCAGCGCCAAACATCGCATCCAACTCCTGTTGAATCTGCTGCTCCAACTGATGCTTGAACGGGGCCAGTAGAAAACCCAGCCGTATGCTGATCCGAATCGCGCCCGGTTCCAGATCGATTTGGCCACTGATGCCGGAGCGCTCAAAATACAGCGAATCATCTTGCCAATGATGACTGATTGCATAGCGGTCGGCCAATTGCGCAGCAATCGTTTCCGCCGCTTCACGGGCCTGATCGAGAGTCAAGGGATGATCGCGATGCATAACAATGTGGGACATTTCCAACTCGCTATTGATGAATCATTTTTATCAAATCGCCATGATAGGTTATTCTCCCGCTACGGTCATTTTTTCCACCAGCAGCGAACCGCAACGGATGCCGCCACGCACATCCACGTCGTTGCCTACCGCTGCGATGTCCCTGAACATTTCGTTCAGATTCCCGGCGATGGTGATTTCGTGAACCGGATATTGAATTTGGCCTTTTTCCACCCAGAAACCTGACGCGCCACGGGAATAGTCGCCGGTCACCAGATGAACGCCGTGGCCCATCAGTTCCGTCACCCACAACCCGGTATCCAGTTGCCGTAGCAATTCTTCATGACCCAGCGGACCGGGTTCGACGATCAGGTTATGCGTGCCGCCGGCATTGCCAGTGGTCTCCATCCCCAGCCGGCGCGCCGAGTAACTGTCCAGCACATAGCCCTGCAAGATCCCGCCAGCGACCACATCCCGATTGGCCGTCGCCACCCCTTCATTGTCGAAAGGCGCGCTGCCCAGCGCCTTGGGCCAGTGGGGCCGTTCGCGAATCGTCATAAATTCCGGGAAAACCGGCGTACCGAGCCGATCCAGCAGGAACGACGCCTTGCGGTACAGCGCGCCACCGCGAATGGCCCCAACAAAATGACCGATTAACCCGCGCGCCAGTTCCGGCGCAAACAATACCGGAACCTGGCGCGTACTCAACCGGCGACTCCCCAACCGGCGCAAGGCGCGTTGACCGGCTTTTTGTCCGACCGCAACCGGCGTTTCCAATTCATCGCGGTCGCGCGCCGCCGTGTACCAATGATTACGCTGCATTTCCCCGTTATCCTGGGCGATCACCGAACAACTCAGGGAATGGTGCGTGGTGGGATAACCGCCGCAAAAGCCGTGCGAGTTGCCATAAAGGACTAATCCGGTGTGCGTAGCGATGCTGCCGCCCTCGGAATTGCGAATTCGGGGATCCAATGCCAAAGCCGCTGCTTCACACTCACGGGCCAGGGCGATGGCGTCTTCGGCGGCTAACGGCCAGGGATGATAGAGATCAAGATCAGGAATGTCCCGCGCCAGCCGATCGGGATCGGCCAATCCAGCACAAGGGTCGCTGGCGGTATAGCGGGCAATGGCGCAAGCGCTTTGCACCGTGTCGCGAATCGCCGTCGCCCGCCAATCGGCGGTGCTGGCCGAACCACGACACTGGCCAAAGTAGGCCGTGACCCCCAGTCCGCGTTGACGGTGATGCTCCAGGGTCTCGACCTCGCCCAGCCGCACGGTGACCGACAGGGCGCTACCGAAGCTGACCGCTGCTTCAGCGGCAGTCGCACCCTGGGCGCGCGCCTCGGCAAGGATGTCGGCAACCAGATTTTCCAGGTGCTCGCGCGCCGGCAGGGGCGCGATAGGTTGGGCTGTTTTCATCACGCCTGCGTCCCCCCCACGGTCAATGCCTCGACTTTCAATGTCGGCTGGCCTACACCGACGGGTACGCTCTGCCCATCCTTGCCACAGGTTCCAACACCGGCATCGAGCTTCAGGTCATTGCCGACCATCGAGACTTTGGTGAGCACATCCGGGCCGTTACCGATCAACGTGGCGCCTTTGACCGGACGGGTGACGCGACCGTTTTCAATTAAATACGCCTCGCTGGCGGAAAACACGAATTTGCCCGAAGTAATATCCACCTGACCGCCGCCAAAGTTAACGGCGTACAGCCCTCGCTCGACCGAAGCAATCACTTCCGCCGGATCGTGTTCGCCGGGCATCATATAAGTGTTGGTCATCCGGGGCAGCGGCAAATGCGCGTAGGACTCGCGCCGGCCATTGCCGGTCAGCGCAGTTTTCATCAGCCGAGCGTTCAGCTTGTCCTGTAAATAGCCCTTGAGAACGCCCCGCTCAATCAGCGTGGTGCATTGGGTCGGCGTTCCTTCATCATCGATGTTCAACGAACCGCGCCGGTGGGCCAGCGTCCCGTCATCTACGACCGTACACAATGGGGAAGCCACGCGTTCCCCGATGCGCCCGGTGAACACGGACGTACCCTTGCGGTTGAAGTCGCCTTCCAGGCCGTGGCCGATCGCCTCATGCAGCAGAATTCCCGGCCAACCCGGCCCCAGCACCACCGGCAGAGTCCCGGCCGGCGCAGGGACTGCCTCCAGATTGACCAGCGCGAGCCGCACTGCTTCCCGGGCGTAACCCAGGGCGCGTTCTTCATCCAGAAACCAGCCGTAACCGACCCGACCGCCGCCGCCGGAACTGCCTTGCTCGCGGCGACCGTTCTGTTCAACAATCACCGACACATTCACGCGCACCAGGGGCCGCACGTCACCGGCCAACGTCCCATCGCTGCCCGCGACCAGAATCGTATCCTGGGTCGCAGCCAGGCTGACCATGACTTGCGTCACGCGCGGGTCTTGCTGGCGCGCTTCAGCGTCCAGTTTCTCCAGCAATTCCACCTTGGCCTCGGCGGTTAAAGTATCCAGCGGATCGAGAGGTTCGTACAAGGCGGGCCTTTGGCTAGCGCGCCAGACCTGGAGCCGCCCTTCCCCGCCTTGTTGCGCGATGGCGCGGGCAGCGGTTGCGGCTTCCAGCAATGCCGGCATCATCAGTTCATCGGAATAGGCGAAACCGGTTTTTTCCCCGCTGATCGCCCGAACTCCGACCCCCTGTTGGATCGCATGGCTGGCGGTTTTAACCTGCTGATCCTCCAGACTCCAGGATTCCGCGCGGCGTTGCTGGAAATACAAATCGCCGCTGTCTATGGCATGGCCGAATAGGCAACTCAAGGCGCGATGCAAATCATCCTCGCCGAGACCAGCAGGCGTTAATAGTTGATGGCGGGCAAGCGTAAGCGTGTCAGTCGTCATGGTTGATCTCAAGTAGACGCATATCGATGCGAGACAGTCATTTGTGGATCAGGATCGATCATACTAAAGTTGAGACCAGAAAAAAGAGGATTGCGCTCCCCGCAATCCCCGCAAGACCTCCAAGCGACGTAGGTCGGGCAAAAGCGGAGCGTTGCCCGACGGGTTCATGGGGGTGGAGGGTGCATGTCGGGCACGTCCGATGCCCGACCTACCTGGCTGAATCCGTGATGACCGGTCGGGAACTCGGCGAAAAGCTCCTGGCGTCCGTGCGGGAAATGAAAGCCGGAGAAGGGGCGCGAGTCACTCGGGTTGCGGTTCCGCCGATTGCGGCAACCCGCAATGCGGTCGGCGTGTCGCAATCCCAGTTTGCCGCGCTGCTCGGCATCTCCGTCCGCACCTTGCAGGAATGGGAACAGGGGAGGCGCTCGCCCACGGGCGCGGCCAAGACCTTGCTGCGCGTGGCGGAAACCCACCCGGAAATCCTGCGCGAGTTGGCGACTGGCTAACCTGCAAATCCCCGCCACTCTCCTGCCCTGCGGCAACTGGAGCAAACGGCGAGTGAGTCACTTGCCTTGCTTATCGCCATTGATGCTTAAGGCAGCTCGCAATAAATAACCTCCAATGGTAGGTCGGGCAAAAGCGCAGCGTTGCCCGACCGGTTCACGGGGGTGGTGGGCGCATGTCGGGCACGTCCGGTGCCCGACCTACCTGGCTATAAATCCTGTCCCTGCAGATATTACAACTAAATCAATTTCACCAAACTCTTCTCTGACTGAATTGAATACCTCGATGGCACTGTTGGTATCGGAAACATCCATTCCTCGTATCAGCGATGGAGAAGATAACTCTGGCCGGAGCGATTCAAGGAGGTTTATCCGTCTACCTGTTGCACAGACCATACAACCGTACTGAAAAAGAATCAGCGCCAACTCCTTTCCAATTCCCGATGATGCTCCGATAATGATAGTTTTTTTATTCCTTTTGCTTCTCGTGGTGGGCAACATAATGTTATCGGTTGTCAATGCGGACAAATCGAAATCCTGAATAAACAAGTTCAGTGCCGTTGCTCAAATCTGTTGCGCGTACCACACTTCCTTCACCGTTACCGATTCCCGCGATAACGGCTTCGTCATCAGAGATCGCCTGCAAGGCATATGTCACTCTGGTTTCTGGATCGACACCGTTCTTGGAGGCGATCACCGCTTTGAATACAAGAATTCCCGATTCGGTTACGAGTTCAGCCTGCTTGAAGTCGAACTGCTCATCGGTTGTGTCTGTTTGATACATGCCCTCTCTCTTGCGCCAAGCGTCGGGTATGTCAACGCTCGGCACTCGCTCAAACGCAAAAGGCGCGGGCAACCCTTCCAGTAAGGCCACATCCTTTGCTTGCACCGTTATAAATCGAATGGACAATGTATCAATCGGTATAGAGATCAAACCGAATGCCACGTTGGCCTTTGGTACGAAGGTGTCGGCACTAACTGGCTGCAGCGTGAAACTCCTGTCAAACAGCGAAGTCTTGAGTTGATCTCCGTCCACGGTAATGGACCCGAGTTGGCCGTTGAACATCGCGTAATGTCCGGCATAACGGGCGAGGTGATCGTGCGACATTCGCATCGGCTCGGGTGTTGGATTGGTGGTATCGCGTGTCGGTGGGGCGCGCCATACTTGGTCTCATAAGCGAGTTCAAGCGCGCGAGTGCCGAGCTTGGTGATGAACTGAGACGCCTCATCACTGTTGGTAAGAATGATTACACCCAGCTTTTGTTTGGGCAGCAGTGAAAGGTGTGCCTGATAGGGAGGGAATCCGCCGTTGTGCCACGCCAGCGGCTGACCTCCAGGGGCGGAAAGGCCGCTCAGCATCCAGGCCATGCCGATTTTGTGGTCGAAATCCAGATCGAGGCCAGCGAACTGTGGCTTGAACATTTTCTGCAGTGTTTCCGGTTTGATGATTTGCATACCCTGCGCACTGCCATCGGCAAAGATGAACCGCAGCCAGCGGCTCATGTCATTTACGCTGGATAGCATGCCCCCCGCAGGGGTATCGCGCAACGATAAGCGGGGCGCGTCCTTTCCCTTGCGATAGCCGCGGGCGTAGCGATGTTCGATATCCGGTGTGAGCTGGAAGGAGGAATCCGCCATTCCCAAGGGCATTAACAGGTTTTGCTGCATGGCGCTGGAGAATTCCTGATGTTCGACGTTCTCGATAACCCTGCCGAGCAAGCTGTAGTCGATATTGGAGTACTTGTATAACGATTGCGGTGGACTTGCGAGACTCTCTTCACTCAATGCTCTGACATACTCCGCGAGGGAAACGGGGTGGTCAACCCACATACCTTTGAGCACATCCGACGGCATTCCGGAGTGATGTGCAAGTAGAGCACGCAAGGTGATGGGCTTGCTGTCTGCGAAACGATTGCGGATGGAAAATTCCGGCACATAATCCGTGACCGGCTTGTCCAGCTGGACATTGCCATATTCGACCAATCGCATGATCTCGGTGGCCGTTACCACCTTGGAGATCGACCCGATACGATACACCGTATCAGCGGTCGCAGGCACATTGTTAGCGGCGTCGGCAAAGCCGAAACCCTCGGCCCACACGACTTTTTGGTCATCAACAAGTGCAATACTTAGTCCCTTGACATCGTGTTTCGCCATGTCCTGCTTTATCAAAGCTGACAGATATTGCCTGGCCGGCTCATAGTCGTTGCGGGCGATATTCGTCGGCCAGGGTGGGACACCAGCGCACCCGGAGAGCAATAATGCAATAGAGAAACCCCAGTTAATTAGCCATCCTGGTATAGGCTTGCCAACGATTATCCCTACATTATCAACGAACTGAGCGTTAATCAAATTGTCTAATAACTATAGAAGACCTCTTTAGAGACTCTAAATTTATAGAGGAGGTGCGGCAATGAAC
>Ga0209607_1003264_pt1 | contig 12500 bp, 12 predicted proteins | sample AD_UKC117_MetaG_FD_184413 | JGI IMG/M metagenome (GOLD analysis project Ga0209607, IMG submission 184413) | Active sludge microbial communities of municipal wastewater-treating anaerobic digesters from Hong Kong - AD_UKC117_MetaG (SPAdes)... | ecosystem: Engineered > Bioreactor > Anaerobic >... | reverse complement strand
CCCAATTCACCGAATATAGTTCATCACTTCATCAGGAATTTTACGTGCATCAAACAGCCATTCAGCGTTCATCGTAGCACCTCCTCTATAAATTTAGAGTCTCTAAAGAGGTTTTCTACAGTTATTAGACAATTTGATTAACACTCAGTTCGTTGATAATGTAGGGATAATCATTAGCAAGGCTATATTAGAACGCACGCGTCGTCGGTGTGTCCGAGCGTTGGCTCCAAGGTGAACTCAGGATTGATAAATACTCATCAGCAAATCGTCCATAGAATACGCAGGCAATTCGCCAATCAACCGGCGTAATTTGTGATTATCGCCAATGAGCCGATGCACCTCGTTGGCGCGAACGAAGGCGGGATTGACCCGCACCTCGATTGAGTAACCGGCAATCCGGTTCATACTTTCTATGATTTCACCGAGCGCTACGCCCACGCCGGAGCAAATGTTGACCGTTTCCCCGGCGACCTCACTGTCCAGTAACCGTCGATAGGTTTCCACCACGAAACGCACATCGGAGAAATCGCGGATCACCTCCAGATTACCCAGTTCAATGGTCGGTTGCCGCTGACGGTAATGGCTGACGATCTTAGGAATCAGGAAACGTTCGTCCTGACCCGGTCCCGTATAGTTAAATGGACGAGTGATCAGAATCGGCAGCCGGTCCTGATAAATGCGAACGATATGCTCCATCGCCAGTTTACTGTTGGCGTAATGATTGACCGGCGCTGGGCAGATGGTTTCGTCGATCACCTCTACGGGGGGATTGCCATACACATTAGCGCTGCTGGCGATCAGCACCTTGTGGGGTTGCCCGCCGATTGCCAGAATGGTGTCGAGCAGATTGAGCGTACCCAACAGGTTGGTCTGATAAATCTCCAGAGGATCGCCGTGAGGGACGAAAGTGATGGCGGCTAGATGGACGATGTAATCTGGTTGAACCGTCTCCAGGGCGGCGCGCAGTTGCTCAGGATGCATCAGGTCAGCGCAAATGTCGTCCGCGTCATGCGCTGATTCACGGACCAGTCCGACGACCTGCCAGCCAGCGTTTCGCAAATGCGCGCGGAGATGTTGACCGGTAAAACCGCGCGCGCCAGTGATCAGAACAGTTTTAGAAGGAGAACCCACGCCGGTTTCTCCGCAGATCAGCCTCGACCATCAAACGACACAACTCGGCTAGATCGGTGTGCGGCTCCCAACCCAGTTGCTCCCGGGCCTTGGCCGGACTGCCTTGCAGGATGTCCACTTCGCAGGGTCGATAGTAACGGGGGTTGACCCGGACCCGGACCTGGTGAGTTCGCGCGTCGCGCCCGACCTCGTTTTCCGCCTGCCCTTCCCAGGTCAGTTCGATGCCGACCGCCTGAAAGGCCAACTCCACGAAATGACGCACGGTCCAGGTCTGATTCGTGGCCAGAACGTAGGTGTCCGGCTCGGAATGCTGCAACATTCGGTACATGCCCTCCACATACTCCGGCGCATAACCCCAATCGCGCTGGGCGTCGAGATTGCCCAGTTCCAGCATATCCTGTTGCCCCAAGTGGATGCAGGCAGCGGCGTCGGTGATCTTGCGCGTGACGAACTCCTTGCCGCGCAAGGGAGATTCATGATTGAACAAGATGCCGCTGCAAGCGAACAGTCCGTAGGATTCACGGTAATTGACGGTGGCCCAGTGGGCAAACAGTTTGGCCACGCCGTAGGGACTGCGCGGATGGAAAAACGTGGTCTCGGTTTGCGGCAGTTCGTGGATTTTGCCGTACATTTCCGAGGTCGATGCCTGATAGAAGCGAATGTTCGGGTTGACGGTGCGGATCGCTTCCAACAGGTGCAATGGACCGATACCCGTGATCTGGGCGGTGGTGACCGGCTGTTCGAAAGAGACGCCGACGAAACTCTGAGCAGCCAGGTTGTACACTTCTTCAGGTTCCACCTGTTGCAACAAACGGATGCTGGCGCCTGGATCAGTCAAATCGTATTCGACCAATTGCAGTTCCGGGTGATCGAGCAGCCCCAGCTCTTCCATTCGCCAGAAATTGACGGAACTGGTGCGGCGATACGTTCCATAAACTCGATAGCCCCGGTCAAGCAGGAGTTGGGTCAAATACGCGCCGTCCTGACCAGTGACGCCCGTGATAATTGCACGTTTCATCGGTTCCTCGATTGGATGAATCTGGTAAAGTTTAAAATTTAAACGGGTCGACTTCCCGAAATCCGGCGCAGCCGGTCCCCAATCCTCAACTCCTAATCCCGGTTCCCCGTTGTAGTAGCCATAGACTGTAGCCAAACAGGGCGGCAATGAACAATAGGATGAGGGTAAACGCTACCTGGATATCGATATCGGAAACGCCCAGGATACCGAAGCGGAAGGCATTGATCATATACAGGATGGGATTGAACAGCGAGACCTGCTGCCAGAAATCCGGCAGCATCTTGATGGAGTAGAAAATCCCGCCCAGATAGATCAGCGGCGTCAACACAAAAGTCGGGATGACGGAAATATCGTCGAAGCTCTTGGCGTAAATGCCGTTGATCAATCCCGCGAGCGCGAACAGCACCGAGGTCAATACGATCACGGCGAAGGTCAGCACGGGATGTTGCCAATGCAGGTCGGCGAAGAACAGCGAGATTGCGGTGACCGCGATGCCCACCGCCAGACCCCGCGCCAATCCGCCGCCCACGAAGCCGAGTACAATAATCGCGTTTGGCAGCGGCGAGACCAGCATTTCCTCAATATGGCGCTGGAACTTGGCGCTGTAGAACGAGGACACCACGTTGGCGTAGGAATTGGTGATCACCGCCATCATGATCAGACCCGGCGCAATGTACTGGGTATAGCTCAGCCCTTCCACCGGGCCGATTTGCGCGCCGATCAATTTGCCGAAAATGATGAAATACAGGGCGGTTGTCACTGCTGGCGGCAGAATGGTCTGAATCCAGATGCGCAGAAAACGCAGAGTTTCCTTGATCAGGATAGTTTGCAGGGCGATCAGTTGGGCGTGAATAGGCATGGGAGCGTCAAGCGGTTGTCAAGGGAGCGTCAAGTGTCCGGGTATCGCCTGGCATTTTAGGCGATTTCCGGCGGGAAGGGCTGGCGCTTTTAAATCCGCCTCACATCGAATAGCCGGCTTGGCGCGAGTCGCCGGGCGCTCCAGTGGGAATTTGAACGGATTCGCGTGTCCACTTCGCTCAGCACACGCTCTGCCCAACCGCGATCCTCTGGCGAAATGACCAAGACTGCAAACTGATGATCCATACCCTCCATGGCAACCCCCAGCGAATCGTCAATATGCAGGTCAATTTGGAAGGCTGGCGGGTATTTCGAGGGGCCACGCAGGCCGACCTTTTGTTCGTGCCGGGTCTGGTTAATCACCCCCTCCACTGGAATCCCCATGCTTCTGAACCAGGATTTCAGGTAGTAAGCAGGGCGATCCGAACTGGTGTAAATCCAAATCCGGCAGCCTCTCCGGGTTAATTCATTCATGAGTTCGCGGGTTCCACTGCGCAGGCGTTCGGTATATCGCCAGCGCGCCCACCAGGGAACGTATTGCTCGGTGGGCGTGGACGGCCCGCATATCAACGTATCGTCAATATCAAAAGAAATCCGCACATATTTATCCACAGTAGAGTTAATCGGAAGCCGATGGGTCGCAAATCCATAATCGGCGCAATCATTCAATACAGCGTCAGGACGACCTCAAACACTCAAATGAATCCGGAGCGAGAAGATAAACCTCATCGGTATGTTCTTCCAGAAATCGGGCAAAGCGCTTTTTGATGCCCGGCAAGCGGAACAGCGCCATCGCGCCAAGCTTGCTGGTATCGCGGATCACTGTCGAAGGATCGAAATAGGCCAAGGCATTGTCCACGCTGAGCACAAAAGGCGGCTTACCCTTGCGCAGCAACACATAGCTCATGATCAGCACACCGGTGCGGTGATTGCCTTCGATAAAAAGCTGCGGTTTGCTGAGAATGCGCATGTAGGCGCCTGCAGCCAGTTTCCAGACCGATTCGTTCCAATGACGGGAGCGCCACTCCACAAGATCCTCGATGCCGCCTTCGCGTTCTTCATAAAACCGGCGCTCGGTAGCGGCGATATGCGGGGCAAATTCGGCGCGACGAGCCGGATTTTGACCACATAGGACAAGTGTATTCAATTCCAGCAGATGGTGATGCTGACCCATCGAAAAAACGTCGATGCCGGACTCAACCAGGGCATCGACGAACTGATAACCGGCCAACAAATTTTCAACAACCTCATCGCTCAGCGGGTCACGCTGGGCGTTTAACCGCTGGTTGATGACTTCAAACTCCTGCTGCACCCGGCGTAAAGACGCCTCAATCGCCAGGAGATTCAACAACAATCCTGTAGTTCCTTACTGCACGGCGTTGACCGCCACGCGGGCAGTGGTCGCCACAGCATCCGGCAGGGGAATATAACCCATATCAGCGCTGTAGCCCTGCCCATCGGTCAGCGTCCAATCCACGAAGCGCTTGACCGCAGCGCCTTTCCGTGAATCCTCATACCGCTCATGCAATAAAAGCCAGGTGAAAGTCACAATCGGGTAGGCATCCTCGCCTTCCGGGTCCGGGAGAAATACACGCAAATTGCCTGGGATCAGGTCGACATTCGCCGCGATCGCTGCTTGGCCACTCTCTGGGGCAGGTTCAACGAACCGTCCGGCTTTGTTTTCCAGATAGGCCATGGGCAGACCCAGATGCTTAGCGAAGCCGTATTCTACATAACCGATGGCTCCCCAACTGCGCTTGATGCGGGCGGCAACGCCTTCATTCCCGGAAGCCATCATGGTATTGCCTGGCCAGTCAACGAGCTTGCCCACGCCGGGACCTTTTCGCCACTCCTCGCTGATGGCGTTCAGATGATTGGTCATGGCATAGGTCGTTCCGCTGCTGTCCAGACGAGCGACCAGCGTAATGGTCTGTCGGGGCAACTTGAGGTCAGGGTTGAGCGCCTGAATGCGCGGATCGTTCCAAACGCGGATTTTGCCCAGGAAGATATCGGCGTAAACCTCCCGGCTTAATTTCAACGCTCCCTTTACATCCGGCAGATTGTAGGCGAGCACCACGATGCCTGCCGTGGCAGGAATTAATTTGACCCCCGCCTTCGCCTGACTGATCTGCTCATCGCTCATCGCGGCGTCGCTGGCACCGAAATCCACGACGCCCGCCAGAAACCGCTTAATTCCCTCGCCGCTGCCGACCGCTTGATAATCAATGGCGACGTTCGGATTCATCCGGGTATAAATATCGATCCATTTGCGGTAGAGCGGCGCGGGGAAAGTCGCTCCGGCCCCCTGCAACGCAACGCCTACGCCCTCTACCAAGGTTTGCCCAAATGCCGTAGATACCCCGCCCATCAATCCAAACGCGGCCATCGCCGCTAATAGCCAGCGCATCGCCATGACGCCTCCTTGGGCTTTAACTGAATTCGCCACGGACATATTCCCGAGTCAATTGCTGCTGGGGATTCTCGAAGATTTGCTGAGTCGGCCCCATTTCCACCAGATAACCGGTGCGGCTGCCTTGAGAAATGTCCACTGCAAAAAAAGCTGTCGTGTCGGCGACGCGCATGGCCTGTTGCATGTTATGGGTAACGATGGCGATGGTGTAATTCTCCTTGAGTTCCAGCATCAGCTCTTCGACTTTGCGGGTGGCGATCGGGTCCAGCGCCGAACAGGGTTCGTCCATCAACAGCACATCCGGTTCCGTCGCAATGGCGCGGGCAATGCACAAGCGTTGCTGCTGGCCGCCGGAGAGCGATAACCCGCTGTTTTTGAGCTTATCCTTGACCTCATTCCACAGCGCCGCGCCGCGCAGCGCTTTTTCCACCCGTTCATCCATATTGTCCTTAAAGCGGTTCAGGCGCAGGCCGAAAGCAACGTTATCGTAGATGCTCATCGAGAACGGATTCGGTTGCTGGAACACCATGCCGATATAGCGGCGCACCACGACCGGATCGACTTTTTTGTCGTAGATGTCCTGACCGTGGTAAGTAACCTTACCCTCGAAGCGGAAGACCGGGATCAGATCGTTCATCCGGTTCAGGCTGCGCAACACGGTGCTCTTGCCACAACCGGAGGGGCCAATAAAGCCAATGATCTTGTTTTTCTCAATCGGCACATGGCTGTTGCGCACCGCCAGAAAATCGCCATAGAAGATTTTCTGGAGTTCGCAATTCATCACCACATTGCCGGGGGTGATAGCCGGGGCGGATTCAACCGCCGCCGTTTCTGCTATTGCATTCATCATTCGATGACCTCACAAGCCTTAGAATTTCTGGCGACCAATAAAACGGGCGGTAATGTTCAGCACCAGGACGATCAGCACAAGAACCAGCGACGCCGCCCAGGCCAGTTCAATTTGGTTGTCGTAAGGCATACCCGAGAAATTGAAAATCAGGATGGACAGCGAAGCGGTCGGTTCGGTCAGGCTCGACAGGAAATAGTTACTGAACAGCGCAGTGAACAACAGCGGCGCCGATTCACCAGCGGCGCCGGCCACCGCCAGCATCACCCCGGTTAAAATGCCGGGCATTCCGGTGGGCAACACGACTTTCCAAATGACCTGGGCGCGAGTGCAGCCCATGCCAAACGCCGCATCCTTCATTTTCTTCGGCACAGTGGTCATGGCCTGTTCCGCAGCCAGCACCACAGTCGGCAACATCAGCACGGCCAGAGCAACGCCGCCTGCCAATGCGGAATAGGTCTTCATGGTCACAACCATAGCGGCATAGACGAACACGCCGGCGAGGATGGATGGAAAGCCGGTCAGCACCTTGGCCAGAAAGCGCGCGGTGTGCGCCAGCTTGCTGTCGGGATCAAGGATTGCCAGATAAATGGCGGCGAACAGACCGATGGGCACGCTGATCAGCGTGGCAATGCCGACCATGACTAGGGTGCCGATAATCGCGTTGCCGAAGCCGCCGCCCATTTCAAAGGCGGAAGGCGGCAGGGCGGTGATGGCTTCCCAATCCAGCCGCGAACCGCCTTCAACCAGCAGCATATAAATCACAGAGAACAAGGGAATGCTGGCGAGCACCGCCATCACCCAGGTTAAGCCGGTTAGAAATCCGCTTTTCAGCGCCCGGCCCTCGAAAGGCGTGCGGCGGAGACTGGGCAAGCGTGGCGCGGTAGCTTGAATCATCGATTCAGCCATTAAATTAGGCTCGCTCATCGTTCAGCCTCGAATTTCCGGGTGGCGAATTTCATGACCGCCAAGCCAACCACATTGACAATCAGCGTGATCGCCAACAACGCCAGGGCGGCGTACATCAGCGCCTGGACCTCAACTTCACCGGCTTCCGGGAAATTGGACGCCAGCAAGGCCGCCAGGGTGTTAGCGGGAGCAAACAGCGATAGGCTGATCTGATTGGAATTGCCGATCAGCATGGCCAAGGCCATGGTTTCGCCCAGGGCGCGACCGAAGCCCAGCACCAGCGCGGCGAGAATGCCGGAGCCAGCGGTCGGCAGCATAACCTTAAGAATGGCTTCCCAGCGCGTCGTCCCCATGCCATAGGCCGCTTCCTTGACCTTGTAGGGAATCTGGCGCATCGCATCCACAGAAATGGATGCGACCGTCGGCAGGATCATGATGGCCAGCACCAGCGCGGCGGGCGCGAGTCCAGGACCGCTCATCGAAGTGCCAAAAAATGGGATAAATTCAAATTCGTCGTGCAGCCAGTTTGCCGCCGGACGAAGTAGCGGAATGAGCACATAGATGCCCCAGAGGCCGAACACCACCGAGGGAATGGCGGCCAATAATTCAATAATGGTGCGGAAGACGACCGCCAGGCGGCTGGGCAGGAAATCCTGGGTCAGAAAAATGGCGATCGCCACACCGAACAGGCCGCCGAGGACCAAGGCCAGCAGCGAACTGTAAAGTGTGCCCCAGATTTCCGGGAGGATGCCAAATTGTTCTGCCTGAACATTCCAGGTGGTCGACGTCAAAAAACTCAGGCCATATTCAGTCATTGCTGGCAGCGCCTTGCCGCCGATCTCGACGATGATGTAAGCCACCAACGCGAGGATCAGCGCGGCGCTAGTCCAGGCGATGCCGCGAAATCCCCGGTCAAACGCATAATCGATTCCAGAGGGAGGGCCGGTGACCGATCCAGTCCGGTCAATGTGATCAAATTGATATGATGCCATGGTTCACTCAGCAAGTTCCGGTTTTAATAACAGATAACAAAACCCTCCCGCTTGGCGAGGGGAGGGCTGGGTATCAAACGCGGGATTACTGGATCAACGCGGCGGCGGCTCTGACTTTCTCAACGACATTGTCCGGCAAGGGGATATAACCCATCTTCGGCGCCATCGCCTGGCCCTTGGTCAGGCCGTACTCGACGAGTTCACGCAACGCCTTGGCCTTGTTGTCGTCCTGATCCTGGTAAAACAACATCCAGGTGAAGGTAGCGATGGGGTAAGCCTGATCGCCAGCGGGATCGGAGACCCAAACCCGTAAGTCGGGGGTATCGGAACCAGGTAACGTACTGGTCGGAAACTCAGCGCTGGCCAGGGCGGCCTTGCCGGATTTGTCGCCAGGGGCCACGAAGTTACCCGCCTTGTTCTGTAGGACCGCCATCGGCTGCTTGGTCGCAATGGCGTAGCCGTATTCGATATACCCGATTGCGCCGGGAGTCTGCTTAATGGTGGCGGTGACGCCATCGTTCTTGGGCGATTTCACAAAGCTTTTCGGCCATTGCACGGTCTTGCCATGCCCAACGGTATTCTTGAACTCTTCGCTGACCGCGCTGAGGTGACCGGTAAATACATAGGTCGTGCCGCTGGAGTCGGAGCGGGCGACGACGGTGATTTTCTCATCGGGGAGTTTGACGCCGTGGTTGGCCGCAGCGATCTTCGGATCATTCCATTTCTCGATCTTGCCCATGAAGATATCCACGTACACATCGCGCGGCAGTTTGAGTTCCTTGACGCCGCTGAGATTGTAGGAGAGCACAATCTCGCCGGCGGTCATGGGCAACAACACCACGCCCTGCTTGACTTTAGCGATTTCCTCGTCGTCCATCGCCGCGTCGCTGGCGGCGAAATCAACGGTGTTATTAACGAAATCCTGGATGCCAGCACCGCTGCCCTTGGCCTGGTAGTCAACGGTGACGCCCTTGGTCTGCTTGCTGAAGTCCTTGAACCAGGAAGAATAGATCGGGAACGGAAAGCTGGCGCCGGAACCTGTCAGTCGGAGTTCTTCGGCAGAGGCTGCGGTCATACTGACAACCCCCACGGAAAAAGCGAAAACGGCTGCGGATATGAAAGACTTATTCAAGATATATTCTCCCGTAGGCTGACTTGTTAAAAAAAACCAATAACTAACTACTCCCACCTATTATGCTTGGAGAATATTTCGGAATTGTTACAGCCTATGTAACATTTAAGTACTTTAATGTGAAAATGTTCCGTTCCCCCTTTAGTAAGGGAGGGTGAGGGAGGAGGTTCTGCGGTAGCGCCTCTTGCAATGTCATTTAAATAGTATTATTCCTAGTGCAACATATCTTTGCGACACAAACGGCAACACTTGCACGACGTGCTTGGAATCCCGGCAGGCAAAATCTCATGAACGCTCAACCCCCGACCACTGACTCGAACGGCCGTGAACCGGTACTCGATCTCAGCAACTTTACAGAAATCGCCCTCTGGCTGGCGAGCGCCGTGGCTAGCGGCGTGATCGGCACCGCTGCCTATAATTATCTGAAGGCCGTGCAGCGCCGCTTCGGCCGCGACCGTGTCGCCGAATTGCAGGAACAGGTCTACCAGGCGCTCAAGCGGGTCAAGCGCAAACCGAACGTCTCCGATCAGGACTTGCGCTTGCGCGTCGAAGCCCTATTCCGCGACTACGAAGACTATTGATCCTCTCACGCAGCAGCAGGGCATCCCATGAGTCTGTTCGCGCCGGTCGAACCGCATCCGCTATTTCTGTTCGCCAATCTTGACGACAGTTCGATCCGCCACCAGGTCCACTTGATCCTGCACGACAACCAGGGCCATCAGGGCGCGCTGGAACTGGATTTGAACGCGGTTCCTCCCCTGCCGGACGGCAAGACCTGGGATGAGTTCCAGCGCGCCTACGTCAGCAACGACACCGGCGATGCCCAGCATCAGGCGTTCGGCCGGCATCTGTTCGCAGCGCTGTTCGGGAACGCCGCGATGCGGGAAACCTGGCAGGGCATCCATAGCGCCAGCAGCGCGGCGGGGCAACCGCTGGCGTTGACCGTGATTTTCGGTCCCGGTACGGAACGGCTGGCGCGGCTACCGCTGGAACTGCTCCACGACGCCGCCGGCTTCCTGTTCGCCCGGCCCGGCAGCGCGGTGAGGCGTTGCTTCGCGCGTATGCCGCCGCGCGCCTTCGAGCATCCACCGCAACCCCGCCTGCTGTTCGCCTGGGCCTGCCCGCCGGGCGCGGGCGATCCGTTCGATCCCGCGCCGCACGAGGAGGCGTTGCGCGGGCTGTTCGGCGATCATCTGACCGTGTGCCCGCAGGCGAGTCTCGATGACATTGGCCGCGCGCTCGCTGCCACGCCCTGCCACTTCGTGCATATCCTGGCGCATGGATTCCGCGATGAAGATTTGGGCGGCATCGCGCTGCACGGAGCGCAGGGCGAACTCGATCTGGTGGACGCACAACGGCTGGCGAACGAGTTACAGTGCCGCAACGTCCAGTTGGCGTTTCTGTGCTCCTGCCGGACGGCACAGGTAACGGCGCACATGCTGTCCGGCGTGGCGCAACAGTTGCTCGCGCCGAGCGGGGCCGATCTGCCGGCGGTGGTGGCGACCCAGGCCAATCTACCAGTGCGGGGCAGCGCGCTGCTGGTCGGGCAGTTCTACGAATTGCTGTTGCATCAGCGACAAGATCCAGCCGCCGCGCTGGCCCGCGCCCGCGTGAAGGCGTATCAGAACGGGACCGGCGCCTGGAGCGTACCGGTGTTTCTGGGTCGGCCGCCGGTGCTTGCCGAGCCACGCCCGGCGCCGGTGGCGACGGCGGCGCTGCCGCCGCGGCGCACGACCTTTCTGGAGCGGCCGCAGGAGATGGCGGAGATTCTCGGCAAGCTGCGCGGGCATCGACTGGTGTCCATCGTCGGGCTGCCGGGCATCGGCAAGACCGAACTGGGACTGGAAGCGACCCGCCGGTTGCTGGCAGAGGATTTCCGGCGACGGCTGGTGTTCTGCAAGATCGAGCGGACTTTCAATCCGGGGATTCTGCGCGGGCTGATCGGTGCCCGGCTGGGTCTGGAAAAGCCGCCGGAAACCGATGAAGCGCTGGCCGGCGCGCTGGCGGCGGAGCCGGCGACGCTGCTGCTGCTGGACAACACCGAGGACATGATGGCGGACGAGCACAGCCAGAGCGCGTTCCGCGAGCAGTTAAACGCATGGCTGGCGGGCGCGCCGGAGCTGGTGGTGCTGCTGACGACCCGTTGGCCGGTTAGCTGCACGCAGGAGCGGGAAATTCAGGTCGATATCCCGCCGCTGTCGCCGGAGCAGACCGAACAGTTGCTGCTGTCGGAGTTGCGCGAGATCGGCGCGTTGCGGGAGGACTGGCCGCAACAGCCGGAATGGCAGCGTCTGCTGGGTTTCCTGGACGGGCATCCGCGATCCATCTGGCTAGTATCGCATCACTTCGAGGGGCGCAACCCGTCGCTGTCGCGGATCGTGGAGCGGCTGGAACGACTGAAAGCCCAGGCTATCGCCGACCCGGCGTTGATCGGGCGGGCGGACGTGTTCGACTCGCTGTCGTCCGCCAGTCAGGACCGCATACGCAGTCTGGTGGCGTCCATCGACTTTTCCTTCGACGTGCTCGGGCGGCGACATCCGGACGCGGCGGAAGCGTTTCTGGCGCTGTCGCTGTTTCCTGCCGGACTGCCGGAACCGGTGGCGCTGGCGGTGACCGGCGGACCCGATAGCCTGGCGCTCGATCACCTGTACCGCTATCACCTGCTGGAATGGAACCGGGAACGGACGTTCTACCCAGTGCCGCTGCACTGGTACGCTGAACACCGGCGGCAACAGGCGGCGCTGGCGCGCGATACGTATTTCGCCCGGGCGCTGCCGGCGTATGCGGATTACATCGAGCAATGCAATGAGGGTCTTATTCGCGATCAGTCGCCGGTGTGGACGGAACGCTGGCTGCTGGAGGAAGACACGCTGCTGGCGTTGAGCGGCTGGGTCGTCGCATGGGAGACACGATCGCCGGGAGGTTCGGCGCTGGCGCAGATTGCGAGCGCCGGGAAGAACCTGCTGAATTTGCTTGATCGCCTGGAAAGCTGGGCAACGCTGGCGGGACGAGGACTGCGCGACGCCGAACGGCAGGGGGATCGCGGCGGCGAAGCCAACTGCTAGAAAGCGCTGGGCGATCTGGCGCTGCGGCAGGACGACCTGGCCGCCGCCGACCGGCACTACCAAGCCGCTCTGCCCCTCTTCCGCGCCATCCAGGCCCGCCTGGGCGAAGCCAACTGCCAGAAAGCGCTGGGTGATCTG
>Ga0209607_1003263_pt1 | contig 12511 bp, 13 predicted proteins | sample AD_UKC117_MetaG_FD_184413 | JGI IMG/M metagenome (GOLD analysis project Ga0209607, IMG submission 184413) | Active sludge microbial communities of municipal wastewater-treating anaerobic digesters from Hong Kong - AD_UKC117_MetaG (SPAdes)... | ecosystem: Engineered > Bioreactor > Anaerobic >... | reverse complement strand
ACCACGGGGTGCACTGCATCATGGTTCCGATCCGGGATGCCGACGGCAACGACCTGCCCGGCGTGACCACCTCGGACTGCGACTACAAGGGCGGTCTGCCCGGCGTCGACAACGGCCGGATCATGTTCGACCAGGTGCGCGTACCGCGGGAGAACCTGCTCAACAAGTTCGCCGACGTTGCTCCCGACGGCACCTACACATCGCCGATCGAGAACCCCAACCGGCGCTTCTTCACCATGCTCGGAACGCTGGTGCGGGGTCGTGTCACGGTCGGCGGAAGCGCCGCTCAGGCCGCGCGGGTGGCGCTTGATATCGCGGTCCGCTACGCCTTGCAGCGCACCCAGTTCAAGGCTCCCGGCGAGGACCGCGAGGTGCCGATCATGGACTATCTGGTGCACCAGCGACGGCTGCTGCCCTACATCGCACAGTCCTACGCGTTACAGTTCGCCCAGAACCAGTTGGTCGCCACGCTGCACGATCAGGAGACGGCCGCGGTCCGCGACATGGAGGCCCAGCGGGAGCTCGAGGCGCATGCCGCCGGGTTGAAGGTGGTAAGCACCTGGCATGCCAGCGCGGCCATCCAGGAGGCTCGGGAGGCCTGTGGCGGCGCCGGGTATCTCGCCGAGAACCGGCTGGTCGAGCTGCGCGCCGACACCGACGTGTTCACCACCTTCGAGGGCGACAACCATGTCCTGCTGCAACTGGTGGCCAAACACCTCCTCACCAGCTACAACGACGACATCAAGAGCATGAGCCCGTTCGAGTGGGTGCGGTTTGCCACCAACTACGCCGGCGGCCGGGTTTCCAGGCGCACCGCAGCCGGGCAGATCATGCAGCGCATCCTCGACAACCGCGAAGACAACGATGTCGAAGGCAGCCTGTTCAACCGGGGCACCCAGGCCAAGATGTTCGAGGACCGCGAAGAGTACCTGCTGTCCTCCCTGGCCCGGCGGCTGCAGCGAAGGGCGAAGACGATGTCACCGTTCGACGCCTTCAACTCCGTTCAGGACCACGTGATGCACCTGGCCCGGGCACACACCGACCGGGTGGTGCTCGAGGCCTTCATCGCCGGCGTGGAGTCCTGCGAGGACCCGGAGGCTCGGCGCATCCTGGAAATGGTGTGCGACCTGTACGCGCTGAGCGTAATCGAGGCGGACAAAGCCTTCTTCCTGGAACACCGGCTGCTCTCGACCGAGCGGGCGCGGGCGGTGAACAACGGGATCAACGAGCGTTGCCGCAATCTGCGCCCCTTCGCGGAAATCCTGGTGGATGCGTTCGCCATCCCCGAGCAGCTGCGTTACGCGGAGATGCTGCATCCCGAGCTCATCCCGGCAGCCGGCTCGTGAACCTCGTCGAGGAGATCATCGACTGGCTCTACACCGAGCAACTCCGGGTCGACGAGCAGTGGTCCTATCTGCTGCCGACCGGATTCAGCTGGTGGGCAGACCAGTACGCGCAGACCGTCGAGATGGTCCGCGAGGAGAAGGGACCCGCCGGAGAGACCGGGTACCTGCTCTGTGTGCGAACCGAGTTGTTGCGGGACCTGGACCTGACCGATGCGGCGCTGGCCGAGATCAACGGGCTGCCCATGCGCTGCGCCTCATTGTCCGGGCCGGTCTACGACGCCGAGGCCCGCAGGCTGGATCTGTGGTCGCTGATCCGGCTGACCGACGACAACGGCGGCTGGATACGTTTCCTGGTCGCGGCCGCTGCCATCACCCAACTCGCCGAGGCCCGGGTCCTGGCCCCGGTACTAGCCGACGCCGTCGGCGCCGCCCCGGCGACCAGCGACCACCCGGAAAGCGGGCGTCGGTCAGCCCCCGACGAGATGGCTTTCGCCGCAGCGGATTTCGCCAACTCCGGTGATCAACCGTGCGCCTGGAGCGAGGCGGAGTTTCGCGAGACCGTCGCCGAGTACATGAACCGGCCGCCCGCGCGGGCGGGCACCGCCGGCCCGACAGGCTTCACCGTCGAGTTCCCGTTCGGGAAACAGAACTCGCTGTGCCGGGTCTCAGGGGATCAGCCGCACCCGCTGTACGGCAACGGCCTGCTGGTGCTGCAGCGTTTCCCCGTCCCGGTCGAATCCGAGACCGAGGGCATCAAACTGGCGCTGTCACTCAACGCCGCCGACCTGACCCACCGGATGACCGGCTACGGCCTGGGCAGCTACGTCTACGCCGACGGGACGATCCACTTCACCGCGTTCATACCCAACGCCCTTCACAAGCCCGGGCTGCTGGCCAACCTGTACCTCTCCTGCGCTGCCCGCGCACAGGCGATGGAGTCGAGGTTCGCCGAGGGGGACTGGGACCCCGACGCCTACTCCCTGGATCCCGACGTCCTCGCCCGCCGCCGCCGGCAGCGGCAGGCGACCGCACCGGCCGTCGAGCGCCCCATGCGGGGCTGCCCGATGGCACGCGCCCAATCAGGAGGTGGCTGACGTGCCCAAACCCATCGATCTCAAGGGATCCGCGGTCGCGATCACCGGAGCCGCCCGGGGAATCGGTTATGCGACCGCGCGGGCTTTCGTCGCCGAGGGCGCGCGAGTGTACATCGGCGACCTTGACGCCGCTCTGGCCAAGGCCTCCGCGAAGGAGCTCGGCTGCACCGGCGCCGGAGTCGACGTGCGGTCGCGGGAGTCCTTCGCCGACTTCCTGGCCGGCATCGACTCGCCGCTGGAGGTCCTGGTGAACAACGCCGGCATCATGCCCGCCGGCCGTTTCGTCGACGAGCCGGACGCGGTCACCGACGCGATCGTGGACGTCAACCTCAACGGCGTGCTGCGTGGGACCAAGCTGGTGCTGCCGGGGATGCTCGAACGCGGATCGGGACACATCGTCAACGTGGCCTCCTATCTCGGCGAGGTCCCAGCCGCCGGGCTGGCTACCTACTGCGCCAGCAAGCACGCCGTCGTCGGCTTCAGCGAGGCGTTGCGCGACGAACTGGCCGATACCGGGGTCACGATCACCACTGTGCTGCCCTCGGCGGTGCGCACCGATCTGGTTTCCGGGGTCAAGCTCGGCGGGATGCTGCCGACCGTCGATCCCGAGGACATCGCCAAGGCCATCGTCGCGACCTGCAAGGGCCGACCCGCGGTGGTCGCGGTACCGGGCTGGATGCGCAGCTACGAGGCCGTCGCGGCCCTGGTGCCCGACAAGATGGTAGGAGCCATCCGCGGACGGCTGACCCGCGACCGGGTGCTGCGCTCCCTCGACACGGCCGCACGAGCGGGCTACGACGAGCGAATCCGGCGCGACGCCGAGTCCGGGCAGCCGAGGAAATCCTGAACCGCCCGTGACCGCAGCGCACCTGCTCTCGGTCAATGTGACCGCCGACCTTCACGAGGGGGCGGCCTGGACCGGCGCGCAGGGCCGCAGCGGTATCGACAAGCGGCCTTTCGACGGCCCCCGCCTGCTGGCCGGCGACGCGGTCCAGGGCGACTCGGTGATCAATCGCAAGCACCACGGCGGACCCTGGCAGGCCGTCTACGCCTACGCCCGCGAAGACGCCGACTGGTGGGAGACCCGGTTGGGCATCGACATCCCCCCGGGCGGTTTCGGGGAGAACCTGACCACCGCCGGAGCGGACCTCACCAACGCTGTCATCGGCGAGACCTGGCGCGTCGGGAGCGCGACACTGCGTGTCACCGTGCCCCGCATTCCGTGCCGAACGTTCGCCGGTTTCTGGGGGCGGTCCGATTTGGTGAAGCTTTTCACCGCCGCCCGCCGTCCCGGCGCTTATCTGCGCATCATCGACGAGGGCGAGGTGAGCGCGGGCGATGCCATCGACATCGTCGAGCGCCCCTCCGACTCCCCCACTCTCGCCCAGGCGTTTGCCTGCCGGACCGGAGACCGTAGTCACCTCGAATTTCTCAGGCGCGCAACGGATCTTCCGCCGGACTGGCAGAAGTGGCTCGCCGCTGCGGCGCCGAAGTGACACCCAGGGGCCGTGGAGAGCAAGACCGTCGGAGTCCTCGCCTTGCAGCTGTCCCCGCTCAGCGTGGGGAACACTGAACTTGCCCAGCGCCGGACCGTCTTTCAACCAGGGCGCACTCGAGGATCGACCTCCTCAGTGGCCAGCAAGTGACGCTGGACGAGTTCAAGACCCTCTGCACCGGGAGTGTCGCAACAGGATGCCGATCGCTGGACAACCTGTTCGCCGAACGGGTGATGCTGAGCCACGAGAGCTCAGTCGAAGAGGTGATTGTTCGCTCCCACGGATCAGATTCGACCGGGAATAAACGACTTTAGAACGCTCTGGGCCGTCCGACGATGGGCCTGTCGGCGAGAACGCATCCAGAGCGCTCATTCCACTGCTATCCGGTGTCCACAGCAACTTCACTGCGCCAGCGCCGTTGTCCGAAATTCCCGGGGGTGCAAACTAGGTGTCAGCAAATCCTGCCACCGTGCGCGATCGACTACTGCACCGGGCAGGCGTACTGCATCGCCACGTTCATCAACCGTTGCTGCGCGCCAGGACCGATGACCCCCTGAGCCGCCAATTCCAACCCGATGTAACCCGGTATCCCACCCACGCACGCCTGGTGAGCGACGCGCCACGCCGTGTCCGGATTGAGGTTGTACCCGTTGCGCTGCAAAGCCTGCAGGTAGTTGTCGAACTCAGGTGTGCCCTGATCCGGGATGGCGCCGGCCGTACCGGCGAGAGCGACTGCACTGATCACCGCTGCGATGAGTGGTGCGATAAAACGCCTCACGAGCCCTCCCCCTAGGCACCTCCGTCTACCTCTACAGATTCACACAACTCGCCGAGCGCACAGTGCGATTTGGGGAATTGCTGGCGTGTTACACGCGCTGAACGGCGTTCAGGCGGCTCCTCTAGCAGCCAGCTCCGCCGGCTGCGCACATCTACACGGCCAGGAAGGAAAACCGCTTCGCTTCCTTAGCGGACTCGCACCGGGGTGAACGGATCTCGGACTGCCGGAAGAGCGCCGCTGAGCACGCGCTCTGACCTGGTGGTCCCGGCTGGGATCGAACCAGCGACCTTCCGCGTGTGAAGCGGACGCTCTCCCACTGAGCCACGGGACCGGATGGGCGCCACCACGGGGTGAAGCCGCGGTGGGAACCCTAGCACGAGGCTGCTTTTGCCTTGACAACGCGCCTTCCGGCAGCGGATTTGTTTGCGTCGAGACGGTCGGCTAATGTCGTCTCTCGCAGCAGGCGACGACCTCGCCTGAGGCTTGCGGATGTAGCGCAGTTGGTAGCGCATCACCTTGCCAAGGTGAGGGTCGCGGGTTCGAATCCCGTCATCCGCTCGAAGGTGCAACTGGCATCAGACCCCAACGGTGGAGTGGCCGAGTGGTGAGGCAACGGCCTGCAAAGCCGTGCACACGGGTTCGATTCCCGTCTCCACCTCCGATTTGCCGCCCGCGCGATTAGCTCAGCGGGAGAGCGCTTCCCTGACACGGAAGAGGTCACTGGTTCAATCCCAGTATCGCGCACAGCGTTTTAGCAGTTCAGAAGGCATTTTTTTGCCACCCCACTCGTGCCCCATTTGCGCCCGACTCGGTCTAGTACGCGTAGACGACGTCGATCCATTCTGAGAGATCCCCGGTCTCGGCCTTTTCACAGAGTGGCCGCGCGCCGTGAGTTCCGCGGCGATGGCGTCGGCCGCACCTTCCGGGAAGAACAGTTGGTCATAGTTCGGCCGCATGGTGTCGATGGTGCCGTTGCACTCCTCGATCAGGTCTTTGGGAAACCAGCCCAACTCGTCCTCGGTGGGCCACCCGCCGAGGAACCGGCCGTCGTCGCTTCCGTGCCGGAAGTCCTCTCGCGGAAAGGGTTCGTCGTCGTCGGGGAACGGCACGCGACAGAGTTACAGGTCAGCGATGTCGTCGGGAACATCCACCGCGCATTCCTGCAGCGCGGCCAGGGGCACCGCCTCAAGGGTGCGCTCATGGGTAGATGCCAGAACCACCGGAGCGGCGCAGCCATCCCGGTAGGCGAGCAGCCAGTTGCGGGCGGTCACGCACCACCGGTCACCGGGTACCAGGCCGGGGAATCGGTACTGCGGCATCGGGGTGACGAGGTCGTTGCCGATGGACTTCTGGTGGTTGAGGAACTCAGCGGTGACCACCGCGCAGACGGTGTGCAGTCCGCGATCTTGGGGGCCGGTGGAGCAGCAGCCGTCACGGTAGAAGCCGGTCATCGGCTCGGTGCCGCACGGCATCAGCGGCCCACCCAGCACGTTGCGCTCAGACACAAACCCAGTATCCGGGCGCTGGGCGAGGGGCGGTAATCCCACTGGATTCGAGCCAGAAACCCGACAACCCCGGTCAGGAGTCAGAGTGGTCGAACACGTGGCCGACACCTCGCCAATCGGGCGCGGTGGACACCGCCGCCGACCCGTCCGCCGCCGGCTCAGGCAAACCACCGTCCACAACAGGCACTGCGTGGACCCTGCTGCCAGGGACCGTCCACCCCGGCTTCGTGACGACTCGCCGCACCCGACCAGCTGATTTTGCTGCAAGCCCTTCAGGCACTTAGTTTATTTGACAAAGAATCCGGACCTGGAGTGGCAGTGGTGGCTGACAACAATCTGCAGGAGCGGTCGGGCGCATTGCGTCAGGCCGCTGCCGAGGAGTTGGCGACTCGCCTGAAGGGGCTGGCCGACGCGCTGGCCGAGTCCGGAGCACGCCCCAAACGGTTCTGGTACGGCAATGGACGCATAAAACGCCGCTCGCCGAGCGGCTTCCTCCTCGATACTTTCGGACCGCACCTGCTGCTGCCCGACGGACGTCTCTGGCATCACCACTCCCGGCGCAACCCCGAGGGAATCTATTTCGATGCCCGGGTCGACCACACCCGCGCTGCGCATGGCCCGATTTCGCTGGGCGCCGAGCGTTTCGCCTTCCTCGGGGCCGTCGTGCACAAGTACAGCTTCGGATATCTCGACCACGACGACGAACGCGAGGACGGCCGCGGCGCATCCGGTGCCGCCGCCGGCACGTTGTGCGCCATCTCCGGCAAGGCCAACTCGCCCCAGTACGTGGACGCCGACGCCGCCTTCACCGATATCGCGCGCACCCTTTCGGCCGAGTCGCCGGCACGCACCGCGAACGCCTGATACGGGCCTACCCGTCCGCGCACCTCGGCCCCGAACCGGCGCCGGGCCTGGTTCCGTCGCCGCCCAGCCTTACCGAGCCGTCCCCGGAAATCCGCCGTATCGTGACCCCGCAGGGCTACTCTGATTGCCGATATTCCCCAGCCAGGGAATTCCCACAAACCGATCCCGGGGGGGATGGGATGAACGGCGAAGACATGCCTGCCAAGCACGCCAAACGCACCGAACTCGAGGACACCGCGACCGTCGCCGAAGCCGCTGCGGCGGCCGCCGACGACCTTGCCGATCGGCTGGAGGCGCTTGCCCGGCAACTCGCCAGCGAAGTGAAGCCAAGCCGGGTCCGGTACGGCAAAGGACACCTGGGCGGAGCGCTCAAGCGACGGTCGCCGGCTGGTTTCGTCATCGACGCCGGCAACGTGCAGATGCTGCTGCCCGACGGGCGGCTATGGAGTTACAACGGTAGCGACGCTGCGCGCTACCCGGCCGGCCGCTACTTCGACGTCCGGGCCGACCACGCGAATTTCGCACGTGGGCGCAGTTTCTTCGGCGGCCAGGGATTCATCTTTCTCGGCGCCGTGGTGGGCAACTACACCTTCGGACTCGCCGATCCCGCCGGTGGGTGTCCGCACCCGGGGGCCTTGTGTGCAATCAGCGGAGAGGGCAGATCGCTTCGGTACGTTGATCCCGACGAGGCCTTCATCGACATCGTCAAGGCCATCCTGGCCAGGGCCGACCAGGAAACCGCTGAACGCGGTCGGGCATGATGGAGCAGAGGCCCGACGACTTTCGGCCCTAGGCGGACGTCGGGACGGGGGTTTCGATGGTGACAACGCGCCGCGACGAGCGGCGAAAGGAAGGACTCTTCGATGAGCTCACGTGAGATGTCACGTCGGATCGGCCTGCTGCTGGGCGGGGCCGCGATTGTCGGCATGGCCGCCACCAGCGCCGGCTGCAGCAAGGAGGAGGAGAAGCCGACCAAGACGCCGGAGCCCACCAAGAGTTCCGTCGCGCCCTCGCCGTCGGCCAGTTCGCCTGCACCGCCCCCCAGCGGCGCGCCGGTCTCCCCGACCGAGAAGGCTCCGACCCTCACGCCGGGAGGCCCCAACTCGTTCACGCCGTCGGTCCTCGCGCCGAAGGCGCCGACCGCGCTGCCCGGCAACGTCATCACCGGCGGCGGATAACTCGACAGGGCAGGCTGCCAGCCAGGGCCGGAAGCGGCGCGGGGCGCGTCACCGATCTACTCGGTGACGGGTCCTTTCCATTACCGCGGCTACCGAGCCGACACGATCGACACGATCGACACGATCGACACGATCGACACGACAAAGAAAATCCCCAATTCGTAGCCCGTTTGGCTGACAATTGATCGGTCGGCCCGTCGAGCCAACCCCCCCGTGCCCGGCGGGCCGACCCTTGAATTCCCGAGACGGTGAATTCCCGCGACAGCTGGCCGCAGCGCAGTCAGTCCTTCACCCATAGGCAGTCGCCGGCGAGTTCGGCGTAGAACAGCCTCGGCAGCATCAGCACCGACAGCGGCTCTCCCGGCTCCCCCTCGGAAACCACCGGCTGGGCCAGGACGCCCGCCTCAACGACCGTGGTCTGGGTGACACTGCACACCGTTTCCGGGTCCAGCGGGGTGGCCGTCCACTGCCCGGAGGACAGGTTCGGATTACGCATACCCTGACCGTGCAGGGTGATGGCGGGCCCGTAGCTCAGCCAGACGTCATTCGGCTCGAACGGGGTCTGCACCGCCACCCAGGAGAATGCCGAGCCGAACTGCTCCTGGCAGCGAACGTAGGTCTGCTCGTCGGGCAACAGCGTCATGGCGTCCACCTGGTCGGCCGGACATGCCGAACCCACCTCGGGCGGCGCCGGCTCGGCGTGGGCCACCGCCGGAGCCAGGACCATTGCGCCAACGGCCATGGCGCAACCGGCCAGGCGGTACCGCGTCATGTTTGCCTCCCGATCCATTCCGGCCTGATCCCGTTTCGACGCTATAGCGCCGTCATCAAGGATGTCGTCACCGGGTGCCGGAATGTTGCAGACCCCGTTCAGCCGACGATCGGCAGGCGCCGGCGCCGTGCCAACCGGTCCAACTCGGACTGCATGAGACGGCGCACCCGGCCGTCCACCTTCTCGGCGTCCGGCTCGTTTCCCCACTGCCCAACCACGTCTATCGGCTCGAGCACCTGACACCGGATCTTCGAGGGCAGCGGCATGTTGACCGGAATCAGCACGCTCAGCCCGAACGGGAAACCGAACGACACCGGCAGGATGTCGGTGCGCAGCAGACGCCGTTCCAGCTTGTCCAGACGAAGCGCCCGCGCCAGCCAGGTGCCCCGACTCAGATACAGCTGAGTTTCCTGCCCGCCGATCGACACCACCGGTACGATCGGCGCCCCAGCCTGCGCCGCACTGGTGACGTAGCCGGTGTGCCCGGCGAAGTCGATAGTGTTCTCCACCAGCGTCGGCCGGTAGACCTCCATGTCCCCGCCTGGAAAGACCAGCACCGCGGTCTCGGTGGCCAGTGCGGCGGCCGCGTTGGCCGGACTCGCCCGGATGATCCCCAGATGCGGCAGGAAGCCCGCGGCCGGGCCGTGGAACAGCGAGTCGTGGCCCAGCACGTACAGCGGCTTCTCGTAGCCGAACCGCTCGTAGTAGTCCACCGCGAAGATCGCGAAATCGGGGGTGGTCGTCCCGCCCGAGTGGTTTCCCACCAGCAGGCAGCGGCCGCGCGGGATCCGCTCCAGCCCGCGCACCTCAGAGCGGTGGTACACCTTGACGATCGGCCGCAGCAGATTGACGACGTGCCGGGTCAGGTCACGATCCCACCGGCCGACCTGCGCCGGGCCGGCCGCCTCGTCATCGGCCTCGTCGTGATTCATGGTCTGCGTTATTTCACTGCCTGGCCACTCACTTCACGACGTTACGCCCGTGGCCTAGCCGTAGAGGTGGTCGATCTTGTCGTGGAAGTTGTTCACGACCACCTTGCGCTTGAGCTTCAGGCTCGGGGTCAGGTCGCCGGCCTCCACGGTGAGCTCCCGGTCGATGATGGCGAACCGCTTGACCTGCTCCCACCGGTTGAGTTGCTTGTTGAGTTCCTCCACGTAGCCGGCGACGGCTTCCCGGGTCTTCTCGTCGCGGGCGATCTCGCTGAAGGACTTATCGCCCAAGCCATTGTCGACGGCCCAGTCGCGGATCGCCTCGCCGTCCAGGCTGACCAGCGCCACGCAGTACGGCTTGCCCTCGCCGTAGACGATGATCTCGCTGGCGAATGGGCAGATGCCCTTGAAGTGGGACGAAATCGCCGACGGTGCGACGTACTTGCCCTGGGAGGTCTTGAACATGTCTTTCTTGCGGTCAGTGATCCGCAGGAAGCCGTCGGCGTCGATTTCGCCGATATCACCGGTGTGGAACCAGCCGTCGGGTTCGATCGCCTCGGCGGTGGCCTCCGGCATGTCGTGGTAGCCGTTCATGATGCCGGGCCCCTTGAGCAGGATCTCCCCGTCGGCGGCGATCTTGACGTCGGTCTGCGGGAATGTCCAGCCCACGGTGCCGAAGCGGTAGGCCTGCGGGCGGTTCAGCGACGACGCCGCAGACGTCTCGGTGAGCCCGTAGCCCTCCAGGACGACAACCCCGATCGCGTCGAACCACTGGGCGATATCGCGATCCAGCGCCGCCGACCCGGAGATGAAGAACCGCAGCCGCCCGCCGAAGCGGTCCCGGATCTTGCTGAGCACGAGTTTGTCGGCCAGCTTGTACTGCGCGGCGACCAGCGCCGACGGGCGATCACCGACCTGCCTGGCCCGGGATACCTGCAAACCGACACCGATCGCCCAGTCGAACAGCGCCTTCTTGACCCCGCCCTCCCTGACCATCATCTCGTTGATCCGGCTGTGCACCTTCTCGAAAATGCGGGGCACGGCGCCCATGATCGTGGGCTTGATGATCGCAAGGTTCTCCACGATCTTGTCCACCCGCCCGTCGATGACGGTGGGGAACCCGATCGCCAGCGGCAGCGCCAGCATGACCTTGCCGAACGCGTGGGACAGCGGCAGCCAGAGGTAGTTCAGATCCTTCTCGCTGAGCACACCCAGCGCGTCGAGGGCCGCGGCGGTATAGGTCCACGACTGCTGCAGGAGCCGTACGCCCTTGGGCTTGCCGGTGGTTCCCGAGGTGTAGATCAGCGTTGCCAGCTGGTCGGGCCGGATCGCGTCGATGCGGTCGGTGACCGCCGCCGGCGAGTCGGCCAGCAACTGTTTGCCGAGTTGCTCCAACTCTTCGAGGCTGATCACCCAGTCCCCGTCACCGGACCCCTCGATGAGCACTACCTTCTCCACCGCCGGGATCTCCGCGCGTCGCTCCAGCAACTTGTCGAGCTGCGTCGGGTCCTCGGCGATGACGATGCGGCTGCCCGAGTTGGCCACGATGTAGGCGACGTCCTCGGCGTTGGTGGTGGGGTACACCGTGGTGGTGGCCGCCCCGGCGGCCAGGATGGCGAAGTCGACGACGACCCATTCGTATCGTGTGCCCGACGCCAGCGCGACCCGGTCCTCGGGATTGATGCCCAGCGCGATGAGGCCCGCGGCGATGAGTTCCACTCGGTCACCGACCTGCCGCCAGTTGACGCTGGCCCAGCCGCCGCCGTCCGGATAGCGGAACGCCTCAGCGGTCGGGGTGGCGGCGACGCGGTCGAGGAACATCCGGGGCACCGACGGTGCCCGGTTCTCGATCTTGCTGGTGTCGAGCCGCTCTTGGGATTTCTGCAGGCCTGCCATGATGCGAGTCTATGAAACGCCGACCTGGGCGGCGAAAGGGGTGGCCAAAGACACCCCCGCGCGCCCGGGCTATCCCGGCCCCGGGTCAGGGAAGCGGCGGGGGTGGCACGCCGGGGGCTGCGACGCAGGAGTTGGACACCCGGTCCAGCAACATCCCCCACGGGCAGCCCGTCACGCACTGGAAGCCCGGGGTCGCGGTGTCCTCCACCTGGCCCGGCGGGCAACTCTGCACGGGAGGCGGCGGCGCGGCCGGAATGCCCAGCACGACCGCGCCGGCGCCGAGTGCCACGGCCACGGATGCCAGCGCCAACCGGTGGCTTGTGTTCCCCCGCAAGCCCCTGACAGTGCCCATTGCCACCTCCGCTCCAGCTTCGCTACACGCCAGCCTAGTGTTTGCTCGGACAACTTCCGGTCAGTCACCGCGGCGTGTTCGGGCCGCCCACCGAGATTCCCCTGAACTGGCACAATGTCGGACGACAGCTGTTGGACCACAGCGAGGGCCGGATGACGCGACATAGCGTCGGCCCACCAACGGTGGGGGGAGCCTGTGACGCGGAATCGAACGGAGCGTCGGCATCCCGCGGTCCCTCTTGCAGCTGTAGCGCTGGTCGCGGCGCTTGCGGTGTTCGCACCGGACCCGCCGGCCCGGGCCG
>Ga0209607_1003256_pt1 | contig 12524 bp, 7 predicted proteins | sample AD_UKC117_MetaG_FD_184413 | JGI IMG/M metagenome (GOLD analysis project Ga0209607, IMG submission 184413) | Active sludge microbial communities of municipal wastewater-treating anaerobic digesters from Hong Kong - AD_UKC117_MetaG (SPAdes)... | ecosystem: Engineered > Bioreactor > Anaerobic >... | reverse complement strand
GCCACAGCGCGCTCGGCCAAATCCCTCCGGTAGCCTTCGAGCACCGGATCACCCCAGCGGCCAACCAGGCCGCTTAACCGATGTCCACCAAACGGGGTCAACCCCAGCTGGCGATCGCTATCCACCGGCGCGGCGGTCCATCTGGGTTGTAGCCTCCGATCGTGGCGTCGGACTCAAGGAGAGAGGGACCTGAGCACGCTCTACCGCGAAGACGGCTTCCGCCAACTCGAGGACGAGAACGCCCGTCTACGTGGTGAACTGAAAGATCTCCATGAGTAGCTCAGCGGGCAGCAGCGGACTTGATTCGTGAAGCTTTACCGCGGCGTCCGCTTTCTCAGCCGGCGAGTCGCGTTCCGCGACTGCCAGTAGGTGACCGGGCCTTGCGGGCCGCGGGCGCTAGCTAATACTCGTGGATTGCCGGTATCCGCAAGACAGCCTCGTGCGCGTGGATCCCGTCGTTACCGCGCCCAGACCTGGGTACGGGTCGCCCCGATGGGGCCGCAGTGACAGCCGGCCCGGTACGAACCGATCTGCAGCTGACTGGCATAGATCTTGAGGAAGTGACGCGATGCAGGCCGATAGATCTGATAAGTACCTGACCCCGGAGGAGGTGCTGGGGGCTGAGCGGCTGAAGCGACTCGGTCAACTGCCTCGACTCATCGGGCCGCTGGATGAGCTCACGGACGGCGCCGTCCACATCGAAGCGAATACCAACATCGTGACGCCGCTGCAGGGCGCACGACTGGAAAGGTCGGGAGACATCACTCCCGAAACTCCATGGACCTATGCGAAGCTCAACAACGGCAAGTACCTTTTCATTGACAAAGTTCCACCAAATCTAGGGGACCCCAATTCCTTTGCAGCACTGGTCATACCGCCAGTACACATGGGTCTTATTTCATGGTGGTTGATGCACGCTTGGCGCTTCGTAGAACTGGCCGAAGATTGCTTACTGAGCTTAGGGCGCTGGAACATCAATACCGGGGCAGCGCTCGCGAGGACATTAGTTGAAGAAGTTGGATGCATGCTGTATGAGTCGCGAAAGATTGCTTCACAGTGGTCGGATGTGAAGGCACTTTCCGCCAAAGAGGCTCCACTTGCGATCTATGAGTCGTTGCGACCTCTGCTTGCCAAATTCAGGTTGGGTAATCGGGAGTTAGCGCATCTGGCACCAGTAGAAGCGATCAGCGTGTTGACCTATATCGACAAACTCATGAAGCTTCCTGGGCTAGGGGGGATTAGGAACAATTACGACTGGTTGACGAATGTCATCCATCCGGCGATTGGGTCGCGCCTGGTCTATCTCGGGCAGCCGATGGTCCACTTTTCCGAAGCAGTCACTGAAGTGCGCCTGTCCCGCCGACCAACGTCGGCGGGGGGCAAAAGTTGTGAATTGGAATTCCCTACAGCGCACACGATTGCTGACACGCTTCTATCCATAACACCGATAGGCGCTCGGTTGCTATGGGAATCACTCAGCGTTGTTGACGACTTCGGTCTTACGACGAAGAGCTATCGCCTTACCCTGCGCACGTATTGGCGTCAATTGCGGCACCGCAGCTCGCAAGCAGATTGCCCATGCGGATGCGGCCCATGGAAGCGGAATCAGCACCGTTGGGGTGGTTGCGCACCCGAGATAAGGTTTTGACGCGTACACCCTGATCGAGCTACAACATAGGGGCCATGCCCTCGCTCTCCGGTGTGGGGACCAGCGCCAATCAGGAAGCGGCTCAGGAAATACTTACCCTGCAAAGAGCCGCACCACCCGCGACCAGGCATATGGGGCATGTCTCGCAAGCGCGCGTAGCGTTGCTGTTGCGCGTATCAGCCGAGTGGTCTCTCCGATCGGGCGCGGGCGGCGCAGTGTCGGCCAGTCAGGCCAGCTGGGGTTACCCCCGTTTGGTGGACATCCTGACCGGCTGGGCGATGCCCCGGCAGGAGAGGATGCCCTCATGGGTGCGAAGAGGAAGAGTTACACCCCGAAGTTCCGTGCCGAGGCTGCGCGTCTGGTGATTGATACCGGTCGCACGATCGCAGAGGTCGCACGCGAGATCGGGGTCGGAGAGGCGCTGCTGGGTCGCTGGGTGGCGATCGAGCGGGCGAAGATGGAGGACCCTCCCGAGGCGCTGGACGCCGACGAGCGCGCCGAGTTGACCCGGCTGCGACGCGAGGTGGCCGAGCTGCGGATAGATCGGGCGTTCTTGAAAAAAGCAGCCGCCTTCTTTGCGACCGAGAACTCGAACCCGAACGGGCATTCGCGGTGATCGACGCGGAGAAGGCGAACCACAGCATCACCAGGATGACCGAGTTGCTCGGGGTGTCCCGATCGGGCTACTACGCGTGGTCGGCCCGCAAGGACGCCCCGCCGGGGCCGCGCGCGGCCCGTGCCGCGGAGCTGACCGTGAAGATCCGCGACTTCCACGCGGCTTCCGACCGGGTCAACGGGGCGCCCAGGATCCTGGCCGACCTGCGCGAGGCCGGTGAGATCGTGTCGAAGAAGACGGTGGCGAAGCTGATGCGCGACAACGGGATCCGTGGGATCAGCCCCCGGCCGTGGCAGCCGGTGACGACCATCAGCGACGACGGGCCGCACTGCATTCCGGATCTGGTTGAGCGGCACTTCGACCAGGGTGCGCTCAACCTGGTCTGGACCTCCGACATCACCTATCTGGACACCGGGCAGGGCTGGCTGTACCTGGCCGCCGTGCGCGATGGCTGTTCGCGCCGGGTGCTCGGCTACGCATTCAGTGACAGTCTGCACACCGACGTCGTCGAGACCGCACTCCGGCGGGCGGTGGCCTTTCGCGACCCCACCACCGGGCCCACGGCCGGGGTGATCGTCCACGCCGACCGGGGCTGTCAGTACACCAGCGCCCAGCTGGCTGCGGTCGCCGACGAACTCAACGTCCGGCTCTCCGTCGGGCGTACCGGGGTGTGCTGGGACAACGCCCAGCAGGAGAGCTTCTGGTCGACCCTGAAAACAGAGTTTTACCAACGGCATCAATTCGCCACCCGAGCCGAGGCGATCCACGCCGTGAGCGCCTGGATCGACACCGTCTACAACCACCGCCGGCGCCACAGCGCGCTCGGCCAAATCCCTCCGGTAGCCTTCGAGCACCGGATCACCCCAGCGGCCAACCAGGCCGCTTAACCGATGTCCACCAAACGGGGTCAACCCCACAGCAGCGCCGCGGTGGCTTTGGCGTAGTTCCGGGTGAGTCGCTCCCGCACCTCCGGCGCCAGCACGGTCCGCCGCTTGCGGGTCGGAGTTGTCTGCACTGGGGTGCGCCGCGTCGGGTGGCGGTGTCGGCACAGATGGCGCTTCCGGGTCCGTTGCGGCCCTGTGTAACTGCGGAACCGTCTCGGTGGGGGAGGCGGGGGTGTACCGACCACGGCGCGACCTGGTCAGCCTCAGGTGGTCGACGGGCACAGAGACCGTGTCTTGACTTCGCACAGGTTTGTTGAGCCAACTGGTCTGGGTGTTGAATCTCTATTCGCGCGGTGTCGGAAACAGCGGAGTGCGGCGCTAGTCGCAGGCATTCTCGCGTTGTCCGGTGGCGCGACGGCGTTTCCCCCTTACGCAGATGCGGAAACAGAACCACTCGATGGTCTCTACACGCGCACCATCATCGACGCGGGGGACTCGAGGGTATTGGTTCCGGGAAACACGGCCGTGGTGAGGTTCACGCCATGCGGACCGGACTGCACGCACTGGTGCCTCGAATGCGACGCCAACAGCCCTGGTTTCAACCTGTATCGGCAGGGCGACAAGTGGATGAAAACCGACGACGACTCGATCGTCATTATCGACAGCGGCTCGCTCAAGGGATCCTTTGCTTCCACCTCCGGCCTCGCGTATTACATGACTTTCCAACTCACCAAGATCAGCTGAAGCGATCGCTCCCGTATCCCGCTGACTCCGTTCGAGTTCTTCGGCCCGTTCACTGCTGCGCCGCCGGATGCCGCGACAGGTCCACGGCGGTGTGGGGGAACACCGCCAGATCGACCATCCGATCGCCGCTGTAGAGCCGGGACTCCGGGGTGGCGCGGTTGTAGGTATCCTCGGCGGGGTCATCGCGCCGGGGCGTGTTGACGAGGCCGTCGGCGGCGTAGAACTCGAGCACGTCCTGGCCGTCGTCGGTCGAGACACCTTCGACTCCCGGGTGGGGCTTCTGCGGATGATCGGCTGCAGCCAGCCGGAACGGTGAGAGCGACGGATGAAATCCACGCGGCCCTTTCCTGTGTGCAAACGCTGTGCTGCACCCTTAGCTTTGGCCGGTCGCGGAGTCGCTTCGCGTTGATGACTCGCCTGGAGTCTCCGCAGAGGCGCGCGGCGATGCGTTCCAAATGGCCGCCTTGAGCTCGTGATATGTGCACTTGCACGGATGGAGGGCTTTCAGCGGTTCGAGCCGAATCGTTCTCTGCGTCGGCCTTTTACGGTTGAGAACACTCGTCGACAGCACATAAAACGTCCATTGTTCGACGTCGAGCGGGTCGACATTCTCGCGGTCCTTACCCTCGAGCAGACAGAAGACGTACACGTCGGCGCTTCGCTCCGCACTGGCCGGGTAGGTGCCGGTGCTGGCATCCCAGCCCATTTTGGGGGCGATGTCGAACGAGATCGTCGAAGGCTGGGTTCCCCACGATTGCACGTAGGCAGCCGACTTCACTTCCACCCCGATACCGTCGACGCGGAGGTCGACACTGTCCCATTCGACGCGCTTGGTGTCGAGGATGCCGAGCGCCTTGGCCACGATGTACTCGGCCAGGACGCCGCGGGTGGTGTTTGTCAGCAGGTCGTTATACGCCCAGGCCAAAAATTCTTGTTTATCCAAGTGAGTCATCGTCGAGCCTGCATCGCTTGAGCAGTTCCGTCGGCACCGCATAGTGGCGGCGCAGACCGCGAGCCAAGCCGCGCATCCCGCCAGCAGACCCCAGCCGGGGGAAAGGCTGCGCCGCAGGCTCATAGGGGAAATTCTAGGTCGGCGAATGAGGCTGGGCGCTCGTCGCAGCGGTGGCTCGCCGGCTCTCCGGCAACAATGCGAGGAAATTCACGAAAAGCTCTCCCCACCAGCACTTGTCACGTCCGCCCACCTCCCGCAGCCCTGAATCGCGGTCCTGCTGACCTGCAGGAGCAGCGGGCGCATTTTCGTCCCCAAGGCGGGGGATCACAGTCACCCGGAGGGAATCGGCAGTAGCCGACGAGAATTTCAGTTCCCGCAACAGGTGCCCGAAAGTGCCTGCTCAGCCCGTTTCGCGGTGGGAAACGCGGAACCAGAAGGGTTTGTGCAGCTCAACAGGCCGACGCTGGCGAGAACCGAGCCTGACGCCAGCGGATCGCATCAGCCCGTTGCACCGTGGAGCGGGCTGATGCGGGCCAACGTTCGGCACGGCGCGAGCCGGCAGCGCACGTGTCCGGTGCATGTTCGGGAAAAGCATCATCATGGGTGACCCAACCTGCGACGCTGTTCGATACAGGGCCGAGTCGGCGGCGGCAGCGCTCGGCTGCTGGTTTCCGTAGCCCGTGGAGCCGAACCGTGAGGGGGGAGCCGTGACACTCGTCAAGGCAATGAATCTGGGCCGGATTGTTCTGGCGGGCGGGGTCGCCGTCTCGGCTGCCCTGATGTTCGCCCCGCTCGCGGGGGCTGATCCCGATCCGCACATCCCCAACGGGGCCGCGGGATGGTGTCCCGGCGGGCAGCAGAACCAAGGCCGCCAGTATTGCCTCGGCGCGCCATTCCCCGACGGCACCTTCCTCGTTCAGGGTTTCGGCATCGTCGCCAGCCAGCCCTTCCGAGGCCCGCAATGGGACGCATCCTCGTGGTGCGCAAGCATGGTCAACGGCCGCATCCAAGGCACGCCGGCCGGTTGCGGCCAGGGGTGAGTTCCTCGGCGGCGCCTTGTGCAGCGCGGTGACCGGCAGCCGCCCGCAGCGGGGAACCTCAATCACCGCGTTAGCGGGGTTCTGCCCTGCCCTCTCCTGATGGCTTCAGGCTTCACGGCCACAAGAGTTTCAGTGATCGAACTGTCGGGCACCGACAGGCCGGGGCCCGTAATCCCACTTGTGCCGTCATTGCGGCAGTCCGATCACCGTCAAAATTCCGGTACGTATGTCCCGGGCGTGAGGGCGTCGCCGCCGGTGAAATATGCGAGGTCATTCTTCACCTCGTCAAAGACTATCGACGACGTCTTTGGCGAATCGAACTGGTCAGCCAAGTTGTAATACGGTGCAAAACCAACCCAGAATGTGTGGACCACGGGTACCGGCCACGTCCAACGCCGGAATACGATTCCGTCAGCTTCGGCCTGCTCGAGAACGTCTCCGTATGTCAAGAGCGGCACAAAATCGAATTCGGCCATCAGATGCAGCCTCGTGTAATCCGTGTTGGTTTCGGGGATGATCGGGGAGGCGATTGTGATGACGTCGGTGACTTTGTAGCTTTGATCGCGCAGGGCTGCCGCGATGTTTTGAGCGTCCATTCCCCCTTGGCTGAAACCCACCAACATAATCGGCGCCGTGTCCGGCACAGTATCTTTGATCCTGTTGAGGAACTCCTCATCGACATAAGGCTTGCCGTCGACACCGCTATAAAGCCCGAAGTTTCGGAATAATTCTTGCTTCGAGGTGAATCCGGTCCCACCGAAGTAGACGACATAACCTGATTCGCCGTTAGCCGCCGCGATCTTGTCGATGTGCATCCCGTCACCGACGCCATTGGTCGTGTCCTCTAGTCGCTGAAACAGCCCCCGCATGGTTCCGAACTGTTGCTGCTGGTTGTTGCTCGCCGTCGCCACCCGCCCGGTGTCGATGACGAGGATTTGGGGTTTGTCGACGTGAATGGGGTCGTACAGATACCGGCCGTTCGGGCTGATCATCAGCGGCAAACCGGCACCGCCGTAACCGACGGTATCGGCGTCCACGGGTAGATAGCCCTCGTCCAAGGTCGCTTTTTTGATGTCGACCGTCTGAACGCCGTTATCGCGGTATTCCACGTACAACTTTTCGCCGTCGGGGCTCACCGCCAGCGATGCGACTTCGTTATAGTTACCGGAAGGGCTGTAGGCGGGGGTCTTTACCAGTTCGCGGATGCCACCGGCTGGCGCGACGACGTTGATTGCGCCTCCTTCCGGCAAGCCCTCGACAGCGAAGTAGATTTCGCCGGTCCGGGGGTTGACAACGGGTTTCGCTCCGGTCGGGTATCCGTTCGACAGCGTCCAAATGGCACCCTCGCCCACCACGGTGTTCGAGCTCGGGTCGATGGCGGTCACCACACTGACCGGAGGAGTGGCTCCCCACTGCGAGCCTATCGCGTAGATGAGCCCGTTAGCGGCGATCAGTTGTGTGACAGCCGGGTCGGTCATGCTGAGCGGGATCTCTGTGTGGGCAAGCGTTTTCGCGGCCTGGCCGATGGGCAGTTGGATCGCGTGGACCGCCGCGCCATTACCGCCGGCACTGGAGTAACCCGGTACGTAGAGGTACTCCCCGCCGGGACTGAACGCTGCCGACCCGAAATTCAGGTAACCAACAGGCAACTCATACGCCTGCAGCCCTTCCCTGAAGCGGTCGGCGTCTACGGCGCTGTTATCCCGGATCGGAACGATGCCGTAACTGTTGATTCCAAGCGCAACGACTGCGTAGGCGACGTCGGGTTCCGGACTGGCGAGTATCGAGACGAGCGACCCGGGTTGGGCGCCAACGTCAATGACGCCGGGGAGCGGTTTATTGGTCTGCGTGTCGAAGACCGAAATCGTCGCTGACTGGTTGCCGAAGTAGATGTAGTGGCCGACCATCACCGGAGTCGTGTAGACGTCGGCCGGAATGGGCTCGGCAACAGTCACGACCCCATCGCGATAAGGAACACCCGGTTTCGTGTCAATGATCACGATGCCTGTAGGGGTGAGGTCGTAGAGGTAGCGACCGTCCTGCGACTGCAGCACTATGCCGTGGGCGGCAGCGTCAATGTCGAGCGTCTGGACGATTGTCGGTGTGGTGATGGTGGGTGACGGCTCGGCGGAGATAGTTGTTTTGGCTCCGTCGGATTTGCGGGTGACCGTTAAAGCACCCCCTTCTAGGTTGACGTCGTTGGTGTCCACTGCGACAGATATGTCGGTGGTGGACAAGGTCTGGGGGTCGGTTTTTGTCACGGAGTCTGATCCGCTGTTGGCGGACCAGACCGTGCCATCGGGGCCGACCGCCACCCCTTGCGGGTTCCAGCCGACCTGAAGGTTGCTTGTGGTGTGCTGAGGACTAATCGTCGTCACGGTGTTGCTGCCGCTGTTGGTCACGTGCAGCGTCTGGCCGGCGGCGGTGATGGCCGTCGGCGCCGACCCGACGGCGATGGTGTCCTCGGTGTACGACGACGCCCCCGAACTGGTGGTGATGCCGTTCGTGCTACTGAAATCGGCGGCCAGGGCGGCCGCAGCGAACAGCCCCGCCACTGCACCGTTCTGAATCGCCTGGCTGTTGGGCGTGAAGATGATGACGAGGTCGTTCTCGGGGTCGGTCACGGCGATGCTGCCGTCGGACTCAACGGCGATGCCGAATGGGTTGGCCCCGTCGAAGACCAGCTCGTCAACGCTGAAGTTGTCGGCGGGGTCGATGATGCTGATGCTGCCCCCGCCGTAGTTGGCGACGTAGATCCGCCCGTCGGGGCCGGCGGCGACCCCGACCGGGATGTTGCCCACCGTGATCGTCGGGCCGGCGGCGAGCGTGGGGCCGATGACGCTGACGGTGTCATCGGCGCTGTTGGCGATGTAGGCCGATCCGTCGATGCCAAAAGCGATACCCGCCGGGGCGGTCCCGACCGGGATCGCATCCCCGAGTGGGGTGGCGTCGGCGTCGAGTACCGACACGGTGTTGTCGCCGGTGTTGACCACCCACACCCGCCCCTGCGCATCGACCGCAACGGCGGTGGGGGTGGATCCGACCGCGACGGTGGTCATCAGGGAATCACCGCCGGGGGCGATGATCGAGACGGTGCTGGCCCCGCTGTTGGTGACATACACCTGCCCGTCAGCACCGACCGCGACCGCCGAGGGGGTGCTGCCGTCGCGTTGCAGGATCGCGGTCAGCGCCTCGGTGTCCACCCCGATCGGGGCGGACACCGCGATCTGGACGGACTGCTGGCCGGCGGTGGCGGTGATGGTGAATGTTGCCGACCCGTCGGCGCCGTCGCTCCACGCCTGCAGCAGGGCGTCGGTGGTGGGGGTGAACGTCCACACCCCGGTGCCGGGATCGACACTGACTCCGCCCTGCCAGGGATTCGGGTTACCGTCCAGCATGTAGGTCACCGCACCGCCCGACGGTGAGGTGACGTCCACTCCGCCGGTGACCACCCCGGTGGCGGCGTCACGGCTAGCGACGCTGTAGCCGGGGTCGCCCACGACCAGATCCTGCGACGACGAAACCGATGGCACGACCACCACGCTGATCGTCTTGACCGCTGAGCGGACCCCGTTGGTGGCCGTCACGACGAAGGTGTCGGTGGTGGTGTCGGTGGCGTCCTGGCGTTGGGCGTCGGTGGGGGTGTAGGTGAACACCCCGGTGGCGGCGTCGAGGCTGACCGTCCCGCCGCCGCTGCTCGTGGCGGGGGTGCTGTAGGTCAGGGTGCGTCCGGCGGTGTCGGTGAACACCGCTGTGCCGGTGACCACACCGGTGTCAGGGTCGGGAGTGTTGACCGTCGCTGTGCCGGCGACCGGGGTGCCCGGGTCGACCGCCACGGTGACGGTGAGGGAAGTGCTGCCGCCGTTGCCGTCGGTGACGGTCGCGGTGAAGGTGTCGGTCGTCTCCGCTCCGGCGCTCTGCCGGGCGGTGACGGTGGGGGTGTAGGTGAACACCCCGGTGCCGGGGTCGATGACGGCCTGCCCGAAAGCGTCCAGGGGCGGGGTGTCGATCGCGTAGGTGAGCGGGCCACCGGTTGCTCCGGCGACGGTGAGGTGTCCGGTGACCGCCCCGGTGGCCTCGTCGATGCTGTCGATCACGGCGGCGGCCTCGAAGACGGCGGCGGTCCCGACCGGGACGGGGGTGACCACCGTGATGGTGCCGTCGTTGGGGTTGGTCAGGTAGAGGCGTCCGTCGGGGCCGGCGGTGATGCCCATGCTGGCCGCACCGAGGGTGAAGGTGGCCGATCGGGTGCCGTCGGCGGTGAGCAGGGCGATGTCGCGGACCGGCCCGCCGAGGTCGGTGACCACCAGATGCCCGTCGGGGGTGACCGCGACGCCGAAGGGCGCCCCGCCCATGACCCAGGAACTCTCGAGGGTGGTGTCGGGTTGGTAGAGGTTGAGGTAGCCGACACCGTTGGTGTCGTAGCCGACCACGGCGATGCGCCCATCCGGGCCGACGGCGACGGCGGTCGGGTTGCTGACGTCGATGACCGCCGTGATGGCGCCGCTGGGGTGGTAAAGGGTGACGGTGTTGTCTTCGGGGCTGGTGAGGTAGACCTGGCCGGCGGTGTCGATGGCGATCCCCCCGAGGGGGGCGGGGTGGGAGCCCAGGGCGACGCTGGTGACGGCGAAGCCGTCGGCGGGGTTGATGGTGGTGAGGGTGTTGTCGGTGTAGGTGGTGGCCACGATCAGCCCGTCGGGGTTGATGGCCAGGGCCTGCGCCGACACGGCCAGTTCGATGCTGGCCTGCAGGGTTCCGTCGGGGGTGTAGACGGTGACGGTTTGAGTGTCAGGGTCGGCGATGTAGAGGCGTCCGTCGGCGTCCAGGGCGATCCCGGTCGGGGTGCCGCCGACCTCGCGGGCCTCGGTGTCGAGGTCGACTTGGCCGATGACGGGGGCCGAGACCATGGTTGCGGTGCCGTCGGAGGCGGTGATGGTGAACTCGGCGGCGCCGTCCTGCCCGGAGGTCCAGGCGGCGAAGCCGGCCTGCCCGGTGGGGGTGAACCTCCACTGCCCGCTGGCCGGGTCGACGATCACGGTTCCCACCGCGGCGTCGACGGGTGCGTCCAGGGTGTAGGTGAGCTGCCCGCCCGGGTCCAGGAGATTCAGTCCGCCGCTGACCACTCCGGTGTCGGGGTCGGTGGTGGAGTAGAAGCCGGCCTCGGTCACCGGGATCGGGGTGAGCACCGTGGTCGTCCCGCCGTCGTCGCCGATGAGGTAGACGGAACCGTCGGGGCCTAGGGCGATCCCGCTGGCCGGGGCACGGGTGACGGTGCTGGTGCCGTCGGGGCTCAACACCGTCAGGATGTCGTGGTTGCCGTCGGCCACATACACCGCGCCGTGGCCGTCGACGGCCACCCCGAGGGTCACCGTGAAATCCCCCAGGGGGGCGCTGTCGGCGGTGTACAGGGTGTCGGCGATCGTCCCGTCGGGGTTGCGCAGGCTCACCCGGGTGCTGCCGTAGTCATCGGAGAAATCGGCGACATAAATGGAGCCGTCGGCGCCGATCGCGACGTCGGCGGGATAGGCGCCGGCACCCAGATCGACGATGTCGGCGATCTGCCCGTCGGAGGTCAGGATCGACAGACTCTGCTGATCGAGGCTGGCGACATAGAGCCGCCCGTCGGGGCCGAACGCCAACCCGGCCGCCCCGGTGATCGGGGCGAACAGCGCCACCGGCTGCCCGCCGCTGGAGTCGGCGACGACCACCCCGGCCTCGCCCCAGTAGTCGGTGGCGTAGATACGCCCGTCGGGGCCCACGACCGCATCCCACGGCCGGAACCCCAACACGACCGGGTCCCCGGCCGAACCGTCGGGGTTGATCGCCGACAACCCGTCGGCGGCATCGACATACACGGTTCCGTCACCGCCCAGGGCCACCACGGTGCCCCCGCCGGAGGTGTCGCCGTCCAGGACGCTGGCGGCGAAGTCGGCGGCCGCCTCGACTGGGGCGCTGACCGCGACCGTCACCTCGGCCTGCCCGTCGGAGGCGGTGATCGAGAATCCGGCCGTGAGCGGGGTTTCGGCCAGCCAGGCGTCGAGCCGGGCCTGCGGGGAGGGCCGAAACGCCCACGCCCCGCTCTGGGCGTCGACCGCCACCACCCCCAGGTCAGGATCCAGCGCAGCGGCCAGGGCGTAGGTGAGGGCATCGCCGTCGGGGTCGCTGACATCGACGGTCCCGGCGACGATCCCGGTGAACGCATTGGTGGCGGTGATCGCGAACCCAGGATCACCGGCCACCGGCGACTGATCGACCAGGACGGCCGGTGCGACCACCACGGACACGGTTTCGGTCGCACTGCGCACCCCGTTGGAGGCGGTCACCACGAAGCTGTCGGTGCTGGTGTCGCCGGCGTCCTGGCGTTGGGCCTCGGTCGGGGTGTAGGTGAACATCCCCGTGGCGCTGTCGAGGCTGACCGCCCCGCCGCCGCTGCTCTCAGCGGGGGTGCTATAGGTCAGGGTGCGTCCGGCGGTGTCGGTGAAGATCGCTGCGCCGGTGACGGTCCCGGTGTCGGGACTTGGGGTGTTGATGGTGGGGCTGCCGGCGATGGGGGTGCCCGGGTCGACGGGCACGGTGACGCTCACGGAGCTGGTGGACAGCCCGTTGTGCGCGGTGGCGGTGAAGGTGTCGGTCGTCGCAG
>Ga0209607_1003253_pt1 | contig 12537 bp, 17 predicted proteins | sample AD_UKC117_MetaG_FD_184413 | JGI IMG/M metagenome (GOLD analysis project Ga0209607, IMG submission 184413) | Active sludge microbial communities of municipal wastewater-treating anaerobic digesters from Hong Kong - AD_UKC117_MetaG (SPAdes)... | ecosystem: Engineered > Bioreactor > Anaerobic >... | reverse complement strand
ATTGTAACACTGGTCACCATGATGACCCGAAGGTCGTAGACCTTCAAGAATTGTAGATGCATGGCCCGGCCCACCCGCTCCGGTCCGGCCTTTCAGCATTGTAGAACCGGTTACCCATTATGACCCGAAGGTCGTAGACCTTCAGGAATTGTAACACTGGTCACCATGATGACCCGAAGGTCGTAGACCTTCAAGAATTGTAGATGCATGGCCCGGCCCACCCGCTCCGGTCCGGCCTTTCAGCATTGTAGGGTCAGCAGTCATAAATATTGGGTTGATCGTAGATCATCCAATTGTACCTAAGGCCGCTCCCCGACGTTCCTATTTTACCCTAACGTATTTCTCGCTGGTATAGTTGCTTTTATCCACTTCACCCATCTCGTCTGCCGGCCATACCTGTATCAGGGTATCATTGGCAACGACTATCCTCATTCTCAGCGTCTTACCTATATAATCTTCTGAAGAATGGTATTTGATGGTTTCCTTATATACGATACCCTCAAGGGTATAGGAACCGCCGCCGAAGTTGTCTGTTTTCACTGTATCCTGGGAATATTCACCCACGAACATCCAGTAGTTATTGCACCACATCTTCACCTGGCTTCCCTGGTAGGTGCCAGGGTATGTGGCGATAACGGAGTCATTTTCTATTTGTTTGGCGTAGATGAGGTCCCATGCGCCAACGACAGGGTTTACGGGCTCCTGGTTGCATGCCGAGAGCATAATCAGGAGCATTGAGCTTAGAATGGCAATTTTTTTCATAGGCAGTCAAGTTTAGATTAATCTCCGGTTATGTCAGATAAATTTACGCTATTTGGCTACTCAAGTCAAGTTTATTTGGATTATAGCCTGACGGAGGGATTTGAATGGCGTTTGACTATGCCCGATCAGGCAATAAATATTGGGCAAAATCATCCCCTGAACAAATTAAATTAAAAAATATTTGCCAAACAGTTGACAATATTAAAAACCCTTTTTATATTTGAAGTGCTGCATTTCTAAAATCGAATAAATGACTGATTGGAGGTTTGTATTCCAACTATTGGGTGTTTATCTACCCTTGCGTCATAGTACCCTGATACCATGCGGATATTTCTCTTCCACTGGAGTTTTAATTACTAATTGAAGGACAAGATGGAGTTGCTTCCCAAAGAATGGTCAGCCAAAATCCTTGCAGATTACCTGTGCAGGATTGCCACAAGGAGTAAGGTCATTTACTGGATAATCATTATCATTCTTGTTGCCGCATTGGTTTCTTTGCCTCTCATTTATGTAGATGTAGCAATCCGGTCACGAGGCTTCTTTCAATCTGACATTGAAAGGCAACCAATTCAGGCTCCTTGTAGTGGAAGGGTTGATTATACAGCACTCAAAACTGGTCAAAATGTGTCTAAAGGCGACACTTTAATGATAATAGGTTCAGAGGCCAAATTGGCAGAGCTTTCTTCTGTTGAACAGCGAGTATCCGAAAATGCTTTTGCAATCAATGACTTAAATAACCTGCTGACAATCAGGCTAAACGGAACCAAGTTAAGTTCAGTGACTCTTGTCACTCACCGCTACCTTGCAGAATATGCAGGCCTCGCTAGAATAATTGATCTACAGGCTCAATCATATTTTAAAACAAAGTCAGAATATCTCAGAACGAAAAAATTGCATGATCAGAAAGTTATTTCAGATGCTGAATATGAGGCATCATATTTCAATTTCAGGTCAGAACAGGAAAACCTGGCCCAGGCCGTAGCACAAACCTTAGCGAAATGGGAACTGGATCTGGCACAAAGAAGAAATGATTCAATTATTCTTCAGGCTGAACTACTTCGCTGTAATGAGGAACTAAAGAATCGAACAATAGTTGCACCACTCAGCGGCGAGATTATCTATAGCAGCGAAATACAGACAGGAGCATTGGTTTATGATAATCAGCACATTGCAGAGATTTCTCCTGATGGTGACATTGTGTGCATATGTTATGTTTCTCCCGGAGATATAGGAATGATAAAGACAGGATTGCAGGTTCTCATTCAGGTTGACGCTTTGAAGTATACTGAATGGGGATTGGTCAAGGCCAGGATAACAGATATTTCTGATGATTTTATAGTGGATGAAGGACACTCAGCCTATTTCAGAGTTGAGTGTAAGCCGGAAAGAAATTATTTGTTGCTTAAAAATAGTGTTGTAGCAGAACTCAAGAAAGGGATGACTTTCAATGCTAGAATTGTCATCACCAGAAGGAGTCTTTTTAATCTGTTGTTTGACAAGATGGATGATTGGTTAAATCCGTACACAAGCTAGTTCATCAATGGGAGTCAGAGTTAAACAGAGAGATATTACTGATTGCGGGGCGGCTTGTCTTGCCTCAATTGCATCGTATTACAATGTGAATCTTCCTCTCGCTCGCATCAGGCAATTCGCCAGTACAGACAGGAAGGGCACAAATGTGCTTGGATTAATGGAGGCGGCAGAAAAAATTGGCTTTACTGCCCGGGGGGTTCGTGCTGATTGGGATAGTCTTTTTAAAATACCTGTCCCGGCAATTGCACATGTGATTGTCAGAGAGGTGCTGACTCATTTTGTTGTAATTCTCAAAGCTACTAAGAAGTATATTAAAATCATGGATCCAGGTGATGGCGAGATTCATAAATTAGCCCATGATGATTTTCAAGGGCAGTGGACAGGAGTACTGGTTTTGATGGCGCCTGGCGAAAGATTCAGGATCAGAGATGAAAAGGAAAAGCTTTGGACGAGGTTACTCCACCTGGTAAGACCCAGTAAGAGTATCCTGATTCAGGCGCTGGCAGGAGCTATGGTATATTCAATACTGGGGCTGTCTGTTTCGATATTTGTCGGACGGCTGGTTGATAATGTTATCCCTGGAAACAATCCCAATTTGTTGAACTTGTTAGGAATTGTGATGATGATTATCATTATGAGCCGCTTTACCCTGCTGATATTTCAGTCGATATTTATTCTGAAGACCGGTCAAAGGATTGATGCTTCCCTAATTCTAGGTTATTACCAACAGTTATTGAAGCTGCCCAAGACGTTTTTCGACAATATGAGGACAGGCGAGATAATATCAAGAATTGGGGATGCAGTTAAAATAAGGGTATTCGTAAATGATGTGTCTATCAGTCTGGTATTAAACCTGTTCATTCTGACGGTATCATTCGTTATTATGTTCGCATTCTACTGGAAGCTGGCTTTGATCGTACTGTGTGTTATTCCTTTCTATTATCTCATTTATTTTATTTCTAACAAGCTTAATAAGAAGACTCAGCGGCTTGTTATGGAGCGATCAGCTGATCTTGAGGCTCAATTGGTTGAATCCCTGAACAGTGCTGCCACCATAAAAAGGTTTTCACTGGAAGGTATAGCTAATCTTAAGACAGAATCAAGATTTGTCAGCATGCTGGAAGGTGTATATAAATCGGGGATGAACTCAATCTTTTCATCCACCTCTTCTGGCCTGATAACCCAAATTATTACTATAATGGTTTTGTGGGTTGGGACTGGTTATGTGCTAAAGACCCATATCACTGCCGGTGAATTACTTTCATTCTATGCAATCATTGGATATTTCACAGGTCCTGTATCTGGAGTAATTAACTATAACAGGACTCTACAGGATGCACGCATTGCTGCTGACAGGCTTTTTGAGATTTTTGATCTGGAGCCGGAGGATGATAGTGGTAAAATTGAATTGGTGCCAGAATTGATAGGAGATATACACTTTGAAAATGTATCATTCAGATACGGGACCAGGGTCACGGTATTTGAATCGCTCAATTTATCGATTAAAAAGGGAGCCTTTACCGCAATAGTTGGTGAGAGCGGATCCGGGAAGACAACTTTACTTTCGCTTTTGCACCGGTTATATCAAATCAGCGGAGGTACAATAAGTATTGGCAATAACAGTGTATCAAATTTCTCGAACCGGTCTCTCAGGAAGGTTATTGCTTGTGTACCTCAGGAGATTGACCTGTTTACCGGATCAATCGCTGATAATATTGCTCCATCTGAAGTAGAGCCGGACATGAAAAAAATTCTGGAGGTATGCTCCGGCTTGGGTATGTCTGAATTTATTGAAAGTACTCCCAGTGGTTACAACACCATGCTCGGTGAGCATGGAACCAAACTTTCAGGAGGACAGCGCCAACTAATAGCAATTGCTCGTGCCATGTATCTCCAGCCAGAGATTCTGGTGTTGGATGAGGCTACATCTTCGCTGGATCCCATAACCGAAGATCGTATACAACATGCTTTAACGAAGTTCAAAGAGTCAGGCCGGACTTTGATAGTAATTGCTCACAGGCTTTCAACAATAAGAAATGCTGACATCATACATGTATTACACAAAGGGGTAGTGACAGAATCCGGCACCTTTCAGGAATTGATCAACAGGAAGGGTTTTTTCTGTGACATGTTAAAGCATCAAGGATTGATATTAAACCATCAGAATGAGAAGGTAAAAATCTTAACATCATGAAAATATTTGAATACTTGGATCGCATCAACAGGATGCACAGAATGTTAATCAGGCAGCATACCGGGACACCATCAGAATTTGCCAGTCACTTAGGGGTTAGCAGAAGTACACTTTATGAAATGATTGATGAATTGAAATCCCGCGGAGCCCCAATTTCTTACTCGAAGTCATCATGTACCTTCTTTTACGCCGAGCCTTTCGAGATTAATGTGACCTGTTCCATGCGAGTACTTGATTATTGTGAAAAAAAACAATTGACCGGGGGTATTTTTTCTGGCAGAGTTCTTTTTTTCCGGACGGTACATCCAGAATTTTATAGTGGATAATAACCTGCCAGGTTGTCTCGAGTATTAATAAAAAGAAATGCTATGAAAAAGACAGAAACGATTTTAATGGAACTGACTCCTCCTGAAATGCTAAGGATCAATGGAGGTAATCCTCTCAGGTCATTACTGAGGAAGGTTAATCCTTGGATTGCCCTTGCTACGGCAGCGATTTATGTATACGATAACTGGGATGACTTCGTGGAGGGATTACAAGAGGGTTATGAAAGTACACGCAATAAATGAAATGTCATGGAAAATCTAGATGTAAACGTTGGTTGGGCCTTAAGTAATGAAGAATTAATCGAAATTACAGGAGGCGATCCCTTCATGAAGGATCTTGGGAGATTTTTGGGTAAAATTGGTGGAAGGATTGTCAACGCCATCACTGAAGGTACTCAGGATCAATGGATGTTAGATGTTGATCCAAAATTGCTCTTTGGTTAACTCCTAAAGGATTTTTAAGTCTATAGATTATTGCCTTTATATTCTTAGTGAATTATAAAGGCAATAGTCTTTATGATCACTTACTGAAGAAATACGGTATTACCACAAACTAAGCTGAGATAATGAGCAATAAACCAAGAAATGTTGGGAATCCAAATGAAGATAAAACTGTCCGCTGGTTACTTATTTTCCTTTATGTTGTCTTTTTTATTCAACTTTATAATTTTGTGAGTAATCTTATGCTTAAAATGTGAAAATTATAAGCTCTATCCTGTTCCTTATCTTTTGTGAAGCATTACTAGTTTTCCCGGGTGGTATTGTAGAAATAGTGATTAAACCAGCATTTTGCTCTGGCAATGAAAATCTAATTTCTATTATTGCATTCTCAACATCAGGCATTGTTGTACTCTTAGGCTTAAAACTATTCTTTAATGATATATTTCTAAGAATAAGGGATCTATTGAATGTGAGTATTAAAAATCTAGCGATTTTCCTGGGATCCATCTTGGCTATGATTATATTATTCTCGTTAGTGGTATTTCTGAGTAATAAGATAAATCTCATTCACATTAGAGTAGCCTCCGATAGGCAGTTTGACTTTCTGGGTATTTTGCTTCTTTTTATAATGTCACTTGTTGTTGCTGTGGTAGAGGAAATTGTATACAGAGGGGCTGATCTTTCTTATCTTCAACGGAAATTCAATCCATGGATTGCTATACTCTTGATTTCCATATTTTTTTCAATTGGACATGTACAATACACTGGTGTTCTTTCTTATATTACTGCTTTCATATTTAGTGTTTTAGCATCTATAATTGTTATTAAAACAAATACTCTATTTATGGCAATTGGACTGCATTGTGGTTGGAATTTTGCATATTCATATAATAACTTATTTTTTAATCTAGACAGTAAAATCATTCCATCTTGGGGTAAACTTTTTGAGTTTTTCGAGATCGGAATATTAACCTTAGTCCTCTTGTTATTTTTGTGCTATTATGACAAGCGGGTACAAACTAATGAAAATAGGGACGAAAAGTGATCTAGATAGATACATTTAGTACTAAGAGGCAAGTGATTCAATGACTAGTCTAATAGATGAGGATTTCTCCTTTTGTTTCGTTGTAATCAGGAAAAGGAATAAAGTTATTTCAATGGAGTAATGCCAGTTAATCTGGGCAAAGAAGCGAAGATCTCATTCATCCCAATGCTAACGTCAACTGTAAACCAAATAAACATTAAGGGAAAAGCTTGGATAAGAATCATTTATAGCCATGAATCTAGATTACCTGAAGAATTCTCTTACTATGAGCCCGTGTAATATAGACGATAATAATACCCGGGGGCATGGGGCAGTTTGTTCCAGGGTTTTAGGCTATCCCGGATTGCTATTGAATTACACGACAGAGAAACGTTTTAGGATGGATTCCAGTGTTCCCTAAAAGAGGGAAAGGGTAGTGCCTTTAATTGATAATGAATGAAAGCCTATAATTGCGTGATATTTGCTGTTAAACATTCTAATTAAAATGAGTGGTAATAAGAACATTGATTTAATTCTATTTATAGTATTCCTTATCCTGACCACTGTGGGAGTTGCACTGATGAGGTCTCTTCCTCTTCATAATAAGATTATCGGATTCATTAGTGATACTGCAGCAAATATTGGTGGTGTACTGGTGGCCTCCTCATTATTCATCTGGCTCAAAGGGTACAGGACATATAAATTAAGGATCCGGATAATCCTGGCAGTTTGTTTTGGTTTTATAGTCTACGAGTTAATTCAGATATTTCTTCCATGGGCCACTTTCGATGTCAACGATATGCTGGGTACTCTGCTTGGTGCATTGATTGCCATCGGAATAAATTTGATGGTTGTTGTTTTTTGCTTCAATAAAAGATGACAGTTGTGCTTCATCGGGGAAACAATGCCTGTTCATTCATATAAGTAGCGATGGCCTATAAACCTTATCTTAACGGTGAGAGCATTAACTCCTTTTCTTCTCATTGTCAATAGTAATTTATTTGAAGAAACCATGGAACTGCTATTTTAATCCGGACAGTAAGTTAAGCTAAAATGCTTAATTTAACGGATATGAGAAAAAGAAGAAGATTTGATCGTGAGTTTAAACAGATGGTTATTGAACTCAGTTATAATCGGGAGGACATATCTGCACTGGCATCCGAACTGGATATAAGTGCTGATTTGATCTACCGATGGCGAAGGGAGGCAGAGCTTCATCGAGATGCGAGTTTCCCGGGCCAGGGTAATAAGATTCTAACCGATGAGCAAAAAGAAATCACAAGATTAAAGAAAGAGCTTCGTGATGCACAGCTAGAGCGCGACATCTTAAAAAAAGCTGTAAGCATTTTCTCCAAGAACGATGGCAAATATTCCAGTTTATAAGATTAAATGACTCCATATTTCCCATTGAGAAGATGTGTAAAGTATTAAAAGTAAGCAGGAGTTCATATTACAGTTGGCTGATTCGTAAGCCCGGGAAGCGGGATATCGAGAACGAGGATTTATCAAATCGCATAAAAAGGATTTACGAGTTCAGTAAAAAGACCTATGGCAGCCCCAAGGTTACAATAGCACTTCTGGAAGAAGGCATCCCTGTGTCAAGACAACGAGTAGCCAGATTAATGAAAAAGCAACATTTGCAGAGCATTATTCGTAAGAAGTGGGTTGTAACAACTGACTCCAGAAATAATTACCCTGTGGTGGAAAATAAGCTCAATAGAGACTTTACGGTGACCCGAAGAGCGCAGGTGTGGGTGTCGGATATCACTTATATTAAAACTTGGCAAGGGTGGCTTTATTTGACGGTTATAATAGATCTTTATGATAGAAAAGTAATTGGTTGGGCATTTATCAGATCTTTAAAGGCAGTCCATACAACCATTCCGGCTTGGAGGATGGCCGTCAGGAACCGACCCATTACCCAAGTGCTGATTTTTCATTCTGACCGTGGTGTTCAATATGCCTGTAATGAGTTTAAAGAATTGCTCTCATCCTACAAACTTGTCGAAAGAAGTATGAGCCGCAAAGGTGATTGCTGGGATAACGCTGTTGCAGAAAGTTTCTTCAAAACGTTGAAAGTTGAGCTTATTTATCAAAATAGTTTTAAGACTTTCGAAGAAGCTCAATTGTCAGTATTCGAATACATTGAGGCATGGTATAATGTAAACAGAATCCATACAACGATAAAAACATCAATAAAGAACAAAAAAGAGATTTTAATAAATCAATTAGTGGCTTAATAAAATGTCCGGAAAACTATTGCAGGATCAAATAATTTATTTCTTGTAATTATGGAGATCGTTCTTGTTGTCTTGTTTGTGTCAATCATGGTTGGTGTGCACTATCTGAAAAGTAGGTTGCCCACAAAGATTTTGATTCCATTATCGTTATTTATCGGAATCGCCATGCTTATCTGGTTCTGGGTTTTCTGGGAGGGGGAGATTCCTGGACGGATACTTATCACAGTATTAGTCCTGAGTGGATTGTATACATCATTTAGGAAACGGAAAGCAAAAGAGGTGTGAAAATGGGTTTTTTCGGGAGAGAGTGCATTGGGTCCAGTTTAATATAGGGATTCACAAGTGGGCACTTAAAAGCCACTGATTATTTCATAATTTTTAAAAATGGCAATTTTCTAATTCCCAAAGGTGATTCTTTTTTCACACAAAAGACTATGGTAAACAGAAACAAACCTAATGCACTGTTCTGGATTTTTATTATGACAATAGCAAGTGCTTTAATTTTGCTTGTATATAGCTTGATACAACTTTTTGCAAGGCAAGGACCCTTCTTGTTTAGAACCAATGTAAGCGAAATACTTGGCGTTATCACTTCGTTGCTAATCTTGCTTTCATGTTTTCTTTTCTTCAGCAATCACAGGGGTGATCTTTATGGGATGCCCAGAGGACGGAAATCTATCAAGAAATAAGTAAAAGATGTCCGCTGAGGGAAGCTCATTGGAATCTATCGTTGAACCTGAGGGCTTAATCCGGTTCCTTAAACATCCATGCTGGACGGGTAGTATTGTCCATCCTACAGCTGGCAGTTTTATTATTCTTCTCATAGTTTATTTCTTGTTGACAATCCCACTGAGTTTCCTGGCCCAGGTAGTGTCAGCCGCACTGGATTTGTCCAAATCAGCGACTGAACTTGACTGGACACAAAGAGTGATACGAGGCATTCTGCTGGGGCCGCTGGTTGAAGAACTGCTCTTCAGGTTGATCTATGTTTTTACCAGAAGAAATCTGGCTGTAATCATAGGGACTTCGCTGGTTCTGCTGTTGGTGTTCCTTTTCCGTGCAAGCTATGTAAAAGTCGTACTGTTCGCTATTGTTATTCTCTTTGGCAGCATACTGCTTCTCACTTTCGAAAAGAGCAAACAAATATACTATGGTCGTTTCCGATTCTTTTTCTTTCTATTGGCCGGGGCATTTGCCTTGATGCACCTGTTTAATTTTCAGGGAATAACTTTGCTCAGGCTGATGCCGGCGCTATTCATCGTTCTTCCCCAGCTGATCCTGGGAACAATCCTCGGATATGTCAGACTGACTTATGGATTCTTTTATGGTCTCCTCTTTCACTTGATGGTAAATAGTCCGCTCCTTTTACCATAAGTGTGAATATTAACTTTTGTGAGCAAAAAAGACGGATTCTATAAGACGAATCGTATTATTTGGTACTACAATTTCGTAAATTTGGTAAGACTAAGTCACATTTTTTTATGTTCTGTCTCTGATATTAAGTTGAAAGTCCTTTATACCTAAACCTGCTATTATGAAAAAGCTTGAATTGATTCTGATTGCCGGAGCCTTAGTGGGACTCCTGCTGGCACTGCTCAATGTTCCGTATCACTCCGTGGCAGTGTCATTATTTTTGGTGGCTCTGGGTACACTTTACCTCTACCTGGGCTTTGCTCTCTTCAATGATATTCCGTTCAGCAAAATCTTTAAATCAGAATCATATCGGGGCATCGGACCATGGAGGATTGCCATAGCTATCGGAACCGGACTGGGACTGTCACAACTCACTGTCGGTTTCATGCTTGCAGTCGGGAATTATCCGATGACCAGATCATTCCTTAGCTTTGGTCTTGTCCTTACAGCGTTGATGCTGCTCCTTGCCCTGATCAGAAACAGGAAGGAGAAACATCAATTTTACAGGAACATCGCCCTGAGATGTGCCATTTTCATTATCATCGGTACTGTCTTCCTGCTGGTACACGTGCAACAGGGACAGGCAACCTGAAGAAAATGAGCCCGCGTATAAGAAGAAAAATACAAATGGCCGGATTGATCCTGAGTCTGATATGCCTGGCAGTGGCTGTGGTCATGGCCCCGCTTAACCCTCCCGGATCAATGGGAAGAATAGTGATGACAGGAGTGGCTGTTGTGGGCATACTGACCAGCCTGTCCTTCTTCCTGCAACTGAGACAGAATAAACCGTGACAACTGAATACATCTTACACTATGAAAGACAAACTAATCCGCTTCGCCATCTATGCTGTTATCATGACCGGCCTGCTCTTCCTGGCCTTGATGCTGCTTGATCTCCGCGAGGGCTCTTTCCGTGAGAAGGCGCCGGCGAACCTGATCATTTCAGTAATCGTCGGTGTACTGACTCCGGCCTTGCTGGTCTTCTTCAGGAAATCGGACAGATAATACCGGGAAGGGACTGTCTGACCTGACCCCATGCAGGCACCTTTGTGATCTTCCCATAATTTTTTTACCTTTCACGGTGCAATCAAACAGAACCCCGATGAACCAACTGGTGCTAAGAGACAAAGCACAGGAATACGTGTTCCGGTTCCTGGGCGGACTGACACTCCTCGGGGTGGGCCTGCAACTGGTCACCCAGAGCCCCAAAAGGCCGATATTCTGGGTGCTGGTGGTGGTCTTCATTCTGGTTGCTGTCCTCTTCTTTACAATGCTTCTTGGCACTCTCATAAGCAAACTCATCGTAGATGACGGTATCCTGACCATACGGTGGAACACCAAGGTATTCAGGCAACATCTGCGCATTGACGAGATCAGGGAGATAACCGAGGACAAACGCAATATACGCATTATTATGAAGGACGGTCACACAGTGCGACTGCCCGTCAGACTGATGGAAGCGGACCAGCGACGGGCCGCCCGCGCATTCCTCAGGGAACACACAGCGCTGTAATCCTTCGCGAAAAGGACATCGGCGAAAGCCTCTTCCCGGGTACCCGCCACAGGCTACGCTGACCCTCCAACAATGATTCACCCTGCAATCCGATCAGCATTATTTCTTATCTTTACATTGAAAACAATCCTGCAATGAAACAGCTTGTACTCAGGAATACCCTTTATGAACGGATATACCGTTCACTGGGAGTCGTATGCCTGGTGATGGTGATAATCATAATCTTAACAGGTGACTCCGGGGAATGGCCGTTCTGGGTGCAGATAATCGCCATGCTGCTGCTGGGCCTGGCCTTCCTGAGCCTGAACTTCGGCACCCTGGTCAACAGGCTGACGGCTGACAAGGGAGAACTGATAATAAGATGGTATACAAGGCCCGGCCGGGTAATAATCGGGATACATGAGATAGAAGAGATAATTGCTGATGAAACCTCTGTACGCATAATACTCAAATCAGGACGCACCATCCGCCTCCCGACGGGAATGCTCGAGTTCAATGAGAAAAGAGCCGTCCGTAAATTCCTCAAGGAGACAACCGGTTTCTGAATCCTATGCGCAGACTACTCTCCCTTGCTTTTGCAGCAATCCTCCTCAGCCTGTCGCTGCAAGCACAGCGTGCCACCGGCGCCTCTGCGGCTGCCACCGCACGGATAACCGTCAGCGGCTTCGTCACCGACGCCGGCAGCGGCGAAAGGATGATAGATGCCACCGTCTACGAGAGAGCCTCCTTCACCGGCACCACCACAAATAACTATGGCTTTTACAGCCTCCCGCTGAATCCCGGAAAAGCTGAGATAATTGCTTCATACCTGGGTTATGACGCAGACACTGCCGAGGTATGGCTCACCCGCGACACGGTGATCAATTTCAGTCTTACGATGTCATCAAGCGAGATAGCAGCAGTGACAGTCACAGCCTCGGGGCGCAGGGCGAAGATCGAAAGCACACAGATGAGCATGATAGACATCCCGGTGGATAAATTCCTCAAGCTGCCGGTGATCTTCGGCGAGGCCGACGTGCTGAAGGTGATACAGTTGCTCCCCGGCGTACAGTCGGGCACCGAAGGATCGACGGGCATCTACGTCCGCGGCG
>Ga0209607_1003251_pt1 | contig 12541 bp, 9 predicted proteins | sample AD_UKC117_MetaG_FD_184413 | JGI IMG/M metagenome (GOLD analysis project Ga0209607, IMG submission 184413) | Active sludge microbial communities of municipal wastewater-treating anaerobic digesters from Hong Kong - AD_UKC117_MetaG (SPAdes)... | ecosystem: Engineered > Bioreactor > Anaerobic >... | reverse complement strand
TCCCGTCCATCTATGACGTGCTCGTCGACGGCACACCTCTCACCGACGTCGTCCAGCCCTGCCCGGACGTCGACGGACTCTTCTGCGCCCCCGCGACGATCGACCTCGCCGGCGCCGAGATCGAGCTCGTCTCACTCGTCGCCCGCGAGACGCGCTTGGCAAAAGCGGTCACGGCATACCTCGAGGGGCAGGTGGAAGGTGAGCGGATCGACTACGTCTTCATTGACTGCCCCCCGAGCCTGGGCCTGCTCACGATCAACGCCTTCGTGGCCGCTCGTGAGGTGTTCATCCCCATCCAGTGTGAGTATTACGCCCTCGAGGGGCTGTCCCAACTGCTCAAGAACATCGAGCTGATCAAGAACCACCTCAACCCCGGCCTGCACGTCTCCTCGATCCTCCTCACCATGTTCGACGGGCGCACCCGCCTGGCCTCCCAGGTTGCCGACGAAGTGCGCACCCACTTCCCCGACCAGACCTTCCGGGCTGCCGTGCCACGCTCGGTCCGGATCTCCGAGGCCCCCAGTCACGGCCAGACCGTCATGACCTACGACCCCAACAGCAGTGGCGCGCTCTCCTACCTGGAAGCCGCAAACGAGATGGCCGACCGCGGTGCCCGTGGCGAGAAGGAGCAGTCATGAGCGAGAAGCGACGCGCCCTGGGACGTGGTCTGGGTGCTCTCATCCCTGCCAGCCCGGGCACGGACCGACCGATCGACGTCTTCTTCCAGGACTCCCAAGGCGCGGCCGCCACAACCGAGAGTCCGAGCGGTGCCGGAGCCCGACCAGAGACAAGGAGCGACTCAGGGCTGGGCGGGCACTCCGCAGAAGCCGTCGCCACTGGCGATTCGACCGATTCGACCGCACGCCCCGCAGGTGGCCCCGACCTTGCCCCCGTGCCGGGAGCCACCTTTCGCGAGCTTCCCCTCGACGCCATCCGTCCCAACCCTCGCCAGCCTCGCACGGTCTTCGACGAGGACGACATGGGCGAGTTGGTGCACTCGATCCGGGAGATCGGTGTCCTCCAGCCGATTGTGGTGCGCCCCCTGCCGGCCGACGCGGATGCCGAGCCCGGCGTCACTCATGAACTCATCATGGGTGAACGGCGCTGGCGCGCCTCTCGAGCGGCGGGCAAGGAAACCGTCCCAGCCATCGTCAAGGCCACCGAGGACGACGACCTGCTCCGGGACGCCCTCCTCGAGAACCTTCACCGCAGCCAACTCAACGCCTTGGAGGAGGCAGCGGCATACCAGCAGTTGCTCGACGACTTCGGCTGCACCCAGGAGGAATTGGCCACCCGGATCGGACGCTCCCGCCCCCAGGTCTCCAACACCCTGCGCCTGCTCAAACTCCCGCCGCCGGTCGCCCGACGCGTCGCCGCCGGAGTCCTCTCGGCCGGTCACGCCCGTGCGCTGCTCGCTCTGCCTGATGCCGACGCAATGGACCGGCTGGCCCACCGGATCGTCGCCGAGGGTCTCTCGGTGCGCAGCACCGAGGAGGTCGTCGCCCTCGGCGGCGACCAGGACAAACCTCACCGACGGGCACCTCGCGCCGGAACCCGGCGCCCGCAACTCGACGACCTCGCGGGGGAGTTGTCGGACCACCTCGAGACGCGGGTGCGCATCTCCCTGGGCCAACGACGGGGCAAGGTCACCATTGACTTCGCCAGCGTCGAGGACCTCCACCGGATCACCGACGCCATGGGCCTGAAGAAACACCAGGACTGACCCCACAGCGCCGGCGTGGCTCGGGCCGCAGCCACAAACCAAGACCCCCACTCACAAGTCAACCCCGTCCCTCACCGAGAGGGACGGGGTTGAATATCGCTGCGGCAGAACTGAACTCAGCCGAGGAAGGGCTCCAACTCACGGAGCAACTTCGGCTTGGGCATGGCGCCGACGATCGTCTTGACGATCTCGCCGTCCTTGTAGAGATGCATGGTGGGGATGCTCGTGATCCCGAGCTTGCCGGTCACGGCAGGGTTCTCGTCGGTGTTGAGCTTGACGATCTCGACCTTGTCGCCGTGGTCGCGGGCGATCTCCTCGAGGATCGGGGCGACTGCACGGCACGGGCCGCACCACGGCGCCCAGAAGTCGACGAGCACCGGCTTGTCGGAGTTCATCACCTCGAGCTCGAAGTTGTCGTCGGTGACGGCCTTGAGGTCAGCCATGGGTGTGTCCTTTCGGGAACGGGTCGCCCACCAGTTTAGGTGGGTGAGGGGACAGTGGTCACTGCGCGAGGAAGCGCTCGGCGTCCAAGGCGGCCGCGCAGCCGGACCCGGCCGCGGTGATGGCCTGGCGGTAGGTGTGGTCGACGAGGTCGCCACAGGCGAAGACCCCGGTCACATTGGTCCGTGTCGAGCGACCCTCACACACGACGTAGCCCTCGGCATCCAACTCCACCGTGCCCTTGACCAGTTCGTTGCGCGGGTCGTGCCCGATCGCGATGAACAGCCCGGTCACCGGCAACTCGCTCAGCTCACCAGTTTGGGTGTCGCGCACCGTGATGCCGGCCAGCTTGTCCTCGCCATGGATGGCCTCGACGGCAGAGTTCCAGGCGAACTTGATCTTCTCGTTCGCCAGCGCCCGCTCGGCCATGATCTTGCTCGCCCGCAGCTCGTCTCGCCGATGCACGATGGTCACCGACCGCGCGAACTTGGTCAGGAAGGTCGCCTCTTCGACGGCCGAGTCACCGCCGCCGACGACCGCGATGTCCTGATCGCGGAAGAAGAAGCCGTCACACGTCGCGCACCACGACACGCCGTGACCCGACAGCCGCTTCTCGTCGGGCAACCCGAGCTCGCGATAGGCCGACCCCATCGCCAGGATGACGGTGCGCGCCTCGTGGCGCCCACCTTCGGAGTCCACGACGACCTTGACGTCGCCCTCGAGCTCAACCGACTCCACGTCGTCACGCACGAGTTCGGCACCAAAGCGCTCGGCCTGGGCCCGCATGTTGTCCATGAGATCCGGACCCATGATGCCGTCACGGAAGCCGGGGAAGTTCTCGACCTCGGTGGTGTTCATCAGGGCTCCGCCCGCGGTCACCGACCCCTCGAAGACGAGCGGCGCGAGATTGGCGCGCGCGGCATACACGGCCGCCGTGTAGCCGGCGGGGCCGGAACCGATGATGATGACGTTGCGCACGTCTGAGGCGACCTCTGCGGCCACGGGGAAACACCGTCCTCACGGGAGCGTTCGGAGCGCGCCGGTGGGGCGCACGCATCAGGTAGCGATCCTACGGCCGCAGACATTCCCGACCGTTCACAGCGCGCGGGCTCAGAGCCGCTGAGGGCCCGAGATCAGCTCGGCGGAGCCGAGCCGACAGTTGCGCCGGACAAGGTATGCCGTGTGCTCGCCTCCCAGCGTCGCCACGATCACCGCGGCGGGGGAGTCGTCGTGGGTGACCAGGTCCACGACCAGGGCTGCGTCGCTGGGGACACCCAGGGCGGTGGCGCAGTCGCGAGCGCCCAGTTCGGTGCCGATCGGGCCGATGGCGGGGCTCTCGGAGGCCAGGTCGTGCAGCGGGGCCATACCGGTCGACATCGCCTGTTGGGCAGCCGACGCCAGGCCGGTGCTCGTCACGACCTGCCCGGTCATGACGACGGTGACGCCGATCGGGGACCCGATGCCAGAGGCTGCCGAGTCGCCAGCGGCCGCCCGCTCGGCGGAGAGGGATGCGGCGGCGGACCCGGCGGCACTGCTGCCGCCGAACGACAGGGCGGAGAGCATGTCCCCACCCTGGGTGGCCAGCATGCCGCCGCCAGCGACGGCCACGAGACCTGCAGCCGCGGCCCAGTGGATCGGCCGGAAGCCCGATCGACGAGAGCGACCGCGGATGTCGGCGACCGGTGCATATCCGGTCTCCTGGCTGTCGCGGCGGGCGAAGGGGCCGGTCTCGGCCGCGAGGGAGAGTTGGATGCGCTTGACCAGTTCGTCGGGCATCGGTCCCGGATCCGGAAGGGAACGCAACAGCGCACTCATGCCGGTGGGGTCCGACCCGGGGTGGTCGGCAGGCCCGGGCGGCTGCTGCGGCGTGGTCACGGGGTTCCTTCGGGGGCGAGGTTGACGGTCGGGTCGGGGGCGCTCGGCGTCCTAGTCTTCGACGCACGGCCGGCGTCGATGGTTCCCACGGACTCCCCGGCCCGTTCACGCAGGATGAGCGCGAGCGCTGCACGACCCCGGAAGCAGCGGGACTTCACCGTCCCCTCGGCCACTTGGAGCACCGCGGCGGCCTCGGCGATCGGCAGGCCGTGCATGTCCACCAGGACCAGGGCCATCCGTTGCGCTTCGGGCAGGGTGGCGAGTGCGGCCCGCACGTCCAGGACGGCCTCGGTGCTCGCGTGGTCGTCACGGTCGGAGGCGAGGTCGATCTCGGCGAGGTCGCCGGCTCGGCGCAGCACATGGCGGTCGCGCCGCACCCGATCCATGCAGGCGTTGACGACGATCCGGTGCAGCCAGGTCGTCACGGCCGCGTCCCCGCGGTACCCCGCGGCGTGGCGATAGGCGGAGATGAAGGCGTCCTGGACGCAGTCGGCGGCCAGCTCGCGATCTCCGAGCACTCGCATGGCCACGGCCCACATGCGGTCCCGGTGGCGCCGGAAGATCTCACCGAAGGCGTCGGGGTTCCCACCCTGGTGCGCACGCATGAGGGCCCGGTCGTCGAGCTCGCGCAGGGGACCGTCCATGATCAGCCGAGGACGGAGACCTCGCCGAGCACGGCGCGGTAGAACCCGTCGACCTGACTGAGGTTGGTGAACCAGACGATGAGGTACTGCTTGCCGGCGGTCTGATCCGGTGGAAGGTCGAATCCGAAGGCACCCTTGGCGTCGGTCGCCTCGGCGACCTTGGTCGCATTGGTCAGCGAACGATCCGCCGCGACGTAGATCTCCAGGCTGGCCGGTGCGCCGAGCGTGAGGTCGACGTGCTTGGGCGTGACATTCGGACCGAGGTCGACGATGACGCCGACGCCCGGCTTGAGCCCGCCGAGGTTGGGTGTCTTGTAGCCCTCGCTCATCCACGCCGTGTTGGGATCGCCGTCGAAGACCTTGGGGGCGGACTGGCCGTTCTCCTTCCCGTCGCCGTCCGGGTCGAAGCCGTCGGCGCTGAGGATGGCCAACGGCTGCGGTCCTGCCGGTTCGGCGGCCGCCGCGCTTGGCGAGGCCGACGGCTTTGCGGTCTTGCCGCTCCCCACGCTCAGGTCGAAATTCGTCTGCGAGCCGATCTTGGAGACACCCATGATGCCCACGACCAGTGCCATCAGGACGAAGGCGGCCACGATGCTGAGCGCCACCTTGCTCTCGTCCTTGGTCAGCGGATCGGTCGGGACCAGAGGTGCCGGGGCGTCGGCATCCATCCCGGGGAAGTTCGGGCGAGGTAGGGCACGGACCCGAGCGGCACCTCGCGACGTGGCCGCTGCAGCGCGTGCCCGGGCGCTGGCGCCCGCTCCCTGCGCGGCGGCGGGCCGCGCGACCGGGGCGGTTGAGCCCCCCACGGCCGGAGTTGGAGCCGAAGGCGGTGCAGTCGCCGGCGACTTGGCCGTGGCCGCCGTGGCCGCGGCTGCTGCACCCATCGCTGCAGCAGTCTGAATCGGCTGCGTGGCCGCCACCGGCGGGACGGCAGCAGTCGGCGTGACCGCCACCGCGGGGGCAGCAGCGTCCGACCCCGCGGGAGTCGGCACCGCCATGGCTGGCGAGGCCGCAGCCGGCGCCACGGGAGTCGGCGCCGCCATGGCTGGCGAGGCCGCAGCCGGCGCCGCCACGGCCGGCTCCGCAGGTGGCGTGACCGCCACCGGCGCCGCAGCCGCGACCGGAGCCGCCTCCGGGAGCGTCGGCCGCCCGAAGATCTGACGCGACGACCACGGCGCGATCTGGCGCGCATAGTCACCCGGCGACGTCGGGCCACCCGTGCCGCCGAAGGTCAGGCGACACAGCGTGTCGAGGTCCCGAGGCACCCCTGCGGCGATCTCGGAGGGGGCCGGCACGCCGTGGACCAGCCGAGGGGCCGGCGGCAGCGCCGACGGCAGGTCACGCAGCGGCCAGAGGCCGGTCAACGCGGCATACGTGAGAGCGACGAGACAGACGGCATCGGTTCTATCGGCCGAGACGGAGTCCTCCTCCGCCCCGTGCAGGGCCGCCTCGGTGGCCAGACCACGCACCTTGATGTCGCCCTCGGGAGTGCGGAAGACCTCCTCGGGCGTGATCCGCAGGTGGTGCAGCCCCCGCGCGGCAGCGGCATCGAGGGAGGTCGCGGCCTCGCCGACGATCCGGCGCACCTCGTCTCCGGGGAGTCCGCCGTTGCGCACCAGGTCGACGACGGACTTGGCGTCCGCGAGGGCTTCCTCGACGACCCAGGCCGCAGGCCCTTCCTGGCCGATGTCGAGGATCCGCACGCAACCCGGGATGTCGAGACCGGCGGCCATCCGTGCCGCGTCGAGAACGGCGGCTGCGCGGCTGTCACCGGACGGCAGGATGAGCAGGGAGACGGAGCGGCCGAGGACTGGCTCACGGGCGGTCCACCGTTGGGCACCGGCGCTCTGCCGCACCAAGGCGCCGACGGTGTATCGGCCCGCGAGCACCGAACCGGGTCCAACGCCCTCCACTGACAACTCCTCGTGCGTGCGGTGGGCTCGCCGGGGCGAACTCACGGATGGCCCGGGTGCGGTCCACCCGTTCGGCCCTTCATAGTAGGCGCAGGCGGCTCAGCCGCGCCGGAGCCGACGCAGCACGGGGCTCACGAGTTCGCCGACCTCGGGCACCCGCAGCAGGTGAGCGCCGCCGAGCGAGAGGAGCAGGTGCACCGGTCCGGCCACGAGCAGGGCCAGCAGGGCGGGCGCCGGACCCCGGTCGAGCAGATCGGGCGCGAGCGCCCGCAGCCCCAACCACAGCAGGGCGGCCGACACGATCGCCGGGCCGAGCAGGCGCAGGTATGCCGCGAGCACTCCTCCCAGCCCCAGCCGCCCGAGCCGGCGGCGGATCAGGGTGAAGCCGATGATGGCCCCGGTCGCGTAGGCGATCGACTGCGCGATGCCGATGGCGATCGCGGTGTGTCGCGGATCGAGGGTGGCCCCGATGAGCGCGCCCGTCTGGGAGATCGTGGTGACGAGGCACTGGATGAAGAAGGGCGTGCGCGCGTCCTCGTGGGCGTAGAAGAAGCGTTCGGAGAGGTAGAGCCACCCGAAAGGGATGACGCCGCAGTAGAGGGCCATCGCGACGATGGCGACGGCATGGGTCTGGGGGTAGTCGTTGCGGAAGAACAGCACGCGGGTGACGAGGTCGGCGAAGACGAGGACGAGCACGACACCGGGGACGAGGATGACCGCCGGCATCCGCAGGCCGCGCCGGACGTCAGCGGCCAGCGCCGTGGAATCGCCCTGGGTCACTCCGCGTGACATCCGAGTGAAGAGGGCGGTCACGAGCGAGACCGTGACCAGCGAGTGCGGCAGCATGAAGAGGAGGAAGGCGTTGTCGAAGGTGGCCCGCCCCGGGCCGACCTGGTGCAGCGCATCCATCAGGTCAGAGGCCCGCGTCAGGACCTGTGAGGTGATGACGAAGCCGAGTTGGGCGACGATCACGGCCGCGAAGGTCCACGCGGCGACCTTTCCCGCCGAGCCCAATCCGACGCCGCGGAACCCCCAGACCGGGCGATACCGGAAACCCATGCGGCGCAGGGGGATGACGAGGAAGAGCGCCTGCAGGGCGATCGACAGCGTGCTGGATCCCGCGAGGATCCAGATCATCGTCGGGGTCCAGTCGGCGGGGCCGACCATCGACGGCTGCCCCGACGCCAGGAAGTAGAGCAGCCCGGCGAGGGCGACGACGTTGGCGACGACCGGCGCCCACATGTATGCCGCGAAGCGGTTGTTCGCGTTGAGGATCTGCCCGAGCAGGGTGTAGAGGCCGTAGAAGAAGACTTGCGGCAAGCAGATGAAGGCGAAGGCCACCGCGAGGTGGAAGGCCGGCCCGGAGCGGACCTTCGAGAACGCCATGACGAGCAGCGGTGCGGCCACGGTCACCAGCACAGTGGCACCGACCAACAGCATGAGCGCCAGGGTCACCAGGCGATTGACGAACTCCTGCCCGCCATCGTCATGGGTCATCGACTTGACGATCTGGGGCACGAGAACGGCGTTGAGGATGCCGCCGGCGAGGATCAGGTAGAACTGGTTGGGCAGCGTGTTGGCCACGCCGAAGGCGTCGGCCGCGAGCCCGGTGGTCCCGATGATGCCGCCGAGCAGGGAGACCCTGATCAGCCCCAGGACTCTGCTCGTCAGCGTGCCGGCGGCCATCACCAGGCCGGCTCGGGCGAGGCGGACGTCGCCGCCCGCTGTTGCCACGGCCCTCTGCTCGCTCACGCCCGCTCCTCCACCGTGTCCGCCCGGTCCACCTCGGGCTCGTGATCCCGCGCGATGCGGGCCTGCTCGATGACATCGCCGTCATCGTCGACCTGGACGACATTGGGCGTCGTCGCACCGGTCGCAGCTGCGCGTCGACGCTGACGACGGTTGCGCCACAGGCCCAGGGCAAAGACCACGAGGATGACGCCACCGAGGACCCAGTAGATCCCCGCACCAGTCGGCGTGGCTCGCACGAGCATCGAGGTGGTCGGCCCCACGGCACGCCCGGTCGGCCCGGTGACGCGGGCCTCGAGCCGGACATTTCCGGCGGCCAGCGCGTCCACGGCATACGTCACCGTGGTGCGCGAGTTGGCCCCGATGTCGACGACCTTGGTGTCCTGCGCGATCCGGAGGATGGGGCGTTGCGGGACGAGTTGGACGCGGACGCCGCGGACCGGCACGTCCAACGAGTTCACCACGGTGATCTGGACGCGACCGCTGTCGGCGAGGAAGTTGATGGTCTGGTCCGCCACGCGCACGGCGTTGCGATTGGCCGTGATCTCCTGGGTCAAACCCTGCATGACCACACCGAAGGCCTCCTCGTGGCCGCGCCAGGCGCTCGAGGTGAGGGCGGCGATGCGCGCGGTCACGTCGGCTTGGATGCTCGCCCCATCGGACCGGATGTCACCGACCTCGCCGGCTTCGGCGCCCAGCTCGGTCAAGTGCGTGCGCACGGCCGGCGACAGGGGGCTGACAGGGATCGGTGCCTCGTCTCCGCTCGCGGCGGTCGTGACGGCGTCGGCGCCGGCCGCTTGGTCGATGAGGGTCGAGACGGTGGTCGACGAGAGCCATGGCACGGACCGAGCGAAGGTGAGCAACTCGTTGAGTGCGGTCGGGTCAGCATCGAGGCCACGGTCGGGGGCGACGAGGACGGTGCGTGCCAGTCCGGGGGACTCCTGCAACAGGGTCAGGCTGTGGGCCAGGAAGAGTTGTCGAGCCGCACCCGCCGTCTCGGCCACCATGGCCTGACCGGCGGCGGCGCTCAGGGCCGAGGCGCGGGCCAGCAGGGGGACCTCACTGCGCGACTTGCGTCCCGCGCTGCCCTGGTCGAGGCGCCAGGCCAGCCGGTCCCGGTCCACGATGGTGGCGGCGGGGCGCTGACCCAGCGCCGCGGCATACCGGTTGGCGGCGTCGTCGGAGTAGCGGGGGTCGACGGGCCACGCCACGTCCGCGCGGCCCCCGAGGTCCGCGGCCAGCGTGGTCGCCTGCTGCTGGGCCAGCGCGACCGCTGGGTCCGGGTTGTCGGTGAGCGCAGCCAGATCGGGGTCACCGGCGGCCAGGAGGATCGGGTGGCGATCGGCGAGGGCTGCCCGCAGGCGTGATGTGGCACGGTTGCGGACGATCGCCTCTGCCTCGAGGGGGTCGAGGGCCTGGAGTTGGGTGTCGGTCTGGGGTGAGGCGCTGGGGGTGGGCGTCGCCGAGGGCGTGGGTGTGGCGCTCGGTGCGACAGCGGGAGCCGAAGCCTGGGCGACGGGCGTGAGCAGGCCGGCGTCGACGGCGAGCGTGACCTCAGTCCCTCGGGTGGCGGTGATGAGCCGGCCGATGCGGCTGTCGTCGGCCAGGGCGTCCTCCCATGCGTGCCACCGGTCGACTGACGGGGAGGTCCACAGGCCGGGCTGGGCGTCGAGGGTGACGGGCACGAGCCAGGCGACGCTGAGGGGTTCGAACTCCTTGGCTCGCTGGACACCGACGAAGGTGTGGGTGATCGCCGATCCGATTTCGAGCGAGAGGGCCACGACGTCGTAGGGGCGGCGGGTGAGGTCGCCGGCGCGGGCCAGGGTGACGGTCAGCGACGTGACGGATCCGGCGGGGATGGCGGGCACCTCGGTCTGGGCCACCAGTCGACCACTTGCCGCCTGGTGACCGGCCGCCCAGGCGTCGACAGCGGCGGTGTCATCGAGCCGTTCGGTGCCCAGGAGCACGTTGAGCGTTGTGGGGGCACTGGGGGAGGACGCGGAGTTCGACACGTCGAGCTGGAGGGTGATCGGGTCGCCGGCTCCGGCGACGACCGGGGTGACGGTCCGGACCACGATGCCGAGGACGGAATTGTCTGCGGCATGGGCCGGCGCAGCCGTGAGCCAGGGGATCAGGGCGATGAGCAGGGTCAGGACCAGCAGATGGAGCGATCGTGTGGGGACCCGCCCGGTGATGGACGGGCCGCTGGGCATCAGGTGTCCCCGGCGAGTCGCTGCCAGGCGACCCGCGCGATCCGACGCTCGTTGGGGAAGGTGAGATGCCGATGTGCCTCGCGCAGCGGGAGCCACGCGACGTCGATGGCCTCCTGGTCAGGGTCGTTCTCGATCGTCAGGTCGCCACCGATGGCCTCGAGCAGGTAGTGGTGGACGTACTTGTGGATCCGGCGGTCCCCCACCGCGAACCAATAGTCGATCGTGCCCAACTCGATGAGCACGCGCCCCTCGATGCCGGTCTCCTCGGCCACTTCGCGAGCGGCCGTCTGAGGCAGCGTCTCCTCGCCCTCGATGTGCCCCTTCGGCAGGCACCATTCGACGCGGCCGGCCCGATTGCGCCGGGCGATGACGGCGATGCGGGCCTGGCCTTCGAAGACGTCGACGACGACGCCACCGGCGGAGCGTTCCTCGATGCAGGGCAGCCGTCGGGGAACCCGGGGGGGTTCGGCGGCTGCATGACTCATAACTGTCACTGTAACCAGAGCGAACGATGTGACCAGAGCACCCGGGGCAGGACACCAACTCGCCAGTTGTCGACGTGATGTCGCACCAGCCGACTCCCGACGACACCAACTCGCCACCTGTCGACCTGTTGCTCAAGGCCCTGCCCGCGCACGTGCCGGCCGGACCTGGTGGGGTCGCGCGCCTACGCTTGGTCCTCGTGCCCGCACAACCTTCCGCTGAGTTGCTCCGCCACGCCGTCGCCCACCTCGCGCCCGTGCTGCCGCTGCTCACCGACCTCGGAGACCGTTTCGCGGCCGAGGGCCACTCCCTGGCCCTTGTCGGGGGGCCCGTGCGCGACGCCTTCCTGGGGCGCACCTCGCCCGATCTCGACTTCACCACCTCCGCCCGTCCCGACGAGATCGAGCCGATCCTGGCCCGTTGGGGCGGCGCCACCTGGGACATGGGCCGCGAGTTCGGCACCATCGGCGCCCGCCGCGGCGACACCATCGTCGAGGTCACGACCCATCGCGCCGATGCCTATGACGGGGTGACCCGCAAGCCGGTCGTCGCCTTCGGCGATTCCCTCGAGGACGACCTCAAGCGCCGCGATTTCACGATGAACGCGATGGCCCTCCGCCTCCCGGACCTCACCTTCGTCGATCCGTATGCCGGCCTGCCGGCACTCCTCGACCGCACCCTGCGCACGCCCGGCCCCCCCGAGGTGTCCTTCGGCGACGACCCGCTGCGGATGATGCGCGCGGCACGCTTCGTCGCCCAACTCGGCGTCGTGCCCGCGCCCGAAGTACTGGCCGCGATGACCGAGATGGCCACCACCCTCGAGATCGTCTCGGCCGAGCGGATCCGCGACGAGCTGACCAAACTCCTTCTCGCCGACCACCCCCGAGCGGGACTGGAGGTGCTCGTCCACACCGGCCTGGCGGCATACGTCCTGCCGGAGTTGCCGGCCCTCAAGCTCGAGATGGACGAACACCACCGCCACAAGGACGTCTACGAGCACAGTCTCACCGTGCTCGACCAGGCGATCGCACTGGAAGGTGGCGATCTGCCCGGACCCGACCTCGTGCTGCGTCTGGCCGCACTGCTGCACGACATCGGGAAGCCGGCGACGCGGCGGTTCGAGCCCGGCGGTGGGGTGTCCTTCCATCACCATGAGGTCGTCGGCGCGAAACTCACGGCCAAGCGGCTGCGGGCCCTGCGCTTCGACAAGGACACGATCAAGGCGGTGTCGCGGCTGGTCGAGCTGCACCTGCGTTTCCACGGCTACGGCGAGGGGCAGTGGAGCGACTCGGCGGTGCGACGCTATGTCACCGACGCGGGCGCCCTGCTCTCACGCCTGCACCGGCTGACCCGGGCCGACTGCACGACGCGCAATGTGCGCAAGGCCAGGCGGTTGGCGGCGACCTATGACGATCTCGAGGCACGCATCGGGAGGCTGCTGGAGGCCGAGGAGCTCGGCAAGGTGCGCCCCGAGCTGGACGGCAACGAGATCGCCAAGGT
>Ga0209607_1003250_pt1 | contig 12541 bp, 14 predicted proteins | sample AD_UKC117_MetaG_FD_184413 | JGI IMG/M metagenome (GOLD analysis project Ga0209607, IMG submission 184413) | Active sludge microbial communities of municipal wastewater-treating anaerobic digesters from Hong Kong - AD_UKC117_MetaG (SPAdes)... | ecosystem: Engineered > Bioreactor > Anaerobic >... | reverse complement strand
ATCCGTCGCCCCTTCCGCAGCCTGCAGCAACACATGGGCACGGGCAACCTTGCGCGCCGCTGCCTTGCCTTTATGAATGACCTTCAGCAGGTCTTCCCGCTCCTCTTCAGTTAGATCAACCAGATATTTGTGGGCCATGGTGATTCCTCCTGTTGATCTCAACCATAGGGCACCCACCGCTACCTGTCAAAACTTCTGTGTCAGCCCACTAGCGTTGACAAGCGCCAGTCGTTAAAACTACATAACCCTCTCGCATTCACCACCGCTGCATACGCCTGGGTGTTGCATTGGCTGTTAGGCAATGTTCCGCCGCAGGTATCGGAACCCAGCGATCCGGGATTCCCACCGTTGTTATCGGTATGAATGTCGTCGTACCAGGTATAGGTCCAATCTCTGTCTCGCAGACCGCCGTCATCGGTCTTCACTTCCCAAAGCAATCCGGTCACATTGTCACGGGTGCAGGCCCAGTCGCCGGGGCCGGAACCGAGCACCGCATCAGCGGGCAACTCTCGGCCATCGTTGGCAATCTTGGTGTAATCAAAACCCGCACGGCCACCGCCCACTTTGGTCAACACGCCTGCCGCTGCCGCCGCATCTCGCCCAATCGTACAATCCTGACGAGGATGAGTGCTCGGTTCCGGGGTCACGGCCTGGGTATCATCGTAACAGGTGGTCTGGCCAGTGTCGTTCAAGCCGGCAGCGTGGGCGGGGGCATTGACTATCAAGCCCATGAGTAAAGCCAACCCAAGAGCGCAGAGGCGGAATCCCCCCCAACCCCCCTTTTTCAAAGGGGGGAGCGTCAAGGTCAAGGATTGGGGTAAAAACATGAGCATCATTCCTCCAGCTTACTGAAAATTAGATATTTCATGAGGATGGATTCGCGCAGCGTAATTCACCTTCGCTTGTTTTGCCAAAAACTAAATATAGCCACTGGATCGGATCATTTGAAGGAAACTCACCCGCCTCGATACAATCCTTTCTACCGATCACGCTTCCCCAAGCACGAGAGAATGTCATTAACAGCCACTCTGGAAACGCCCCCATGAACTGGCAACAAAGTCGTCTCCACTATCCGCATCAATGGCTCCTGATTGAGGCTGTCCAGGCCCATACCGAAGCGGATCAACGCATCGTCGACAGCCTGGCCATCATCGGCGTCTATCCCGACTCCACATCCGCCTTGCGCGACTACGTCCGCCTGCACCATGCCGCCCCTGACCGGGAACTGTATGTCGCCCATACCGACCGCGATGAACTGGCCATCACCGAACGCCGTTGGCTCGGCATCCGGCAAAGCGCATGAACATTCGCCTGCGAGACGGTCTGCCCTTTGTCGAGGTCACCCTGGATCACCAGGATCAACGCCTTGTATTGCCGGACGTACTGCTCGATACTGGTTCCGCCGGTAGCCTGCTGTCCGCCGATGAACTGTTCAAGATCAACGTCTGCCTGGAACCCCTGGATCCGCTGCGCCGGATTCGCGGCGTGGGTGGCTCCGAATTCGTGTTCATCAAAACGCTGGATCGTTTGACCGCCGGCGCATTATCGGCATCGGCCTTTGCAGTCGAAGTTGGCGCACTCGATTACGGTTTCTCCCTGCAGGGCATTCTCGGTATGGATTTTTTGCGGCACACCAAAGCCCTCATTAATCTCGATGCCTTGACCCTGACCTAAAAGAACTGTTTGAAGGCAACGAGCCGTTGTGCCAGAGTCTGTATGTCAGCACGGAGTCAGCGCGGCCACCGCGCCCCTTGAATTGCGCCATACGAGGCCCGATGATGCCGGGGTACTGGAAGAGTCCCAGACCCAGGGAGACGAACCGATGAATCCCCTATCCTATTTTGATCCAGCGAACCCCTATCCCGAAAGCGACGGTCAACCCATGGCGGACAACACGGAGCAGTATGACTGGATTGTCAAGATCAAGGAGAATCTGGAAATTCTCTTCGCCGATGACGACCACGTATTCATCGCCGGTGACCTATTGTGGTATCCCGTGCCGGATCGGCGGCTGTCCGGCCCCCTGGCGCCGGATGTGCTGGTCGCGTTTGGCCGGCCCAAAGGACGGCGCAGCTCCTACTTGCAGTGGCAAGAAGGCGGGATCGCGCCACAGGTGGTCTTTGAAGTGCTATCGCCGTCGAACAGCCAGATGGAGATGGCCAACAAGCTGCGCTTTTACGACCAGTATGGCGTCGAGGAATACTATTTGTATGATCCAGAGAAGAATCATCTGGAAATCTGGCTGCGGCAAGGGGCGTCGCTGAAACGGGTCTCGCACCTGAACGGCTGGGTGAGTCCCCGCTTGGGCGTCCGTTTAGCGTTGACCCCAGAGACCCTCGAACTCTATACCCCGGACGGACGACCTTTCTTGAATTCCGTGGAGTTGGCCCGCTGGGCGGAATCCGCAGAAGCGCGGGCCAACCAGGAAGCCCAGCGGGCGGAATCCGCAGAAGCACGGGTCAACCAGGAAGCGCAACGAGCCAACCAGGAAGCCCAGCGGGCGGAATCCGCAGAAGCACGGGCCAACCAGGAAGCGCAACGGGCTAACCAGGAAGCTCAACATGCAGCAGAAGAACGTTCGCGTGCTGAACGATTAGCCGAACGCTTGCGCGCCCTGGGTGTTGATCTCAGTCACCTGGAAGATTGACACGCAGGCGATGCGGAGAAATATCAGGCGTTGGACTTTGATCACTTCCTAACCGATTGATCATACCGCATCTTGACATAGGAACCCGGCGCATCCTCGACAGGTTTTAGTTTGCCCGCGCCGGGGGTGCGAGCGGGAACTTGCAGACCCGCATTCGGCTTGAGCCACTCCAGCCAGTCCGGCCACCAGGAGCCTTCCTGCTTGACCGCGTTCTTCTGCCAATCTTCAGGATTAGGCGGGGCGTCGGGATTCGTCCAGTAACCGTATTTGTCGGATGTTGCCGGATTGATCACCCCGGCGATGTGTCCGGAGCCGCTCAGCACAAACTTCACTGGGCCGCCGACCAGTTGCGTACCGGCATACGTCGAGGTCCATGGGGCGATGTGATCCTCGCTGGCTGAGAGGAAGTAAACCGGAGTTTTGATATTGCGCAGGTCGATGGGCGTACCGGCCAGAGTGATGCCGCCCGGTTCGCGCAGCAGGTTATTCTGGTACATGTTGCGCAGGTAGAAACTGTGCATGGCTTTCGGCATTCGCGTGGAGTCGGAATTCCAGTACAGCAGATCGAAAGGGTAGGGGTCCTTGCCCAGTAGATAGTTGTTAACCACGAAATACCAGATCAAGTCATTAGCCCGCAACATGCTGAATACGCCCGCCATTTGACTGCCGTCCAGATAGCCTTGCTCGCCCATCTGCTTTTCCAACAGGCTGATAATTTCTTCGTCGATGAACACTTCCAGTTCGCCCGGTTCGCTGAAATCGGTCATGCAGGCAAAACAAATCGCGCTCTTTACCCGGTCATCGCCCTGCGCAGCCAGGTAGGCCAAGGTGCTTAACAACAGAGTGCCGCCCAGGCAATAGCCTGCGGTGTTGATCTCGCGTTCGCCGGTGGCCTGTTCAATAGCGTCCATCGCCGCCGCGCAGGCCAGCATGTAGTCATCGAATGATTTTTCCGCCAAACGCTCGTCGGGATTGATCCACGAGGTCATGAAGACCGTGAAGCCCTGATCGACCATCCACTTGACCATCGAATTCTTCGGGCGCAGGTCCATGATATAGAACTTGTTGATCCAGGGCGCGACGAACAGGAAGGGGCGTTGATAAACGGTCGGGGTGGTGGGATCATATTGAATCAGTTGCAACAATTCGTTTTGAAAGATGACCTTGCCGGGCGTCGAAGCGATGTTTTCGCCTGGCTTGAAGGCTTCCAGATCGGTCATTCTGATCTGCAGCTGGCCGCGACCGCGCTCCAGATCGTTCAGCATGTTTTGCAAACCCTTCAGCAGATTCTCACCATTGGAGTCGAAGGTGGCTTGCAGCACGGTCGGATTGGTGAGCGCAAAGTTGGTCGGCGCCATCGCATCCACAAACTGGCGGGTGTAAAACTGCACTTTGCGCGCCGTTTTTTCATCCAGCCCTTCGACATCCTGCACCGCGCTCTGCAAACTGTCCGCAGCCAGCAGATAGGACTGCTTGATGAAGTCGAACACCACATTTTCCGCCCATTGCTCGTCCTTGAAGCGCTTGTCGCCGAGTTCCGGCTTGATCACCGGCTGGGTTTCTTCACCCAACATGCGTCTGGAAGCGTGTTGCCAAAGGTCAAGGTAATTCTTCCAGAAGTCGACCTGGGCCTGGATCAACTTGTCTGGGTTTTTAAGTAGCTGCTGGAATAGTTCCTGAAACGATTTGCCAATGATCGCAGGGTCGATTAACGGCAACGAGCCGCCCTGCTGTTGGCGCTTCAGATAATCCTGCAAGAGCCGCTGGCTCTGTTCGACGACCTTGGACAGATTCTGGGCCAGCTTATTGAAATCGACATTCTTGAGATCAGGGGCGGATGAAGTGGCCATTGAGTTACCTCTTTTGAAAAAATGATGATCTTCACGGTTTGACAGTGAGCAACTGGGTGCTGTTGAATGAGCGCCCCCACCTGCCTATCGCCACACGACCACTTCGTCCAATCGTCGGCGCGAACTCGACTCCGGCAGTTCGGCGGGATAACCCAGGCTGAGAAGAGCCAGTGGCGTCAAACCCGGTTCCAGCCCCAATATTTCGCTTACACGCGCTTCTTCAAAATAGCCAACCCAGATCGAACCCATGCCAGCGGCGACAATCGCCAGTTGCGCGTAGGCGGCGGCGATGGTCGTGTCCTGCACCGCGTAGAGTTTCGCGCCGCGTTCTCCGAAAGTGGTGGCGGAACGGGCCGGGTCAGCGCAGAACGCTAGACAGATCGGCGCTTCAGCGATAAAGGTCTGGTCGTGAGCGGCATGGGCCAGCGCCTGCCGTTCAACCGGATCGCTGACCACAATGATCCGGTAGGCTTGCAAGTCGCCGGCTGAAGGGGCGGCGCAGGCCATTTCCAGGATGGCGTGCAGTTTTTCCGGTTCGACCGGCATATCCAGCTGGTATTGACGAACCGAGTGGCGATGGCGAACGGTTTCGAAAAAATCCCACATGGCGCAGCTCTCGCTATGGATAACTCAGGAGAAAAGTGGTCGCTGGCAGCAGGGTTTTAACCGGTTCCCTTGACCAGCGCATTCAGTTTTGGCAGCTCCGGCGATTGTGGATAGTTGCGCTCCAGTACCCGCAGGCTGTCGGCGGCAAGCTGCGGCATACCCATCCTGATATAAGCCTGAGTCATGATGCTCAACGCATCTTCAACCACCGGACTGCGGGCGTAGGTTTCCAGCACGTACGTGGCGCGATTGACCGCCGCCACGTATGCGCCTCGCCGCAAATAATAGTCAGCGACATGGACCTCGTAAGCGGCCAGGCTGTTATGCAGGAACAGAATCCGCTGGCGGGAATCCTCGGCGTATTGGCTATTGGGGAATTTCCGCACCAGTTCGGAGAAATCATTGTAGGATTGCCGGGCGGTGTTGGTGTCGGTTTTGGAGCGATCAACCGGAGCCAGCCGGTCGAACAGGGTGTTGCTGCGCTGGAAATTCACCAGGCCCTTCATGTAATAGGCATAATCAACATAGGGATGACGGGGATTGGCCTTAATGAACCGGTCAGCGGCGGCGATGGCGGCGTCCGGTTCGCCGTCCTTGTACTGGCAGTAGATAGTGTCGATCTGCGCTTGTTGCGCATAGCGGCCGAACGGGTAGCGCGCCTGAATCTTGTCCAGGTAACCGATCGCGGTCTGATAGTTGCCCTCGTTCATGGCCTCCTTGGCCTCGCTGTACAAGCGCTGGACCGACCAGCCTTTGGTTTCGTCGATTTGATCCGGGAGCAGGGAGCAACCGGCCAGGAGCATCACAGCCAGTGGCAAAGTGATCAATAATTTGGATAGATAGCGCATGGGAAATAACATGGAATGGCGAAGGTCGGAAAGTAACATGGATTACCAAACTCAGTATAACGCCCACAACGCTAAAAACCATCATGCCTTTGACCGAACGGATTGATTGTCAAATCCCGGATGCCTGCGCCGGGATGCGGCTGGATCAGGCGCTGGCCGGGTTACTCCCGGCTTATTCACGCAGCCGTTTGCAACAATGGCTTAAGACTGGTCAGTTACGGATTAATGGGGCGATTCGTCGCCCGCGTGATGCCGTGGCAGGTGGCGAGAGGGTTAGCGGTGACCTGGTATTAGAAATTGAAACCGCCGCCGTGGCCCAAGCTATTCCGCTGACGATCGTTTATGAGGACGCCGATCTGCTGGTGATCAACAAGCCGGCCGGATTGGTCGCCCATCCGGCGGCGGGTAATCGCGACGGCACCCTGGTGAACGCCTTGTTGCATCATGCTCCGGAGTTGGCGACGCTGCCGCGCGCCGGGTTAGTGCATCGGCTCGACAAGGACACGACCGGGTTGCTGGTGGTCGCGCGCCGGTTGCCGGCCTACACTAACTTGGTGGAGCAGTTACAGGCGCGAGCGATTGAGCGGGAGTATCTGGCGGTGGTTAATGGGACGCCGGTTGCTGGCGGATCGGTAGACGCGCCGATTGGGCGGCATCCGGTGGATCGGCAGCGGATGGCGGTCACGCCGGGCGGCAAACCGGCGGTGACGCATTACCGGGTGCTGCGCCGGTTCCGCGCCCATACGCTCTTGCGCGTGAAGCTGGAAACCGGTCGCACTCATCAAATCCGGGTTCACTTGGCGCATATCCGTTTGCCGCTGGTGGGCGATCCGGTGTACGGCGGTCGTCCGCGCCTGCCGCCAGGGGCAGCGCCAGACTGCATTGCTGTAGTTCAAGGCTTTCGCCGTCAAGCTTTGCACGCCGAACGACTAACCTTGGCGCACCCGGCGACCGGCGACTGGCTGCAATGGCGGGCGGAGACGCCGGCGGATTTGGCGGAGTTAATCGCAAAACTGGGAGAGGATGCCGATGATGAAAATGCCTGAACGCTTGTGCGAATCGCTCATCATTCCCGACTGGCCGGCGCCGGCTCAAGTGCGGGCGGCAAGTACAACCCGTTGGGGTGGGGTGAGCCAATCGCCTTATGAATCTCTGAATCTGGCCGGACATGTGGGTGATGATCCGGCGAATGTTGCTGAAAATCGGCAACGGTTGGCGGCGGCGTTGAACCGAGTTCATGAACCGGCCTGGCTGGAGCAGGTGCATGGAACAACGGTGGTTAAGGCCGAAACCGTATCAGCGCCGGTTATTGCTGACGCCGCCTGGACCCGTGCGCCGGGCCGATCTTGCGTGGTAATGACCGCGGATTGCCTGCCGGTGTTGTTGTGCGACCGGGTCGGGACGGTGGTTGCGGCAGCTCATGCCGGTTGGCGGGGATTAGCAGCGGGAGTAATTGGCGCGACCGTGGCGCGCCTGGGGATGCCACCGATGGAACTGCTGGCCTGGCTGGGACCGGCGATTGGCCCGGATGCCTTTGAAGTCGGGGAAGAGGTGCGCGCGGCGTTCCTGAAACTGGACGCGGGGAATGTGGTTTGTTTTCGACCCTCGCCAGCGGGACGCTGGTTGGCTGACCTTTATGAACTGGCGCGGCGGCAGTTGCGCAGTTTGGGAGTTTCAGCCATTTATGGCGGCGAATTTTGCACCTTCAGCGAACCGGAGCGGTTCTTTTCCTACCGCCGCGAACCGCGCACCGGGCGAATGGCGAGTTTGATTTGGCTGGAGTAAATCTCGCTTGTTCAGCCGGACGAATGTTCTGCACTCTCCTGATGGTCGGCGAACTGCTCGGCAATCGCCTGAAATTCATCAGTGATCTCCAAAAAAGCTTCCACCATATCCGGATCGAAATGCTGACCTTTGCCTTCGCGGATAATGGCCACTGCCTGATCATAGGGCATCCCGTCCTTGTAAACCCGGCGACTAATCAGGGCATCATACACATCGGCAATTGCCATAAGCCGGGCTGAAACAGGGATAGCTTCGCCCGCCAGTCCCTGCGGGTAACCACTACCGTCCCACTTTTCCTGATGGCAATAGGCGATTTCCCGGGCCAACTGCAGAAAGGATTTAGGGGTATTCAGATGTTCCTCCGCCGCCACAATCGCATCTCGACCCAGAATGGCGTGGGTCTTCATGATCTCGAATTCTTCCGGCGTAAAACGTCCCGGCTTCAGCAAAATCCGGTCGGGAATGCCCACCTTGCCAATGTCATGTAATGGCGCGGATTTGAACAACAACTCGATGGTTGCGTCGCTCAGAAAGGACGCGAAACGCGGATGGGTTTGCAGCTTTTTGGCTAGCGCCCGAACGTAGTGCTGGGTGCGGCGAATATGGCCGCCGGTGTCATTATCACGGGTTTCCGCCAGTGACGCCATCGCGACGATCGTTACGTCCTGAATAGCGACAACTTCCTGGGTGCGGCGCTGCACTTCTTCTTCAAGATAGGCGTTGCGATCCTGCAGAAACTGCCGGGCGTTTTTCAACATCAGGTGGGTTTCCACCCGAGCCAGCACGATCGGCGGACTGATCGGCTTGGTGATGTAATCCACCGCGCCCAGTTTTAAACCTTTCTCCTCATCTTCGACCTGTACCTTGGCGGTCAGGAAAATCACCGGGATGTCCGCTGTATGAGAATTCGCCTTGAGCCGTTCGCAGACTTCGTAGCCGTCCATGCCCGGCATCATGATATCGAGCAGGATCAAATCCGGTGGCGGGTCTAGTGCGGCGATCCTGAGGGCGCGTTCGCCCTCGGTAGCAACCTTGATTCGATAGCGATTCTTGAGAAGACCGCTAAGCAGAGCGATGTTATCCGGCGTGTCATCCACGATCAGGAGGGTTTGCCGTTCGGTGAAATCAGCGGCGCTGTTCATAATGGACTAACCTCCATAATTGCAATGAGAGGGTATGTCAGATCATCCGCCGCCATGCGTGCGCAGGGTCAGCACCACCAGCAACGCCAGGCAACCGAACGTCATCGCCGCAACGCCAGCTAGAAACAGGGTTCCAGCCTGGAATCCCCCAACCCAGAAAGCACCGGTTATCCGCGTGCCGGCGGCGATCAGGCATATTACGACGCCTACTGCACCAGCTAGACGGCCGATCCATAACAGTGCGGTTTCCATGCTTTTTCTCCCAAAATAAGAACAGTAGGTCGGGCAACGCTGCGCTTTTGCCCGACAGTGTGCTCGGACACTCAGGGTTTCTCAACCGCCCTCGGTTCATCCAGTCCTCGTTCCGCCAAAGCGGCCGCGCGGAACAGGGCGCGCCCCTTGTTCATGGTTTCCTGCCATTCGCTTTCCGGCACGGAATCCGCGACAATGCCGGCTCCGGCTTGAACATGTAGCACACCATCCTTGATGACCGCAGTGCGAATGGCGATGGCGGTATCCATGTTGCCGGACCAGGACAAATAACCGACTGCTCCGGCATAAACCCCGCGCTTGACCGGCTCCAGCTCATCAATGATCTCCATAGCCCGAATTTTCGGCGCACCACTGACCGTGCCTGCCGGAAAAGTCGCTCGCAGCGCGTCAATCACCGTGAGTTCAGGACGCAACCGCCCAGTCACGTTGGACACAATGTGCATGACATGCGAGTAGCGCTCGACCACCATCTTCTCGGTCAGGCGGACGCTGCCAATCTCGCTGACCCGACCTACGTCATTTCGTCCCAGGTCAATCAGCATCAAATGTTCCGCGAGTTCCTTGGGATCGGCCAGCATCTCGGCTTCCAGCGCCTGATCCTGTTCCTCAGTTGCGCCGCGATGGCGGGTGCCAGCGATAGGCCGCACCGTCAGCAAGCCGTCCTCCAGCCGGGTCAGAATCTCCGGCGAGGAACCGACAATGTGAAAATCCCCTAGGTTCAGGAAATACATGTACGGTGAGGGATTCAGTCCGCGCAGCGCCCGATACAAATCCAGCGGCGCAGCCTGGAACGGTGCGGACAGGCGTTGCGAGGGCACCACCTGCATACAGTCGCCGGCCAGAATATAAGCTTTGATCCGTTCGACGGCATTTTCGTAACCCTGCTGGGTGAAGCCGGACACGAATTCAATTTCGCCTGCTTCGGGAGCGGAACGACGTGGGCTATACAGCGGACGAGGGGCGCGCAATTTCTCCACCCACTCATCCAGGCGCTGCTGGGCGCGAAGATAGGCGCGCTCCACAGCCGGATCGACCAGGGTAATCAGATACAGCCGTCCGGCCAGATTGTCGAAGACGACCATGTCTTCGGACACCAGCAACAAAATATCCGGGTTATCCAGTGGATCGGGATTCGGGCAATGCGCCAACCGGGGTTCAATATAGCGAATCGTGTCGTAACCGAAGTAGCCGACCAGTCCGCCGATGAACCGGGGCAACCCCTCGCCGGTTGCTGGAACCCGGTAGCGACTCTGGAAACTTTCAATCCAGTCCAGAGGATCGGGACATTCCAGCGATTCTACGATTTCCCCCGAATGCTCAACCGTGATCCGCTGGCCGCGCACTCGGATGATCTTGCGACAAGGTAGCCCGATGATCGAATAGCGGCCCCATTTCTCGCCGCCCTGCACCGATTCCAGCAGATAGCTGTAGGGCACATCGGCCAGGCGGAGGTAGGCGCTCAGGGGCGTGTCAAGATCAGCCAGCACTTCACGGGCCACCGGAATACGGTTGAACCCTTCGTTGGCCAGGCGGCTAAAGTCATTCGGCGTCATGGGTTAGTAGCAAGCAACGCAGGTAATTCGGTAATGGAGTCAATCACCGCGTCCGGCTGAGCGTCGCGGATATCATAACCATGATTATAGCCGTAGGGGACGCAAACCACCGGACAACCGGCGTTGCGCGCGGCGCCCACGTCGTTCAGCGAATCGCCGACCATCAAGCCCTGTTCAATGGCGATGCCCAAGCGTTCAGCGCACAGCATTAGCGAATCAGGGGCTGGCTTGGGCTTGGGCGCGCATTCGCCGCCAACGACCGTGGCGAAGAATGCGCCGATGCCCAGTCGATCCAGTAGGGGTTGCGCGAATTCCGCCGGTTTGTTGGTGACGCAGGCCATGGGGAAACCGATGCCATGCAATTCGGCCAGTCCGTCGTGAACGCCCGGATAGAGCGCGCTATAGACGCTGATATGTTCAGCGTAGGCCGCTTTGTACAAGGGCTTAGCGCGAATGAACAATTCAGGATCGGCCTGGCTGGCGTCCATCTCCCCCACCAGGGCGCGGCGAATCAGGTTATCCATGCCGTTGCCGACCCAGGTGCGCACCTGATCTTCTTCGCGCGCGGGCAGGCCCAGTTGGCGCAGCATGACATTTACCGCTGCGGTCAAGTCGGGGACACTGTCCACCAGGGTCCCATCGAGATCGAAGAAAAGCGCCGTGATGTTTTTGAACATGATTTAGCTGTCTGTCTTGGCCAATTCCGCGCGCAGGGCGGCAATAGTGGCTGAATAGTCGGGGGTATTGAAAATGGCCGAGCCGGCCACGAAGGTGTCAGCGCCTGCTTCGGCAATGGCGCGGATGTTGTCGATTTTGACGCCGCCATCCACTTCCAGGCGCACCGCGCAACCGCTTTCATCAATCAAGCGCCGTGTTTCACGCAACTTTCTCAAGGTGCCGTTAATGAAACTCTGACCGCCGAAACCGGGATTGACCGCCATTAACAACACCATGTCAACCTTGTCCATCACGTATTTCAGGCAATCCAGCGGCGTGGCGGGATTGAAAACCAGGCCGGATTGACAACCACAATCACGGATGTGTTGCAGACTACGGTCGATATGGTCGCTGGCTTCTGGGTGAAAGGTGATGTAGGTCGCGCCGGCGGCAGCGAAATCGGGGATGATACGATCCACCGGTTTAATCATCAGATGGGCGTCAATCGGCGCAGTGACGCCGTGCTTGCGCAGCGCCGCGCACACGATAGGGCCGACGGTCAGATTAGGGACGTAATGATTGTCCATCACATCGAAATGCACCCAGTCCGCACCCGCCGCCAGTACGGCGTCGACTTCCTCGCCCAACCGGGCGAAATCGGCGGACAGGATGGACGGAGCAATCAAATAATTGTGCATAAGGAGTTGCTACCTTAAAGAATTTCCAGTGGGCAGGTCGATCAGTTAACCGTAGTTTCCTTAGACAGATAATTCGTCTCATAGGTACTGAGAACACTAGTTTAGCTTAATTCTATATAAAAATATCTAATTATCAATTTATTACCTGAAAAATCAGCGTGTCTTCGCGCATGGAAACCCAGTAATTACAAGGGAGCTGAGGGCTACTCAAGCCGCTTGCCAGGAACAGGAATTGACGATCTGCCGGCCTGTCTGATCAAGCGCTCTAACGCATTTAGCGAAGCTGCGCCTGACGCGAATGTGCGCGAGTCGATGCCGGCTGTCTGGAAAAAACGTATCCTTGACGCCTTGAGCCAGGCTAGTGGGCTGACACAGAAGTTTTGACAGGTAGCGGTGGGTGCCCTATGGTTGAGATCAACAGGAGGAATCACCATGGCCCACAAGTATCTGGTTGATCTAACTGAAGAGGAGCGGGAAGACCT
>Ga0209607_1003249_pt1 | contig 12541 bp, 13 predicted proteins | sample AD_UKC117_MetaG_FD_184413 | JGI IMG/M metagenome (GOLD analysis project Ga0209607, IMG submission 184413) | Active sludge microbial communities of municipal wastewater-treating anaerobic digesters from Hong Kong - AD_UKC117_MetaG (SPAdes)... | ecosystem: Engineered > Bioreactor > Anaerobic >... | reverse complement strand
CGATATCGTTGTTTGAGGCTTCCAGGGCGTTTAAATCCTTGTCGATAAAAGACTCTGTTGACCCTGAAAAGCGACCCCACATGCCAGCCTGAGCGTACCAGAAGAGTAACTTATCCCTTGTTTTCTCGTCAAGTCCGTTCTTTAACTGATCAAGAAATCTAACCATAACAGGAATAGCATAGCGACCAAAAAGAACCTGATCATGATCGAGACCAAGTCTGCCACTGATTAAATTAAGCGAAGTATCAATATTTTTAGTTGCTCTTTTGAGGGCATCATGTATTTCTTCGGCATTTTTATCATGAAGATATTGAAATTTTGCCTCTCCGGTAAGAACTGTATTTACTGATCTGAGCAACCAATCAAGGTTGAAATGGTAAGATGCGTCCCTCCATTTCCCAATATTAATTTTCATTGTATCTCTTGCTTCCGGCCATTCAGCGCAAATTTTTGCTAAAGCCAGATCCCCTTTAGATAGCTTGGTTCCCCCACTATTAACTTTATTGAATATTTCAACAACAACATCTATCGTTTTATCTTCACCGGTTACATCTTCAATATTGAAACGGATATCTTTTATGCCTAAAAGCTTAGACAACCTGCCGAAATAAACCCCTGATTTTTCAAAATATTCAGGCTTATTATTTAATTTCTGAATAAAGTAGCCAACCCCATCATTCCCTTTTTGCATCAGATCAGAAACACTAATCCACAACGGATCATCCTGCATCTTAAGAGGAGAATAGAACATAAATTGCTCAGTATCCAGATTAAAATATAAACCTGTAAAGGCAAGTTGATTTCCTTCAAAAAACTTTGGAGGGCAACCACGTATAACTCCATATAGCGATGTCATACGCTGCTGGCCATCGAGAATCAGCTTGACAACGCCGGCTGCTAAGCTACCATCACCACGATGGGTTGCACTCTTTGACTCTGTTGCCCAAACCAACAGGCCTCCAACGGGATGCCTTCTGTACAATGAATCAAAAAAACTTCGGACCTGATCGCGATTCCAGACATAACCACGTTGAAACTCCGGTAAAGCCATATGCCCACTATCAATGTGGGCAAGGATTGTAGAGATTTCCATAGTTTAGAATTTATTTTTAGTGATAGAATTCTATAAATAATATTTTAAGGGGTTTGCCATTTATGGCAAACATCGAAATGACAATTTCAAATAAATAATCCAGTTTGAGTCTTACTTGTTTATAGCTGGATAATTGAAGTCACAAATTCCAAATCAATTTCAATATTACGAACTTTTCTTTATTTGCAATAAAAACACAAACATATTTAACACGAATTACCCGTAATTTATAATGATTGACTGCAAATATGAGCAAAGTTACTGCAAAATACTTCGCAGCTTCATTGATCAAACTTATGATCGATTTCACTGGCATTCATACCATTCTAAAAATACTGAGAAACACTCTCATCCGAAACAAGTAAATCCAAACACCAAAAAGCCCCGTTCCCAATGCTTTTATCAATCTTCAGCCAGTAACTTACCCTTTCTTCGCCATGAGTTTTCTAACCTTTCCAGGTAAAACAGGACTGAAATCCAGCAGATCAGATCCGGGCACATCGTTAACAGTTGAAAGTGATTCTGCCTCCGGAGCCGTTTCCTGCTGCAGCTTTGACACGTAACTGGTGTGTGTGCGGCTGTACTTGTCAGCTTGCCTGAGTTGTGAAACCTCAAAGATGTGGTACCTGTTGCCATCTTTTTCGTAGATAAACGCTTCTGCCTGGTCCATCATCAGGGTTACCTTAATGATGTTAAGACTGGTGTTTTCTGTTCCTTTTCCAATGTAATTTTTGATGTACTTTTTCATGATCTCAGGTTTTAAGGTTTGAATTATATGCCCCTTAAAGCCTGACATTAGAAAAAGTCAAGGAGGAACTGGAATACCGGAATTCGCAAAGCAAACCCGAAGGGAAAGCTTCAGAATGAGGATATGCCGGGAGAATTCTTGACGATTTAGTAAGGGTGCCGGCTGATTTCGCAGATAACTCTGTACCGGAAGGATGGCTGAATAATGGATAAGAACAGGGAAGCTATATCGGGATGTTTTTAGATGATAAAAAATAGCGCTGCAAAGGAAAAGAGAGAATATTTTGATTGCATTCGTATGAGGATGATTCAAATCCCTAACATAAGATGAGGGGGCTCCTTTATAAACTTTTAGTAAATAGATTTATGCAAACCAGCATGTCGTAAAAGATACAACGGAAAGTCCAGTCCGACCACTCGTTCAATTAATCTTATATGGGATTCAAATACTAATTTAAGGAGTCTGTTCAATAAAGTGTGTCAAAGTCAAATCAATAAAACTAAATAACTTTGACCACCATGAAAAAACAAGAATCAAAAAAGCTAGCGAAGAGAATGCGTCTGGAAGAAATTATTCCTGATGATGAAATGCGCACAGAAATGTTAAGCCGGCTCTACAATGGAGATCCAATATTAGGCAATAAGGGCATTTTCACAAATCTGCTACAATCCTTTGTAAATGCGGCACTTGAAGGAGAGATGGATAATTTTCTGGAAGAATCTAAGTCTGACAGTACGGCAAATCGGCGTAACGGGCACACATCAAAGTCCCTTCGTAGTGCAGCAGGCCGCTTGTCCATCCAAACGCCCCGGGATTGGGCAGGTGATCACGAGCCTGTCATAGTGAAAAAAAAGGCCAGGGAACTTGGTACCGGTCTTGATGATATTATATTAAGCCTCTATGCCCGGGGACAATCGGTTGAAGATGTGCGTCATCAACTGCAACAGATTTATGGTCTTGAATTAAGTGTTGGGGCCATTAGTGCAGTGACGGATCGTGTATGGAGCGAGATTATTGAATGGAAGCAACGCCCCCTGTCATCCTGCTAAACAATCATCTATCTTGATGCCATTCATTATAAGGTTCGGGAGGATGGTAAAGTGATATCCAAGGCCATTTATACAGTTTATGCCGTTTATGCCGTGTCCGTTGATGGTCAGAGAGACATTCCGGGGCTTTATTTAAACGAAGCGGAGGGGGCGCGCCAGTGGGGGCTGATACTGGAAGATATTAAGCGTAGGGGCGTTGAGGATGTCATTTTTTTCAGCGTCGATGGACTTACTGGTTTTAAGGATGTTATTGCGAGGGACTTTCCTGCTTCGGCTGTTCAGCGCTGCATTGTTCATAAAATCCGTAATTCAACGCGCTATGTTGTCGAAAAGGACAGAAAGGCTGTTTGTAAAGATTTAAGAAAGATTTATACGGCATCCGACCGGGATCAGGCAGACGCCCCGCAGGGAAACAAAAAGGAAGGATTGGGAAAGAGAACTTACACACTTAATTGAACACTCCCTTGAAAAAATAGTTATAAATGCTTTTCATTGACAGAACTTTGATTATCCGGGTTATTAACATATTGCATTGGCAATATATTGATTAATCATTTTCTTTAATATCCTAAGCCAGCGTTAAATAAATTACTTTTCCTATCCTGCATTTTTAGATTATCTTTATCTTCCTATTAAAGAGGCTCCTTCTTAATGATTGAGATAATAGAAATATCGGTTAATTTTCTCTCAAAACTCAGGGGAAGATCTGTAATGCTTTACCCTTCCTCATGCCACTTCAGGGAGGGATTAAACAGTCTGCCTTATGATTACATTATCCTTAATAATAAGGAGATTAGTGACCTTTACCACAAGCCGGGATCTATTCAACTTATCGGCAATAAGATAATCACTATTCCTTACGATAATGAAAGAACCCTGCGTTTACTAATAGATGCGGGAATAAAGATAAGTTGCTTTGTTGGTATTCAAGATGGATGCGTTGATGGCGGAAACCATGAATGTGTAAATAGTTTTACTTTCTTTTCCAGGCTTAGTCCAATATTACCTGAGACGTCATTATACATTACAAATCATTATTTCACTAAAGGCAGTCCTTTAAAAAGAAAGATTCCGTTCAGTTTTCTCAGGCAAAAGCCCGGGGCGCTGTCTTTTAATCCTCTTCTTCTTTCTGATTATTGCGAGGGTTTGGATGAAATATTTGTTTTCAAGGTGAAGAAAACAGATCCTTTTACCATCACGCATAAAGTCGGTAAAATAAACGTCAGCGTTCATCATCTTTCAATCTGGGAGATGGCAAATATGATGCACGGTATCATAATTCCCGATTATCCAATAAAAGTAAATAACAATTTCCTGGACCCGGAAACCAGACAAAAATGTCTGTCCCAGGCCAGGGGATATTCTGATATGCTGAACTGGGCATTAAAGAACAAGTACCGTACAATCGGATCTGTGCCATTTATGAGCGATAGTATCATGTCTGATACTATCCTCAGGAAAATCAAGTGTTGGAATGGCTCTTACCCAAGGGATATCCATTTTTTTCATTTGCTAAAATCCGAAATGGATTTATTCAGAAAAGCCTTGATCGGGATGGAACTAGTAAAATAATATCATGAGAGCTCCAAAACAAATTGAACACATTCTGACTGTGACTGGTAAGCCTGAACGACTACGGTTGTTTAAACGGATAGCATACATAAGCCCTAAGAATCCTCTGTATTTCCCCAATATACTTCCGGTGGATGATTATGGGGATAAAGAACTATGGTTTCTTGCCTGTAAACTTAATTTTGGCGTCAGCAGGGTTCCGGGACATGCAAGAGTTCTGGATGAGGAAGATGGTAGAGTGGTATATGCATTTCGCACAGATAGAAATTGTAATCTAAACTTTATGCCATTCAGTTTCCCTGATTTAAATTTCGAGCTTTATCTGCCTTCAGCGGATAAGTATTTAGTTTTAGAAAAGGAGCTTTTTCAGATCAACAATTATATCTATAAACATTCAAAACCATCAATTCCGGAAGAATTAATCCATTTATTGAAAACAGCGAAAAGGAAATCAGTTGCTCTTGTCATTAATCATTGTTTGGGAAATTTTGATCCGGATTTTCTTCCAAACGATTTAATAATTTATATCGGGACTGATTTCGGTTATCCCTTTAAAACCATAATGAATGAGAAGGTGATCAGAATCAAAGCTGAGCCCGCATCTATTCTTCGCTGGCTCTCTGAATTTAATTTAAAGCTTAATTGTCTTATTGATATAGACGAGTACTGTCATCGGGATAGTTTTTTTCAAATGTTAAGCCCACTGCTCTCTGATGAATCCTGGTATTTTTCCAACCGGTTATATGAAGTTAATCTCAAGGAACTTTCTGACAATATAAATTCAAATAATTATGGATTTCCGGCCCTTAATTTTTATGCCAATCCTTTGAATCAGGATGAAGAACCTTTCAAATCGGAACATATAAGAAACGCAATTCGTGATTTACCCTCTGATGATTTGCCCCCGGAAGCATTCGAAGGCGAACAGCCACAGTTTATCACTCACAAACTTCCTGTTCGTGTATCAGTAATTTATAAGCTAAATCGGAGGCCGCCAATGACCGAAATTCGCTGTACCGAAAATGTTGATGTGAGGATAAGCAATGCATCAGTCTGGGATTTTGAAAATGATTTTAATTGTATCGTGCCGGATAGTTCCTGGAATATACAAGATTTCTTACCTCTGTCCAAAGAAGTGGATTTCATCCTTAATATAGATTGGTTTCGGAGACGCTCTTTTGAAAAATTCCTTGAAGAAGCCTTTCTCGAAAAATGGAAATGCATAGGCATTGGTATTGATCTGGAACAGGACTTTGTAAAAGCCTTTAGGATTCTGAAGAAATGGAATAAAAAGTATCCTGAAAAAGTACATTTTTTCTTAATGGATCCTGAACGTAAAAAAAATGTAAGCTTTTTACTCCATGAATGCTTTGATCAAAAATAAGCATTGACTAATAATACCTACTTATGAAGTCAGCAGGCGAATAAAATACCAATATTCTTTACCCTGGACTTTTGTTATGATTGCAGTCATTTCAGGCAATGAAAGTTACAACAGGCCGGTTGAATCCTATATTTCGCTTTTTATTTTGCATTACGAGTTCCTCTTCACAGTACTCTTCAAGATCGACAAATAAAGGAGTCGTATTATTAAGTATCCTCTTCATCAAATATTTGCGTGCAACATTTTCAATCTGTCCTCCACTCAGATCATATTTACAGGTCAACAAAGAAATCTCCGCTTCTGAAATTTCCTTGATCTTATCCTTCCATATCATTCTCTGAATATCCGAGTTTGGCTTTTCAAATTTTAATTTGTAAAGGAATCGGCGTTCAAAAGCCTTATCAAGATTACAAGTCAGATTTGTTGTGGCAATCATAATACCGGTCAAATCCTCCATCTCCTGCAATAGTATATTCTGTATGGCATTTTCAGTTTGACCAACCTCCGACTCTCCTAAAGTTTTTCGGGTGCTGAGTATCCCGTCAGCTTCATTAAAAAGCAAGATAGGTGCAACATAGGACTGTTCAACAATCCTGCGATAGTCATCAAAAACGCGCTTAATCAGTCGCTCTGATTCCCCGAAGTATTTATTTTTGGTTTCACTTATATTTACTGTCCTTATATCACGCCCTGTCCTTTGTGCAAGCTGGTATACTGCTTCCGTTTTTCCAGTTCCCGGTGCCCCGAATAATAAAATCGTCACACCTGTTGGCATTCCTGCAGCTTTAAGCCTGTTTGTCAACATTAAATGATTCTCAGCCTTAAGGGTATCCGTTAAAACATCCAGATATTTTTGCTCAGCACTACCAAAATGTAGTTTTTTGGGCAGGATATCTTCTGCCAGTATAAAATCGGTGGACCTTTTTCTCTTATTAGTTAGCTCCTGATTTTCCTTTTTATCCATAAAAAGCACATCAAGCCCTTTTTCTGAAATGGAAATCATTTGGTCACCCATAAAACGCCCGTCAGTCAATTCCGTTAACCCTTTCATTATCAGTGGGTGAGTCCCGTTCATAAATTCCCGGCGTAACCGTACCTGAACCCTTATGTCCTGAAACAGATAGTGTATCATGGTATGGAAGTCCCCTGATCCAAAGTCATCAATAAACTCTATAACCATATACAATAAAACCATGAGGCTTTCATCATCCAACGCTAATCTTTTCAGGGCTGATACAAAGGGCAGCGTTGAATGCTTTTCAAGCAGTCGCTTGATTTCATCCAGGCAGCGGGTTCCATTGCCTTCGCCCATATTATTAATTATAAACTCCTGTTTCACACTTTCAAGAATATTGAACAGATCATGATCCGGTTTTTCTTTAATAGTGAATTTCTCTCCTTTTTTCAGTGCATCAATCAATTCTGTAGTGATAAAATAAGAGACGCTTTCAATACTTCTATTCCTTTTATTTCCTCCGCCAGAACTGCGGATGCACTCTATTACCAGTTTTTTACTTATCATTCCTTCCAGCTCCGATAAATATACTAAAACACTGACAGGGGCTACGTCAAGGTAGTTGGCGATATCGCCCAGGCTAATTTTTGAATTTTTAAAATTCAGGTTGATTATTACACATAGAATAATCGTTTGGATCTCATTTATCTCAAAGAATGACGCAAGTTTCCTCAGGGCTTTTTTGTTCTTTTTAAAAAACTCGGACCCCAACTTTGATCCTTCAGCAGAAACTGCGACACTTTCAACGCACTTAAATAAGTTATCCGTTAAGCTGATTGTGGTATTTCTTTCCATTTTAACAACAATTATTATATACAAAATTATCAGGTTATGGCAAACGTATATTAACATCTTATTTAACGAGCAGGTTTACCAGTAATCGACCGGAAAATAGCCTCCAATATTTTTTTATTCATCTCAAAACTATAATTTTGTAAATACAAGAATCGATAGGTATGATAAGGTGTGTGATAATTGATGACGAAAAGAGCTGTCGCGAAGACCTGCAATCACTGATCAGTGTTCATTTCAGAGATCGGCTGGAAGTGGTGGGCTCCTGTGAATCGGTTGCAGAAGCAGTATTAAGAATCAATGCGACTCTTCCTGATATAGTTTTCCTTGACATCAGTATGCCCCATGAGGATGGTTTCAAATTGTTCGAGAAATTTGAAGACATCAATTTTGAGGTGATTTTCACCACTGCCTATCCAGAATATGCCATCAACGCCATTAAACACGCGGCATTTGACTATCTTGTCAAACCCGTAGATCCCAGGTTCATAGAACAGGCACTTGCCAGGTTTGAGAAACAGGCTTCGAAAGGATCAATTAATAAAAGAGTCAGGTTATTGCTGGCTCAGTTGCAACAGGGACCAGATCCCAGCGTCCTAGTATCTCTCCCTATGCATAAAGAATTTAAAGTTGTTAATGCCAGGGAAATAGTCTATTGCCAGGGCGATATTAACTATACAAAAATTCATTTGGCTGACAATACAATGTTTCATGTTACTAAAACATTAAGCAAAGTGGAAAAAATCCTGGATTTTCCTTTCTTTTTCCGATGTCATAAATCATTCCTCGTCAACCTTAACCATATAGATTCATACAGCCGGACTGACAGGTACATCAGGCTAAAAAACGGACTAATCATTGATCTTGCAGATCGAAGGGTTGAAGAGTTTATTCATATTTTCGGAAAGAATAATTAAGTCATTTATAATTAATTGAAAAACAAAAAATTAGAAGCGGAACTGATCAGGGCAAGGCTTGCAGCATTAAAAGTCAGGATGAACCCCCATCTTATTGCCAATGCGCTTACTTCGATCCGCAGCATGCTTTTCAAGGATGAAAAGGATGCAGCCATTGAATACCTTACCTCGCTGGCGGGGCTTATCAGAACTACTTTTGAAAATGCCGAAAAAGACTTCATTTCCTTATCGTCAGAAATTTCCTATTTGACCAGATATATTGAAATCGAAAAACTGAGATTTGGAGACAAATTTATATTTCAACTGGCTGTATCGCCTGAAATAAAAACTTCCGAAATCATGGTTCCTCAGATGCTGTTTCAGCCTTTCGTTGAAAATGCGATGAACCATGGATTGATGCACCGTGTCCAGGATGGGGTGCTAAAAATTTCGCTTAAGTCCCAAGATGGTATACTGACCTGTATCATTGAAGATAATGGGGTTGGACGTGAAAAAACAAAGGAAATAGAAATGCATGCCATCACTACGCACACCTCTCTTTCCGATATTATAACCAAAGAAAGAATTTTGTTATTAAACAAGCTTTTCAAAAATGAAGCATTCAGCATCAAGACTATAGATCTGGCCGACCAACATATGAAGCCTGCAGGAACGAGGGTCGTTATTCAGATGCCGGCCCTTGATATTGAAAGCTGGATGGGAGTCTTAAAATAAGACTAAGCCGTTTCGAAAGTGTTCACTGCCCAGTTCCTGATTTTTTCGAAAGCCTCTTCATGCCGGTGAGCCTTTTCAAGATAGGGCGTAAGACAAAGCATAATGTCAAGCCTGGTCCGATAATCCTCAATATTTTTCAGGAACCTTTTCGCTTCATCAATATTCCCGTTGCTAACAGCATAAAGCGGGATGTTTGCATCTATCCTCCTTGTGTTAAAATCCTCCTCCATGGAATACCGGAATTCAATGGCCTGATTATAAAATTCGTTTTTGGCCATATTCTGGCAAACAAAATAATGCGACTGCTGAGCAGTAGCAGGCAAATATTTGTTCAGCAGATCCAGCGCAGTGAATACCGGTTTATAGTTAGCATTATATACATCAGTTCCTGGTTTGTTGAAGAGTATATCCTGACGACTCATATTATCATCTATGCGTCTCAACATCTGCAGGATCGAAATCTCGATATTCAATACTTTATTGTTTGAGTCGCTTTCCAGGAGTTCATTCATTTTCAAAGCTTTATCTTTCTGGTCATTATTTACAAGTACTTGAAGAAGATGTATTTTAAGTGTGACGAGGCTATCCTCAGAATAATCCTGTTTTAAGCGAAATATGAGTCCGTTAAATAACGACCCGAATGTTTCATGTTTTCCCAACTTCAAAGACAGGTCCATTATCTCAATAGTCTGTAAGGACCTGATATATTCATCTTCGATCAACAAGAGCTTTTGATTTGCCTCGTCAAATATCCGGGATACAGTATCAGGATTCTCACCTGATGACATATAATAACTTATCAGGCCAATCATGATGCTGATTGTTATCTCTGGTCTTTCATGTGAAAGATTCAGATCATTTAAAACAGAAATGTTTTTATTATCAGCCAATGCTTTAGATACCCTTAAATAAAAGGCACATTGATCCTCCACCTGTTTCAGGGTTTCTCCTATTTTAAGGGCAGAACTGACTTCACCACGGTCGATATATCTGACCGCTGCATAGATTAAAGGTAAAATTTGATATTCGTCATTTTTTATTTCCCTTATCAGATGATCAAAACCTCTCAGGTTATTGGATAATACTGCTGAGATGGCCATCTTGGAAATGATTCCCTCACCAATCTTTCCGCCTGTGAGATGTTTGAAAAGGTATAGCAGATTTTCAGGAAATCCTTTTGCGGAGTAATCTCCGAATAGTTGCAGTGTCAGGACAGGATTTTCACCGGGTTTTGGGGATAATTTCCAGATTAGTGGATCTATATTATAACCATTCATTCTCAGATCGGAAATCAACAGGATCACATAATAAGGAGGCATGAAATCAAATAAAGGATTGCGGCCTTCTTTTTTAATAATATTCTGATGCAGGTCAGCAATGAGGTTGTTAATGTTTTTTCGTTTATAATCTTCACCTTGGTTGGGATCATAAAAGATCTGATGAATAAGAAGCAAATATGGAATATGTTGTTTCTCATGGGTGAATAGTGTGATCCGAAGCAAAAGGCTTTCTATGCCCCTCTGTGAATGACGCAGATCACTGGTAAGAAAATGTTCTATTTCGCTATAGTTCCTGAACCATTCTTCAGCATATGCTTGCGACGTAAGCCTGGTTTTTTGCAGTTCGAGCATTTTTTAAGTTCTGGTTATGAATTTAAGTTCATTTGGTTATGAATCTTGATAAAGGGCCTGATTAAATAATTCAAAAATAACACTAAAGCACTGAGAAGCCAATAAATTTTATTTAACGTGCTGGTTTTGGATTATCGGTTATATGTGCATTAGTTAGTATGAAGAAATCAGGATTATTTGTGAAATTATAAATAAATGGCCACGTTGGCAGTACAAAATCAGCATTAAATAATCAATTAACAACTTTTACATTTTATGATTAATTTTACTTGCATAAATCAATATCAATGCCGATCTTTAAAGCAGCGATTACCAGGGGGGCCAGCCCGGTAAACCCCGATACCATCGAAATAGATGACCGTTATGTCATCTATAAGAAACGAAGGATATACCTGATTGGGTATGATAAAATTATCATTCCACTCTCTAGGATCGCTTCTGTTGAATTGAATACAGGTATCATTGGTACCAGGATAACCATCCATAGTTTTGGAATGGGAATCATTGATGCTCACCCATTTACTCTGGATGATGCGAATGAAATAAAACGTTTAATTGAAAATAAATTGTAAATACCAAAAATTTAAAAATCAAAATTATGGCACGCTTAATAATTAGAGAAATGGCGACCGGCATAGAGACACCGGTTGAAGATGTCAATCTGGGCATGACAAACAAAGAGCTTATTGACGAATTAGTAGAAGGCGGTGTGTTGACGCCATTGTCCGACGATGAAAAGAACCAGAATTACGGTTACATTATTCTGCAGAATGGTCGCATCACCGAAGGCAACAGGCCACTCCAGGACTTTGGGTTTCAAGATGGAAATACTGTCGAAGTGGTAAAGAAAGCAGTAGGAGCTTTATAATAGCCGCAAAATGATCATTAATACAGGCTTGTACGAAATCCGCCTTCGTGAGGAATTTAAAAACATGCGAAGGTTACAGCAGGATCCTGGGATGAAAAGGATTCTTGCTATTTGGTTCGTTGACAGAATAACCGGGAACAGGATTTCTGTTATTGATGATCCGGAATCACAACTTTTTCCTGAGCAATATATGGTAACCTTCTCTATGCCAGTCTTTATGGCCAGAGATAACCTAAAAAGGGATTGGTCTGGGGATTTTACCGTAACGCTGGCTCAGGACATATTGATGATGCCAGAATCAAGAAATGTGCCTGTTTGTCAACTCGATATGGCTACTGGCGTTCCTTTCAATCACCATATTTCCCAGGGTTATTTTTGTACAGGTGGGCTTTGGTCAGTAGCTAAAGATTATGGCTTATGGTATTTTATTATCGGTTGCGGCAGCATCATCAATCAGGAATCAACCTGGATGGACGACACAGGTGTCGGTCATCTTAACGCTGAAGCTTACCAGTATTGGAAAAACGAAAGGAGAAAACAGAAGATAAATGATATACAATGGCCCTTTGATTTGCGCAACCGGATTGAAATTGGGATAAATAAAGAAATCAATCCAAATAAAATTAAAATCGGTCAACCACTCCAACGAGAAAAACCAAAAATCAGAATCATACGAAACACCTGAATTATGTCAAGGTTAGATTATTTCAACCGCCAGGAAATGGTGATCGGCCAGGAAACCGGGGAGAAGATTAAAA
>Ga0209607_1003244_pt1 | contig 12547 bp, 13 predicted proteins | sample AD_UKC117_MetaG_FD_184413 | JGI IMG/M metagenome (GOLD analysis project Ga0209607, IMG submission 184413) | Active sludge microbial communities of municipal wastewater-treating anaerobic digesters from Hong Kong - AD_UKC117_MetaG (SPAdes)... | ecosystem: Engineered > Bioreactor > Anaerobic >... | reverse complement strand
AAATAAAAGGTTTGATTACAAGCCCATATATTATAATGAACAGGAAGAAGAACTTAAAGAAAGGGTAGAAAAAATAAAACGAGAAATGGGCTATACCGACGTAGCGGGAAAAAATAAACCATATACCTCAACCATTAGAAAAGGGCAAATGAGAGGTTATTATAACCGCAGTACTCAAAAAAAACGCCAATCATCCATCCGCCTGGTAATAATCTTTTTTGTTTTATTGTTATTGGCTTACTTTCTACTTTACTATTAAAATTTTAATTATTAATGGCAGATATTATCCGTTTGTTACCCGACGCTGTAGCTAACCAAATTGCTGCGGGAGAAGTTATACAACGTCCGGCTTCAGTTGTAAAAGAGCTTGTTGAAAATGCAGTAGATGCAGGCGCAGATACTATTACAGTAAATATAAAAGATGCCGGGCGAACCCTGATACAGGTTATTGATAATGGTGCTGGAATGTCTGATACCGACGCAAGGCTGGCTTTTGAACGCCATTCGACATCAAAAATAAAAACAGCCGATGACTTATTTGCTATACGCACCATGGGTTTTCGAGGAGAAGCCCTGGCTTCAATTGCCGCCATAGCGCATGTCGAACTAAAAACAAGGCAGGCAAACTGCGAAGTTGGCACACAAGTTAATATAGAAGGCTCGAAGGTTACCAGTCAGGAAACAGTGAGTTGCCCTGTAGGATCTAACTTTGCGGTTAAAAACCTTTTTTATAATGTACCTGCACGCCGTAAATTTTTAAAATCAAATGCTACAGAATTTAATCATGTACTTACTGAATTTCAGCGTGTGGCCTTAGCTTACCCCGAGGTTGAATTTAAACTTTACCATAACGAATCAGAAATTTACATTTTACCAAAAGGAAACGTTCGGCAACGAATAGTAACTGTTTTTGGCAAAAGAATAAACCAAAACCTGATTAGCATTGAAAGCAACACCAGTATTATATCTATTAAAGGATTTATAGGGAAACCCGAAAATGCAAGGAAAAAATCGGGCGAGCAATATTTCTTTATCAACAACAGGTTTATGCGAAGTGCATATTTAAATAAAGCTATAGTAGATGCCTACGACCAGATATTGCAACCCGACAGCACCCCGTCGTATTTTATTTATTTATATGCGGCGCCTGATTCTATAGATGTAAATATACATCCAACCAAAACCGAAATTAAATTTGAAGACCAACAAGCGGTTTGGCAAATTATGCATGCCGCAGTTAAACAAGCTTTAGGAAAAAACAATATTGTACCATCTATCGATTTTGACCTCGAACAAGGTTTTGAAATTCCTGTACTAAGGAAAGATACCAGCGTACAGTCGCCCCAGATTGATGTTGACCCAACATACAATCCTTTCCATCCATCAAAATCATCCGGAAATAATGCCAAAAGTTCAGCCATTTCATTAGAAAAGGAAAATCTGGCAAACTGGGAAAATCTTTACAAAGGATTTGAGAAAGAAAAAGATAATGATTTTTCATTTATTTCGCCCGGCACTATGCAGCAAACACTTACAGATACGTCGTTAAGTGAGAAATACTTCCAGTTTAAAGGGAAATATATAATGACACCTGTTAAATCGGGCTTAATGGTAATTGACCAAAAAAGGGCACACGAACGTATTTTATTTGAGAAGTTCCTTAATAACCTTTCGGCCCAATCGGTAGTATCTCAAAAATCGCTTTACCCTAAAACCATTGAGCTGGATGCTAAAGATCATGCTTTGGTTGTTGAAATAATAGAAGAATTAAAAATTTTAGGGTTTGATATTGAAGATTTTGGGGGCAATACCATTGTAGTAAACGGAATGCCTGCTGACTCGGGCAACCAGGAGCCTGAACAAATACTTGATAAGTTCCTGAACGAATACCAATATGGTGAAGTGGATGCAAAAGAGCAGGTTAGGGAAAAAGTAGCCAAATCGTTGGCAAAAGCAACAGCCATAAGCAGCACCCAAACCCTGAACACCGAGGAAATGCGCGAAATGGTTGATATGTTATTCGCCTGCCAAAATCCGAACTATTCACCTTTTGGCAAATTAATTGTAAGCATTATTAAAACAGAAGAGCTTGAAAAGCGTTTTAGTTAATAGAATTTAAATTTTTAGATATGTTTGGTTCAAGATTTAGTGAAACACCACCTGTAGTTAAAAACCTAATTCTGATTAACATAGTTATGTTTGTTGCCACCTGGGCAATGCGTAACTTTGGAGTAGAATTAAATCAAATATTAGGATTGCATTTTATAAAAAGTGAGCAATTTAGTCCATATCAGATTGTTACCCACATGTTTATGCATGGCGGTATTACACACATATTTTTTAATATGTTTGCCCTTTGGATGTTTGGCCGTATATTAGAATCGGTTTGGGGACCTAAACGTTTTTTCATTTATTATTTTGTTAGTGGTTTTGGGGCTGTATTTTTACATACTCTGGTAAATTATTTCCATTACCTGTCGTTAAAAAACAGTTTGCCATTAGAGAACTTCCAGTATGTTGTTGAAAACGGATATGAACTCTGGCAACAAGGTAAAATATTTAGCCACTCGAAAATGCAGGAGCTGAATGAAATAATGCTTACCCCGACAGTAGGTGCTTCAGGTGCCGTTTTTGGGGTATTGCTTGCATTCGGGATGTTATTCCCCAATACAGAGTTAATGTTATTATTCCCACCAATACCAATCAAAGCCAAATGGTTTGTAATTATTTATGGAGGAATAGAACTATGGTTAGGATTAACACAACCCGGAAGCAATATTGCACACTTTGCACATTTGGGAGGTATGCTGTTTGGCTTTATATTAATTAAATATTGGGGTAAAAAACGTTCTAACTTTTATTAGTTTTACTCCTTTAAAACAGAAGTGTTATGAGTGTTTTAGATGAAATAAAAGCTTCCTTTAAAAAAGGAAGTGCACTTACTAAGCTAATTTATATAAACTTAGCTGTCTTTTTGGCAGTAAAACTTACAGGTGTTTTTATTGATTTGTTTCAATTAAACCCCAATTTTTACCCGGTAAGCTGGCTGTCAGTTACAGCAAACTTTAGCGAGCTAATTTTCAGGCCGTGGGGATTATTTACCTATATGTTTGTGCACGAAGGTTTCCTGCACATTTTATTAAACTTGATTTGGTTTTATTGGTTTGGGCAGATATTCCTGAATTATTTTAGCAGTAAAAAACTGGTAAGCCTTTATATTTTAGGAGGATTGGCAGGAGCCATCCTGTATATTATTGCGTTTAACATCTTTCCAATATACAATCCTTCAATACCAATGATAGGGGCTTCGGCAGCAGTTATTGCTATTGTGGTAGCAATTTCGTTCTATATCCCCGACCACCTGATTTATTTAATGTTTATTGGGCCAGTTAAGCTAAAATACATTGCCCTGGTAAGTATTTTAATCGATATATTAAGTATTACCTCATCAAATGCTGGCGGGCATATCGCTCATTTAGGAGGAGCTCTGTTTGGATATGTTTACATTACTCAGGTTAAAAAAGGAAGAAATATTACCAAAGGATTCGACCGTTTTATGGATAAAATATTTTCACTGTTTAAACCCCGCCCCAAAATTAAAGTCAGTTATAAAAACAACTCTAATTATTCCAACATGGACATGCAATACAATCAATCGAAAGCAGAAAAACAAAAAGAAATAGACCGTATTTTAGACAAAATAGCCCAGTCGGGTTACGATAGCCTTACAAAAAGTGAAAAAGAGATGCTTTTTAAAAACAGTAAATAACCATTCATCAAAAAGCCGGCTGTTTTTATTGAAAATTTTCCTTGTTAATTATACCTTAGATTTATTAATCAAGCATAAACACGTTGAAAAAATTCATTTACAAAATTCTTAGATATACTAACTACTTGGTTATTGCCGCTTTGCTATTATCGTATTTATCTGTTTATGTAAATCCCGCAAAGGCATGGTTTCTGGCATTTTTTGGATTGGCTTACCCTTTTCTGTTAATTATTAATGCACTTTTTATTTTATTTTGGATAAGCAAAAAAAAGTGGTTTGCACTTATTCCTATCCTGGCCATTTTAATAGGATGGAACTATTTAAGCTCATATATCCAAATTCCGTTAAAAACACAGAAAAATAATCAAGTTTACGAAAGTATAAAAGTGTTATCGTTCAACGTACGTTTATTTGATTTGTATAAATGGAATAATGATAAAAATACCGTTGACCGCATTTTTGAGTTTATTCAATCAGAAGCCCCTGACATTATATGTTTTCAGGATTTTTACACCTCGACTGGGGAGCTTTCTGAGAATGAAATTATTAAGAAGCTTGGTAATAAACATTTTACACACATTAACTATACCATTGATGGCAAAGAATATAACTATGGAATAGCTACTTTCAGCAAATACCCAATTATTAACAGGGGTTCTATTCATTTTAGCAACTCATTTAATACCAGTATTTATACCGATATATTAATAGATGATGATACCGTAAGGGTTTTTAATAATCATTTACAATCCATACGGTTTAATAAGAATAATTACAAGTTTATAAGTAATAGTAAGTCGTTTAAAGATGACGAACGTATGAAAGAAATTCTGGATATTTCGTATCGTTTGCGCGATGCCTTTATAAAAAGGGCAGGACAAGCAGAAATTATATCGAATCATATACAAAACTCACCACACAGTGTTTTTGTTTGTGGCGATTTTAATGACGCTCCGGTTTCCTATACATATAAAACCATCAAGAAAGGCTTAAAAGATTCGTTTACTGAAGCCGGAAAAGGGATAGGAAATACATACAACGGTAATTTCCCGTCGTTTAGGATTGATTATATTTTACATAGCGATAAAATAAGATGTCATCGCTTGGATATAAAGAAAGTGCAACTCTCGGATCATTATCCGGTTGTTGGGGAATTTTATTTAAGTAAATAATCAATGAAGCCGAAAATTATAATTAAACCGGGAAAGATTGATATACTATTATATACTATTAAATTATTTGTTGTTATTCTGTTAATAATATCAGGAGTCGATTCTTTTATTAAAACCAACCTTTTTTCAACATTAACTTTACCTTTTATAGGGATTTTAATGTTTATTTCTTCCATATTATTAAGAAAAATACCCCATTTATTTAACTATCCGGTAAAAATAACAGAGCAAAATGCTGAAGCAAATTACAGGATTGCTTTACTTGTTTTAAATATAACCATCACCCTATTTCTTGCTATTATAACATTACTGCAATACAAAAACTGGTATTAGCACATTAGAATGGTAGTTTATTTAAATCCACATTACCACCAGAAAAAATAATTCCAACTCTTTTACCTCTAAACAAGCCTGGATTTTCAAAAACAGAAGCTAAAGGCACTGCAGCTGAAGGTTCAATTATAATTTTCATCCTCTCCCAAACCATTCGCATTGCTTCAATAATAGTTTCTTCCCTAACCGTATATATATCATCCACTTTTTCACGAATAATATGGAAAGTAAGTGTTCCCAGAGAAGTTAATAAACCATCGGCAATTGTATTGGGTGGCCCTGCCGGAATAAGAGTGCCATTTTTAAACGACCTGTATGCATCGTCGGCATTTAATGGTTCTGCTCCAAAAACTTTAATGTTATTTTTTATAGCCTTTGCCGAAATGGCTGTACCACTCATTAAGCCACCACCGCCAACAGGAGCAATGATAATATCCAAATCCGGAAAATCTTCCAACAATTCTTTAGCTGCTGTCCCTTGTCCGCATACTACATTAAAATTATTATATGGATGAATGAAAGTTGCCCCCGTTCTTTCCTGGACTTTAGCCAGCGTTTCTTCTCTGGCTTGCAGGGTTGGCTTACAAAAAGTAATTTCGGCACCATACCCTTCAACAGCTTTCTTTTTTATATCAGGTGCATTTACGGGCATTACAATATACGCAGGAATGCCTAACTGTTTTGCTGCTAAACTTAATGCTGCAGCATGGTTGCCTGATGAATGAGTTGTAACTCCTTTATTAGCCTCTTCTGAAGTTAATAACCGAACGGCATTCGTTGCTCCCCTGAATTTAAATGCTCCTACTTTTTGAAAATTTTCGCATTTAAAATAAATTTCTGCATTTAAGATTTTATTTATACTGCTTGATGTTAAAACAGTTGTGCGATGAATAAATGGCTTTATCCTTTCGTGCGCAAGCTGTATATCGTTATATTGAGGTACTTGGTTTATCATAAAACAATTTTTTACTAAAGTAAAAAATCAATCTGTTTTTAACGAATCTTGTTTACTTTTTTTAAATGCTTCGAAATGTTCCAGGATATCAGCATATAATCTGTAGTCAGTTATATTTAAAATATAATCGTCCTGAAAATTACAAAAAGCCATAAATTCGCGGGCTTCAAACTCCTCCAGACCAGTCAGGTTTTTTATAACGTGTATATTAAAACGTTCCAGAATTTCATCTCGTTCACCTTCATTCTCTTTTAAATCCAAATATTTGCGAATATCTTTCCCTTCTTTGCTAAATGCATAATATAACATTGATATAGGGCTACCGATTGAAGGTTCTACAAATAATGGTTTTTCCACGTGTTTGAATATACTTTTAGCCGATTCACTCAAAGGAGATTCAGGCAATTCTAAATCGAGTACTTTTTGTTTAAATTCTTTATACGTGCCTAAGTATATTACGGCAACCTCAGGTATTTCATATGTCCGTCCTTTAAGAAAGATATTAACTACTGTATCAATAATTATATCTCTTATTTTATATTCTTTATAATAAAATCCTATAGCAGAGATATTTAATGTGTCGCCAGGATTTGCCCAAATTTCAAAAACACCAAGGGTATCGGTAACCACTCCCCATTTTTGTTGAACATTAATAACGTGAGCTAAAGCTACTTCATAATTGCCTTCTTCACTTAGAACTTGCCCTCGAAATAAATACAAACTATCCTGCCCAGCGAGTTTAGCACTTATAAAAAGTAAAAAAAATATTAAGCAAAATCTTTGTTTTTTTAATATCATAGGATAAAGTTCATTATACAAATATAATTATGGTTACTATAACAATAATCATGCATTAACAATCTTTAACGTTCATCAACAAATTTAAACAACCCTTTTTATCTTTGCTATACAATTTCATTGAGTACCATTTTTTGGTTATCTTCGCACATGAGTATAAAATATTGACCTGTGATATGATTACTGGACTAAAGCAAAATATTGAAAAAGCCTGGGAAAACAGGGCTTTACTTAACGATGAAAAAACGCAAGCTAATATTCGTGAAACCATCGAATTGTTAGATAAAGGAAAAATACGTGTTGCAGAGAAGTCCGATTCGGGATGGATTGTTAATGAATGGATTAAAAAGGCTGTAATTCTGTATTTTCCCATTCAAAAAATGGAAATAACCAAAGTAGGGCCATTTGAGTTTCATGATAAAATAAATCTGAAAAGCGGTTACGATGAATTGGGTGTGCGCGTTGTACCACATGCAATTGCCAGGTATGGCTCGTACGTTGCCGAAGGGGTAATTATGATGCCATCGTATGTAAATATTGGCGCATATGTTGACTCTGGTACAATGGTTGATACCTGGGCCACTGTAGGCTCTTGTGCACAAATTGGGAAGAATGTCCACCTTAGTGGAGGAGTTGGAATAGGTGGAGTTTTAGAACCTGTACAGGCAGCTCCTGTTATTATAGAGGATGACTGTTTTATTGGTTCGAGATGCATAATTGTAGAAGGTGTGCATATAGAAAAAGAAGCTGTTCTGGGAGCCAATGTTGTTATTACCAAATCAACAAAAATTATTGATGTTACAGGAGAAAAACCTGTTGAATATAAAGGTTTTGTGCCTGCCAGATCGGTTGTAATACCCGGCTCGCAAACAAAACAATTTGCTGCAGGCGAATATCAGGTGCCTTGTGCTTTAATTATTGGAAAAAGAAAAGAATCGACAAATCTTAAAACATCGCTTAACGATGCTTTACGCGATTTTAACGTTGCAGTTTAATAAATGGTTAAATTCCTTATCATACAAACCGCTTTTATTGGTGATGTAATACTTGCTACACCTATTATCGAGAAATTACATCATTTTTATCCCAATGCTGAGATAGATTTTTTACTTCGAAAGGGTAATGAAAATCTGTTAAAAAACCACCCTTATGTTTCAAATATACTTATCTGGAACAAAAAGGAAAATAAGTTTAAAAATCTTTACAAAATTATCAAGTTAATCCGCTCTAAAAAATACAATTATGTAATTAATATACAGCGATTTGCCTCAACGGGCATAATTACAGCCTTTTCGGGAGGTAAAATTAAAGTAGGATTTAATAAAAACCCCTTTTCGTTTTTATTTACCCGAAGGATTAAACATGAAATTGGGAGCGGCAAGCACGAAGTTGAGCGCAATATTAAATTAATCTCAGAAATTACCGACGATTCTGTATATAAACCTAAGCTATATCCTTCGGATGAAGATTTTCAAATCGTAAGCCAATACAAGATGCGGCCATATATTTGTATGGCTCCAACATCGGTTTGGTTTACCAAGCAGTTTCCGTCCGAGAAATGGATTGAACTTATCAGCCGCATTGGAAAAGAATACCAGGTATACCTTCTTGGAGGGCCCGACGATAAAGAAGCATGTAATAAAATAATGGAAGCATGCAGCAGAAGCAATATTGATAATTTATGTGGAAAACTGAGTTTTTTACAAACATCAGCATTAATGAAAAATGCAAGCATGAATTATGTGAACGATTCGGCACCCATGCATATGGCTTCTGCCATGAATGCCTCAACAACAGCAATATTCTGCTCTACAGTCCCAGGCTTTGGTTTTGGCCCTTTATCAGGCAATGCCCGGATAGTTGAAACTGAAGAAGATTTAGATTGCAGGCCTTGTGGGCTCCATGGATTTAAAAAATGCCCGAAAGAGCATTTTAATTGTGCTTATTCTATTAAAACTGAACAACTCTTATTTTAATGGTATATGGAAAAAATATCAGCAACAATAATAACATACAACGAAGAAAAAAATATTGAAAGATGCTTAAAATCTCTGCAAGGAGTAGCCGACGAAATAATTGTTGTTGATTCGTTTTCAACTGACAAAACCAAAGAAATTTGTTTAAAATATGGTGTGGCTTTTTTTGAACGGGAATTTGTAGATTATTCCGATCAAAAGAACTTTTCCATTGATCAGGCACGGTATGACCTTATCCTTTCCATTGATGCAGACGAAGAATTGTCTGAAGAACTAAAAAAAAGTATAATTGAGGTAAAAAATAATCCTGAACATGATGGTTATTATTGTAACCGAATGACCAGCTATTGTGGAAAATGGATTAAACATTCCGGTTGGTATCCAAACCACCAACTGCGATTGTGGAAAAAATCAAAAGGCAGATGGTCAGGAACAATCCATGAAAAACTTACCATATCCAAAAAAACTTGTGCCCATATTAAAGGAGATCTGCTACACTACTCATATGAAAACTTTTCACAGCATCTTTTAAAAATTGATAAATTCACTGATTTTCAGGCTCTTGAAATGTTTAACAAAAGAAAAAAAGCTAACCTGTATACCATAATTTTTAAGCCCTTTTTAAGATTTTTGAGGCATTATTTTTTCAGTTTGGGTTTTTTAGATGGTTACGAAGGGTTTATTATAAGTATCCAATCGGCATATGGACATTTTTTAAAATATATTAAATTAAGAAAACTTAATAAAAATGCCTATTAAAAGCATTTGTTTTATTAACAGCTCCAGATTCTGGGGTGGTGGAGAAAAATGGCATTTTGACAATGCTTGTTATTTATCTCAAAAAGGTTACCAAGTAACAGTTATTACAAATGTAAAAAGTAAATTGTACGAAAAACTAATTACACAAAAAGATGTAAACCTTAAGCAGATTAATATTAGCAATCTAAGCTTTTTAAACCCTTTTTGTATAATAAAATTAATCCGCTTACTAAAAAAAACAAATACCGCGAAAATTATCATCAATCTGCCATCAGACCTCAAAATTATTGGAGTAGCTTCATTATTTACAAAAATTAATACAATCATTTATAGACGTGGAAGTGCTATTCCCATTAAAAATTCATTCACCAATAAATTACTTTTCAGTAAAGTTGTTACTCATTTAATTGTAAACTCATTAGCAACTAAAAAAACCGTCTTGCAAAATAATAAAAACCTCTTCCCTGAAGGAAAAATTAAATTAATTTATAATGGAATTGACATAAATGCTTACACTCAACAAGAAATAACAATTGATAAAAAGGATAATAAAGAAATTATTTTAGGGCACTTAGGCCGGTTTTCAGCAGAAAAAAACCAGTCTTTTTTAATACATGTCGCTTCAGAGTTACGAAAAAACAATATTCCTTTCCGGATGATTCTTGGTGGAAATGGCCCTACCTTTGATGAAATTTCAAGAATAATTGAAGATGAAAAACTTAACGAACATATACAATTAATTGGTTTTGTCGAAAACATTCCGCAATTTATGCAATCCATTGATGTATTTCTACTGCCATCGCTGTGGGAAGGTTTTGGTTATGTTAGTATAGAAGCGATGATTTGCGAAAAACCTGTAATTGCATTTAATGTAGCAAGTAATCCGGAAATAATTGTGAATAACAAAACCGGCTATCTAACAAAAATAAATGATGTACAAGCGTTTACCGAAAAAATACACTCCTTTTACCATTATCCAGAAAAAATTAAGGAAATGGGACACGAAGGCAGATCAAGGGTATTGAAACATTTTAATATCCTAAATAGTTTTACTCAATTAGAAAATTATTTAAACCAATTATGATAAACGAAATTAATAAAGCCCTGGAAGTATTAAAAAATGGAGGAGTAATACTTTATCCAACAGATACCATATGGGGCATAGGATGCGATGCTACAAATGAAAAAGCTGTTGAACGCATTTATGAAATAAAACAACGAAGTGATCAAAAAAGTATGCTGGTTTTACTCGACCATGCAGGCAAAATACCTACATACATAAGCGAAATGCCTGAAATTGCATGGGATTTAATAGAACTAACCGAAAAACCTCTTACCATAATTTACCCCGGAGCTAAAAACCTGGCAAAAAACCTGATTGCAAATGATGGTAGCATTGGAATCCGAATTACAAACGAACCATTTACAAACAAATTAATACAAAGATTAAGGAAGCCAATCGTTTCAACATCGGCAAATGTTAGCGGAGAAAAATCCCCTCTCAATTTTGCAGAAATAAATCCTAAATTATTCGATTTGGTCGATTATGTGGTTCAGTGGCGACAGGATGATTTAACTCCATCGCAGCCTTCTGGCATTATTAAACTGCAAGTAAACGGAGAAATAGAGATTATAAGAAAATAAAGGGTTTTTAAAATGTTTAAAAACCCCTTTCATATTATTTTTATTGCAGTTTATTCCTTTCTTATCTTTCCGCTACCTGTTATATTTGCATCAACAATAGGTTGCCCTTTATAAAGAATCTTTCCACTACCGGTAATTGTAGCCTCAAGTTCTTTTGAAACAAAAGCATGTATCGAACCGCTGCCGGTAATTGTTAAATCTGCTTCAGAAAATTCAATGTTTGATGATTCGATATCACCCGAACCTGTTATAGTAGCATCTAATTCATCGGCTTTCTGATTTCCAGCTATTTCTATATCGCCCGAACCAGATATCATTGCATCAATTTCTTTTACTTTTAAATCATTAATAAGAATTGAACCGCTTCCTGTAACAACCATTTCCAACTTCTCCGCGTTTATTGAGGTCTTATTAATTATGTCACCAGATCCGGTAACCATTAAACTATTAACATCTTTTATGGTTACATACACATTTATATCTTTATTCCCTCTGTAATTGTACCATTTTTCAAATTCTATCTTCAGATAACCGTTCTCCACTTCGGTTTCAATCTTATTCAATATATCTTCATCAGCTTCAATAATAACTTCACATGCAGTACCCTGAGTTAAATATAAGTTTGCAGAAATTGCCAGGCTGATTTTATTAAAATCGCCAACCTTTCTGGTTTCCTTTTTAGGATCAGCTCCAAAAGCCATGCTTACAGCATTTAACATTAAAACTGTAAATAATAATGCAGATAGAAATCTGGTTACATTTGTTTTCATAATTTTTAGATTTTTGTTTTTGTTTGATTAAAAGACGAGCAAAAAATATACATGCTGCAATTATTTTAATTAATTTTGAAGAACATTAAAAGAGCTAAACTAAACCAAATAATATGATCCGATTTCCTCAGTCATATACCCCCCGATGGATTGTTTTTCTAATTGATTTGTTTATTTGTGGGATATCTATATCATCAGCGTATTTATTAAGGTTTAATTTTAATATTCCACCTGAACATTATTCAGGATTAAGTTTTGTTATTCCTTATGTTTTGTTTGTAAGATCGTTAACCTTTCTTGTTTTTAAAACCTATGCAGGAATAATCAGATATTCAGGAGCAAAAGATACCGAACGTATTTTTATAGTTTCT
>Ga0209607_1003243_pt1 | contig 12549 bp, 7 predicted proteins | sample AD_UKC117_MetaG_FD_184413 | JGI IMG/M metagenome (GOLD analysis project Ga0209607, IMG submission 184413) | Active sludge microbial communities of municipal wastewater-treating anaerobic digesters from Hong Kong - AD_UKC117_MetaG (SPAdes)... | ecosystem: Engineered > Bioreactor > Anaerobic >... | reverse complement strand
CTATACTGCCCTGGGATATTTTTATGTGACCGGAGAAGAATTCGGCTGTGTGTCGCCACCAGACACAGTGGTGGTCATCAATACCCAGACCGACCTCATCGTACCTAATGCCTTCACCCCAAATGCTGACGGGCTGAATGATGTGTTCAAACCCTATAGCGAACTCATCTATCCGAAATATGAACTATACATATATAACCGCTGGGGGGAAGAGATCTTTTTTTCAGATGATATGCTGTTTGGCTGGGACGGTACCAGAAATGCCATGGAACAGGAAGTGGGCACTTATATCTGGGTCATTACCTACCAGCGCTTCAATGACCAGGGGAAGGTCTATACCCTGAAAGGCACGGTCACCCTGCTGCGCTGAAGCCACTTTGTAACATTTTACTGTAAAAGCAAGGATGACAAAAGGTTATTTTAGTTGTCTAATCAGGTAAAACCTTATTTTTATAGACTCAATTACGAACAACCGTATGAAGAAACTGTACCTGCTTCTCGCCCTGGGCGCACCTCTAGCTGTCTGGGCTCAATGTAACACAGGCAATGCCACAGACTGTGATTGTCTGGATGGCAGCACTGACTGTGACCTGCTGCCTGATATGCGGGCATCCTACATACTTCTGGCCGATCCTGATTATCAACCGGAATATGTAGGTGAACTAGGAGTGTCTGTGTCCACCCCGAACACGGGCCACGGTCCGCTCAGGGTGTTTGCCACAGACTACTACATCTGCGATGGCGATACGGTGTATGAACCCGGCGGTCTGGATGTTTGCTCTGATGGAACAGCACCCAGACAGATCATCAAACAACGCATCTACCACAAGAACGGTACAGAAATGAGTTACTGGGAACGCAACGCCGGCACCATGACCTACCACCCCGGCCACGGTCATTTTCATGTGGACGACTGGGGAATCTATACCCTGCGGGAAGAAGTGCCCGGAGAAGATCCGCTTGACTGGCCCATCATCGGTTCCGGATCCAAACTGGGTTTCTGCCTGATGGATTACGGCAGCTGCGGCAGCGGATACTACTATGCCTACTGCGAGAATGACCTTGGCGAAGTACTCACCAGCGACGCACCCAACTATGGACTTGGCGGTGGCGGTTATTCCTGCGGTCTCACCAACCAGGGCATCAGCGCCGGCTACCTCGATATCTATCACTACTGGCTGGAAGGTATGAGCATCTTTCTGCCAGACAATATCTGTAACGGAGATTACAAGATCGTGGTGCAGGTGGATCCGTATAACTACTTTCTGGAAGAGAACGATGACAACAACGTTATGGTGGCTGACGTGACCCTGACCATGCAACCGGAAAGTGATGAAGGCATCGTGACCATTAATGGCAGCACTTTCATTTGCGAAGGTGAAACAGTAGAACTCAGTGCTCCCAATGTAGGTACCTCCTATATGTGGTCCAATGGTGCTACCACCAGTACCATCGAAGTGGCTGAGCCGGGCGAATATTATTGTACTGTAGAACGCAGCTGCGGAATGCTGTACACAGATACCATCTCAGTGACCATTGCAGATATTGCAGAACCGGTAGTAGATGATCCTGGTGTGACCTGCGAAGGAGCATCAGCAACCCTGAATGCATCCGGCGATGACGTGACCTGGTATGATGCCGATGGTTTTGTGCTTGGTTCCGGAAACACCTATAACACGCTGCCACTCTATGAAGACACGTACCTCTATGCAGCCAATACCGCCTACTATCCGGTTGACGGTTACGCAGAGCCGCATGAACATACCGGAGGGTCAGATTACAATGGCGATACCTACAACGGATATCTGATCTTTGATGCCAGCCAGGAATTCACCCTGAAAAGTGTAAAGGTTTATACTGATACTCCGGGCGAAAGAACACTTGAACTGCGCAGCGCTGCCGGAGCCATTCTGGAAACAGCAACGGTAGATGTTCCTGCTGGCGAAAGCCGGGTGGATCTGAACTGGGTCATCGAAACCGGCAACAACTACCAGCTGGGTACCAATGAAGCACAAAATCTGGATGCGCTGGGTTATCAGAGTCCACGGTTCAAGCGAAACTCAGGTGATGTATATTTCCCCTATAACGTTGGAGGTGTGGCCAGCATTCATACCAGCAGTGCAGCAGGATATTATTATTATTTCTATGACTGGGAATATGATGCAGGTAAAGTATGCACCAGCCTGCAAACAGAGGTATTTCTCAAAGTGGAAGTTTGTGATGGCATCTCAGAGATCGCAGGTATCAAAGACCTGGACATCTATCCCAACCCAAACAGTGGCAGCTTCAGCGTGAGTGCAGACTTTGCCAACACCACTGATCTCAGCATCCGTGTCAGCAACCTGACCGGACAGGTAGTGTTTGAAAACCATCCTGGTCAGGTGGTGGGTGCGGTCACCATTCCGGTAACTCTTACCAACCAGCCTGCGGGCGTGTACACCGTGTCGCTCATCAGCGAAGGCAAAGCGGTGAACCGACAGGTGGTAGTGGAATAACATATCAATAAAAACAAAAAGCCCGGTGTAAAGACTTACAACCGGGCTTTTTATTTGGTATTACGAATGCTTACAGGTTAGTCATTGTGGTACGGTGAAATTTCTGTGGCATGCCCGCCGGAAGCCTGCTCATACAGTTTCACATCTTCCTGTATGGCCAGCGATCGGGCAAGTTCATATGCTGCCTCCTGATCCATGGTATTGAGTATGATGACATCGCGATCGCCGGTGGTGATGATGTCCACCATATACCTTGCGCTCTTGCTTTTCACATTAAAGGTCAATGCTCCGAAAACAGCCCAGGATCTTTCTCCTGTTCTCGATACCAGAATAGCTTCTATAGGAGCCAGCTGTTTCCATTTTCCAATTCTCATGAACAGCACATCGACATAATCGCGGTAACGTCGTTGACTTAATTGTGTTTCTACACCAGACTTTAATGTCATCATCAACAGATCCAGAGAGACCAACACGATGGTCAGATAAGACAAGCCGGTATTCCAGGCAGCCCCGCCTGCAAACAACGCTACAACGACCTTTACATTATCCGGAATCAGCCTGGTCTTGCCTGCAACAAATCGCTCATAAGATGGTTGGTCCAGGATCATTTTTTCAAACCGATCTCTCTCAGTCTTTCATCCAGATAGCCTCCTGCAGAAATAGGCTCGTATTGCAGTGGATTCTCTTCATTGACGCAACTGTCCAGGCAGGTCAGATCCATCTCTGATCTCGGGTGCAGGAAGAAAGGAATGCTGAACCGGCTGGTATGCCACATCTCTCTGGGTGGATTCACCACACGATGGGTGGTACTGCGCAGCACGTTATTGGTGAGCCGCTGAAGCATATCGCCCACGTTCACCACGATCTCATCGGGCGCTGTTTTAACTGCCACCCAGTTGCCTTCTGTGCTCATGACCTCCAGACCATCTGCGCTGGCTCCTACCAGCAGGGTGATGAGGTTGATGTCTTCGTGTTGTTCTGCACGAACAGAGCTCTTTGGCTCGCTGGTGATAGGTGGATAATGTATAGCCCGCAGAATGCTGTTGCCGTTGTGGATGTGTTCTGCGAAATAGTCATTCGGCAGTTCCAGAAAATCAGCAATGGCCCTCAGTAAGTGTCCGCCAGAACTTTCAAAACTGCGATACAGATCTGTGCCCAGTTTATTGAAGTCAGGCATCTCTTCCACCTCCACATTATCCGGATATTCCTCTTTCACCGCGTCACCATCTGTCACTGTTTGCCCGAACTGCCAGAACTCCTTCAGATCAGGTGCATCACTGCCCTTGGCATGCTCCCTTCCGAAAGAGGTATATCCTCTCTGTCCGGCCAGGCCGGGTACTTCATATTTGCGTTTCACCTCTTCCGGCATCGCAAAGAAACGCTGTACGGCATCATAGAACTGTTGTACCAGTCCGGCGTCCACACCATGGTTGCGCACAGCCACAAAACCTACTTCCTGGTAGGCTTTTCCAAGGTCCTGTGCAAACTGTTGCATACGTGCAGGATCTCCTGACAGGTATTCAGCAAGATCAACGGTTGGGATGGTATTCATAGATACAGTTTGATGTAAAATTACGATTCCTGTTAAACAGAAAAGAGCCTTTCAGACCCAACTGACAAGAGTGTTTGAAAAAGCATTTCATCCATCTGTTCTAACTTGCGTACTACTATGATGAATAATAAACGCATCTGTACTTTATCCTTACTGCTTCTCACCGCGGTTGGTGCAGCCCGGTCGCAGGCCCCGGGAATTGAGTGGCAGAACACTATTGGCGGGATCAGTGCTGACTACCTGAGAACCATCATCTCCACAACAGATGGTGGCTACCTTGCCGGTGGATATTCTTCTTCCGGTATTTCCGGCGATAAGTCAGAAGCAAATATGGGAGCTGACTACTGGATCGTGAAAACAGACGGCGCAGGTAATTTGGAATGGGAAGAAACCATAGGTGGCAGTGGCGGAGATTATCTGTATGCAGTGCTGCAGACAACAGATGGCGGATATCTGTTAGGAGGTTATTCCGATTCCGGTATCAGTGGCGACAAGACAGACGCAAGCGTGGGCTTCCAGGACTACTGGATCGTGAAAACAGATGCTTCCGGTGGTATTGAATGGCAAAAGACCGTTGGCGGTAATAACCTCGACCTCCTGTTCACAGTAATAGAAACAAGCGATGGCGGGTATTTACTTGGTGGCTATTCTTCCAGTGGTATCAGTGGCGACAAGACCGAAGCGGGTCTTGGTCAGACCGATTTCTGGGTGGTGAAAGTATATGATACAGGTTCTGTAGAATGGCAGAATACCATTGGTGGAAGTGGTTGGGATTATTTGTATTCCATGGTGGAGACCAGCGATGGCGGATTCCTGCTGGGTGGCGGATCGGATAGCCCGGCCTCCGGCGATAAAACGGATAGCAGTCTGGGTAATGACTACTGGATCGTTAAGATAGACGGATCGGGATCTGTTCTATGGGAAAATACCATCGGTGGTATTGGAACAGATTATTTGTACACGGTAGTGGAAACCGATGACGATGGTTTTTTACTGGGAGGATACTCCTACTCCGGAATCGGCGGCGACAAGACAGAAGCCAGTTTCGGCGAACAGGATTTCTGGATCATCAAGACGAATGACGTTGGTGTAATAGAATGGCAAAAGACCATCGGTGGCGATGACACAGATATTCTAAGAGTTATCGTTCAGGCCGACGATGGCGGTTATGTGCTGGGGGGCTACTCTGCCTCAGGTATCAGCGGAAATAAATCAGAAGACAACTATGGCCTGACAGATTTCTGGGTGGTTAAGACTGATGCGTCGGGTAATGTGGAATGGGATAAGACCATCGGCGGAGGCTCAACGGATAACCTGTATGCCCTGTCAGGCACCCCGGACGGGGGATATGTGTTGGGTGGTCATTCGTCATCCGGTGTGTCGGGATCAAAGGACGAAGAAAGCATGGGTGGTTATGATTACTGGATGGTGAAATTAGAAGGCCCGTTTATGTGCAATACGCCAACCGGACTGTCCGTAGAAGACCTGACAAGTATGACCGCCACCCTCAGCTGGGATGATGCAGGGGCCGATGCCACGGCTTATAAATTCCAGCTCCTTGATATCAGCACAGCTTCCAGGTTCAACCTGACCCTTGCACCAGGAACCACCAGTATCAGCATGGGACCGGCGGCACTTTCGCCGGGTGTAGATTACGCATTTCGCCTGCGAGGCCTTTGTAGCGATGGTAGCAGAACAGCATGGTCTGCACCATATTTTTTCAGCACACCCATGCGGCTGTCCGGAACACAGAAAGCCTGCAACATCTATCCGAATCCTGGTAGCGGACAATTTATGGTTCAGTTTTCAGGCTTGTCTGGTGAGCAGGCACTGGCAGAAGTATATGACCTGACTGGTATGAAAGTGTTTTCAGGCATCTATCATACGGAAGACGGAACCCTGAATGAAAAACTGTATCTGGATCATCTGCCTGCCGGAAGTTATTTGTTGCGCATGACCTCAGGAGAAGACCTGTTTCTGGAACAATTGATAATAACACATTGACAGGAAAAATCAGATGTGCTGATCCGGATGAAATGGATGGGTCTGTTGATGTTCTTTACAGGTTTGTCAAATGAACTTCACAAACGCCATTTGTTTCCCGCTCATTGCGATTAAATAATAGCTTTGCAGAAAGCTTTTTATATGCGTAATGTTAGTATGCTTGTTATATCTGTCTTTGCACTAACCGGCACACAGGCCCAGTGGAACACACTTTGCAGTGGTACTTCAGATAACAACGGGTTTATAGTGGACTTTGAATATTTCCAGGACACCCTGTATGCCACCGGTCTGTTCACAAAGATATGTGGCGAAACAGTTGGACATGCAGCAAAGTGGGATGGCAGCAACTGGTATTCAGTGGATATTCCTCACGACGGACATGCGATGGAAGAAATTGACGGGGTGCTCCATTTTGCTACCTATCAGTTTGCGAACGACAGCAATTTTGTATGGCGTTACTATGGAGATTTTGTATCAGCCCTTGGTGAGGGCGTATTCAATGAAGGTGGAGGAACGTCTTATACACCTAACCTGTATGATGTTATAGAATACGACGGACAGATTGTAGCCAGTGGAGATTTTAACCGGGTAGGCGATAAAGACATTAGTGGCATCATGCGTTGGAACGGAACAGAATGGGATTCTCTGGGTGGCGGACTCAGCGGATACCTGCCGGGTGCACCACCAATACTCTATCCGCACAAGATGCTGGTGGATGGCCCTGACCTCTGGGTGTGCGGAAACTTCTCGCATGCCGGAGGAGTGGAAGTAAACGGCATTGCAGGATGGAACGGTACCAACTGGTACAGTGCAGGTCCGGGCTTTGATCAGGCGGTATATGGCATTGCTGTGTATGATGGCAGTATGTGGGCAGGCGGACAGTTCACTACATCGGGTGCCAATGAAGTTGCCTCTATTGCGAGATGGAATGTAAGCCAGTGGCAAAGCCCCGGCTTCGGATTCGCTTCTGCAGATCCCTTTGATTTTACCTATGTGCACACCCTGAAGGTCATTGATGATATGCTGTTCATGGCAGGGGGTTTTGATCAGGTCATTCTGGATGATGGCACCATCATCCCGTGTGGATCAGTGGTTGCCTGGGATGGAGACAGCCTCTACACATTTGATGGCGGAGTAACAGACAAAGACCTGGAGGCCATAGAAAAGATACCCGGTGGCTATCTGTTTGGAGGTGGACTCTACGGACAAGGCTATGTAGCAGAATGGTTGCCGGTTGATACCTCAGTGGCCATTCATGAGATTCAGCAAGACATCAGGGTGTTTCCCAATCCTGCCACAGATGTTTTGTACATCCAGGCAAGTGCAGGAACGCAGGCCAACTACCGTATCACTGACCTCACAGGAAAGACCGTACTCTCCGGTAACTGGAACGGTCAGCCTGTAGATGTGCGCAACCTGACCTCCGGATACTATATGCTGGAGCTGGCTTCTGACAGCGGAGAACTGCTGCACAGCAGACTCGTGGTGCAGTAATCTACAATCCACGTATCTTTGCCGAACCATTCTCTTTCAAAAGAGATTGTATCGGGTCCAGACGTGAGTGATTTCATCCAACATGAGTGCGGCATAGCCATGATCAGGCTGCTGAAGCCGCTTGACTACTACCGCGAAAAGTACGGTACCACCCTCTACGGCCTCAACAAGCTATATCTCCTGATGGAGAAACAGCATAACCGCGGACAAGACGGTGCCGGTATCGCTACCATCAAACTGGACATGCCCATCGGGCAGAAGTACATCGATATCCGTAAGAGCACGAATACGAACGCCATCAAAGAGATCTTTGAAAAGGTGTACAAACCGTTGCAGGGGCTCGCAGATAACCCGGATATTTCTACCGACAAGATCAAGGAGAAAGGCCATTTCATGGGCGAAGTGATGATGGGTCACCTGCGCTATGGTACACACGGCAAAAACAATGTGTTCAGTGTGCACCCCTTCATCAGAGAGAACAACTGGATGACCCGCAACCTGGTCATCGCCGGAAACTTCAATATGGTGAACAACCGCGACTTGTTCCAGCAGCTTGTCGCTCTTGGCCAGCATCCGAAGGAATTCACCGATACTATCACCGTGCTGGAAAAACTCGGCCACTTCCTGGACCGCGAAGTACAGCAGTTGTTCGATCAGTACAAACCCTATCATGAGAACCAGAAGATCAGTGAGCTGATCGCTTCCGAACTGAATGTACAAAACGTACTTGCCCGTGCGGCCCGTGATTTTGAAGGCGGATATGCCATCATGGGTATGCTGGGTCACGGCGATGCTTTTTTACTGCGTGATCCGAATGGCATTCGTCCGGCTTATTATTATCATGACGATGAAGTAGTGGTAGCCGCCAGCGAACGTCCGGCCATCATGACGGCTTTCGATGTACCCTTCAGCCAGGTGAAAGAACTGACACCCGGACATGCACTGATCATCAAGAAGAAAGGCACGGTAAAGGAGCAGCTTTGTCGCCAGCCACTGGAAAAAAAGTCCTGCAGTTTTGAGCGTATCTACTTTAGTCGTGGCGGCGATCAGGAGATCTACGAAGAACGAAAGATGCTGGGCAGACTCATCGCTCCCAAGGTGCTGGAAGCCGTTCATTATGACTACGACCATACCATCTTTTCATTCATTCCCAATACGGCAGAAGTAGCGTTTTACGGTATGATGAAAGGACTGGAAGACCACCTGAAGGAGATCAAGAAAAAGAAACTGCTGGAGCTGGAAGACAAGACGGATGCAACAGCCGTGGAAAGCATCCTGAGCATGCGCCCCAGGGTGGAGAAACTCGCCATCAAGGATGTGAAACTGCGCACCTTCATTACCAACGACGATGACCGAAGCAACATGGTGAGCCACGTGTATGACGTGACCTACGGACAGGTGGAAAGCCATGTGGATACCATCGTACTCATTGACGATTCCATCGTTCGTGGTACCACACTGAAGCGCAGCATCATCGCCATACTCGATCGCCTCGAACCGAAAAAGATCGTCATCGTATCCTCCGCACCGCAGATCCGCTATCCCGATTGCTATGGCATAGACATGAGCAAGATGGGTGATTTTGTCGCCTTCAAGGCGGCCATCGAACTGACACAGGAAAGAGGTAATGCCGCTCTGCTGGATGAGGTTTATAAAGAGTGCAGGGAGATGGAGCACTGGCCGTCAGAGAAAGTGCACAACGCCGTGCAGAAGGTCTATGCGCAGTTCACCGATGAAGAGATCTCTGCCCAGGTAAGTAAGATCGTCAAGGCCCCGCATATCCGTGCTGAGGTACAGGTCATGTACCAGAGCGTGGATGATCTGCATACCGCCTGTCCGCACAACCTCGGCGACTGGTACTTCACCGGCAACTATCCCACCCCCGGCGGCAACAAGGTGGCCAACAAAGCATTTGTCAACTACATGGAAGGCAGAGACGAACGGGCTTATACCTGATCAGAACTTCCCCAACAGTTTTCAAGCCATTATGGAATAGTGTACTTGCCTGCTGCAGGTGGGAAAGGAACTTTGCAAATGATCAACGGTGCATTAGGAAAGCCACAGAGTCCCCTTCGGGTGACACTGTGGGGACTGAATGACAGGTAAGACAGAGACGAGCGGGCTTTTGTCTGATCTTGTGTTTATTATAGATGGCGACTTCCGTCATCTTTCTCCTCCTTTCCTTTCCCCTACCTTTGCTGATACTGACCTGCTTTGTAATTTGCAGGACTGTAGAAAGATTCTGTGCATGGAACTCAAGACGCTTGACCGTGTGGTCATCAAATTTGCCGGCGACAGTGGCGACGGTATGCAGCTGACCGGTGGACAATTCACCAACAATACCGCCCTCCTGGGTGCAGACCTCCAGACCTTCCCGGATTTTCCGGCTGAGATCCGGGCGCCCGCAGGTACCCTGGCCGGTGTATCGGGCTTTCAGCTTCACTTTGGCAGCAACAAGATCTATACCCCGGGCGATCAGTGCGATGTGCTTGTGGCCATGAACGCTGCTGCCCTCAAGGTGAACATCAAAAACCTGAAGCCCGGTGCCATCGTCATCGTCAACACCGATGGCTTTGACAGCAAGAACCTGCGCCTGGCACACTATGACGAGAGTCCGCTGGACGATCATTCGCTGGACGGTTATCAGCTCATCCGCATAGACGTGACCCGCATGACACGGGAGGCACTGGCGGATATAGAACTCAGCACCAAGGAAAAGGACCGCTGCAAGAACATGTTCGTACTCGGTTTCCTGTTCTACATGTACAACCGGAAACCGGATTCTACGGTACGCTTCCTGGAATCGAAATTCAAGAACAAGCCGGAGGTATTAGAGGCCAATATCAAGGCCCTGCAAACAGGCATCAACTTCGCTGATACCACAGAGATATTCACAAGCCGTTATTCGGTCAATGCCGCCGATCTGGAACCCGGCACCTACCGCAGCATCATGGGTAATGAAGCGGCTGCGATGGGCTTCATCGCTGCCAGTCAGCAATCCGGCCTGCCTTTGTTCCTGGGATCCTATCCAATCACTCCGGCATCTGACATCCTCCACTACCTGAGCAAGCATAAGAACTTCGGCGTACGCACCTTCCAGGCGGAAGATGAGATCGCTGCTATATGTGCTTCTATTGGCGCATCCTTTGGCGGACAACTGGCACTCACCACAACCTCCGGTCCGGGGGTAGCGCTGAAAGCAGAGGCTATGGGTCTGGCGGTCATGCTGGAGATGCCACTGGTCATCTGTAACATTCAGCGTGCCGGCCCCAGTACCGGTCTGCCAACCAAAACAGAACAGGCCGATCTGCTCCAGGCATTATACGGCCGCAACGGCGAATGCCCCATGCCGGTCATTGCAGCCCGTACCCCGAGTGATGCCTTCATGGCAGCATTTGAAGCCTGCCGCATCGCCATTCAGCATATGACCCCGGTCATGTTCCTGAGCGACGGCTACATTGCCAACGGTGCGGAGCCCTGGAAATTCCCGCAGGCAGAAGACCTGCCGGAGATACCTGTAACATTCGCACCGGCCATTGAAGAAGGAGAGACCTTCCTCCCATACGAACGCAATGAAGACCTGGTCAGACCCTGGGCGATACCCGGAACCAAAGGACTGGAACACCGTATCGGAGGACTGGAAAAACAGGACGTAACAGGCAACATCAGCTACGACCCCGACAACCATGAACACATGGTGAAAACACGGGAAGAAAAAGTGGAACGCATCGCAGATCATATTCCACTCCAACAGATACATGCCGGACCTTCCAAAGGAAAGGTGCTGGTGATTGGCTGGGGTTCTACCTACGGTGCTATACAGGGTGCGGTTACCAGACTTGTGAACGATGGTCATGCCGTGGCCCATGCCCACCTTCGCTACATCAAACCCTTCCCGAAGAACCTGGAAGAACTGATGCGCAGCTTCGATCATGTGCTGGTGCCTGAGATCAACAATGGTCAGCTGGTCAAAGTGATCCGCGACCGTTTCCTCATTCCGGCCATTCCTTTCAACAAGATCAAAGGAGTGCCTATTACCAGTGCAGAACTGCAGGCAGCCATCATGGATATTATTAATGGTAATTGATATACTACGAATCAGGATATTATGAGTGATACAGGCACACTTACAGCCAAGGATTTTCAGACCGATCAGGAGGTACGCTGGTGCCCCGGGTGCGGCGATTATTCCATCCTCAAGCAGGTACATACCGTGTTGCCTCAGCTGGGTATTCCGCGGGAAGACATCGTGGTCATCTCCGGCATTGGCTGCAGCTCACGGTTTCCCTACTATACGAACACCTTTGGTATGCACAGCATCCACGGCAGGGCCACGGCCATCGCCAGCGGACTGAAGGCATCCCGTCCGGAGCTCAGCGTCTGGATCGTGACAGGTGATGGGGATGGTTTATCCATCGGCGGCAACCACATGATCCACATCCTGCGCAGGAACTTTGACGTGAACATCCTGCTGTTCAACAATGAGATCTATGGCTTGACGAAGGGACAGTATTCACCAACATCCCCAGTGGGAAAAGTGGCCAAGTCCACACCCATGGGTTCGATCGATCACCCCTTCAATCCCGCAGCACTGGCTTTAGGAGCCGATGCTACTTTCGTGGCCAGAAGTATGGACCGGGATCCGCAGCACCTGCAGAGCATGTTGTTGCGTGCCAACCAGCACCACGGTGCTTCCTTCCTCGAGATCTACCAGAACTGCAACATCTTCAATGATGGAGCCTTTGAGGTCTTCACTGAAAAGTCAAGCAAGAAAAGCAACGGACTGTTCGTGGAACACGGCAAGCCGCTGCTGTTTGGCGATAATGAAGAATACGGTATCAAGCTGGATGGCTTTACGCCGGTCATCGTCAACCTGAACGAAGGACACAGCAAAGACGATTGCTGGATCCACGACGAAAGTGATATCTACAAGGCACAGATACTCGTACGCATCTTTGATGACCCAAGGGTGGAAGGGCACCTGCCCAGACCATTCGGTGTGTT
>Ga0209607_1003240_pt1 | contig 12553 bp, 10 predicted proteins | sample AD_UKC117_MetaG_FD_184413 | JGI IMG/M metagenome (GOLD analysis project Ga0209607, IMG submission 184413) | Active sludge microbial communities of municipal wastewater-treating anaerobic digesters from Hong Kong - AD_UKC117_MetaG (SPAdes)... | ecosystem: Engineered > Bioreactor > Anaerobic >... | reverse complement strand
TTGCATCTCTCTGCGTGGAGCACATCGGCGCGACGGCGCATCGGATAACCCTTTCGGACGCGATTGCGCGCTGCCGCGCGAATTATCCCGGTTTTAACGCGTTACGCTTCGGCTTATAGACAGGTGTAATTTACTTTTACCCGTGCGTGCTCCGTTCGGCGATCGGCAAAGAAATTGAAAGCCTTTCCCGGCAGGGTTTCTAATGTGGCGTTCCCGCCAAAGTCGGGAACGCCACAACGATTTTATGCGCTTGAGGGGTAACTTCGCTTTTTGATATAGCGCCGGCTGCTCCGCCGCTGGTTGCCCGGAATTGCGTTCCGGTCTTTTCTAATGCGGCGAGCTGTGGTAGTATAGCAGGAATCAACAAAAAAATGCCCAGCAGCGAAAGGCTTGTAAATGTCGGAAAAACAGAAAAAAGACCTGATGTTGTTTTTTGTCGTCGTCGCGGCGGTCAATCTGGCGCTCGGTTTCAGCGACGGACTGTTCTCGAACTATTTTAAGGACGTATACAACGTCAATGGTTTTCAGCGCGGCCTGATTGAGTTTCCGAGGGAACTGCCGGGCGTTATCGTGTTCTTCCTCATCAGCGCAGTGTCTTTCCTCGGGGATATTACAATCGCGATCCTGGCGCAGGGGATCGCTGCGTTCGGCTTGTTCGTGCTTGGGTTCTTCACGCCGTCTTTCGGCGTGATGCTGGTCTTTCTGTTTACAACTTCGATGGGAACACACTTGTACATGCCGCTGCGGGACAGCATCGGCATGGCCCTCTCCGAGCCGGACAGGATTGGAAAGCGTATGGGCCAGTTTGCGGGTGTGCGCTTTGCCTGCCTGACGATTGCGGGGCTGGCCGTGTTTTTCCTGTTTCGATTCGGCGTTTTCAGCTTTTTGAGCGACACGAAGTGGACGTTTGTCGTTTCGGCGGTTTTCTATGTGGCGGCGCTTCTGCTGCTCGTCAGGCTCAAACGAAATGTCGGGCAGGTGCGCAGCAAACGCGAAAAGGTGAAATTCATTTTTCGCAGAGAGTATAAATATTATTATCTGCTCGCAGTCGTGTTCGGCGTTCAAAAGCAGGTGATGCTGGTGTTTGGCCCTTGGGTTTTGATTGAGACGCTGGGGCAGCAGGTCGACACCATCGTGTTGCTCGGCATCATCGCTTCTACGCTCGGCATGTTTTTCATGCCGCAGCTTGGGCGCTGGATCGACCGCTTCGGCGTAAAAAAACTGCTGTACGTCGACGCGTTTTCGTTCATTGCGGTTTATCTCTGCTATGGACTGCTGGCGCAGTCGTTTAACAGCGGCGCGCTGGCGAAAGTCGGGCTGCCGGTGATTGCCGCCTGTTCGCTGTTCGTTGTCGACCGGCTGTCGTCCCAGATGGGTATTATCCGGACGGTTTATCTTAAATCGATCGCCATTACGGACGCGGACGTAACGCCGACGCTTTCGCTTGCGATGATGATGGATCATGTGGTTTCCATCATTGTCGGCGTGACGGGCGGCGTTGCATGGGTCACATTTGGCTCGCAGTATATTTTTTACACGGTCGCGGCTCTTTCTCTGGTCAATCTGGCCGTCGCAATCCTTGTCAAAGACCCGAGAAAAGCGCAGGCTTTGCCCGGAGAAGGCATCTGACAAAACGGCGGGGAGGTTTCGGCGCCGCGCTGCTTCCGGAATTTATGGAATCGCTTCCGATGGGCAAATCTTTACTGCCTGCTGTATAGAATCGTGTCCAGTTCCCGCTGCGTGCTTTCCAGCGCCTGCTCCGGGGATTCCTGCTTTGCCAGCGCGCGCAGCAGATGCTGCCCCAGCACCGTTTCAAATTCGCGCTGATTGATGCTGATGTTCATCGGCGAGAGAATCGGCTGCCGGATGCCCAAACGGATGTTGCTCGGCAGCTCCGCCAGCCAGGGATACGTATCCAGGATTTCCCGGTGTTCGTACACGCAGCGGCAGGCGGAAATTCCGCCCAGCATGACCAGTTCCGGGGCGATTTGTTCTCCTGTCGCCCAGCGCAGAAAAGCGTATGCGTCCTCGGTAAACTGCGTTTCCCGGTTGATGCAAAAGGAGCCGCCGCCCAGCAGGGGATGCCGCCCGGGGATGGAGGCAAAGCCGATCTCGATGCCCGCGTTGGCGCTTTGATTGCGGATGAAATGCGACGAATGATTTGCAAACAGGATTGCGGTCGCGGTTTGCCCGTTCACAAAATTCTGCGCAATGTCGCTCCAGTTCTGTACCCGTTTGTTGCTCGTATAAGCGGAAAACGCGATGTATTCCTTTAATGTCTGCAATGCGGCGTGCGTCAGCAGATTCAGACAGCCGCTGCTGCTGTAGGACAGCCCGCCCGCGGCGAGCAGGCGAGGCAGATATTCCGCCGTAATGGAAGTTGGCCGGGCCGCTGCAAGACTTGAGCCATATCGGATCGGCGAATCCGGACGGTGTTTTTGCGAAAAGAAGCGCGCCACCCGGTCGAAGTCCGCGTAAGTGGCGGGGACTTCCAAATTTTTTCCCGTTTCTTCAAAGAAGGCCCGTATTTGGCCGATGTCTTCAAACGCCGATTTCTGATAGAACAGCATCTGTACCGCAATATCAAAGGGCATAGCGTATAACTGCCCGCGCACGCCGGAAAACTCATTTAAAAGCCCGGGTAAAAACCGATTGAATTCGCTGGCGATACCGCTGTCTATTTCGGACAGCGGCATAAACTGGCGCGGCCCGAAATACGGCAGGGAAGAGGGATCGAGACGCACAACGTCCCAATAACCGGCCCGTTCGGAGCAGAGTTCGCCGAACACTTCGTCCATGCTGCATGCATGCAGTTCCACTTCCACGCCATATCGTTTCGAAAACTGCGGCAGCAGATTTTGCAGTGCTAAAATTGAAGGGGTTTCGTGCGCGAGCACGTGCAGCGTGCGGTTTTTCGGAATCGCCGGAGCCGGAACGGGGGAGTACGCGCAGGAGGCCGCATAAACGCGCGATTCCACCGCTTTCCCCTGCAGGCCGGACAACGCCGCTTCCACGGCCTCGTGTCCCATGCGGCGATAATTAAAAGCGAGCCCGCTAAACCGCGGATCGGTCACCGAGCGCAGCGAGGAGAATGTATGGATTTCGGGAAGCGGCAGACAGGCCCGATAGAAAATCCCTGCGATCCGTTCCGCCAGCGATTCGTCGGTGCAGACGACTATGTCCGGTATGCTTTTTCGCTGCAGCAGCTCCAGCGGGGCGAAAGACTGATTGCTGCGCGCGCAGACGTACAGATTGGATTCCGGCAAATGCAGCCGGGTCTGCAAAGCGTCGCAGAATTGTCTTTGATCGGAAAACTGCAGATTGCGCATTACGAGGCAGACTGTGTCCGGATTCGCCGTCCGTGCCGTCCCGGTGCAGACGTGACCCGCGGCTTCCTCCATGTCGAAGGAAAACGAGGGGAAACTTGCTTTTTGCGTCGGCCGCTCCAAAAACAGGACGGGCAGTTTGCGCGTGCCCGCGGCGGCGTATTCCTTTTTGTGATTTTGCAGGCAGGAGACGGTCAATATGGAAGAGACCTTGAGCGCAATGGATTCTTCAATTGCCCGGCGCTCCCGGTGCGGCATATCGTCCGTCAGGAACAGGCGGACCGCATAGCCGGCTGTCTCCGCCCTGCGGAGGATGCCGGTATATAAATCCGCATACCGCTGTTCGCAAAGCGTGGGCAAAATTACGGAAAGCACGTTAACCTTGCCCCGGCGAAGGGAGCTTGCCTTTTCGTCGATCGAGTATCCCATGGCGCGGGCCGTTTGCTCGACAAGGCGGATTTTTTCATAGCTGACACCGCCGCGCTTATTGAGCACGTTTGAAACAGTCCCGTGGGAAACACCGGCCGCTCTGGCAATATCTTTTATGGTTGGCATGAAATTCTCCCCCAAACGACGGCTAACCTATGATGTTAAATATACAGCGGCGGTCGGCGTTTGACAAGGGATTTGCCCGGAAACCGAATGATTTCACGGATGCACCGCTGAAAAATCGAAACGTTCCAAAATAGTATTGACACGTTCCAAATATTGCGTTAGAATGTCCCCATCAGGTTAGCGGGGACCTATGCACTGGGAGGCTCATTGAGATGGACATTCGCGCGATTCTGCTCGACTTCGACGGCACGGCTTTGCAAAGGGATCAGATTTATCTTTCTATGCGAAACATGCGCGCCATAAAGCAGGCGTTAGAACGCGGCATCGAAATCATCCCGACTACGGGCCGCTGCGAAGACATGTTTCCGCCGCAGATCGAAGCGGAGGAACGCATCCGTTACTGGGTCACGGCCAACGGCGCGCGGGTCGTGGACCGCAGGAACGGCGAAATCCTCTATTCTTCTCTGTTCACGCCGGAAGAGTCCGCGGCTGTCTGCCGCATTTTTGAAAAACAGAGGATCTATTCTGAAATTTCTGCGGAAGGCAAAATCTATATGGAAAAGGACGTGTGCGCCGAACTGGAAAACTATCCGGTCCCGCCGCATCACGTCTGGTTCCTGGAAGCCGGGCGGCAAATTGAAGTTGAAACGATGTCTTCGTATTTTCTTTCCCACGGAATCGGCATTGAAAAAGGGAATATTTACGGCATCCCGGCGGAAAAGCAGCAGTCCATCATCGATGCGCTCATCAAAACAGGTGTTGTCGCCGTCTCCGAAGGCGCGGGAGAGGACGTTCAGTTTTTTCCGAAGCGCCAGAGCCGCACGGCGGCGATGGAAGCGCTGTTTGCAAAACTCGGGTATGGGTTTGAAAACGTCATGTGCCTCGGCGACAGTTTCCTCGACAAGGAAATGATCGAGCGCGCGGGCGTCGGCGTGGCCGTGGCGAATGCACCGGACGACGTAAAGGCCGTGGCCGACTACATAACGGCGCCTTTTTATGAAGACGGCATGGCGCAGGCGTTTGAGAAGTTTCTGCTGCAGTGAGGGGGAGGAAAATGGACACGAAAACAATTTCCGATTACCAACCCGGGCAGAAGCGCCTCGTCTGCATTGACTCCGACGGGTGCGCGTTCGATACCATGGAGATCAAGCACAAGGAGTGTTTTTGTCCTGCGACGGTCCATGCCTGGAATCTGCAGCCGATCTCCAAATACGTCCGGGAAGCATGGGAATTCGGCAACCTGTATTCCAGGACCCGCGGGTTCTCGCGCTTCCATGAGCTGTGCCTGGTGTTCGATCTGCTTGCGGACCGGGACGAGGTGAAAGCCTCCGGCTTCACGCTTCCGGACATAAGCGCTTTTCGCAAATGGGTTGCGAGCGCGCCGCAGCTCAACAACGCGTGTTTGCAGAAAGCCTGCGAAGAAACGGACGATCCCGTGCTGCGGCAGGCGCTGCGCTGGTCGCTGGAAATGAACGAGCGCGCCGCTTTCATGGTGTACGGCATTCCGCCGTTTCCCGGCGTTCGGGAGAGCCTGATACGGCTTGCGCCGCAGTGCGACATCGCGATTGTTTCCGCAACGCCGCGGGAAGCTTTGGAGCGGGAATGGGCGGAGCACGACCTGATGCGGTATGTGCACCGGCTTTGCGCGCAGGAAGACGGGACGAAAAAGGAATGCATCCATGCGCTCAAGCCGTATTACACGCCGGGAAACGTGCTGATGATCGGCGACGCGCCGGGCGATCTGGACGCGGCGCATTCAAACGAAGTGCTTTTTTATCCCATCCGTCCCGGAGAAGAAATGGCTTCCTGGCGGGAGTTCGAAGAGGAAGATCTGGACCGCTTTTTGCAGGGCGGCTACGCCGGGGAAGCGGAGCAAAAGCGCATCGAACGCTTTAACGAGTGTCTGCGTACCGTGCCGCTCTGGAAATGCTGATTTTTGACGAAACTTTTCAATTCAGTTTCTTTGATCGAGTGATCAATCATAAAAAAACAAACAGGAGGAAAGAAGAATGAAAAAGATCATTGCGCTGCTGCTGGCTCTCGCCATGGTTCTGGCGATGACCGCCTGCGCCGGGACGCCTGCGGCCGACACCGAGACGGACGCCACCGAAGCCGCGGCCACCGAAGCGCCCGAGGCCGAAGAAACGGCTGCCGCAACGGAAGAGCCGGTTGCCGCTTTTGAGCCCGACCCCGAGAGGACCATCACGCTGATCGTCCCCCACAGCGCGGGCGGCGGCACCGATACGCAGGCCCGTCAGCTTGTGGAAGCCATGAAGGAAGTTTCCGGTTTCCAGAACATCATCGTTGAAAACGTCACCGGCGGTTCCACCGGCATCGGCACCAATCAGGTAATCGACGCCGAGCCGGACGGCTACACGCTGCTTATGTACGGCACGTACGTGATCTGCGGCACGATGACGGGCTATACCGACGGCTACAAAGGCCTCGATTTCATCGCCGGCCTTTCTCTGGAACCCTTCATGATTGCCGTTCAGAACGATTCCGAATACCAGACGCTGGACGATGTGATCCAGGCGGCCAAGGCCGACCCCGGCAGCATCACGCTGGGTAACGCCGGCGCGACTGCGACCACGGGCGTTGTTTCATACGGCCTGAACATTGCCTGCGGCAACGTGTTCAACGTGGTTGCCTTTAACGGCGGTGCGGAGCTGATCCCCGCCGTGCTGGGCGGCCATTGCGACGTTGGCATCTTCTCGCAGTCCGAAGTGCTTTCCAACAGCGGCGAACTTCGCCCTCTGGCGTTTCTGGGCGACGGGCACTCCGTCATTGCGGACTTTGCGGACGTTCCCAATCTGGAAGATGCCGGTTATGGCGATCTGAACGTCCCCGGCGGCTGCTTCAGAGGCATTTGCTGCACGAAGGGTTCTCCCGCGGACATGGAAGCCTGGCTGGCCGACACGGTGGAAGCCGCGTTCAACTCCGACTCCTTCCAGACCTGGCTTACCGAATCCGGCCTGCTCCCGCAGTTCTCCAAACTAGAAGACTTTGAGGCGTTCAATGCCGAAATGATCGAAACCATGAAACCCATTATCCAGGCCACCGGCCTTGCAACCGGCGAATACGCAGACTAACTCAAACGCGGCTGCCGGCCGGATTAACCCGGCCGGCAGCCGCGTATCAGCGGGGAAAATCATCCGCCGCAGGTTAAAAAGAGAGACTTGTGATCTGCGGGCGGCATGAACCACTTTTGAAACATGGCGGCGGTAAGCCGCCCGTCGGGGAGATGCGAATACGGCGCGCGTTTTTCCGCCTCATGTATAATTTGAAGTTTTTGCCGTGTTTGCGGGCACAATTCGTGTTTTTTTACAGCCGTTTCCCGGTCAGGCTGCGTGAAGGTTGCATCGAGCGCCGGGCAAGCCGCTCCATCGTGCCAGCGCAGTCAAAACCGGGGGATGCAACGCAGGCGACTGAATTTTTTGCGGCATCCGCCGCGCTGCAGACTGCGGTGCAGCAAACGAGGGATTGCCGATGCTCTGCGCGCTGTGTTACAGTGATTGCAACAAGGGATTCGTACGTCCGCCCGATCATTGTCTGCCGCCGCGGGCTTGCAATGGGCGGTTTGTGCGTTCCCTTCCTTGTTTTATCTTTTTGTCTGCACCGTATCGGGTTCCAATATTAGCGCCGTCAGGAGAATAAACCCACATGAAATCGAAAATCAAACCGTTTCCAGCCGTAATGACCGTCATTTCCATTCTTTATTTGATATACGTTCGCTCCAATGAGGACACAGTCCTCGTTGCGGATGCCGTGGGCGGCGACCCGGGCGGGAAGCTGCTGCCGACGATTCTGGGTATTTTCATGCTCGCGGGTTTTTTGTACATCACCATAAAAGAGCGTCCCGACGGGAAGCGGGAAGAAAAGGGTACGATTGTTCTTTTCCTGATTACGCTGGGCGTTTCGCTGGCATACCTCTTTTTGCTGAAATACGCGGGATTCATTCTCATATCGACCGTGCTGGTCTTTGCGCTTGAATATCTGTACACGACCATCGATGAAGAACGCAGTCTGAAAGACGGGCTGCTGGGCGGCGGAGGAACCCTGATCGTCACGTCCGGCGCATATTTGCTGATGCGGTTTATTACAAAGTCGTTTATTCATCTGGCCCGCATCGAAACGCTGCCTGCAATTTTCTCCTCCTCCGTGTTTGAAGGCTGCATTTCTCTGGCGTTTGTCGTGCTGCTCACCGTTGTATTTTACCTGACGATCTGCCGCCTGCTTAAAGCCAAGGGCAGACCGATGCTGGCGAAATCCTGCTTGATTACGTTTGCAACGGTGCTGCTGCTGTTTGTTATTTTCAAACAGTTCTTTAATGTAAACCTGGCCCCTGGCCTTTTGAACTACTAAGGAGGGCAAAATGAGCGAATTTCTTCAAGGCCTGGGTCTTGTTTCACATTTATCCACGTTGATTTGGTGCGCGTTCGGCTCCGTACTGGGTATCATTCTGGGCGCATTGCCCGGCCTGACCGCTACGATGGGCATTGCCCTCGTCATCCCGATTTCCTACCAACTGGATACCGCGACGGGCATCGGGCTGCTTCTGGCGGTTTACTGCGGCGCGGTTGCAGGCGCTTCCATTCCGGCTATCCTTTTGGGGATTCCCGGCAATCCCAACGCCATCGCCACCGTGGAAGACGGTCAGCTCATGACGAAAAAAGGCCTCGCCGGACAGGCGCTGGGCGGCGCGGTCATTGCGTCTCTGATCGGCGGCGTGGGCTCCGAAATCTTCCTGATTTTCTTCAGCCCGCTGATTGCGAAGATGACGCTGGCCTTTGGGCCTGCGGAAAAGTGCACGCTGGCGCTTGTCGGCATTGTCATAATTGCGGCCGTTTCCGGCAAGGATATCCTCAAAGGGCTCCTGATGGGCGCGCTGGGATTTGCCTTTGCCTTTCTGGGGCCGGACCCCATGTCCGGCGCGCTGCGCATTCCGTTTGCCGATCTGCTCAGAAAAACGCCGCTGGCCAACGGCCTGGATTTGACTTCCACGCTGATCGGGCTGTATGGCGTCAGTCAGGTCTTTTCGGAACTGGGTAGTCTGCGAAAGAAGCAAACGGCTAAAGTTTGTCCGAAAATCGGCAAGGTGTTTCCACCCTTTAAAAAAGTCGCTTCCATGTGGAAGATCATCTGTTCCTCGCTTGGCATTGGAACACTGATCGGCGCGATTCCCGGAACAGGCGCGTCCATCGCGGTATTCATGAGCCGGAACGCCGCAATCGGCATCTGCGAACACAGCAAAGGAAAGCTCGACCAGCCGGGGACCGGCTGTCTGGAGGGTGTGTTCGCGCCTGAAGTTGCCAATAATGCCGTCACCGGCGGCGCGCTGATTCCCGCGCTGAGCCTGGGGATTCCGGGCGATTCGGCAACCGCCGTGCTGATCGGCGCGCTGATGATCAACGGCGTTACGCCCGGGTATGCTTTGTTTTCGCAAAACATGCCGCTGGTGTATTCCATTTTTCTTACTCTGCTTATCGCCAACGTACTTATGACGGTGTTTCAGCTGGCGGGCGTAAGACTCTATCCCAAGGTGCTTTTGATCTCTCAGCGCGTGCTCATGCCAATCGTGCTGATTCTTTCCTTTGTCGGGCCGTATGCACTGGCTGGGTCTTCCATCTCCAAGGGCGTTTTCTATGTCGGAACGGCGCTGTTCATGGGGCTTGTCGGTTACTTTGCAAAGAAGAACAAATACCCCATCGCGCCGATCGTTCTCGGGCTGATTCTGGGCGGCATGTTTGAAGAGCAGTTCAGGCGCGGCGTGAAACTTGGGGCCGGGACGCTCTCGCGTTTCTATACGTCGCCCATCTGTTGGTTCTTCATTGCGCTTTCCATTGTCATCGTCGTGTCCACCATCATCAGAAACAGGAAGAATCAAAATGGTTAAGTTCAGGTTTTTGGGCGCAAACGGTTCCTGTCAGGATATCGAGAGCGGAAACACGTCGCTTCTGATCGGCGGCAGGGAAGGGACGGTCTGCGTCGATTTGTCGTGCAATATAGCGGCGGTTGTCGACGCGGACGTCGACGCGGTCGTTTTGACCCACGAGCATATCGATCACGTGTATGCGCTGCCGTCCCTGCTGCATCAGCTGTGGCTCACGGGACGCACGCGGGCGCTGACGATCTATGTGCCAAAGGGCATGGAATATCTGCCGGAAGCGTTGCTGGACGTCTTTAAAATCCGCAGCAAAAAAGGGATTTTCGATATCAGTGTGTCTGCGCAAACAGGCTTTCGCGTGGGGACGCTGGAGATTGCAGCGTTCAAAACCAATCACACCGACATGTCTTTTGGACTGATCGTCACGGAAGGCGGCGACAAGCTTGTTTATACCGGGGACACGCGTCCGATCCGGACTGTTCCGGACGTCATGAAGGGCGCAAAGGTGCTGATTCACGAAGCCACGGGGGACGCGGCCGGCGAGGAGACCCTTGTGCAAAAAGGGCACTCCAGCGGCGCGGATGCGGCGAGGCTCGCAAAAGAGATTGGAGCCGAAAAGCTTTTCCTTTGTCATCTGCCGAAGGGCGACGGGCGTAAGGAACAGTTGCTTGCAGAGGCGAGAGCCATATTTCCAGCTGCATTTTTGCCCGAGATTCTCCTTGCGTATCATGTATAAACACTGCACGATAGTGGCCGCCGCCCTGCGATATCGCAGGGCGGTTTTTTAGCGGACTGTGAATTATACTATCAAGTACCACACATAAAGGAAATAAAAAAGTTCATGCAAGGCTCCGGCAGAATGGAGTTGCAACACAACCAAAACTACGGAGGAGACAAACATGAACTATAAACATCTTAACATAGAAGAGCGAAGTTGCATACGGAAGTATTGCGTTGACGGATTGAGTTGCCGAGAAATAGCCCGGTTACTCGGACGGAACCCCAACACGATCTCACGCGAGTTCAAGAGAAACCGCACGCACATGTATGACATACCAACCTATTACCCACACACAGCACAGAGGAAGTCTTTACTTCGCCGTTCATACTGTCACAAAGGAATGTTTCATTCGCAGGCGGTCATTGACTACATCAACGAGAAGTTGATGCTGACGTGGCCGCCGGAGCAGATTGCCTGCACGCCGTGCGAACCGATTATGCCGAACTGGCGGACGATCCACCGGTGGATCTGCGAGATGAACGGGAACCTGAAGGTCTTGCGCCGCAAAGGAAAGACTTGTGGCACAAAGGAAACCCGCGACAATCGGGATTTCGGAAGGGGGTTCGATCTCCCAAATAATCCTGCCGGTAATCAGACGTCTGCAAAATTGGACGTAAGCAGCTCTTTTTAAAACTTGATTCCGGGTTGATTATTCCGCCTAAAACTGAACGCCACGACCATACAGTTTGAACGCCGCCACCGTCGAGGGTAGAGCGGGGATATCCGCGCCGGCATTTTCAGCGAAAACCGGAGGAATAGATTCATCCATATTAGCAACGTTGCCATATTTGTGTGAATCTTGAGAAAAAAAGAATATGCGGTATAATGTCAACAAGTAATGCATTTATTCCTGCACACCCGCGGCAGCCTGCGTATTACGGCTTTGCTGTATGAAACGGTGAATTTTATAAACACGATTTAAGGCTGCATAAATGAATGAAAGAGGCGCAATCTGCCGCGAAACAAACTCACTGCTTTGGACGGGATAAAACACTCAACTCTGCACGCTGGACGCTTGGGAAGGGAGTAGCATGAAAACAATTACATCATCCGACTATTATCTCAGCCGAACAGATAAATACTGGAAGCAGCTTGGGAGACTGTTCAAATCCTCGGAGCGAATATTACCGAAGTATGTAAATGCCGAGTTGGTCGAAACTGTGACGGAAGAAACCTATTCCGAATTCAAGACAGTGCTTGCTGAACTACCATATATTGGTGGTGATGAGAATACGCTCACTTTTGTTTTCGTGTCGAGTGCGGCAGCATTAGCGTATATCCGAGTCCTTGAGCGATATGAGCTACCTGTTGATACAATAGGAGTCATCCTCAATGAAGTTTATGCTGGCGTATACACATCCTTGCCAGGATTTTTAAAGTGGGTACTTCGAAAGTCGGAATTTTCATCCCGCCATCGTAAAGAGCTTAAGGCTTTTGCTCAGGAATCGCAGCTGCTGAAGTACACTGATAACTGGGTAATGGAATTCGTTGAAGGAGATGGCAACGACTTTGATTACGGCTGCAACTATACGGAATGTGCAGTTCTAAAATTTTTTCGAAAGATGGGAGCGGAGAAATACATGCCTTATGTGTGTGTGATGGATTTTACTTCCTCGCGTGCATTGGGCACTGGGCTGCATCGAACAACGACTCTTAATTATGGCGGCGATTGTTGCGATTTCCAGTATAAGCAAAATAGACCATCTAAGCCAGGAATACCGCTTGAAGATTTACCGGAATACAAAAATAGAAGACTGTAAAATAATGGAAAAGCGCCAATAAAAGCGTGCGGCTGACGCAACCTCGATACTCTGCAACGGCTCCCTAAGGGGATTCCAATTTTCGAGTGAACAATCGCTTAATGATTTTCAGCACTGAAAGAGCGTGGCATCATATCTCTGTAAAAATACGCCTGCCCGAAAAACGCCCAAATTAGGGCGTTTTTGCGTTCCAAGGCAAAAAAATACCCCACCGAAATGGTATCTGCTTCGGTGGGGTTACATG
>Ga0209607_1003236_pt1 | contig 12559 bp, 11 predicted proteins | sample AD_UKC117_MetaG_FD_184413 | JGI IMG/M metagenome (GOLD analysis project Ga0209607, IMG submission 184413) | Active sludge microbial communities of municipal wastewater-treating anaerobic digesters from Hong Kong - AD_UKC117_MetaG (SPAdes)... | ecosystem: Engineered > Bioreactor > Anaerobic >... | reverse complement strand
GCCGTTGACGGCACGCTGCGCGTGCGCTTCGCCGCCGCGGTGCTGGCGGCCCCCCTGCGGCGGCCCGGCCCCGCGGCCTCCATCCTCCATCCCGGCGCGGAAGAGGCGCTGCGCCAGCAGGCCCGCTTCCTCGAGGCCGCCCGGCGGATGGTTGCCGCGATGGTGGCCGACGGCCAGCCCTCGGCCGAGATCCTCGCCGAGGCGGCGGGCATCACCCTGCGCACCCTGCAGCGCCGCCTCGCGGCGAAGGGCACGAGCTTCACCATCCTGGTCGACGAGGCCCGGCGCGAGGCCGCCCTGGCGCGGATCGAGGAAGGCGCCGCCCCGATCGGCGAGATCGCCGCGACGCTGGGCTATTCCTCCCCGTCCTCGCTCACCCGCGCCGTGCGCCGCTGGACCGACCACCCCCCGTCGCATCTGCGCCGCCCCAAGCCGTGACGGCCCACAGGGATCGGGCGTGGTCGGTGCTAGGATCGTGCCCGCCGATTTCGGCACAGGTCGCTCGCAACCTGAGCCCATCGATCCCGGTACGACCGCCCCGCCACGAGGCGAGGGCAGCGCCCGGCCCGGGCGGAAGCGGAGCGCCCGCGTCGTGCCGGAGGCAAGCCTTCGGCGTGACGGGGCGGGGCGGGCGCTGCCCGGCGGTGCCGCCGGGCGGGATGGCGCCGCTAGGCACGCCCTGAACTCGGCCTGGCGAGGTCGCGTTGCCAAATTCGGTCGCCCCCGGATTCCCACACCGCAGCGCTTGACATCCGCCGGCCTTTGCCCGGACCTTCACGCATCAAGGCGGGGGACGAGATGAGCATCGAGAAAGAGACCTTTTCCATCGGAATCGAGGAGGAATACCTCCTCGTGGACCCGGAGACCCGGGCGCTCGCCACCCGGCAGCCCGCCGGCTTCATGGCGCATTGCAAGGAGATCCTCGGCGACAAGGTCACCCACGAATTCCTCCAGGCCCAGGTCGAGATCGGCACCGGCGTCTGCGCCACCATCGGCGAGGCCCGCGAAGAGATCCGCATGCTCCGCGGCGCCATCGCCGAGGCCGCCACCGCCCACGGCATGCGCATGATCGCCGCCTCCACCCACCCCTGGGCCCATTGGAAGGAACAGGAACCCGTCGACATGGAGCGCTACCGCATCCTCGGCGCCGAGCACCGCAGCCTCGCGCGGCGCATGGCGATCTGCGGCATGCATGTCCATGCCGGCATCGCCGATCCGAACCTCCGCGTCGATCTGATGAGCCAGATCAGCTACTTCATGCCGCATCTTCTTGCACTCTCGACCTCCTCGCCCTTCTGGGAGGGCCACGACACCGGGCTGAAGGCCTTCCGCCCGATCATCATCGGCGACCTGCCGCGCTCCGGCCTGCCGGAGGTCTTCGAGAGCTGGAACGACTGGAACGAGATGCTGGAGATCCTCAGCGACACCGGCATGGTCAAGGATCCCACCCGCATCTGGTGGGACATCCGCCCCTCGGGCAAGCATCCGACGCTCGAGATCCGCATCTGCGACATCTGCACCTGGTCGGAGGACGGGCTGACCATCGCCGCGCTCTACCAGTCCATCCTCGCCTTCCTCTACCATCTGCGCGGCGAGAACCAGCGCTGGCGCTCCTATCGCCAAATCCTCGTGCTCGAGAACAAGTGGCGCGCGCAACGCTATGGAATCGAGGCGGAAATGGGTGACTTCGGCAAGCGCAAGCTCGTGCCGCTGCCCGATCTCATCGACGAACTGGTCGAACTGCTCCGGCCCCATGCCGAAGCGCTCGGCTGCATCAAGGAGGTCGAGCATGCGCGGGTGATCGCCCGCCGCGGCACCAGCGCCGACCATCAGCTGCGCGTCTACAACGCCGCCCTCGCCGAGGGCGCGGCCGATCACGACGCCCAGATCGCGGTGGTGGACTGGCTGATCGAGCAGACGGTGATCCCCGACGGACCGGCGCCCGCCTGATCGGAGCCCGCCTGATCCGAACCCGCCTGATCCGAACCCGCCCGATCCGCATCCGACGGAGGATTTGCATCCGCTCCTCGCGCGCCCTAATTGTTCGTCAGGGCGCGGCATCCGGGATCGCGCCGCCAATGCGACCGCCTTCGAGCAGTGGATCAACGAGTTGAATGTCCAGTCCGAATTCCCCACGTCCGCGCCTGCCGTGACGGATCATCCCGCCATTGCGGCGCTTCTCGCCGGAGGCACGCCCTCCGCCGAGGCCGTCACCGCCTTTCTCGCCGAACGGCCCTTCCCGCTGATCGAGCCGGGTGCGGCCACCTTCGCCTGGCGCGGCGGCGCCGAGCGCGTCGAACTGGTGCGCTTCATCCACGCAAGCGCCAGCCGGACCGGCTTCGAGAGGCTCGCGGACACCGACCTCTGGCTCCTGCGGCTCCCGGTGGAGAACGACGGGCGCTTCGAATACAAGCTCGCCCTCGGCAGGGCCGGCAGCGAGGAATGGATCGTCGATCCGCTCAACCCCGCCCGTGCCGAGGATCCCTTCGGCCAGAACTCGGTCTGCCGCACCTTCGGCTATGCCCGGCCGGCCTGGAGCGAGCCCCGCGGCGCCCCCGCCGGCCATGTGGAGAGCCTGCCGGTCGAGAGCCGGGTCTTCGGCGAGACGAGGGTCGAGAAGGTCTACCTGCCGGCACGCTACGCCGCCGGCAGCCCCTGCCCGCTCGTGGTGATCCACGACGGCGACGATTTCATGACCTATGCCGATCTCGCGGTCTCGCTCGACAACCTGATCGACGCGGGCGACATCCCGCCCGTGGTGGCGGCGCTCGTGCAGTCGCGCGACCGCACCGGCGAATATCCCCGCGGCCGCCGCCACGCCCGCTATCTGGTGCACGAGCTGCTGCCCGCACTCTCCGCCCGCTACGCGATCTCCGAGCGGCCGCTCGACCGCGTCCTGCTCGGCGCGAGCCTCGGCGCCGTGGCCTCGCTCGCGACCGCCTTCCGCTACCCCGGCTGCTTCGGCGGGCTGGTGCTGAAATCGGGCTCCTTCGTCCTCGACGAGCGCAAGCTCGAACGCCGCACCCACCCGGTCTTCCACCGCGTCGCCCGCCTGGTCCGCGCGCTGCGCCGCGCCCCGCCCCTGCCCCCGACCCGCGCCTTCGTCTCCACCGGCGAGCTCGAAGGCCTCGCCGAGGACAACCGCGCGCTTGCAAGCTTCTTGCGCGAACGCGGCGTTGATGTTCTGTTCAAGAGCGCCTGGGACGGGCATCACTGGCACAACTGGCGCGACCAGCTGCGCGACGGGCTCATGTGGGTGCTGCGGTCCGGAAGCAAGGACGAAGACGGCTGACGGAGCGCGCCCCCGGCCCGCTCCCGCCGCAAGGGGGAACGGGGAGAATGGCACAACGCACCGTCAACATCGGCCTGTCGCTCGGCGCCGACATCTGCTGGCCGATCGCCTACGAGAGCCTGTTCGAGGCGCTCAAGCTCGACATCCGCATCGGGGGCGACCGGCTGAACTTCCATTGCGAGCGGGTGACGATCGAGCCCTTCGACCTGCGCCAGCCGGTCAAGTACGACGTGGTGATCGACCGGCTGACGCATTGGTATTCGATCAGCCGGGAATGGATCAAGAAGGCGATCCTGCTCAACGACCTCTATGTCTACAACAACCCCTGGTCGATCCAGGCCAACGAGAAGCACACCTCCTACGCGGCGATGATGCGGCTGGGGCTGCCGGTGCCCGACACCTGGATGCTGCCGGCCAAGGCCTACGAGCACGCCGACGACCTCGAGCCCACCCTGCGGCAATACGCCAAGATGTTCTCGCTGAAGGAGATCGGCGAGAAGATGGGCTATCCCTTCTTCATGAAGCCCTATCACGGCGGCGGCTGGCGCGGCGTGACGCGGATCAACGACCTCGCCGACTTCCAGCGCGCCTATGACGCCAGCGGCACCGACCTGATGAACATCCAGAAGGCGGTGGTGCCCTACGACTGGTTCGTGCGCTGCGTCGGGCTCGGGCCGCAGCTGCGCAAGGTCAACTACGACCCCTCCGCGCCGCTGCACGACCGCTACACCATGGACATCGACTTCCTCTCGCCCGAGGACGCGAGCCTGCTGGAAGACACCACGCTGACGATCAACGCCTTCTTCGGCTGGGACTTCAATTCCTGCGAGGCGCTGGCGAGCGGCGGCACCTGGTATCCGATCGACTTCGCCAATGCCTGCCCCGACAGCCAGGTGACCTCGCTGCACTACCATTTCCCCTGGCTGATCAAGGCCAACCTGCGCTGGTCGATCTTCGCCGCCGCCACCGACCGGCCGATGCGCCGGAACCTCGACTGGGAGCCCTTCTACAAGGTCGCCGACCGCGACCTGCCGCCCCGCGAACGCCTGAGCGAATACGCCAGGATCGCCCACGAGCGTTTCGAGACCGAGAAGTTCCGCGACTTCTGCCGCAGCCATCTCGGCCATCTCGACGAGCTCGCCTACGAGTTCTTCGGCAGCGCCCGGCTGCGCGAGGCGATCCGCCAGAAGGTGACCGCGCTCTTCCCCACCCACGAGATCGACGAGTTCACCGAGCTTTTCTGGTCCCGCGTCCAGCTCTGGCGCGAGCAGGAGGGGGCGCGCGGCGATGAAAACGGCTTCTAGGTGGTTCTCGCCCCGCATCGAGCAGGAGATCTCCCTGGTGCGCTGGGGCCATTGGGGCCAACCGGTTCTGCTCTTCCCCACCGCCGGCGGCGACGCCGAGGAGGTCGAGCGCATGCATCTGATCGGCGCGCTGGGGCCGCTGATCGAGGCCGGGCGCATCAAGGTCTATTCCTGCGACAGCCTCGCGGGACGCGCGCTCGCCTCCAAGACCGGCTCGCCGGAATACCGTTGCAAGCTGCTCAACCGCTTCGAGGAATGCGTCGCCGAGGAGATCGTGCCGGCGATCCGCACCGATTGCTCCGACGGCGGCATCGAGATCGTCGCCGCCGGCGCCTCGATCGGCGCCTTCAAGGCGCTGGCGGTCGCCTGCCGCTATCCTTGGGCGTTCCGCGCCGCGATCGGCATGAGCGGCACCTACGACCTCGAGAGCCTGCTCGGCTTCCGCGGCACCGAGGATTATTATTTCTCCGCCCCCATCGCCTTCCTGCCCAACCTCGGCCCGGGGCCGATGCTCGACGCGCTGCGCCGGCGCTTCATGATCCTCGCCTACGGCCAGGGACGCTGGGAGAACCCCGAGGAGAGCTGGCGGCTCGCCAATGTGCTCGGCGCCAAGGGCATCCCCAACCGCGTCGACCCCTGGGGACCGGAATACGACCACGACTGGCCGAGCTGGCGCGCGATGCTGCCGGTCTATCTCGACGAGATCGTCGCATGAGGGGCCGCCGATGAACGTCATCTTTCTCGAACCGGGCTTTCCCGCCAACCAGCGGCTCTTCGTCCGCGCCCTCGCCTCGGTCGGGGCCAATGTCATCGGCGTCGGCGACCGGCCCTACGACTGGCTCGACGACGAGCTGAAATCCTGGCTGGGCGGCTACCAGCAGATCGCCAATGTCACCGACGAGGGCGCGCTGGAATGGGCGGTGCGCGAGATCCAGAGCCGCCTCTGGGTCGACCGGCTCGAGGCGGTGGTCGAGGCCCATGTCATGGCCGCGGCGCATGTGCGCGAGATCTGCACCATCCCCGGCATCTCGGCGCGCACCGCCTATCTCTGCCGCGACAAGGTCGCGATGAAGGAGGTGCTGCGCAAGGCGGGCGTGCCGACCGCGGCCTCCGCGGGCGTGGCGAGCCCGGCGGAGGCGCGGGACTTCGCGCGCGCCGTGGGCTTTCCGGTCATCCTCAAGCCACGCGACGCCGCCGGCGCCTCGGGCACCTATCTCGCCCGGGACGCGGGCGAACTCGAGCGGGTGGCGCGGGCGAGCGGGCTCGCCGATGGCGCGCCGGCCGCGATCGAGGAATTCATCGAGGGCCACGAGGGCTTCTACGACACGCTCGCCATCGACGGCGCGGTCGGCCACGACTTCATCAGCCATTATTATCCCAACGTGCTCGACGGCATGCGCACGCGCTGGATCTCGCCGCAGATCGTCGCCACCAACCGGATGGATTCGCCCGGCTACGACGAGGTCAAGGAGATGGGCCGCCGGGTGATCGGGGCGCTCGGCATCGGCACCGCGGCGACGCATATGGAATGGTTCTTCGGGCCCAAGGGCCTGAAGTTCTCCGAGATCGGCTGCCGCCCGCCCGGCGTCGGGCAATGGGACAGCTATTGCGCGGGCAACGATTTCGACCTCTACCGCGAATGGGCCATGGCGGTCTGCCACGGTCGGACCGACCGACGGCCGTCCCGGCGCTTCGCCTGCGGCATCATCGCGCTCAGGCCCGACCGCGACGGGCGCATCCTCGGCTACGAGGGCGCCGAGGAGATCTGGCGCCGCTACGGCGACCTGGTGGTCGGCCACCACTTCCCCGCCGCGGGCACACCGACCCAACCCGTCGAGGCCGGCTTCATGGCCAATGCCTGGATGCGGGTGCGCCACCCCGATTACGACGAGCTGCGCCGCATCCTCGACGAGATCGGCGCCACGATCCAGGTACGCGCGGGATAGCGCGCACCGGTGCCGGACCCGGAGGCGACGCCGCTCCTTCGGAGCCGGAGAAGGCCGCACCCGGCGCGGCCCGATCGCCACGGGTCGATCGGGCTGGACCCCCCCGGGCCGCGGGGTCAGCCGCCGGTGCCGACCTCCGCCACCACACGGCCACCGTCGAAGGCGATCAGCGTGCTCTCGGGCAGGGGCGTCCAGCCCGACTCCGTGAGCGGCACGCTCGCGACATAGATCGCCTCGGTATCCTCGTGCGGCGCGACCGCGCGCAGGCCCGCCACCGCGATCTCCTGCCGGTGCGAATAGCTCAGCCCCGGCGGCCGGGGTGCACTGAATCGGCCGCCGCCTTCGTCCCAGCTGCGCCGATGCGCATGGGCGAAGAGCGTCTCGCCATCGGAATAGAGGAAGTTCGCCGGGCCGAGCCGGGCCAGGTCGCGCGCGGTCTCGGCGATGACGGCGATGCGTTCCGCCAGCGGCGGCGGCCCGCCCGAGGCGGTCCACTTCGGCGCCAGCCGCCCGAGCAGGACGCAGAAGGCATGCTCGGAATCGGTCTCGCCGACCGGCTGGAACCGCGTCGACGGCAGGCGCGCCCTCTCCCGGACGTCTTCGAGACTGCCGTTATGCGCGAAGAGATGCATCTGGCCACCCAGCTCGCGGATGAAAGGATGGGTATTGGCGAAACTCGGCTCGCCCGCCGTGGCATAGCGCACATGCGCCATGAAGCAGGTGCTCACCAGCGGCTGCTCCCCGATGAACCGGACGAAGGGGCTGTCGCTCGCGGGCTCGGGCTCCTTGATCAGCAAGGCGTCGCGGCCCTCGTGATAGGCGACGCCCCAACCTGACTTGTTGGGATGCAGGAGCCCGCCGTGCTCGGCGAAGACATGCAGCGAATACCGCACCCGGACCGGCCGGGAGCTCGAGATCCCGAAGAGCTCGCACATGATCCCCTCCCCCGAAGCCCACGCCCAGCCGGGGCGCATCCTGCATGCCCGCGGATGCGCGATCAAGCGACGGACCCGGAGGGTCTGGCGTCACCGGATGGGAACCCCTGTTCTTCCTCGACCGCCCCACCGCAAAATGAGGGCAGCGCCCGGCCCGGCGGGTGCGAAGCGCCCGCGTCGTGCCGGAGGCACGCCTTCGGCGTGACGGGGCGGGGCGGGCGCTGCCCGGCGGTGCCCGCCGGGCGGGATGGTGAAGCTACCCTGCTCGGAATGCACCCAAAGGGTAAAGATCAGAATATCGAATAAAACTCAACATGTTACAAGATGTCCCCATGGGGACATCATCGAACACCATCCCGCCGACCGGAAGCTGCCCTACCCCACCGCGTCGCGAGGCGCGCCGATGCGGGCGCGATGCGGCGCGAAAAGACAGGCGAGCCCGAGCAGGATGCCCGCCACCGTGGCGATCATGCCCGCCGCACTGACCGCGTTCTCCCCCCCGAGCCAGAGCGGGCCGTATCCGGCGAGCACATAGCCGAGCAGCGCGGAAAGGACCGCGAAGGCGACCGACCAGAGCATCTGGATTTCGAGCCGGTTGGTCATCAGCCGGGCGGCGGCCGGCGGGCAGATGAACATGGCGATCACGATGATCGAGCCGACCGCGTCGAAGGCCGCCACCGCCGCCACCGCCGCGGCGATCACGAGGCCGATTCCCAGCGTCACGGTCGGGATCCCCAGGGTATTGGCGAAACCCTCGTCGAAGGTCGCGAGCTTCAGCGGCCGCCAGAAGACCAGCGTCAGCAGCACCATCAGCAGCGCGACGGCGCCCATGCGGCCAAGCTCGGGCGGCAGCTCCGCCAGCGCGACCGGATCGAGCAGCGAGCCCCAGCCCTCCGCGGAAAGCCAGATCAGGCTCTCGAGGTTGCCGTAGAGCGCGTGCTCGACATCAAGATGCACCGAGCTCGTGTCGCTCTGCTCCAGGAGCAGCACGCCGAAGGCGAAGAGCGAGGTGAAGGTCACCCCCATCGCGGCCCCCGGCTCGATCCGCCCCAGCCGCTTGATCGCCTCGATCAGCACCACCGCCACCACCGCGGCCCCCGCGGCACCGATCATCATCGGCCAGGTCGTCACCGCGCCGGTCACGAGGAACGCCACCACGATGCCGGGCAGGACCACATGGCTGATCGCGTCGCCGATCAGCGCCTGACGCCGCAGGATCAGGAAATTGCCCGGAAGCGCGCAGGCGATGGCCGCGAACATGCCGATCAGGATCGGCGGCAGGCTGAGCGCGACGAAGGCCTCGTCCATCACGCGCCCCCCGCGACCAGCGCCGGACCGCCGATCCGCGCGTCGATCGCCGCGATCTGGTCGCGGGTCAGCACGGTTTCGATCGCGGTCAGCACGTCGTAGCGCCCCGAGATCGCCTCGTCCTGGTAGATCGTCCGCGCCACCTGCCAGCGCCGCTCGTCGCGCAATGCCTTGGCAGCCAGCGCCCGACCCTCCTCCGTGGCCACGCCGTCTTCGCGGATCAGCCCCTCGCGGCGCAGCACCGCCAGCGTCAGCTGGTCGAGGATCGGCTCGCCATGGGCCAGCGCCAGGAGCCCCTGCCGGCGATGCACCCGCAGCTTGAACCGCCGGCGGCGCAGCGCCGAAGCGAGCACGCCCCGGCCGGGCGCGAAGAGCAGCGACACGAGGAAGGCCGCGAAGGCGACGACGACGATGATCGGCCCGGTCGGCAGGTTCGGCGCCGAAGCCGACAGGGCCGCCCCGACATAGGCCGCGACGCCGCCGAGCGCGCCGGCGGCCAGCACCACCCGGTCGGTCCGGTCGGTCCAGAACCGCGCGGTCACCGCCGGGATGATCAGCATGGCGACGATCAGGATCAGCCCCACGAGCTTCAGCCCGATGACGGTCACGCCCATGACCAGCCCCATCATCGCGAGATCGACCCGGCGCACGGGGATGCCCGAGGCCAGGGCAAAGTCCGGATCGAAGGCCACGAGGGTCATCGGCCGGCGCAGCAGCACCACCGCCGCCACCGCCAGCGCCCCGCCCGCCGCGACGACGACCGCGTCCTGCATCAGCATCCCGGCGGTCGACCCGAGGAGGAAGCTCTCGAGCCCCGCCTGCTGGCCGCGCGACATGGTCTGGATCACCGTCAGCAGGACGATGCCAAAGCCGAAGAAGACCGAGAGCACCGCGCCGATCGCCGCATCCTCGGCGAGCCGCGTGCGCCGGGAGATCCAGTCCACGAGCAGGAGCCCCAGCCCCGCGGAGACCGCCGAGCCGACCATCAGGCCGAAGAGATTGCGCCCGTCGCCCCCCAGAAGCACCATGACGATGAAGGCGATGCCGATGCCCGGCAGCGTGGCATGGGCGACCGCGTCGCTCACCAGCGCGCGCTTGCGCAGGAAGAGGAAGGCGCCGGCGCTCCCCGCCGCGATGCCGAGCAGGGCCGCGCCCACCGCGACGAGCGCGGCGTTGTAGCCGGCATTCAGGGTAAGCGCGAGCAGGAAGGTCGCCGGCATCGCGCCCTCTCAGGCCACCGGCAGCTTCAGCTGGTCGATATGCGCGGTGGCCAGCCGCCCGCCGTAGGTCGCCTGGAGGTTGGCGCCGTTGAAGACGCGGGCCACCGGCCCCTCGGCCACCTTGCGCACGTTGATCAGCAGGACATGGTCGAAATATTCCGCGACGGTGGCAAGGTCGTGATGAACGCAGACCACCGCCCTGCCTTCCGCCTTCAGCGCCTTCAGCACGTCGATGATCGCCTTCTCGGTGGCGGCATCGACCCCGGCGAAGGGCTCGTCGAGCAGGTAGAGATCGGCGCCCTGCGCCAGCGCGCGGGCGAGAAACACCCGCTGCTGCTGGCCGCCCGAGAGCTGGCCGATCTGGCGATCGGCGAAATCCGCCATGCCGACCCGCTCCAGACAGACCTGCACCTGCGCCCGATGCCGCGGACGCATCAGCCCGAGAAGGCCGAGCTCGCGGTAGAGCCCCATCGCCACGACGTCGCGCACGCGGGTCGGGAAATCCCAGTCGACCGAAGCCCGCTGCGGCACATAGGCGATGCGGCGGCGCATCTCGGCCAGCGGCGCACCGAAGACGGTCACTTGCCCCGAAAGCCGCGGCACGATGCCGAGCGCCGCCTTCAGCAGCGTCGACTTGCCCGCGCCGTTGGGCCCGACGATCGCGGACATCGCCGCTGAGGGAAAGGTCGCATCCACCGAGAAGACCGCCGGCTTCTGGCCGTAGGACACGGTCATGCCGCGCAGCGCCAGCGGCGCGTCCGCGGCCAGATCCGACCGGATGACCTTCCCGGCTTCCGATGCGAGTTCAACGGATTGCATTGTCATCTTCAAGCTCTCTCTCACGTCCCGGCCGCCAGGAGGCCCTGCATGCCCCGCTCCGGCGCGTCGCCGCCGAGCGCGCGGGCGATAAGGGTGGCGTTGTGATCGATCATGCCGAGATAGGTGCCCTCGTAGCTACCCTCCGGCCCCATGGCGTCCGAATAGAGCTGCCCGCCGATGCTCACCTCGTGGCCGCGCGCCGCCGCGCCCTCGATCAGGGCGCGCACGTTGCGGTCCGACACCGAGGATTCGACGAAGACCGCGCCGATGTCGCGCTCCACGAGCACGTCGACCAGTTCCGCGATCCGGCTCAGGCCCGCCTCGCTCTCGGTGGAGATCCCCTGGATGCCCATCACCTCGAAATCGTTGGCCGCCCCGAAATACTTGAAGGCATCATGCGCCGTCACCAGCACCCGCCGGTCCGGAGCGATGCTCGCGGTGATCGTCGCGACGTATTCGTCGAGCGCCGCGACCTCGGCGAGATGCGCCTCCGCATTCGCGCCGAAGAAATCCGCCGATTCCGGCCGCAGATCGACGAGCGCATCGCGCACCGCGGCCACGACCCCCGACCAGAGGCCGGGATCCATCCAGACATGCGGATCGAACTTGTCGGCATAGCTGTCGTGATGGATCAACGCTTCCCGCGGAAGTTGTTCTGCCACGGCCACCACGCGGCGCTTGCCCCCGAGCTCGGTCAGGAACGCCTCCATCTGCGCCTCGAGATAGAGCCCGTGCCAGAGCACGATGTCGGCGCGCGTCATCGCGAGAATGTCGGTGCGGGTCTGGCGATAGGAATGCGGATCGACCCCCGGCCCCATCAATGCGCGGACCTCGACCCGATCGCCGCCGATCTGGCGCGCGGCATCGGCGATCATGCCCGTGGTCGCCACGACGCCGACCGACGCCTCGGCCGCCAGCGCCGGGCGGAAGCGCCCGCTCGCCGCGGCAGACGCGGCGGCCAGACCCGTTGCCAGCAGGGAACGCCTGGTGATCGGCAATTGTAACTCCGGACTTGTCGCTCGGCGCATCCCCGCGCCTTGCAAGAGGAATAGGCATGGGCGGCGCGGTTGTCAATGTTTTTGCGAACCATTTGCAAAAACCCGCGCAATCAACCCCTGGCCCTGGCCTCCACGACAAAATGCAGGGTCGCCACGCCGTGGCCGCCGCTCGGCTCGCCGAGCGAGATCGCGCCCTCGCCGCTGAGCACCATCGTCCGGCGGCACAATTCGTATTCTCGCCCGTCGCCGGCCACCACATAACTGCCGGTCGAGCTGTGGTCGGTGAATTCCACGAGGCCGCGCGCCACCGCCAGCGCGCCCTGGATACCGGAGACGAGACATGACCGCCGCCCCCCCGCCCGGCCTCGACCGGGCCGACCTGAACTCGCTCGGACTGCCCGGCGCCCCCTCGGCGACCCGGGTGGTCGTGGCCATGTCGGGGGGCGTCGACAGCTCGGTGGTGGCGGCGATGCTGGCCGAGCAGGGCTATGACGTGATCGGCGTCACCCTGCAGCTCTACGACCACGGCGCCGCGCTCGCCCGCAAGGGCGCCTGCTGCGCCGGGCAGGACATCCACGACGCCCGCCGAGTGGCCGAGCGGCTCGGCATCCCGCATTACGTCCTCGACTACGAGAACCGCTTCCGCGAGAGCGTGATGGAGGAGTTCGCCGAGGCCTATCTCGGCGGCGCCACGCCGGTGCCCTGCATCCGCTGCAACGAGCGGGTCAAGTTCCGCG